>ENA-ORTB01003677-ORTB01003677.1-human-gut-metagenome-genome-assembly--contig:-NODE-3677-length-11634-cov-8.166163_pt1 | contig 11634 bp, 9 predicted proteins | sample MGYA00241905_ERZ509174 | MGnify/ENA primary metagenome ERZ509174 (study PRJEB26280, sample SAMEA2338851) | human gut metagenome | biome: human gut; feature: human-associated habitat; material: faeces...
GGCAAATTATTCATGTTAGAAATAGCATGGGGGTGAATTATAGAAAAGCTTTGGCGTACGCCAACTTTCTAAAAAAACAAGTAGAGATAGACTCAACTCTTGAAAAGATAAATCCTGTAAGTGATAGATTTGAAATTAAGTCTGCAATCAAAGATCATTCTTTAATAATTGAATGGCCAAAAGCTAATATGATTTCTAATGGTCAACGTGATATTCTTACTTTTATATCTAGGTTGATGGAATGTCATTATAAGGAATCAAAAGCTTGTATCCTTGTTATTGATGAATTCTTTGATTATTTAGATGATGCAAATGTGATTGCTGCACAATATTATATCTCATAGCCTGTCTGGAAATATAAGAATACTGCTCATGATTTCCCCTCGTCATTTTTTTGAGAGAAGAAATGTTTCCAATCCCTTCCCCATAATTTGCACTTTCTGCCAGAAAAATCATCGTAATAGTTAAGCCTTCTCTTTTCATAATCATTTTTCCTCCTTTTTCTCATAGCATCCTTCCAATCCCATTACAAATGCATATCCATATCTTGTAAATTTTTCCGAATTTCCCAGCATTTGTACAAGACCTGTTGGAATTAATAACTCCTGACCATTTTCGTTTTTACGTGATCCGTACGCACTATACAGTCGCAATACAATATCCATAAATTTCTCTACATTTCTTACAGACAGAGCATTCAACAACTGATATTCCATTCCCCGCAGGCATTCGCCGGAAGACTCACCCTTAGCAGACATGATTGCTCTTCTTAAATCTGCTCCACTTTTTTTCATACTTGTGTACATAGCAATCTCCTTTCTCTTCTCTTCTTCTGTATAATATACAATTTCTGACCGCAGCTGAATTTCATATATACAGTTAACATAAAAATTTAATGAGCCTGTTTCAACAGCCGCTTTCAATACCTTATCCAGCAATTGATATTGATTACGATATTGCAGCAGATTAATAACCACTATTTCATGTATATTGACAAATTCATTCTTAATTTTTATATAAGGATATTTTCCCAACAATTGCAATGCATTTGAAGTACCAGGCATACTTATAATGTCCAGCATACTTTTATGAACAATACCAAGCAGATACCTGTCTTCTGCCCTTATTCCACGCAAAATCACCTGAATATTAGAAATCTCTTTCGTTTTTTCTTTCAGCAATATATTAATTGTTCGGGCAAACCACTGCGAATATTTTTCATCCTCCTTTTTTTCTCCCTCTATACTGTCAGTTCCGTTTTTCGAATTAACATCCAATAATGCATGAATATCATTATTAATATTCATAAAGACAAATTTATTTACAAACAGCCGAAATCCCAACGGACTCAGAGCATAAACAAACGTACATCCCGGACAAAGAAATGCATCTACTTTGCAATCCCAGAAAGCAGAACGTTTTCTTGTAAAATCATCCCCCACTTCATTCATAAATGCAATTGAATTCTTCTCTTTAGGTCCTATCGTTGCTCCACAGTCAATGCATAAATCTTTTGCTTTTACATGATCTGTCTTCAGATATTTCCTAAACGGCTCGGAAAAATCTTTTTCAAATAATTCCCGCATATCTTTTTTTGCATTTGCCCGCAGTAAAAAACACTTTCCGCTCCAAAAACGATTAATATATGTATATATCACACTTTTCATAATAAATGTTTCCCTGCACTTTGGTTGCTGAAGAAATTTTTCCAAATCAATTAATCGTTTTTCCAAATCTGTCACGTCTAACTTGTCATTGAGTTTATCCTTTTTTAGAATTTGGTATACTTCCTGCATTTCAATATCATGTTTTATATTTTCAAATCCAGCCTGATAACTATTAGAAAGCAGTTTGTCATTAATAAATTTCAGATCTTCCTTTTCTTCCTTTCCTGGATTCCATTTTCCAATCTGAATTTTATCTATACACTTACTAATTCTGTCAAGGACTCCCTGATAAACTGTAAATGGTCCAAAATACTGTACACAGGCTTTAAAGTACATGTCTGTCCAATCAGCATTCAATGCGAAATCCATATCAATCCATAATCCTTGTCCGTCTTGCGTAATGCCAAAGTCTGAATCTTCTTTTGCATCTGCTGCTTCTAACATATATCTGAAACCTACGATTCCTGCATTCTTCAGGAAATCCCCCAATGTAATTACATATTTATCCAAGAAATCACCGCCTCCTACTAAAATATGATTTCAAATTTCCCGTGTCCAGCAGAACGTCTAGTTCCAATTCCAGCTGCATACAATATTTCCAACAGTCTGAGATTTCCTGTTATTTTATAGATACCAATATTTCCATCTACAAATTGCCCCATAGTTCTTGTAACTACCTTTTTTCCTTTTAAAGGTACAATAGAAAAATCACTTGTATCGCACTCTATGTTTATCCTCTGTAAAAAGATTTTCAGATTCTCCTTTACAATATCCGAAAATTCCGGCTCATCAAAGGTATAATAAACATCAGTATTATCATCACTATTATGTTTTCTCGCTATTAATGAACTCTGCATTTTTACAATCAATTCCGTTTCTTTAATTGTCTGAAGTTTCCTTGTTTTCACCGACAGCAGTTTCATGGAATTTCTGTTCATATGGAATATTTTATGCTTCATAAGACTAAATGCATTAAAAAATATCAGTAATTCTCCCATATCAATATCAGAAAAAGTTAACATAAATTTATTTGCTCCAAGTTTAATTGTGTCTGAAGTAAATTGGGCATGCGGCAAATAGCATGTCCAGCAATAAGTCTTTATCACAGACTCCCGCTTGTTGTATAACCTGTCAAATAAATCCGGCGAAAAATTTTCAATTGCTGCTTTCATAAAGCTTAATATCACTTTATCATAATCTATTGGCAATTCCGCATTTTCCAATTCAAATTCCAGTTTAAGTTCTGTCATCTCAGTTCCTCCTCTCTTCGTCCTTTCTTTTTTTATTGTATCACTATACTTTTTATATTTTCAATACTATTTCAATGGATTTATTTTTTATATTTTGACTTTATCAAATTTTTACATTATAATATCAATACACCATTTTGGAATGTAAATTTGAAATAGTACTGAAACAGTATTTAATAATAGTACCATATTGGAGCAAAAATAGAGATTGCCAGCTATTTAATAACCACTGACAATCTCTATTTTTTATTTTATCAATCAGATCACTCTGAAATCTCAACAATTATTCATATAACAGAATGTCACTCTTTAGCAGTTTAACAAGAGAAATCTTTCATCCAATCGGCTCGAAGTCTACAGCTCCATGTTTACACAATGGACAGATATAATCTTCCGGAAGTTCATCACCTTCGTAGATATATCCACAGACTTTACATACAAATCCTTTCTTACCTTCTGTTTCAGGTTTCGGTTTTACATTTTTCTGATAATAGGTGTAGCTCATTGTCTCCTGGTCACTTACCACGCGGGCTTCTGTCACACTGCAGATGAACATTCCGTGAGTTCCCAGATCTACATACTGCTCTACTTTCAGGGACATAAATGCGTTGATATATTTGTCCAGGAATATCAGTCCGTTATCAGAACGATTCACCTTCTGTCCCGCAAATTTATCCACGCTTCTTCCACTCTGGAAACCAAACTGTTCAAATACAGAGAACGGAGCTTCTACAGAGAGACAGTTTACATTCATCACCCCTGTCTGCTTGATAACATGGTGAGAATAATTTGTCTTATTGATATTAACTGCAACGCGGAACGGAGAGTCTGTCAGCTGGGTAACTGTATTGACGATCAGTCCGTTATCCTTTTTACCGTCATTTGATGTCACTACATAGAGACCATAACCAATGCGGAATAATGCTGTCATATCATTTTTATTTGCCAGTTCATCATTCTTTGCAATATATTCCTTACAAAGCTCGGAAGCCATCGCTTCCATCTGATCTCTGTTTTCCTGATTTACTGCGGACATAATCTTCACTGTGGTGTCCAGCCAGTTGATCTTCTTGCATTCAGAAAGCATATTTTTCATTACTTTTGCTGCCAGAGGTGCCCAGGAACCGTTTTCAATAAGGCCCACTGTGCGGTTCTGGAAATTATGCTCTGCCAGACGGGTAATAAAGTCATTCATAAACGGATAGATTCCTGCATTATAGGTAGTTGTTGCCAGTACCAGCTTACTGTAACGGAATGCATCACTGAGTGCCTGAGACATATCATCTCTTGCCAGATCATAAACAACTACTTTCGGACATCCCTTGCTCTTTAATTTCTCCACAAACTGATTGACTGCTTCTTTGGTATGTCCGTATACAGAAGTATATGCAACTACGATTCCTTCTTCCTCCGGTGTGTAAGAGGACCAGGTATCATAGAGGCTGATATAATGTCCCAGATTTTCTGTAAGTACCGGACCATGTAACGGACAGATGATCTGAATATCCAGAGTAGCTGCTACTTTCAGAAGTCTCTGTACCTGTGCGCCATATTTACCAACAATACCGATAAAGTATCTTCTTGCTTCATCATCCCAGTTTTCTTCCACATCCAGAGCACCGAACTTACCAAATCCATCTGCTGAAAAAAGAACTTTATCTGTGCTGTCATAAGTCACCATAACCTCCGGCCAATGTACCATTGGCGCAAATACAAAAGTAAGATTGTGATTTCCCAGACTCAGTGTAGAACCATTCTCTACTTCCAGTTTCTGCCCTTCCAGATCCAGTCCGAAGAAATTCTTGATCATTACAAATGTCTTCGCATTGGCTACTACTGTAGTGCCGGGATATACTTCCAGAAAGTTCGCTACATTTGCTGCATGGTCAGGCTCCATATGCTGAACGATCAGATAGTCCGGCTTACGTCCGCCAAGTGCCTGTTCAAGATTATCCAGCCATTCATGTTTGAAATTGGCATCTACAGTATCCATAACTGCAACCTTGTCATCCAGAATCACATAGGAATTATATGCCATTCCGTTTGGCACTGCATACTGTCCCTCAAACAAATCTACCTGATGGTCATTCACTCCGACATATTTAATGGTATCTGTAATCTTCATATTTCTGCCCTCAATTCTTTCTTTATAGTATATCGTCTGTCCGTTACTATTCAGCAATCTGCTGTCACTCAACGTTAATAAGTTATAGTTGCTATGCATTCTTAATTTGTTTATGTTTTTATATTATACTATTTTAATCCAATTTTCAAGTCCTTTTGGTAATTTTTTTCATTTATTTATGAGATTTTTTATAGAGTCAGGTGGATATCCTCAATTGAAGCAGGGCTTACTTAATTTGGTTAATTTACAGTATTCTCTGAAATTATTACGAGTATACTCAAAAAACAGCAGAACAGATACAAATTATCCATCCTGCTGACGTTCCTTCCATAGCAATCTGCGTAAATAATATATTAATCCAGTTCAGTAGAATTTCACGCTCTGCTGAACCACATCACAATTCATTATTTTCCAAAATTGCAATACTCATAATGTAGTTATAATCTTATACAATGCTTCCACGCTGTACGGCAGTATCCTCTCATCCAATTGAAATTTCGGATGATGCAGAGGATGATTTTCTCCTGGTATTCCTGCAAGAAATACTGTGAAAAGTCCTCTGGTTTCTCTGAAATATCTGTATGCATTATCACCTGAAAGAAACAGCTCATCTTCTCCTTCCAGGACAAACTTATCCCCGAATACTTCTTCACCCACTGCCTTTGCTGTCTCTGTAAGTTCCTCATCATTGGCAAACGCATATACCGGATCTTTTGGAAATTCCATACGGATCTGTGTGCCAGTCTGCTTTTCAATTTCCTGCAGATTTCTCTCCAGTTCGTGCTCAAGTGCCATGTAAGTTTCTTCATGAACTGCGCGTATATTTCCGTTTAATACCACATGGTCTGCAATAATATTCGTATATTCACCGCCATGGATCGTACCCGTACCCACAATATATTTTCCTGAATCCGGATGCTGTTTTCCAAAACTTTCATTCAGATCATGAATGGCACTTATCACTTGAGCAGCTGCATAAATTGCATCAATCCCCTTATCCGCTTCACACCAGTGACTGGATTTTCCATGAACATGAATCTGCATACTGTTGATCATGGAAGATGCCTGTCCCTGATGCACTGCCATTCCAAATGTCATGTCCGCTGCGTAATGAAACATCAGAAATGCATCTGCTTTCGGATTCTCTAATGCTCCGGCCTGAAGCATTCTTTTTGCACCTTCACCAATCTCCTCTGCAGGTTCAAAAAGGAACCGGAGCCTGACTGGAAAATTTTCCTGCATTCTTTGCTCTTCTGCCACAATTTTTGCAAGGATCAGTGCTGCTGCCAGGATCATATCGTGACCGCAGGCATGCATACATCCCTGATTTACTGATGCATATGGTAGATTTGTCTGCTCCTGTATGGGCAATGCATCCATCTCCGCCCTGAGTACAACCATTTTCTCCCTGTTTCTCAGAGATGGAAGTTCCGCGATCAATCCTGTAGGTTCTATCGGCACAATCTCATATCCCAGTTTCTCCAGATATTTCCGGATATATGCAGACGTCTCCACTTCCTGAAGTGCCAGCTCCGGATGTTGATGAAAGTAATGTCTCAATGTGATTAATTCTTCCGTATATTTTTCTATATTCATCTGTTTTCCAACCTTTGTTCTCAGGGATTACCATTTTCATCTTCCGACATACTCAAAACCGCATTCGGACGTTCCAGGCAGAACTTCTGTATCTCTTCCAGAAATCTCTGACCGTATTTCTTTAACTTATTCTTGCCCACACCGGAAACCTCCAGCATTTCTTCTTCATTTGATGGACATTTGATGCACATATCTATCAGCGTCTTATCACTGAACACGATATATGGAGGCATGGCTTCCTCTTTTGCAATTTCCAGACGAAGTTTCCGCAGGGCTTCAAATAAATCGTAACCTGCTGCCGTAAGCGCATCTGTACTGCGTTTTCTGACAGATTTCTGGGGCTTTTTCTTTTTATCCGCTTCTTTTTCCTCGTAAGTACGCATGATCACGTGAGTATTTTCATCTCTTAGCGGAGAAATATCGCCCAGTTTCAGCACACTGTAACGTTCCTGTGTCTGATAGAGATATCCCATCTCAGTCATCTGGCTGATCAGTGCCCTGAGTTCTGCCTCACTGTGATCATTCAATGCTCCATAAGATTTATACTTATCTGCTCCAAGCTCCCTCAACCGGGCTCTCTTAGCCCCCAGCAGAGTACCAAGCACAATTGTCAGTCCATACCTTCCTCTCGTCTCAGCCACACAGTTCACTACCCACTTCGCCTCTCTGGTCATATCTGTCTCATGGTATTCTCTGTGACAATTTCCACAATTATCACAGGGACCGAAGGTCTTTTCACCGAAATACTCCAGAATATAATTTCGCAGACATCCTGTTGTTTTACAATATCCTTCCATGATCTGAAGCCTTCGTATATCCCGCTGACGAATGAGAAATTCATCCTCTTCATCCACATCGGAAAAATCTTTGTTATCCAGAAGCATTCGGTCGATCATAACATCCTGTGCAGAAAACAATAGAACGCACTGGGAATTCTCTCCGTCACGCCCTGCACGTCCTGCCTCCTGATAATAATTCTCCATACTCTGCGGCATATTGTAATGGATCACATATCTCACATTGGATTTATCAATCCCCATTCCAAATGCATTTGTTGCAATAATAACGGGGGTTCTGTCGTAAATGAAATCATCCTGATTCTTTTTTCTGGTTTCATTATTCAGTCCTGCATGATATCTGGTAACAGCAACTCCTTTTTGGAAAAGCAGTTCAAAAAGATTGTCCACATTTTTTCTTGTAGAGCAGTAAATAATCCCGCTCTCTGTTGGATGTCTGTCTATGTAATCCATCACAAAATCGTCTTTTCGCCGGATATTTTCCACGCTGTAATATAAATTCTTTCTATCAAACCCGGTAATCACTACTTTCGGATCTTCCAGATTTAAAGTACAGAGAATGTCGTTCTTTACTTCCTCTGTTGCAGTTGCGGTAAAAGCACTGACGATCGGACGACCGGGAAGATTTTTTACAAAGTCTACGATTTTGACATAGCTTGGTCTGAAATCCTGGCCCCACTGTGAAATACAATGTGCCTCATCCACTGTCACCATGGAAATCTCCACCTGTCTGGCAAATTCCAGAAACTCATAATTTTCCAGACGTTCCGGTGCAACATAAATAATTTTGTATCTTCCTCCTGCTGCCAGGTACAACGCCTTGCTAATCTGACTTTCCGACAGTGAAGAATTGATAAATGCGGCATGTATTCCCGCTTCATTCAAAGCCTTTACCTGATCCTGCATCAGTGAGATCAGAGGAGAAATTACAATCGTAATTCCTGACAGCATCAGTGCCGGTACCTGATAACAGATGGATTTTCCGGCTCCTGTCGGCATGATTGCAAGCACATCCCGGTGTTCCAGAATGGACTCCACAACACTCTCCTGCCCTTCTCTGAATGTATCATATCCAAAATAAGTCTTTAAGGTCTGTACTGCCTGTCTGTTCACCTGAAGCCTCCCTCTGCATTTTAATCTATTTTAATCTCTTTTTCAGCTCCTGAATCAGTTCGGAATAGTCTCTGTGCTGCATCTTCGGAAATGCCTTGATGATACGCCCCTGACCGACAACGGTATGATTGGTAATAGAGCTGGACAGTTCCTCAAACTGAGCCTGAAGCTCCGCTCTTTTTATACGAAGCATTTCGATAGATTTTTCTCGCTGTGCGGCAGTTGCATCACGCAGTTCTGCTGCTGCAAGAGTTGCCTGAACCTTTCCTTCTCCCACTTTCTGTGCTGTGCCAATCGTAGTCGTAGCCAGTGTATCACTCAGTTTATCACTTACAATTCTCAAATCTGAGCGAACCTTATCCAGTCTGGTAAGCTTTTTATTCAGTCCCTGGATCACTGCTACCGTCACAATAAAATCTGTCAGATACACAGCATACAAAACTGCTATCACAATCCACTCCCAGGTTGCAGGTGTATGTAACGCATGTGCCTCTACATACTTCTGGAAAACTTTTACTACCATAACGATAGCCAGTCCCCAGATCAGAGAAAACTCCAGGCAAATGTAGCCATGAAAATTAAAGGGTTTATCTGAATAATCCCACCATCTTGCGTGGAAACACACATCCAGCAGCCAGCCTGCAACCAACTCCACCGCAGTTGCCAGAACAATTCCAAACACAAAAATCATTCCATCACTCATCTGACGCCCGCTGCCCTGAATTGTATTGAGCAAAGCAAAAACAGAAAGCACCCCAAATCCATATACCGGGCAGACCGGTCCATTCAGGAAACCTCTGTTTATAACTTTTCCCAACGCTACTGCATGAAAAATAACTTCAACAACCCAGCCGCCAAAAGAATAAACCAGAAAATACAGGCATATCTGAAAATATGTCATTCCAAAAATCATGCCTCTCTCCTCCTAAAAATCACTTCTTTCACCTGTCTGTTAATGCACTGTTATCAGATGTGGAAAAATTTCTGAATTGCTTTATAATCTCCAAGAACCAGAAGCGTACTGTCAGCTTCAAGAACTGTATCTACAGAAATTGTCACACTGACTTCTCTTTCTTTTTTTACTGCAAGAATATTTATATTATATCTTCTTCGAATATCCAGTTCTCCAACAGATCTTCCAATCCATTCATCTGGGATTGCTACTTCAAAGATCGCATGAGACGCATCTACTTCCATATAGTCAAGGATATGATCATCCGCATAACGGATAGATGACCATTTTGCCACCTGTTTTTCAGGATAAACGACTCTGTCTGCACCATTCCGTAAAAGGAATTTTTCCTGTACGTCACGCTCTGCCCGGGAAATTACCAGATTTGCTCCCAGTTCTTTTAATAATGATGTTGTCTCAAGCGAATTCTGAAAACTGCCTCCAATGGTAACAAAGCAGATATCAAAATTTCCTATTCCCAGTGATTCCAGGAAACTGGCATCTGTACTGTCTCCAATCTGGGCATTGGTGACAAAAGGAAGGATTCTGTTGACTCGCTCCTCATTGATATCCACTGCCATGATTTCGTGTCCCATTTCATTCAGCTGCATTGCAATATGTTTTCCAAATCGTCCAAGACCAATAAGTAAAATATTCTTCATTCTATCTCCTCTTCTATCCAACTGTTATTTTTTCCAATGGCATTTTGGCATTCATATTTCTTCTGGATAATACTGCATAGATCAGGGTCAGTCCTCCTACACGTCCCAGATACATAAGCACGATCAGTATCAGTCGTGACAGGATATGAAGCCCCGGTGTGATTCCCAGAGTAAGTCCTACGGTTCCTACTGCTGAAGCAGCCTCATACAGACAAAGCTGTAATGAAAGCCCTTCATAAACACTGATGGTTATTCCTCCAAAGAAAAACAATACAAAGTACAGCATTGCTATCGTTGCGGCATTTTTTATTACCTGACCGTCGAATCTTCTTCCAAAAGCACCCGCATCCTCACGACTTCGAAATGTCGCAAATGCGTTCAAAAGCAGGGCTGCCGCTGTCGTTGTCTTCATACCACCTGCTGTAGAACTTGGTGATCCTCCGATCAGCATAAGAAGTATCATGATCGCCTGTCCTGCCTCAGTCATCGATGACAGATCTGCGGTATTAAAACCAGCCGTTCTTGTCGTTACAGACTGAAAAAGCGATAACAGCGTCCTTTTCCCAATCGATACCTGTCCAAAGTCACAGACAAAAAAGAAGATCGCCGGGACAAAAATCAGGATTGCGGTCGTTAACAGAATAATCTTGCTCTGCATACGATAACGTTTAAATCGGCGTTTATTCGTATAAACATCATCCCATGTAAGAAAACCAATGCCACCAATGATAATCAGAAGCATAATCACTATATTTAACCAGAAATTTCCAGCATAACCACTCAGTGATACAAAAGTGTTATCTGCGGTACCAAGTATATCAAATCCCGCATTACAAAAGGCCGATATGGAATGAAAAATCGACATCCATATACCTTTTATTCCAAAATCACGGCAAAATACCGGAAGAAGCAAAACCGCACCAATTCCTTCGATCAGAAACGTTCCTCTCAGAATAAACTTTGTCAGGCGGACAATACCACCGACTTTTGGTGCTGAGATGGCATCCTGCATGGTACTGCGCTGCATCAGTGATATCTTTCGTCCTGACAGCATAAACACCGAAACGGCAACCGTTACAACTCCCAGGCCGCCTGTCTGTATAAGCAGCAATATCACTGCCTGTCCAAAACCTGACCAGTAGCTTCCTGTGTCCTGCACAACAAGACCCGTCACACATACAGCAGAAGTTGAAGTAAAAAGTGCCTGATCAAATGGCGTTACAACTCTCTCCGCAGATGAGACGGGTAACATAAGCAGGAGTGATCCCAAAAGAATCACTCCTGCAAAACCTAAAATAATCATCTGAAAGGATGTCAGATGTTTTCTTTTATGTTTTTCTGGCATAACTAATCTCCTCTTTTTTGATTTTAATAGTATTATATACCAAAAAAGAAGTTATACAAGCTTAATATTGATTATCATCTGATATTAAGTCCATATAAAAATTTTATTTTCTTTTTGTCCCACACTG
>ENA-ORTB01003681-ORTB01003681.1-human-gut-metagenome-genome-assembly--contig:-NODE-3681-length-11620-cov-3.478686_pt1 | contig 11620 bp, 10 predicted proteins | sample MGYA00241905_ERZ509174 | MGnify/ENA primary metagenome ERZ509174 (study PRJEB26280, sample SAMEA2338851) | human gut metagenome | biome: human gut; feature: human-associated habitat; material: faeces...
CGTCGCAACAAAAAAAATCCACTCAAAAATTTTCGATTTTTTCGCAAACAAATCGCGTTCGTCGTATTTCGCATACTGCGGATATTCCGCGTTGAATTGCCTGCGCAGCTGTTTCTTTTCTTCGAAAGACAAATCTTCGTAATTCTTCGTTTTTTGCTCCGCCGACTCCGTCCGCGCGGCGCTTACGTTTTCCCGCACGGGTTGCGCTTGTACGGGTTGCGTCGCCGCTTGCGGCGCCCGCCGGAGCGGCTGCCCGCAATGAATACAGATTTCCGCCGTATCGCTGATCGTTTTTTTGCAATACGGGCATAAAATCAATGCCATAATCTTTTTCTCCCCGCAAAGACGACTTTTTTCCCGCCGCAAAAATTACTTTTTGCGGGTATTTTCCGCCTCCGCATTGTATATTATACACTAACCGACGGTTAGTCGTCAAGCGTTTTTAAGCTACAATTTATATAATATTTTATATGAGAAACGATTTGATTAAACAAAGATTGGTGGAAGAACTGAACAGTTGTCGGCTGACGACCACGGAAATCGCGAAGCGCGTAGGCGTTTCGCCGGAGATGATCACGCAGTACCGCACCACGAAAAAACTGCCGAAGCTGGATACCTTTGCGAAATTATGCAAAGAACTCGATCTCGACGCGGCGTATATTTTAGGATTGACGAAAGATTAACCCCGCGCCGCAGGCTTCGGGGCATAAAAAAAATCCGTTTTTTGCAACATACCGGGGTTGTTCCCGATTGTTCCGCAAAAGACGGATTTTCCTTTTTTCGTTTGTTTTTGCCGCCCGTTGCTACCATCGCCGCGGCGCGTTGTTATAAAAAGCTTACAAATCTTTCAGCGGTTCGCCGCCGAGCAGGTGAATATGCAGATGGTGCACCGTCTGTCCCGCGTCGTCGCCCTGATTGATCACCACGCGATAGCCGTTTTCAAAACCCAGTTTGTCTTTCAGCTCCGCGATTTTCAAAAAGCACTCTTTCAGCGTTTCCGCGCGCGCCCCGTCCATCTCCGTCAGATGCGCGAAATGCTCTTTCGGAATACACAGATAGTGCAGCTTCGCTTTCGGTTCCACGTCGCGGATGACAATCATTTTTTCATCCTCGTACAGCCGCGGAGAAGGAATCTCCCCCGCGATGATTTTACAGAATACGCAATTTTTATCCATTTTTTCGCCCTCCTCGGCTTATTTCGTTTCTTTTTCGTCGATTACCGCGCCGCGCAAACCGTCTTTATACAGCGCCGTCGCGCGCACTTTCACGGGAGTTTTCTCCGAAAGCCCCGCCACGTAAAACTTCGCGTACGTTTCCGCGTGCCCTGTATACAGTTCGCCGCCGTTTTCCTCGTCCGTTTCCGTCGTTTCGGGCACCACCGTATATATTTTTCCGATGCAGCCCGTCAGATACGCCGTCTTTTGTTCCGCCGCCGCGGCAAGCATTCTTGCCACCCGTTCTTTTTTCACCGCCGCCGGCAATTCTTTATACCGCTTCGCCGCCGCCGTGCCTTCGCGCGGGGAATACGGAAACGCGTGCACCTGCAAAAAACCGGCTTCTTTCACGATGGAAAGCGAATCCTCGAAGTCCGCTTCCGTTTCCGTCGGAAACCCCACGATGATATCCGTGGTAATCGCCGCGTGTCCGAACTCTTCGTATATCATGCGGCATTTTTCAAGATACTGCGCGCGCGTATATTTCCGGTTCATCGATTTCAGCACCGCGTCCGAACCGCTCTGCAGCGACAGATGAAACTGCGGCGCGAAATTTTTCAACGCCTTGCACGCTTCCAGAAACCGCGGCGTAATCATGCTTTCTTCCATCGAACTGAACCGAATCCGCGTATCCGCGTCCTTCACCGCATACAGCAAATCGGAAATATCCCGTTCACCGTCGCGGTAATCGGAAACGTCTATGCCCGTTATCACCGTTTCGTACGCCGTCGAGTCCAGAATTTCTTTCGCCGCGCTTTCGATTCTGCGGGAACGACTGCGCCCCCGCAGATACGGAATAATGCAGTACGAGCAAAACCGGTTGCACCCGTCCTGAATCTTTACGAAATTTCTGGTTTTCATCGATTCCGGGCGCGCCGCCTCGTCATATTCTTCCGCGGTTTTATCCGCCTTGCCGTCCGCGTTCTTGTCAAAATCGATTCCGGCGTTTTTCTCTTCGAATCCGCCCGCCACGATTTCCAGAATCCGTTGCTTCTGCCGCGCGCCAAACACGCAGAACACCCCCGCTTTATCCGAAAACGCCGCGGGGTCTCTCTGCGAAGCGCACCCGCATACGATCACGCGCGCCGCGGGATTGTCTTTCAGGGCGCGCCCCACCGCCTGCCGGCTTTTCCGCTCCGCCTCCGCCGTTACCGCGCAGGTGTTTATGATATACAAATCGGCATACGAATGTTCGTTTTTCACCTCGTAGCCCAAGTTTTTCAGCCCGGTAATCAGCGAACCGCTTTCCACGTCGTTCACTTTGCAGCCCAGCGTCAGTACCGCCGCCGTCTTTTTCGGCTGCGATCCGCCGCGCGCGCCGCCCGTTGCAGTTACTTTTTCCGTCATTTCAATTCTCCCGTTTCGTACGCCGCTACGGATAACAACGCCACCGCCGCCGTTTCCGCGCGCAGAATCCGCCTGCCCAGAGAAACGAAACTGCAACCGCTTTTTCTCGCCTCGTCCGCTTCGCGTTCCGAAAAACCGCCCTCGCTTCCTATCATCACCGCCACGCCGTCGGCAGCGCCGCCGGAAAGCAGTTTTTCAATCGGCTCGTCGCTGCTTTTCGCAAATTCGCACGCAAACAGCCGCACCCCGTATCGCTCTGCGTCTTTCAGCGCCTCGTCGAACGAAGAAAACGCCATGATTTCGGGGCACGAAGCGCGCAAACACTGTTTCGCCGCCTCGCGCGCCACCTTTTTCAGCCGATCCGTCTTGTTTTCGGATAGATACGCCGAAGAATAATCGGAAGCGAACAATCCTATGCGGCTTACACCCAGTTCCACGGCTTTCTGCACGGCAAATTCGTTTTTATCCGCGTTTTTCAGAAATCCGAAGTACAGCGCGATGTCCGTTTTCGGCTCCTTGTCGCACTCCCGCGCGGAAAGCACGTGAAAGGTCATTGCTTTTTTCGTTACCGCCGTTACGATCGCCGTATACTCTTTTCCGTCGCCCGATAAAAGCACCGCTTCGTCGCCCTCGGAAAGTCGCATCACCGTGCGCGCGTGTTCGAACTCTTCGCCCGTCAGAACGCACTCTCCGCCCACTTCGATCTGTTCGGCAAAAAAACGTTTCAATCCGCTCATACCCCCGTCCTTTCGCCGTTTCCGGCTTCGTTAAAGCGCAGCGCCAGCGCATACCAGTCGCCTTTCTGCCGCTGTTTTATCACATGCAGTCCTTCGGCGGAAAACGCGTCTTTCACCATTTGCAGACGGCTTTCGATAATGCCGCTTAAAATCAATACGCCGTCTCTCTTTAAATTTTTCGGAATCGACGGCGCCAGCCGCACCAGAATTTCTCCCGTGATGTTGGCAAGCATCACGTCGCCTTGCACGGAAGTATCCTCCAGCAGGTCGGCATGCGCCACCACGCATTTTTCCGCCACGCCGTTCAGCGCCGCGTTATGATTCGCGCTTTTCACGGCAATCGGGTCTACGTCCGTCAGGTACGCTTTCGCCGCGCCCAGCTTCACCGCGGAAATGCCGAGGATTCCGCTGCCGCAGCCCACGTCTATGCACGTATCGCCCGCATGCAGATAATTCTGCATTTCTTCCACACACATGGAAGTGGTTTCGTGCTCGCCCGTGCCGAACGCCATGTTCGAATCGAGCAGCACGATTTCTTCGTCCGGCTGTTTTTCGTACTTTATCCATTCCGGCACCACCACGATGCGCGATAAATGAATGGGGCGGAAATGCTTTTTCCATACCTCTATCCAGTCGTCGCCGTCCACTTGTCTCTTCGCTTCTTCAAGCGTGCCGAAATCGATCGCGCCCGCCGCGCGTTCCCGCGCAAGAAAAATATCGTCCATGATTGCGGCGGCGATTTTTTGCGCCGTCGCCTCTTCCAGATAGCATTTCACCAGCACGTCCGTACGGGAAACGTCGCGCAGATTTTCGTCGATGTAATCCCAGTAGCCGTCTTTGGTTTTCTGCAGAGCGATAATATCGTTCACGTCGCACACGGTAACGCCGAAATCGGTATAATTCCACATCGCGTCCGCCACGATTTCGCTTGCTTCGTTTGTGGTATGCACGGTAAGTTCGGTATATTTCATAAATGATTCTCCTGCGTTTTTTCCGGTTGTATTTTCGTTTCGGCTTCCACTATCCGCCGCGCCGCACAGCCTTGTTCCTCTCCGAAGCCCGTTTTCAGGGCAAGATATTCGTCCAGAATATCGTCAAATTCGCGGTACCCGAACACGGAACGCACTTTTTCCACGTTCCATTGCTTAATGTTATCCACATGCGGATACGGAAAATAAAACAGCCGCTTGCTGAAATGCCTCACCACGGTGCTTTTATGCAGAAATTTCTGGTCGTTGAATTTCTGCGGCAGCATTTTCTTTTTGCTTGTGCTCCGCACAATCGCGCTCTGATCGGCAAACAACAGCTTTCTCGATTTAATCAGTTCCCGCGCGCGGAAAAACGCCCCCGTTTCCGTCAGGCAGATTCTCGCCGCAGCGTTTTGCCTTATTATAGCGTTTTTCGCGCCGTTTGTCAATCGTTTCGCGCCCGACGCGCGGTTGCTACCGCCCTCCGCCGCCTTCTCGCCGCTTGTTTTCAGTCTAAAAAAAATTTTCCCCTCTTCCTGCGTTTCAGCGGGAAAAGGGGGAACAGAACCGGAATCCGGAAAATATGGATCGTTTATTCAACGCGGCGCCGCGTTTTTTCTCTCCTTAATACGGCTTCGTGCCGTACAGGCTTTCTACAACGTCCGCGTACTTTTTGCGTTTATCATACTGTTTCAGATCGATTGCGGCATCCGTTTCTTCCAAAACTCGTTTTTGTTCGCGAGTAAGATGCGAAGGCACTTCCACAATCACGCGGATAATCAGATTTCCGGTTGCCCCGGTCGCCGATTTGATGCCTCTGCCGCGCACGGTGAAAATTTGTCCGCTCTGCGTGCCTTCGGGCACCGTAAAATCAAACGTGTCGTCCACGCCGGGCACTTTTACAACGCCGCCCAGCGCCGCCGTTTTAAACGATACGGGCACGTCGATTTTCAAATCGAAATTGTCCCGTACGAAAAGTTTGTGCGGCTCCACCTTAAACACGATAATCAGATCGCCCGGCACGCCGCCCTGCACCGCATGACCGCCTCCGCGTTTTCTGATGTAGCTTCCGTTGTTCACTCCCGCGGGTACGTTAAACGTAATTTCCGCTTCCTTGCGGATATATCCCTTGCCTTTGCAGTCCGCGCACTTTTCCGTAATAATCTTCCCGGTGCCGCCGCAATCGGGGCATACGCCCTGTCTGATCGTCCTGCCGAACACGGTGTTCTGCACGCTCTGCACCACGCCTTTGCCGCCGCAGCGCGAACACGTTTTAAACGCCGTTCCGTCTTTCGCGCCCGTGCCTTTACAGCTTTCGCAAGGCGCGTTACGCATATACGCAACCGTCTTTTTGCAGCCCTTCGCCGCGTCCATAAACGAAAGAGTCATCTCTTTCTGAATATCTTCGCCCACTTTCGACTGCGCCGCTCCGCCCGCGCCGTTTCCGCCGCCGAAGCCCGAAAATCCGCCGCCGAAAAAGCTGCTGAAAATATCTTCGAATCCGCCGAAGCCCGCGCCGTCGCCGCCGCCGAAGCCCGAAAATCCGCCGAACCCGCCCGAACCCATGCCGGGGTGTTCAAGTTCGAAATCGTATTGTTTACGTTTCTGCGCGTCGGAAAGCGTTTCGTTCGCCTCGTTGATCTCTTTGAATTTTTCCGCGGCAGCCGCGTCGCCGGGGTGCAGATCGGGGTGATACTGTTTCGCCAGCTTTCTGTACGCCGACTTGATTTCGTCCGCGCTCGCGGTTTTGCTCACGCCGAGTATTTCGTAATAATTTTTCTTGCTTTCCGCCATAGTGTTATCTCTTTGAGTTATTTATTTCTTTATAATACGCCATTCGGGCTCGCCTTTCCGGCGAACCCGATGCTTCGTTATTTCGTTCGCGCAAGGACAGATCCCCGCGTTTTTTGTCTTACGGCTTACTGATGGAATTCCGTATCGCCGTCGTTTCCGCCGTTCGCGCCGCCCATATCGGGGTTGGCACCCGCCGCGCCCTGAGCGTTCTGATACAGTTTCTGGAATACCGGCTGCACGGTGTTCATCAGAGTGTCGTACGCCGCTTTGATTCTCTCGTCGTCGTCCGATTCAAGCTCTTTCTTCGCCGTTTCTATCGCGCCGTTCAAAGTAGCCTTATCGTCGTCCGTCAGCTTGTCGCCGGAATCTTTCATCGTCTGCTCAACCGAGAAGATCATGCCGTCAAGCTTGTTCTTGTTGTCTACTTTCTCCTTACGTTTCTTATCCTCTTCGGCAAACTGTTCGGCTTCTTTTACCGCTTTGTTAATTTCCTCTTCGGAAAGATTCGTGGAGGAGGTAATCGTAATATCCGTAGACTTGCCGGTGCCTTTATCCTGCGCCGTTACATGCACGATGCCGTTCGCGTCGATATCGAACGTAACTTCGATCTGCGGAATACCGCGGGGCGCGGGAGCAATGCCCGTCAGCATAAAGTTGCCCAACGTCTTGTTGTCTTTGCAGAATTCGCGTTCGCCCTGCAATACGTGAATATCCACGCTCGTCTGGTTATCCGCCGCCGTAGAGAACACCTGGCTCTTCTTCACGGGGATGGTGGTGTTTCTGTCGATGATTCTCGTAAACACGCCGCCCAGCGTTTCGATACCGAGGGAAAGCGGAGTAACGTCCAGAAGAAGCACGTCTTTCACTTCGCCGGTTAACACGCCGCCCTGTACCGCGGCGCCGATCGCCACGCATTCGTCGGGGTTGATGCCCTTGAACGGCTCTTTGCCGGTTACTTCGCGCACCTTTTCCACAACGGCGGGCATACGGGTAGAACCGCCTACCAGAATCACCTTGTCGATGTCGTTATACGTCAGCGAAGCGTCTTTCATGGCCTTCTTCATGGGCTCTACGGTACGGTTCAGAAGATCCGCCGTCATCGCTTCGAATTTCTGCTTCGTAAGGGTTACGTCCATGTGCTGAGGTCCGTCGGCGCTCATCGAAATGAACGGCAGATTGATGTTGGTGGAATTCATGCCGGAAAGTTCGATTTTCGCCTTTTCCGCCGCTTCCTTCAAACGCTGCATCGCCATCTTGTCTTTCGAAAGATCGATGCCGTGCGACTTCTTGAATTCGTCCACAAGATATTCCATAATCTTGTTATCCCAGTCGTCGCCGCCAAGGTGCGTATCGCCGTTCGTGGCAAGCACTTCAAACACGCCGTCCGAAATTTCAAGAATGGAAACGTCGAACGTACCGCCGCCGAGGTCGTAAATCATCACCTTGCCGCCCTTGTCTTTGTCAAGCCCGTAGGCAAGCGCCGCCGCCGTAGGTTCGTTGATGATACGAAGCACGTTCAGCCCGGCAATCTTGCCGGCGTCTTTCGTTGCCTGACGTTGCGAATCGGAGAAATACGCGGGGCAGGTAATTACGGCTTCCGTAACTTTCTGTCCGAGGTACGCTTCCGCGTCCGTCTTTAATTTGGTTAAAATCATTGCGGAAATCTCCTGCGGGGAATATCCCTTGCCGTCGATGTCCACTTTATAATCCGTACCCATATGGCGTTTGATGGAAATCACCGTTCTGTCGGGATTCGCCACCGCCTGACGTTTTGCCGCCTGACCTACCACACGGGAACCGTCTTTCTGAAAAGATACTACGGAAGGGGTGGTTCTTGCGCCCTCCGCGTTGGCGATTACAACGGGTTCGCCTCCCTCCATTACCGCTACGCACGAATTCGTGGTACCGAGATCGATACCGATTACTTTTCCTGCCATAATTATCACGCTCCTTATATCATCCGAATTTTGTACGCCCCGCAAACCTTTCCGCCGTGCAAACAACCGTTTGTTGCGGCACCGCCATGCGGCGCTTCTTTTTTGTTACAGATTATATTTAACCCGTCGCCCGATTTCTTAAACGCCGCGGCGAAAAAATTTTTCCGCAGTATGTATTCCGTAAAACGCCCGTTTTAAAAAGTTCCGCCGATTTTTTCGGGAATGCCGCAAAATCGCTTGACAACGTTTTAACTTTTATGGTATGCTGATATAGTTAAAAGATGCGGGAATAGCTCAGTGGTAGAGCGTCACCTTGCCAAGGTGAATGTCGCGGGTTCGAGTCTCGTTTCCCGCTCCATCTTTGAAGAACGTCTGCGTTTTGCGCAGGCGTTTTTCTCTTCTTTTTCCGTTTATCCATATTTTGCTCATGATCAATACCGCGGATTTACAAACCAACCGGAGGTTATCGCCTTGAAATCCTTAAAAGAATTGTATAAAATCGGCAGAGGTCCTTCCAGTTCCCACACCATCGGACCGGAACGCGTGGCGTACTACGCCGTCGAAAACTTCGGCAAAGGCGATTACACGGCGGAATTATTCGGTTCTCTCGCTCTTACGGGCAAAGGGCACGGCACCGATCGCGTGCTGAAAGAAGTTCTCGGCGAAAACACGAAGATTATTTTCGACGCGCGCGCAAAAGGGCTGAAACACCCCAACACGCTGAAATTATACAAAACGGAAAACGGCGAAAACGTCCTTGTCTGCACGGCGCAGAGCGTCGGCGGCGGCAGCGTCGTCATCAACGGCAAGCCCTACCCCGATACCCCGGACGTATATCCGCAGAAAAATTTCGCCGCCGTCCGCAAATTCATCGAAGAAAACAACCTTTCTCTGCCAGATTACGTAAAATTTTACGAACCGGACGTGTTTTTTTACCTGAAAAACGTATGGAACGCCATGAAAGAAAGCGTGGAGCGCGGCTTACGGAAAGACGGCGTTCTTCCCGGCGCCCTGCGGCTGGAAAGAAAGGCGAAAACGTTATATTTCGCGGAAGCGAAATTCGAAACGTCCGTCATGCGCGAAAACAGAAAACTCGCTTCCTACGCGTTCGCCGTAGCGGAAGAAAACGCCGATAACGGAATTATCGTAACCGCGCCCACCTGCGGCGCCGCGGGCATTCTCCCCGCCGTGTTATACTATATGTACCGCGATAACAACGTGCCGGAAGAAGAAATTCTGAACGCGCTCGCCGCGGCGGGCGTCGTAGGCAACGTCGTCAAACAGAACGCTTCCATAAGCGGCGCGGAATGCGGTTGTCAGGCGGAAGTCGGGGTTGCCTGCTCCATGGCGGCAGCCGCGCTTTCTTCCATATTCTGCCTCGATTCCGACGGCGTTGAATGTTCCGCGGAAATCGCGCTCGAACACAACCTCGGTTTAACGTGCGATCCCGTGCTCGGTCTGGTGCAGATTCCCTGCATCGAACGCAACGCGGTAGCCGCCATCGAAGCCGTAAACGCCGTAACTCTTTCGAAATCGCTGAAAAACAAACGCAAAATCTCGTTCGACAACGTGGTGAAAGTCATGTACGAAACGGGCAAAGACATGAACACCCGCTACCGCGAAACTTCCACGGGCGGGCTGGCTTCGTTATACGGAAGCGATGCGGATAAATAAACGGCCGCACAAATAAAATTCCGCCCGCGCGCTTGCTTTTTTTCTCCGCGCGTGGTATAATGGTATCGTTAACGCTAATCCACCCACCGCGAGGCTTACGCATGGAAAGACTGATCAGGCATACCAACGCATATAAAACGCAGCGGTTGTACGCTTCGCAGGGAAAATTGCGCCACGCGTATTTTCTGCTTTTTCCCGATTCCGGCTCTCTGCGCGAAGTTTTAAAAATTTTCGCAACGCTGTTTTTCGAACGCAACGCAAAAAACGAAACCGATCGCGCGCGCGTCGAATCTTTAATTAAAAAAGAATCGTACGCGGATTGTATTTTTTATCCGGAAGCGGGCAAAAAATTCTCTGTGGCGGATGCGGAAGCCGTGGAAGAGGAATGTATTCTCCGCCCCGTGGAAGGCGAAACGAAATTGTTCGTCATCGGCGATTTTTCCGAAGCCACGAAAGAAGCGCAGAACAAAATGCTGAAAATGCTGGAAGAACCGCCCGAAGGAGTCAGCTTTCTTCTCGGCGCCACCTCCTCGTTTTCCGTGCTGCCCACGGTCCTTTCCCGCGTGGAAAAAATCGAAATTCCGTCTTTTTCCGAAAGCGAAATCACCGCGTATCTGTTAAGAAACGTTCCTTCTCTTTCCGAACGGGACGCGTCGTTATGCGCAAAATCGTCGGGCGGTATTCCCGGAAAAGCGCTCGAACTTGCTTCCGGCGGATATTTTAAAGAACTCACGCAGGCGGCATGGAATCTCTGTTTTTCAACGCCCGCTTCGCTTCCTTATCTCGTACGCGAATACGGCGCGACGAAATACCCGAAAGAGCTTCTGTCGCTTCTTAAAATCATTTATTTCGACGCGCTGAAGCTTAAAATCGCAAAAGAGCGCAACTTAACGTTTCCCGGCAGCGTTTCCGATAACGAAAACGTGATAAAACTTGCCGGGCAATATCGGAAAGGAGAGCTGTTAAAGGCGCTCAACGTCCTTTCCGACGGCGAACGCCAACTGTATTTCAACGGCTCGTTCGCACAGATTTTAGAAATCTCACTCAGTAAAATTTTTGCCGGAAACCGCGGATAACGCGCAAAAATCAGGCAATTTCAGGAAATTTTTTATGATTAAAGTAGTCGTCATCAAATTCAAAAGCGGCGGAAAACTGTACTATTTCGCGCCGAAAGCGGGCGAAGAATACAAACGCAACATGCCCGTCATCGTAGAAACTTCGAAAGGCGTCGAATACGCGTGGGTGGCGTACCCCAAAAAAGAAATCGACGAATCGGAAATCACTCCGCCGTTAAAAAGCGTAGTGCGTATCGCCACGCAGAAAGATACCGAATTTTACGAATCTTGCCTTGCAAAAAAGCCGGAAGCCATGGATATCTGCCGCAAAAAAATCATCGAGCTCGGTCTGGATATGAAACTCGTCGATTGCGAATACGCGTTCGACGGTTCGAAAATCGTATTTTTCTTCACGTCGGCGGGCAGAGTAGATTTTCGCGAACTTGTACGGGCGCTTGCGGCGGCGTTTCATAACCGCATCGAACTTCGTCAGGTGGGCACGCGCGACGAAACGAAATATCTCGGCGGCATCGCCCCGTGCGGCAGAGTGTGCTGCTGCGCGGGAAATATGCCCGAATTTAAAAAAGTCTCCATTAAAATGGCGAAAAATCAGGGACTTTCTCTTAATCCGGGAAAAATCAGCGGGCTCTGCGGCAGGCTGATGTGCTGTTTAAGCTACGAAAACGATTATTACGCGGAAGCATTCAAGCAGGTTCCGAAAATCGGTTCCGAAGCCTCCGCCGCAGACGGCACGGGTACGGTGATTTCCGTAAATATGTTGAAAATGACGGCGAAACTGCGCATTACCGATAACGCCGGCAACGTCGCCTACCGCGATTACAACGTTTCCGATCTGCGTTTCAAAAAGCCCGTGCAAAACCCCGCTCCCGAAGA
>ENA-ORTB01003695-ORTB01003695.1-human-gut-metagenome-genome-assembly--contig:-NODE-3695-length-11572-cov-9.149258_pt1 | contig 11572 bp, 10 predicted proteins | sample MGYA00241905_ERZ509174 | MGnify/ENA primary metagenome ERZ509174 (study PRJEB26280, sample SAMEA2338851) | human gut metagenome | biome: human gut; feature: human-associated habitat; material: faeces...
AACAAGGCAAACAGCAATAAAATGCAGCCTATCACAAACATTTCTGTTAGCCTCATATTGTCTTCTAAATACATATACAGAGACCAAAATATCGCAAATGCTCCTTGAAGAGCAAACAATGAAGATGTAGTAAGTCTTAAAATTTTATTTTCCATTTTATTTTCCATTTTATTTTCCATTTTTTCTTATGTTTATTCCTTTAGAATTGTTATAAATACTAGCTCCAAATGTGGTTCTGGGCATATATGGAGTGGTTTCTTTGATAGGGGGCATATCTGTGACATGATTTTTCATAAGGCTTGAAAATCGTTTCGTTTATATTGAGGGATTTTAGTTATTTTAGTGACAAAATAGTCAACATATCAATCAAGATTTTCACGCTAACCAACATATTCAGAATCGAAAAAAAAGATAAAGAAGATAATAACCAAACATTTTGATTGAAAAACAAACTTCCTACTATATCCATAAAGAACACCGCCACTGACGATAGTAGTATGATTATCACTGTGATGCATTTTAGTGGCATTTTGTTTGTAAAGGTATTAATAAATAATGCTCCTAATATTAACGCCCATTGGAATGGGAATAACGAAAGGCAAGGAAAAGCAATAACGTTCAATCCGACTATCAAGGTGAGGGTGATGTATATATATCTGCATATCAAGGTCTCACTTACTTTGTTTTTTTTGTTAAACATACATCCTTTTTTCATCATTTATTCGTTTTTTATATTTCACCAATCAATTGGCACTGGCCCTTTTGAAAAATTTTGTCTCCACACAGAGTTTCCATCTTGCCAGCCCAAAAATTCAGCATTTATTGTAGCTGGCTCTTCAACACCTATTCGTTGATTGCTAATCATTTCGTATAAATCAAAAGCTATTCGTGAATTTGCCTATGAAATGTCATTCTCTCGTTTATGCTGTTATTTAGCATCCCAATCATAATATTTGTCTATTATTTTCAGAATGGTTTCATCAGGGACTAAGCCATCGTCCTTGCTTTTTTCTTCTTCAACCCATTTTAAAAACTTTTTATATATGATGGGACGCATTCTTTCTTGTGGAGGAAATTTCACAGACTCCTGTTTTAATGCTTCTCCATTAGGCAGAGTAACGTATTGGTAAACAGAAAATTCAAAATCTCTTATCCTCAAATGTCGATTATTCCTGCTGACAAAAATTGTGTCAGATTTTTGCAATAACGGGAAAACCATATTGGTGTCTTCAAATTTTATATCTCTGTATGGTGGGACTGTTTGAGAGGCAGTAATATGCCTTGTCGAAGTAACGCTGTCAACTATTATCTGCCTGTGGCGTACACTCAATTCTTTTTGTGGAGGGTCAATCACATGAAAATAAATTGTGTCACGAAAAGGGAACAGACCTCTATCTTTATCTCGCACAATTTTTATGCCTAACACATACGAATTGTTCTCGATAACTAAGCGGTTTTTCCCATAAAAGTTAACGGTTAACCTCCTTGCTCTATTGTCACTAAAGTAGAATTCATATGGGAAAAAGCCATAGAAAGCATAAAATGTCTCGCTATAACTGTCTACGGTATCATGGGGGGTAGCCCTCATCCTAAGCCCTAATATGCTTAACAGCATTATAACAGCTACTGAGATTCTGAAAAAGCCGTTATTATTTTTTATACCAATCATCGTTAAACCCTCCATATTGAAAATTATCTTTTTGTTTGATTCAATCATTTTTGTTTTAGGCAAACATAATACTGTATATTTAAATCTACAGGAATTGTGTCTTCTCCGAAAACCATATAATATTTATAATGTCCATAACCAATAGGGCTTAAATGAACACGCCGAACAGCGCTCACTATTCCATAAAATCGGCTTTTATTAAAGTTTTGGCCACACTTTTCATTATCAATGAAAATACAATATTTTTCATTGTTCTTGACCCCAAAAAAACTTAATACACGGCTATATTGTTTCACACTGTCAATATCTAATTTCAATTCTGCTGTATCTTTTTCGTAAAAGGTACGAGGCGATCCAGCATATTCTTTTAATAATTTCGGGGTACAAGAGGACTGTGCTAACATATAGACGATTACAATATATGGTAATGATTTCATTTCAATACACTTTCTTTTTCTTTATCGTTAATGTAAAAAATTCCAGTATTTTTGTCAACTGAAATATCCGGCTCAACAAATCTGGGATCTGCCTGCTTGGAGAAGTGGTCATATTTAATATTTTAACGCAGATTTATTTTTTTCTGTATTAATGGTTGTTCAAAAATATGAGTGGATATTTTGGCATTTAAGACATTTTCTAAAGTTTTCAATCTATCTAAAGGAGAATACTTTAATTCTTTTAAAATTTTATCAATAGACACAAAAACCATACTATCATGCCAATCATACACCGTAATAACGCCTTTGTAAATTACAATAATATATGTCCTTCCATGTGATATTCTTCTATTACATGCTGAATAAAGCCCAAAGTTCAAATCAAAATCATGATTATCCTTTTTCCAATATTTTCCAGTCTTTAAATCACGAATCCAAAAACGTTGATTTTGTGGAGTTGCTAAAAATTCAGCTCCATCAGAAATAATCAAACAAGTTGTGTCACCTGTGACTGGCTCTACATCTTTATAAGTTAAAGGATAAGAGTGGCTATATTCCAATGATGAAATAATATCAAAAATTTCAAGTGTTTCTTTGGTTGCTGCTTCAAAATAAAAGTTGCACGCAACTGTAAATAGTAAAACAAAAAATAATTTCATCTTGATGCCTTTTTATTTCGTTTTTTCAAATCATCTATAGCTTTCTTCTCACTATTGAGAGCTTTAGTCTCGGCTTCTTCCTCTGACACGAAACCACTATTGCCCTTTTTGTTTGTCCCGTGCTCACCCTCATGTGCTGCTACAGTACCAATTATATCCGATGTTGAAAAGCCAGAATCTCTGTAAAATTCTTCATTTTGCATGTTGTCTTTTATAACTTTCTCATAAATTACAATAACCACATCTTTAAAATCTTGAGCCTTTGCGTTGTCATCAAATGTGTAATCTGAATAAGTCTCTCCTGCGGTAATTTCACCCATTCTATTACTAGTAGAAGTCCTGTCGATAAGCAGGGTGATTGGATAGTCAGTTTTCATCATTCGGGATAAAATTTTCTTTCCTTGTTTGGTTCTCATCATAGCGCCACCAATTTTAGCAATACTTGGGGTGGCATTTGATGTCCATCCTCTTTTCAAAAGACAAAACACAGGGTTTCCATCAATACCCTTTAAATACATTCCATTTTTATCTCCGAATTTTATTGGGTTGGCGGCGCACCATAAATATGGACTCATTTCATAATATTTTTCAGCAAGGGGGTCTTGGGATGTTGTCCGGCCGATCATAGAGTCGTAGAAGCGGGCGTGGCTGTCGTAGAGGTCGAGAGAGTTCTCGCCTGACAAAATATTGCCTATTGAAGACAGCAAAGCGAAAAAGGCAACAAGGTAAAAAATAGATATTTTCTGCAGCCTCATAAAGTTGCTTATTTTTTGCTAAATTAAGTAATCTTTTGAACACGTAAAATAAATAAGATATGTTATGCAACATATCTGCGTTGTTTTTGGCAATTCCCTCTTAGCCAGCACAAATATAAAACAATGCCGTGACCAATAGCCATTTTCCGGTGACGTAAAAGCGGAACGGCATTCCGGACGTTAACGTCCGGAATGCCGTTTTTTTTGGCTCACTTTTCAGCGCGCTGTTTTCTGAATCGTTTAGATTGCCTGCTCCACCGCCCAGGTGAAGGCACGCAGTCCAAGCTGCGGGCTTGCTGCGTCGATGTCGCGCAAACGGACGAGCAACGTGTCCACCTTGCTGTCGTCAATCACGGTGAGCAACGCCCCGTTGAGCGTTGGCCACGCATGGCTGCCGAAGTGGGGCTCTCCGCCGCGCTGTCCAGCCCCGACGAGCGACGGCCATCCGGTGAATCCTTTGATGTCGAGTTCGCGCATCGCTGTCAGCACGTCGTCTTCGTGCGCTTGGTTGTATGCTATAAATACTGCTTTCATTGTCTTATTTCTTTAACGTTTTCAACTCTTTTTTGCGTGCACGCTTGATGCCGATGCGGGCAAACACGCTATAGAGCGTCGGGATAATGATGAGGGTGATGAGCGTGGAGAACGACAATCCCCATGCCACCGACATACCGAGGGCGCGCCACATCTCGGAACCTTCGCCCTTGCCCACTGCCATAGGAATCATACCGATGACGGTGGTGAGGGTGGTCATAAGAATCGGGCGCAGACGCGAGCGTCCGGAAATCACGATGGCGTTGACGAGACCGAGGCCGCGCTCACGGCAGAGCATGATATAGTCGATAAGCACAATACCGTTGTTGACCACAATACCGATAAGCATCAGCAAGCCGAGCATCGCCATGATGCTGAGCGGTGTGCCTGTGACAAAGAGTCCCATCAGCACGCCGGTCAACGCAAACGGGATTGAGAACATGATGACAAACGGATAGGTCAACGACTCAAACTGCGATGCCATGATGATGAACACGAGTACGATGATCAATGCCATGAGCATTATCATATCGGTGAATGTGTCCTGCTGGTCTTCAAACGTTCCGCCGAACTGCCATGTGAAGTCGGCAGGCATGTCTATCTCGCCCATCGCCTTGTTGGCTGCCTTGACCACATCAGAGAGAGCGTAGCCTTTGGCCACGATGCATTTCACCGTGATTACGCGCTCGCGGTCGCGACGCTCGATGGTTGGCGGTGTCTGCGACTCGACCACCTTGCCAAGGTCGCGTATTTTGATGCCCTTGCCTTGACTGTTGTAGATGGTTATGTTCTCGATGTCCTCAACCGACTGGCGGAACTTCTTGTCGTAGCGCACACGGATTTTATATTCGTCTCCGTCCTCGCGATAGTTTGTCAACGCGCTGCCTGTCACGCGGTTGCGGAGATAGGAAGCGGCTGTCTGCATGTTAAGTCCGTTGAGGGCGAGCTTCTGGCGGTCGAAGTCGACGCGGTATTCGGGAGTATACTCGTCGCGGCTGATGCTCACCTGCGAGCAGCAGTCCTCGCTGAGCATCTTTGCCGACACGTCGGAGGCAATGCGGTCAGACGTAGTGAAGTCGTAGCCATAGATTTCAATCTCCACCGCCGCCTCGCCGCCGATTCCGCCGCCACCGCCGCCGGCGGCAACGTTGAACGTGCGGATTTCAGGATACTGGTTCAGGTCGTGGCGGATAGCATCGCAAATCTCGCTGAGCGACCGCTCGCGCTCCGTCGAGCGCACGGTGCTGATGTTGTATTGCAGGATGTTGTTGCCGTTGTCCTGCATACTGCCGAAGATGTTGTCCTCGCCGGCCTGTCCCTCTGAGAAACTTACCGTAGTCACCTCCGGACAGTTGCTTTTCAGCTGCTCATAGATGCGGAAACCAAGAGCGCGCGTCGTTTCCTGACGCGTGCCGGCGGGCAGCTTCACGGTGATGCCGATTCGCGAGTTGTCCTGCTGCGGGAAGAACTCCGTCTTTATATGCGGCATCAGCACCACTATCGACGCGACAAACAAGCCTACGATGATGGCAAGCGTCGCCCAGCGGTGGCGCAAGGCTGTGCGGAGAAGCGCGGCATAGCCGTCGGTCACCTTTTTCAGGAATGCGTCAAACGGGTTTGACACCATTTTCTGGAACAGGTTGTATTTCTTGTCAAGACGCAGCATCAACGAGCAGAGGGTCGGCGTCAGCGTAATGGCGCCGATGGTCGATACCGACAGGATGATTGTCACCATCCATCCCAACTGCTTGAACATGATTCCTGCCATACCGCTGATCATGGTCAGCGGCAGGAACACGGCAATGGTAGTGAGCGTGGAGGCGATTACGGAGATTGCGACCTCGTTGGTGGCAAACATCGCCGCCTGGCGCGGACGGCTGCCGCGCTCGATGTGGGTGGTGATGTTCTCAAGCACCACGATGGCGTTGTCGACCACCATACCGATGGCTATCGAGAGCGCACTCATTGAGATGATGTTCATCGTGTTGCCGGTGGCAAGCAGATAGATGAGCGCCGAAAGCAGCGAGATTGGGATTGTGAGCACAATCACAAACGTGGCGCGCCAGCGTCCGAGGAACAGCAGCACCACAAAGCTGACAATGAGCATCGTGATGAGGATGGTGTGCTTCAGCGATTCTATCGTGTTGATGATATAGTCGGACGTGTCGACAATCAAGCCGATATGCACATCGCTCGGAAGGTTTTTCGCTATCTGTGTCAGACGGGCTTTAACAGCCTTGGAAATCTCGACAGAGTTGGCTCCCGACTGCTTCTGAACGATAATCATGCCGCCAAGTTCACCGTTGGTATACGCCTCCTGGGCGCGCTCCTGCGGCGCGTCGTCGATATGCGCCACGTCGCGCAGATAGACCGGCGTTCCGCTGTAGGTGCCCACCACGAGGTCGAGCATCTCGTTGACGTCGGCAAACTCTTTCTGCACACGCATTGAGTAGACATTCGAGCCGATGTCGATTGTGCCCGCCGGCACATTGAGATTCTCGGCGGCAAGCACTTGGCTTATCTGCTCTATCGAAATGCCATAGGCATCGAGTTTGTAAGGGTCGCAAAGCACCTGTATCTCACGGTCGGGGATACCGGAAATCGAGACCGAGCCAACGCCCGACACGCGTGCCAGCGGCGTTGCCACCTGGTCGTCGAGAATCTTATACAATCCCGTCATGCTCTCCTTTGCCGACACGGAAAGGATGAGGATAGGGATGTCGTCGGTGCCGAACTTGAACAGAATAGGCTTCTGCGCTCCGTCGGGGAGCGTGGTGACGCGGTCGAGCTTGTCGCGCACGTCGTTGGTTGCCACATCGATGTCGATGCCGTATTCAAACGTCAGCGTGATGATGGAGATGTTTTCCTTCGACTGCGACGTGATGTGCTTCAAGTCGCTCACGCCGTTAAGCATATTTTCCAGCGGACGCGTGACATTGGTTTCTATGTCCTCCGCGCTCGCACCTGAATAGGTGGTCATCACCATGATGGAGTTGGTCTCGATGTCGGGATAGAGGTCGATGCTCAACCGCGTCAACGAGAATAGTCCGAAGATGGCGATGCCGAGGAAAATCAGGATTGTTGTGATTGGCCGCTTGACGGCTGTCTGATATATACTCATAGGGCAATCCTTTTGTTATTTCTTCACAATCTTCACTTTGGCGCCGTTTTTCAGGCGCGACTGCCCAGCCACGACAACCGTTTCGCCGGGATTCACTCCGCTGAGGATTTCATATTCGGTGTCGAGACGCTGTCCGAGCTCCACTTTGCGGTACTCTGCCTTGTCGCCCTTGACAACATACACATAGCGGTCGCCAGAGCCTACAAGTTTCTGGACGGCGCGGTCGGGCACCACAACGTGCTTGGCGCGTCCGTGATTGATAGTGACACGGGCATACATCCCCGGGCGCACACGCTCGTCGGCATTGGCAATCAGAAGCTCAACGGTGAATGTGCGGGTCGACGGGTCAATGGTCGGATAAACGATATTGACCTTGCCGGTAAACACCTCGTCGCCGTAGACATCGAGGGTGAAGTCTACGTTCATGCCTTTCTTTATCTTGGTGAAGAGCGACTCCGAGACGTTGACCTTCATCTTGACAGGGCGGATTTTCTCTACCACAAAAATCGGGCTGGCGCCGCTGTACATGTCGCCGCTGTCGTAGTTGCGCTGCGACACGACGCCGCTGATGGGACTGATGAGACGCGTGTTCTCGGCAAGGTTCTCATAGTTGCGGCGCGAGATGTCGTATGCCATCTTTTTGGCGTCCCATTCCGACTTTGAGCATCCGCCGATTTTAAACAGCTCGTCCACACGCTTGAACTCAAGATGGTTGTTTTCCATCTGCAGGCGCACCTGGTCGAGGTTTGCCGGATCCATATCGGCAAGTTTCTGTCCTGCCGACACGTGCTGTCCCACCTCCACATACACCTTGCGTATGCGCATAGGCGACTGCGGGGCGATGTTGTTTGTCACGTCGGCTTCCACGGTGCCTGTGAACGAATTGACCTGGTCCACCTCGCGGTAGTCTGTTTTTGCCACCTCCACATTCATTGTGCCGTCGGCGGCTTTCTTTTCCTCTTTGGCTTTGTCGCCGCCGGAGCATGCCGTAGCGGCGATGGCGACAGCCATTGTCATGGCAATCTTGTTGAGTGTCTTGATATTCATTGGGGTTCTGTTTTATTTTTCGTAAGTGTATTCCGTGCCTAGAGTCTCGTCAAGCTGCGCCTGCGCCACAAGATATGAGTAGACCGCCTGGCTGCGGTTGAGTTGCGACTGTGTGAGCGCCAGCTGCGAGTCGTTGACCTCGAGCAGCGTACCGGCGCCGGTGTCGTAGCGCTTCACGGCGATGTCGTAGCCCTTGCGCGCCTGGTCGACACTTTTGCATGCCGACTCATACTGGCGTATGCCTGTGCGCATCTTGTCAACGCTCTGGCGCACGCCCACCATCAGGTTGCGCTCGGTGTCGAGGCGCGTGAGGGCAAGTTGGTCAATCTGCACTTTTGTCTGCTTCAACGAGTTGTAGCGGCGTCCGCCGGAAAAAATCGGGATGTTGAGCGACAGTCCGAGCGTTGAATACGGATTCCAACGATAGTCCTTGAAGCGGAAATCGTTTGCCATCGCGTTCCATTGGTATGCGAACGACAGGTTGAGCGTCGGATAATAAGCGGACTTCGCCACGTCGCGCGACTTGAGCAGCTGCCGCTGCTGCAGGTCGATTTGCCGCAACGATGAGTTTTGGGCAAGCATCGTGGTGTCTACCTTCATATAGCCGTCATAAAGGCGGTCGGTATAGTCGTTGAGCGACCCCGTGCAATCGATGCTCATGTCGAGATCCACTCCGATAAGCGCTTTCAAGCGCCATTTGGCAAGCACAATGGAATTTTCGGCGTCAAACAGACTTGGCTCCACATTTTTCACCGCGACGTCGGCGCGGATAAGGTCGTATTCCGACGACAGCCCCTGCTGGTATTTCTGGTTGATGTCGTCATATTTCTTCTTTGCGTTGTCATAGTTTTCCTTGAGTGCGTCGCGGCTTGCCTCGGCGAGCATCACGGCATAGTATGCCTGCTTCACCTGCGACACCATAGAGATGCGCGACTGTCGCGACTTTTCCACCGCAAGCTCAACATCGTCGGCAGAGATGCTCAGCTGTTTCCACAGTTGGGCGCTGACTAGTGGCAACGAGAGCGCGAAGCCTGCCGACCAGGTGTTGTCCATACCCACCTTGATGCCGTCGCGCATCGCCGACGCGGCTTCCGTGCCTTCCGCTCCCTCCGTGCCTTCCGAAGAGCCGCCACCGAATCCTTTCATGTCGCCCATATACATCACTTGCTTCTTCAACGTGCGGTTGTAGCCAGCTGAGAAGTCGAGGGTTGGCATAAGGTTGGCGAGCGTGCCTTTCTTGGCATACTCCTGCTTGGTGATTTCACTGTCGGCAACCTTCACCGTCGGGTTGTCGGATAGGGCTATACGCACAGCATCGTCAAGGGTCAGCGTGGTGGTCTGAGCCACGGCTGTCGACGCCAGAGCCACTGACGCCGCCATTAGGATTGTCTTGATTGAGTTGGGTCTCATCGCGAGTATAAAATAGTTTAGTAGATAAACAAAAAAAGGAACCGACTTTTCTGTCGATTCCTCTGTGTGGGTGTTGACGGATTCGAACCGCCGACCCTCTGCTTGTAAGGCAGATGCTCTGAACCAGCTGAGCTAAACACCCTTGCTTCTCAAAAGCGTTGCAAAGGTATGGCGAATTTTTTAATCCTCCAAATTTTTTGGGGATAATTTTTGGGGCAAAAGTTTGCTTGATGACGTATCTATTGGATAATCAGAATGATAATAAACGAAAAAAATTATACCGTTACGATGCTTGCAGATTGGTGGAAATATAGTAATTTTGCAGAGTTATTGAAAATATCAATCTTAAAAACAAACATAAATGTCTCTCTCATCACTGACAGCCATATCTCCAATCGACGGCCGTTACCGCGGCAAGGTGGAGATTCTGGAAAATTACTATTCTGAATACGCGTTGATCCGCTATCGCGTAAAAGTTGAAATCGAATATTTTATCGCCCTCTGCAAACTTCCGTTGCCGCAACTTGCGGGCATTGACCACGCACTCTTCGGAGAGCTGCGCGACATCTACGCCAAATTCTCGGTCGACGACGCGCAGCGCGTGAAGGATATCGAAAGCGTAACCAACCACGACGTGAAAGCGGTGGAATATTTCATAAAGGAGCAGTTCGACCGTCTTGGCTTGGCTCAATATAAGGAGTTCATCCATTTCGGACTCACGTCGCAGGACATCAACAACACTTCGGTGCCGATGCTCATCCGCGACTCTCTCCACGAGGCTTACATGCCTCTGCTCGATGAGATGGTTGGCTTGCTCAACCAGTATGCCGAGGAGTGGAAAGACATTCCAATGCTTGCCAAAACCCATGGACAGCCTGCGTCGCCGACACGCTTGGGCAAGGAAATACGCGTGTTTGCCTACCGCTTGGAGAAGCAGATAGAGCTGTTGAAGCAGGTGCCGGTGAGCGGCAAGTTTGGCGGCGCTACGGGAAATTTCAACGCCCACCGCGTGGCTTTCCCCGACCGCGACTGGCGTGCGTTTGCCAAGAAATTTCTCAATGAGAGTCTCGGTATCGAGCGTGAGGAGTGGACAACTCAGATTTCAAACTACGACAACCTGGCTGCTCTCTTCGATGCCATGGCGCGCATCAACACGATAATGATCGACCTTGACCGTGACATGTGGCAATATATCTCGATGGAGTATTTCAAACAGAAAATCAAAGCCGGAGAGGTGGGTTCTTCAGCCATGCCTCACAAGGTGAATCCAATCGACTTCGAGAACTCGGAGGGCAACCTCGGCTTGGCCAACGCGATTCTCAAGCATCTGGCTGGCAAATTGCCGGTTTCGCGCCTGCAGCGCGACTTGACCGACTCCACTGTGCTGCGCAATGTCGGTGTGCCGTTGGCTCACATGATGATAGCGCTTCACAGCACCCTCAAGGGCTTGCACAAGCTGCTGCTCAATGAAGCAGCCATCAGCCGCGACCTCGACAATATGTGGAATGTGGTTGCCGAGGCAATCCAGACCATCCTTCGCCGCGAAGGATATGAGAAGCCTTACGAAACGCTGAAGGCTCTCACCCGAACCAACAGCAAGGTGGACGCCGAAAGCATCGCCAGCTTCATCGACACGCTCAAAGTGAGCGATGCCGTGAAAGAAGAGCTTAAAGCGATTACTCCTCACAACTACACTGGGTTCTAAAGCATTGAAACAGTTGTAGGAAAGCACATAATTAAAAAGAATGTTAAAATTCAGTTTCTGACAAAGCCTTTTTTAATTATGTGCTTTTCCATTTGAAAAAAATGCAGTTACTTTGTCGATGGAATTATAAATTGCAAAATTGATTTAAATCTACAAGTTTTTAAGAGTTAGGATTACAAATTAACAATACTCTGTTAATAATTACATAATCGTTTGAAAATGAACAAGTTAATTA
>ENA-ORTB01003696-ORTB01003696.1-human-gut-metagenome-genome-assembly--contig:-NODE-3696-length-11570-cov-2.670604_pt1 | contig 11570 bp, 8 predicted proteins | sample MGYA00241905_ERZ509174 | MGnify/ENA primary metagenome ERZ509174 (study PRJEB26280, sample SAMEA2338851) | human gut metagenome | biome: human gut; feature: human-associated habitat; material: faeces...
GGCATCCGCTCGCATTCGATGCGTATTTCGACATTGAACACCCGCTCGAACTTGGCCATCAACTCGTCGAATGGCATCCTCTTCAGATGAACTAACCCTTCCGTCCAGCAGAGTTCTGCAAAATCTTCGGCACGTTCTTTATACAGGCGCCCGTTAGAGAGTGAGACGACATCGTGCGGATACATGGTGATTCGCTCATTAGAATTGGCGCGGTTTGTCACCTGTACTTGTCCCTCGATCAGCGTGGTGGTAAATTCACCACGCTCGGCATCGGCCAGCACGTTGAATTTCGTTCCGAGTACCCGGATATCCGACGCGAAGGTCTGGACAATGAACGGATGCTTCCTGTCCGGTGCAACATCGAACAACGCCTCGCCGGAGAGTTTCACGCTGCGGGTCTTGCCGAAGACGACCGGATATTCCAGTCGAGTACCCGAATTGAGCTGTACCTGTGAATTGTCCGGAAGCGTGAGAGACATCTGCTGTCCGGCAGGAACGACAATCGACATATTCTGCTGCGACAACGCATTCCGATAAAGCGTTTTACCCGTATACGCGGCTCCGATCATCAGTATGACGGCAGCTGCCGAACGCAGACTATAACGGACGACTTGCCTCCAGATTCGGCGGCGCTGCGGCGCGGCTGTCGGCATAGCGTTCGGCTTGGCGGCATACACCGCCAGACCGGAGAAAATCATGAAAGCGGTCTTGAACTCCTTACGGTTGGCTGGGGTCTCCTCGACCCATGCCAGTATCGCATCTTCTTCTTCCGACGTAGTTTCGCCCCGAAAATATTTGAATAATAATTTCTCGTTCATAGTTGTCAAAATTCTTGTTCGATCTCCCCGGATCGGTTGTTATTTTTTGGTCTTTAATAATATATCGAATGAGCGTGGGTATGTTTACCCCTTTTTTTGCAAATAAATATTTTTAATAAAAGAACTGTCAACACTTGCCATTAAATACAATGCAACAAGCCCTGTTCCATAAAGCGGCAAGTATGGTCCAATAAGAAATCCTGGGTTAATCCATCTTCTTTCTGGATTATTCTTTGAAATAAAACGTCTAAATAATACTTCAAGTCCCCAGCCTAATTCACAACCTATAAAAAATAAAAAAACAATTTTCAAAAAAAAGTTCATATTTACTCTCCATTCCTATTATATTGTCTTTTATACTCACTAGGCGTAACCTTTTCTTGTCTTTTAAATACTCGTGCAAAATAATTAGCATCATTATAACCTACTGAATATCCTACCTCACTAATTGACATGTTAGTTGATATAAGTAATTTCTTAGCATTGTTCATTCTTACTGATGTAAGAAAATCACCAAAGCTCATTCCCATATATTCTTTAATAAGCTTCATAAAATAATATGTGCTATACCCTATCATATCTGCCATATCATCCAGTGTAAGTTCTTCTGCGTAATGTTCTTCAACATACGCCTTAACCTTTTGTATTAATAGCTTATTCCTATCAGAATGTTGTTGTGTATAATCTTTTGCATATTCAAAAAGTTGTGTAAAAAACTCACAAAAACTCTTTTCATCGTCAATTTCATCTGACAACTTATCAGCATAATTCATAAGTGCATCTGGAGATATCTGAATTATAGCTCTTTTTACTACACTATAAAGCTCAAGCACCATATGCCTATATCCATCTCCTGTAAAATTCTTTTTAAGTTCCTTTGAAATTTTTAAAATAATACTATCCGACTTATCAAATAAACCTTGTGCAATATTATCTATAAGTTCCTTTTCTAATTCAAATGGATATAATACAAGATTATTACGTTCAGTATCTCCATGCATACTTGCTTGATATACTCCTGTCGGTATCTTAAGCTCTGTTTCAATAAAATCACTAATCCTTATATCCACTCTTAAACCTAAATATTGTGATGTTTTATCAAGAAAAGATTTTATATCATTTATTATATTATCTTTATATAAAGTATTATTTTTTTCATTATCATTATTATTCACAAAAAATAACACTTTAATACAACTTTCTGCTCTACCTGTAACAATTCTATAATTGCACCCTTGTGATATCACATTGAGTCTATCAATAAAGTCCTTTATAATCACATCACGTTTTGCATTACCTGCTTTCTTATAATCTGGTGCTGTTGTAAAATCTACTTGTGCCACCACAACGCCTTTAAATTCAATATCTAAAGCATTAAGATAATATTCAATATCTTCTTTTTGACAACTAAACTTTTGTACCGTTTCTACAAATTCAATCTCATATTGTCTTTTTAATGGATTAATATTTTCTAGTGTATCTTTTTCATTTCTTTCTTGTTCTAACTGCTCTGTCCAATCATTCATCTGTGATATAAATTCATCCATATCGACAGGCTTTAGAAGCATTTCTTCCGCCTTAACAGAAATTGCCCCTTTTGCATATTCAAAAGTGTCAAATGCTGTCACAAATATTATCTTTACTGACTTATTACTCTCTCTAATCTTAGCTGCTGCCTCAAGCCCTGTCATTCCTGGCATTTTAATATCCATAAATATCATGTCTGGCTGTTCTTTTAATGCTATATCAACTGCTTCTATTCCATTTTCAGCTTCAAAGATTTCATATATATCTTGATACTGCATATTTATCATCTTCTTCATTGCAAGACGTTCAATCTGTTCATCTTCTGCTAATAATAATTTATATTTCATAAGTAAAATCCTTTCATTTATAGTAGAATTAACCACTCTACTACTCATACATAAATCATATTCTTATGTATCTAAGCTTAAGAATTTTCAAGTGCTGGGTGAATATTAGCATTTTTAATTCTTATTGTAAAAATAGTTCCTTTGCCTTGTCTTGAACTTATAAATATATGAACTCTGTCTTCATACAACATATTAAGACGACTGCATACATTTTCAATTCCAATGTGTTCTTCATAATTAAAACGTACTTCTTCTATCTTAGTCTTTAATCTCATTTTCTCAAGCTGTTCTTTATCCATACCTACGCCATTATCTACAACTGTAAGAATTAATTCTTCTTGATACTGTCTTATTCTTATAATTATATTCCCACCATCAATACAAGGCTCAACTCCATGTTTAAAAGCATTTTCTACTATAGGCTGTAGTGTAAATAACGGAAGCTCTTGAGTTGTGTCTTTTTCAAGTTGATTATCAATAGTGTAGTGTAATCTATTTCCCATTCTAGCCTGCAATATATAAAGATACTGACCAATCATATCAACTTCTTCTTGTATTGGCACACAACTTTGCCTATTTTTTAAACTATGTCTTAAAAACTTAGACAATGCAATTATAAGGTGATACACCTTGTCATCATTTTCAAGAAATGCCATCTTAGAAATAACATTTAACGTATTAAAAAGGAAATGTGGCGTAATCTGCATTTGCAAGCCTTGAAGTTTGGCTTCTTTTAGAAGCTCCTGCATTCTTATCTGTTCAAGCTCATCTTGTGCTATCTTAAGCTTCATATCATTTTTTTCTTGAAGTTGTACCAAAAGTTCATTGAAGCTTTCAAGCATATCTTTTACTTCTGGTGGCTCGTCTTTAATCTCATATATTGCCGTTCTTTGACCATTTGCAATCTCTTTTGTCATTTTAGCAGTACTCTCAATAATCTTAGCAATATACTTACTAAATAATATATTAATTGAACCACTTACTACAACAACCATAATTGTAATAAACACACTTGTAATCCATAAATTTGTATTATCTTTTTGAACCCTATCTATATATTCTTTGTTAGACTCCACACTTATACGAAGAATTTCTTGTACAAAAGAATTAATTCTATCTATTGTATACAAGCAGTCTGAATACAAATCATTATCATATTCCTCCTCAAGATATCTACTATAATTATTACTAAAATATTGTGTAAGATACTTTACAGTATTAACTCTCATATGTTCATCAGAAGATAAAGCTTCTTCATCAACCTCATCTAACAAATCAAGCATCCTATTAATATTACTAGTTATCTGCCCTGCCAGTATAGTTTCCTGTTCATCGTCTGACTTTTTAAGTTCTTTTAATGTTTCAGTATTTTGGGCATTAAGCTCATATATCTGACTTATCTGTGAAAAATGTTCTAAATAATCTGCACTTTTCCACGCCGTACGACTATTCTTTATTAATACACCTATAACACTTCCACCTGCAAGTATAGTTAATATTCCTGCAAGTATCATAAATCTTAACCTTATAGACATATTTTTATATTTTTTTATTAATGCCTTCATTAATTATCCCCTGTCTATTAAAAATAATACTTATCCTTAACTGCATCTGTACAATCTACAATTTTTTGGATAAATTGTTCTCCATATCTTTGATACTTGTTTTCACCAACACCATTTACCAATAACATTTCTTCCTTTGTAAATGGCAACTTAATACACATATCAACAAGTGTCTTATCTGAGAAAATAATATATGGCGGCATATTTTCTTGTCTTGCAATATCCATTCTTAAAGCACGAAGCTCATCAAATAATGCAAGTCCCTTTGAATTAAGAATATCTGACCTTCTATCCTTTTTCGGCTTAATTTGTGTTTCTGATGTCTTTTCCTTACTTGGTGACCACTTACATATTATCCTTGTACTTCCATCTAATATACCGTCACACTCTGATGTAAGTTTAAGTATTCTATATACATCATTAGTTTCAATAAGATAGTCCTGCAATAAAAGTTCTTCAACAATACTTTTTAACATAGCTTCACTTACATTTTTTCTAGTACCATAACTTTCTAACTTATCAACTCTATACGAACGTAATCTTGCGGTATTACTTCCACGAAGTGTACCTATAATTACATTCATTCCATAACGTTGATTACCCTCTTTAATACACTTAATTATATCAATGCAAATATCTGTAACATCTTTTTCTTCATATACCGTATTACAATTAGAGCAGTTTCCACATTCATGTTTGATTGTATACTCACCAAAGTAATTAAGCATATACTCTCTTAAACAATCCTTTGTTGTACAGTAAAAACGCATTTTTGCAAGCCTTTTAATATCATTTTCCTTAATAAGCATAAGCTCATCTTCTGTAAATTCTGTATTCTCACCCTTATTTTCAATAAGAAATTCACTTATCATAACATCTTGTGGCGAATAAAATAAAATACACTCTGCACTTTCTCCATCTCTGCCTGCTCGCCCTGCTTCCTGATAATAATTTTCAATACACTGTGGCATATTATAGTGAAGCACATATCTTACATTTGACTTATCAATCCCCATACCAAACGCATTAGTCGCAACAATAACCGGCTTTCTATCGTAAATAAAATCTTCTTGATTTTTCTTTCTTACTTCATTAGATAAACCTGCATGGTATCTAGTTGCACTAATTCCACTATTAAGAAGCATAATATACACATTATCCACATTTTTCCTTGTAGCACAGTATATTATTCCACTGTCATTACTGTGACTTTGCACATAATCAAGAATATCTACATCTTTATGTTTACTTTTTCTTACTTCAAAATATAAATTCTTCCTATCAAAGCCCGTAACCATAACCTTAGGATTATTAAGCCCTAAGATACACATAATATCTTCTTTAACCTGCATTGTTGCTGTCGCTGTAAATGCACTTACAACTGGTCTTTTAGGAAAACGTTTTATAAGATTGACTATCTTTAGATAACTTGGTCTAAAATCCTGCCCCCACTGTGATATACAATGAGCTTCATCAATTGTAATCATTGATATATCCGAATTCATAGCAAATTCCAAAAATCTATTAGTTTCTAATCTTTCTGGTGCTACATATACAATCTTATATCTACCCATCATAGCATTGTACAATGCCTTCGTTACTTGAGTTTCCGTAAGTGCACTATTAATGTAAGCTGCATGAACACCCGCTTCATTAAGAGCTTTTACCTGGTCTATCATAAGAGAAATAAGTGGTGATACTACTATTGTTATTCCACTCATCATAAGAGCAGGAAGTTGATAACATATAGACTTACCTGCTCCCGTTGGCATAATACCCAACACATCTTGTCCCCTTAATATACTGTCAACAATCTGCTCCTGACCATCTCTAAAGCTATCGTAACCAAATACTTTTTTTAATACTTCTAGCTTATTCACCCTTGTTCTCCTGTTCTCTTATCATTTTCTCATACTTGAACTGATATGCAATAAGTTTGGGTATATAATTAGGTGGGTTACGTCTTCCAGCCTCCCAATCTTCAAGTGTTCTTACTGGAATACCTGTATGCTCAGAAAATTCCTTTCGGCTAAGTCCAGCCTCTAATCTTATCTTTTTAATACTTGATGCCGTATCCATTATAATTCCTCACTTTAAAATGTTAATCTCGCAATGCGTTTTAAATATCATACCACAAAACCCACTAGAACGCAATGCGTGATTTCCCATTAACACTCCCATTCCCCCTACAAAGTTGTGGCTTCACTTTAGGGGGGTAAACGAAAGTTTTGTAGGATAGCAGTAAGTATATAAACTAAATGCACCATTAAAAGAACAATAGGCTATATTTGTATGACAATAGCGAACAAACTTGTTCGATAATGGCATACAAATATAGTTTATTGTACTTTTACTGGTGTGTGTGTTTATATACTTACTGCTATCCCCACAACCAAACAACACACCACTCTCACAAACCACAAATTTTACACAAATCTTTACTTCTGTCTTGTCAGATGTAAACACAAGTGTTATAATACAACGAAAAATGAATTTAATGTTAGTTTATGTAAAATATAAGTAAATCCCCGTTTATTTTACAAACCAATCATAACAAAATAACTAATATATACTTAAACTTAAATTTATAAAAAATATTTTATTTATTAATTTCTACATAATATTGACATTACACAAATGGAGGAATTTATGCAATCTGTAATTGATGAGATAAAACGTTTAAAAAAAGAAAAAAATGCAGTTATACTAGCACATTATTATGTAAATGATGAAGTACAAGATATAGCTGATTACATTGGCGACTCCTACTACCTTAGCAAAAAAGCAACAGAAGTTTCAGAACAAGTAATCGTATTTTGTGGCGTTTCCTTTATGGGTGAAAGTGCCAAAATTCTTAATCCAGATAAACTCGTACTTATGCCAGATAATCTTGCAAACTGTCCTATGGCACACATGGCAGATATCGACTACATTGAAAAGTTAAGAAGCGAATACGATGACCTTGCAGTAGTGTGCTACATCAACTCAACTGCCGAATTAAAAATTCATTCAGATGTGTGCGTAACTTCATCTAATGCGTTAAAAATTGTTAAAGCACTTCCTAATAAAAACATTTTCTTTATACCAGACGAAAATCTAGGCAGATACATAGCTTCACTCGTGCCAGAAAAGAACTTTATATTCAACGATGGCTTCTGCCACGTTCATAAAAGCATTACTAAAGAAAACGTCTTAAAAGCCAAAAATGCAAAACCTAACGCATTAGTTCTTGTTCACCCAGAATGTACAATGGACGTACTTGAACTTGCTGATTATATAGGAAGCACTTCCGGAATTATCGACTTTGCTACAAATAGTGACGCTTCTGAATTTATCATATGTACAGAAATGGGCGTTTTACACGAGCTTACAATGAAAAATCCTAACAAAAAATTCTACTCTGTAGGTATCCGCCAATTCTGTCCTAATATGAAAAAAGTCACTCTTGAAAAAGTAAGAGATGTACTTATAAATGAAGATAATGTCGTGGAAGTATCTGACGAAGTAAGGCAAAAGGCTAGTATACCACTTACAAGAATGTTAGAGCTTGCAAAATAATTTCACATTATTAAATCAAATAATATTTGTAAAAACAAAATTAATATAAGCTATAGATTAAAAATATCTAATTTGCCTACTATTTATGTTGTAAACATATATAGCAGAATGGAGGATAATTATGGATAACTATAATATCAAATTAAATATACAAGCAGATGTTATTATTGTAGGTACTGGTGTATCTGGTCTTTATGCTGCACTTAACCTGCCTCGTGATAAAAAAATAGTTATGATAACTAAGTCGGACCTTGAAAGTAGTGACTCATTTCTTGCTCAAGGCGGAATATGCGTATTAAAAAATGATAACGATTACGACAGTTATTTTGAAGATACAATGCGTGCAGGTCACTATGAAAATAACAAAGACTCTGTCGACATTATGATACGTTCTTCACAAGATGTAATTAACGATTTAATATATTTTGGAGTTGACTTTAAAAGAAATGACGACGGTTCTTTAGCATTTACAAGAGAAGGCGCACACTCTACTCCTAGAATACTTTTCCACGAAGATATCACTGGAAAAGAAATAACAAGTCATTTGCTTGAGCAAGTAAAAAAATTAGAAAATGTCACTCTTATTGAAGAAATGACAATGCTTGATATAATTGAAAAAGACAACTCATGTTATGGTATTATATGCCGTTCTAACAAAGAACCTAACCAGCTTATTACTATAACCGGAGATTATACAATATGGGCTTGTGGTGGAATTGGTGGTCTTTTTGACAATTCAACTAACTTTAGTCATCTAACTGGTGATGCACTTGCCATTTCTTTAAAGCATGACATTAAGCTTCAAAACCCAGACTATATACAAATACACCCAACAACACTCTATTCTAAAACTGCTGGCAGAAGATTTTTAATCTCAGAGTCCGTTCGTGGTGAGGGCGCACTTCTTCTTAACAATGCAGGCGAAAGATTTGTTGACGAATTACTTCCTCGAGATGTTGTTGCAAATGCTATTAAAGAACAGATGGAAAAAGATGACAAGCCTTGTGTATGGCTTTCTCTTGCTCCAATTCCTAAAGAAGATATATTACACCATTTTCCTAATATATACGAGCGTTGCCTTGAAGAAGGTTATGATGCTACAAAAGAACCTATTCCAGTTGTGCCTGCGCAACATTACTTTATGGGTGGTGTTGACGTTAATCGTTACAGCAAGACAAGCATGAATAGATTATATGCTGCCGGTGAAACAAGTTGTAATGGCGTTCATGGCAAAAATCGTCTTGCAAGTAATTCTTTACTTGAAAGCCTTGTATTTGCAAAACGTGCCGCAAAAGATATAATAAAAAATATGAATAGTCAAGAAGTAAATACACAACCTACCTCACATGATATGGCTGTTTCTATTATTAAGAATATGAATTTTGACATTTACAAAGACTATGACAAGCTCACAGCTTACTATAAAAAAATCGTTTTAGACGAAATCGAAAGGATGAAAAAAGAACATGAACAACATAACAATGAAGTTAAATGCTGATAAACTTATACAAATGGCACTTGCCGAAGATATTTCTAGTGAAGACGTAACAACTAATGCTGTTATGCCACATTATCAAAAAGGTGAAGTATCACTTATATGTAAACAAGACGGTATTATCGCTGGTCTTGACGTTTTTAAACGAGTATTTGAATTATTAGATGAAAACACAGAGTTTGAAATGTATTGCAAAGACTCTGACAAAGTAAGCAACGGTCAACTTATGGCTGTTGTTAGAGGTGATATAAGAGTATTATTATCAGGTGAACGTACTGCTCTTAACTATTTACAACGTATGAGTGGAATTGCAACTTATACTCACAATGTAGCACAATTGTTAGAAGGAACTAACACAAAACTTCTTGATACTAGAAAGACTACTCCTAATATGCGTATTTTTGAAAAATATGCAGTTAAAGCAGGTGGTGGTCATAATCACCGTTACAATCTTTCTGATGGTGTATTATTAAAGGATAATCACATTGGTGCAGCCGGAAGTGTTACTAATGCTGTTAAAATGGCAAAGGAATATGCTCCATTTGTAAGAAAGATTGAAGTTGAAGTTGAAAACCTTGACCAAGTTCGTGAAGCAGTTGAAGCTGGCGCAGATATTATTATGCTTGACAATATGTCAACTGATATGATGACAGAAGCAATTAAGATTATTGACGGTCGTGCTAAGACTGAGTGTTCAGGAAATGTTACACTTGAAAATATAAAACGTCTTACAAGTATAGGTGTTGACTATATCTCAAGTGGCGCATTAACACATTCAGCTCCTATTATGGATATTTCACTTAAGAATTTACATCCGATTGATTAAATTAAAAGCTATCTAAAAATAAATCTACTATTATACAAAAACATGTGACTTTTACCCACACTCTTGACAAAGAGCTACAAAAAACATAGCACACTTTGGATTTACGCAAAACAATCGTCAAAATCTTGTGCAAATATAAGCTTTGCTTTGGCTAGTTATTCGCCTAAATTGAAAAAATGGGACATAACACTATTTTTAGTGCTATATCCCATTTTTATTAATTTTTAGATAATATTGTAAAAATATTACTTAGTTGTATTTACATTCATAACTGAACTTCTTACTGTATTGCCATTCTTATCTTTTACATCTACATAGAACTGTCGTTCTCCTGCACTTCCTGCTTTCCATGTAAGCTTGCTTTTAGCACTAAAGTCTTGTATCTTTGCCCACTGTTTTGTTGTCTTATTGTATACAAGGAACTTATATGTATATCCACCAGCACCACCATTAGCTGTTGCTGTAAATGTTACATTCTGTCCTACTTTGTTTGCTGTTGTACTTGCTGTTGCTTTTACTGAAAGTTTTGTTACTGACTGTGCATTTCCTACTTCTACATTAACGACTTTACTTCTTGTTACATATCCATTACTGTCCTTTACATCTACATAGAACTGTCTAGCTCCTGCACTTCCGGCTGTCCATGTGAATGTACTCTTATCAGAAAAATCTTGCAATTTTGCCCACTGTTTTGTTGTTGGATTATAAATTAAGAACTTATATGTGTACTTTCCACTTCCTGCTGTCGCTTTAGCTGTAAGTGTTACCTTACTACCTACATTAACTTTAGCTATACTTGCTGTAAGTGTTGATGTTGGCTTATCCTCTTTGTTTATCTTTACATTAAGTGCTTCACTTCTTACAACTCTGCCTGTGCTATTATCCTTTACATCTACATAAAAGTATCTATCTCCTTCATTTCCCTTTGTCCATGTAAATGTATTCTTGTCAGAAAAATCTTGTAACTTTGCCCATGAATTAGTTGTCTTATTGTATACAATAAACTTATATGTATATTTGCCACTTCCACCAGTTCCGTTTGCTGTAAATGTTACTGTATTACCATTATCTTTTTGAGCTGCATTTATTTTAAGTGGATTATTATCTTTTATTGACAATTTAGATACTTCACTTCTTACAACTTTACCTGTTGCATCTTTTACATCTGTATAAAAATGTAATTCTCCATAATCATTAATATTTCCTGTGTATTCATTACTCTTGCTAAAATCTTGAAGCTTCTTCCACTCCTTTGTGTCAGCATTATACATAATAAACTTATATGTAAGTTCTCCACTTCCACCAGTTCCGTTTGCTGTTATATTAATAGTATTATTACTATTTTTTACAGTCTGTGTGACACTTAATTCTTGTTTTAACTCAGAACCATCTTTATTAATTCCATAAAATGTTACATTTTTATCATTACCATCT
>ENA-ORTB01003701-ORTB01003701.1-human-gut-metagenome-genome-assembly--contig:-NODE-3701-length-11555-cov-4.219391_pt1 | contig 11555 bp, 12 predicted proteins | sample MGYA00241905_ERZ509174 | MGnify/ENA primary metagenome ERZ509174 (study PRJEB26280, sample SAMEA2338851) | human gut metagenome | biome: human gut; feature: human-associated habitat; material: faeces...
CGGAAGGACACCACTCCCGCTTGGGCCAGACAGCCGGGATGGGCGAACACCTCTACCCCGGGCAGCCGGCGCAGACTCTCCGCCGTCCGGCAGGTCAGGGCGTGTTCATGGCGCAAAATGGTCTGTGTCCCCTGTCGGCGGACAAAGCGAACGCCCGCCAGCAGGCCTGCGATCCCTGGCATATTGTGGGTCCCGGCCTCTATGCGGTCCGGCAGGAAGTCCGGCATCTCCTGACTGAGAGAAATACTCCCCGTGCCGCCCTCCAGCAGCGGTCTCGGCATCTGGCCGTCTCCGCACAAGAGCACGCCGGTGCCCTGTGGGCCGTACAGCCCCTTGTGTCCCGGCATGGCAATATACGCCGCCCCAAGGCTTTTCATATTGATCGGCAGGATACCGGCAGACTGGGAGGCGTCCACGATCAGCGGCACGCCACGGCTGCGGCAAAGCGCCGCCACCTTTTCAACGGGCTGGACAAAGCCGAACACATTGGACACATGATTGCAGATCACAACGTCCACGCCGGGCGCGATCAACTCGTCAAAGGCCCGGATTGCTGCCTCCTGATCGAACAGCGGTCCGCCTGCTACGGACACCTTGGCTTTTAGGGCCGTCAGCGGTCGGGTGACGGCGTTGTGCTCATATCCGGAGATCACCACCCGTCCGCCGGGGGGCACCAAACTTTTGATGGCAATGTTCAGGGCATGAGTGGCGTTCAGTGTAAAGGCCACGCCCTCCGGGCCGTCAAGGCCAAACAGCTCCGCCAGCTCCGTGCGGCACCGGAAGGCGGTGTCCGCAGCCCGCATAGCCAGCGGATGCCCGCCCCGCCCCGGCGAACTCATAGAGGCCAGCGCCTCCGTCATGGCCCGCCCCACCGCAGGCGGTTTTTGGAAGGTGGTGGCCGCGCTGTCCAGATAGATCATAGGCCCACCTCCTGAATATCCCCGCCCCGCTGCACATAGATCCGCAGGGGGCCAAGTCCCTCCCGCCGCAGGAGCGGCAGAGCCGCTCCCAGATCGTAGGGCGAGATCCGCACCACATAGGCGCAGCCCAGATCCGTCAGGTCACGGGGCGCCCGAAAGAGCTGGCTGCGGATTCCTGCACGGTTCAGCGCTCTTTGCATCCGCTGCGCATACGTCACGGAGCGGGCAAGGATCAGATCATATTCCACACTTGTTCCTCCTTCTCTTCGCTCTTTCTGCGACGCGAGCATACCGGCCTTACGTCCGGTATGGCAGCGTAGAAAAAAGGAGACGTACCGAATGTACGTCTCCTTGTAATATATGCAATTGCCCGGTCATTTGACCGTCTCGATCAAAGCCACGGCATGGGCCGCCATCCCGGAGCCGTCCCCGGTGAAGCCGAGGCCCTCCTCCGTGGTGGCCTTCACGTTCACCCGCTCCGGGTCGATGTGCAGCGCCATTGCTATGTTTTCCGCCATCTGCTGTCGGTAGGGGCCTACCTTCGGAGCCTGCGCCAGCAGCGTGGCGTCGATGTTCACCACGGCGCGGCCCGTTTCCGCCAGCAGCCGTCCTACCTCCGCCAGCAGCTTCAGACTGGAAATACCGGCGTAGGCCGGGTCCGTATCCGGGAACAGCTTGCCGATGTCCCCCAGCCGGGCAGCCCCCGTCAGAGCGTCCATCACGGCGTGGACCAGTACATCCGCGTCAGAATGGCCTAAAAGTCCCTTTTCGTAGGGGATCTCCACGCCGCCTAAGATGAGTTTGCGGCCCTCTGTCAGCCGGTGGACATCATATCCGTGTCCAATTCGCAGGTCTGTCATCAGCGTCCCTCCCGTTCCGCTAAAATAGCCTCCGCGATCACCAGATCCACTGGGGTGGTGATCTTCAGATTTTCCTCGTCGCCGTCGATGAGATAGACCACCTTCCCAAGCCGCTCCACAGCGGAGCAGTCATCGGTGACGGGCACCTCGTTTTCCAGCGCCGACTGCAAGGCCGCCTTCAGCAGATCCGCCTCAAACACCTGAGGCGTCTGCACCGCCCGGAGGGTACTGCGGTCTGGGGTGCCGGTCACAGCGCCGTCCTCGGCCACGGTCTTGATGGTGTCCTTCACCGGCACCGCCGGGGCCGCCGCGCCGCACTTAGCCGCCGCCTCCACCGTGCGGTCGATGAGCGCCGGCGTTACCAGCGGGCGGGCGCCGTCCTGCACCGCCAGCAGCTTCGCCTCCGGGGAGGCTTCCAATGCCGCCAGCAGCACGGAATGACACCGGCTCTCACCGCCCCGCACCACCTTGCTGCATTTCGTAATGCCGTAGGTCTTGCACAGGGTCGAGATGTCCACCAGTGCGTCCTCCCGGGCGGCAATGACGATCTCATCGATAGCGGCTGCCCGCTGTAACGCTGTTAGTGTCCGCATCAGGACAGGAACATTGTCCAGAAATTCCATCAGCTTGTCTGTGCCGCCCATACGGCTGGAACTGCCTGCCGCCGCCACCAGCGCCGTGCAGAATGGCCGGTTGGCCTCCCTTATTTTCCGAAACAGGGAACGCATGATCCCCTCACCCCTTTTTGTCTATGTTTTTCCTGATCTGCCACATAACCGCCAGCAGCACGGCAGCCAGAACCGCCGTAACGATCCCCTGAAACTTCAGGTCCACATACCAGGGTGCCGACTGCATAGCGTACAGATCCGGACGGGCCTTGAAATCAAAGTACAGGTAGATACATCTTCCTAAAAATATACCGATGCTGCATCCAAGAAAGAGCTTCAGTGTCGCGTACAGCCGCTTCATTTCAGCAGCTCCGCGAACTCGTCCTCCGTCAGTACGGGGACGCCTAACTGCTGGGCCTTTGTCAGCTTGCTGCCCGCAGCCTCGCCCGCCACCACATAGGTGGTCTTTTTCGACACGGAGCCGCTGGCCTTGCCCCCCCGGAGGACGATCTCGTTCTCCGCCGTTTTCCGGTCAAATCGGGTCAGGGTGCCGGTGAGCACAAAGGTCATGCCGGCAAAGCGGTCATCCACCTTCTGAACGGTGCTGTCCATATTGACCCCAGCGGCCTTCAGCCGGGCAATCAGATCCTTGGCCTGGGGCTGGTTCAAATAATCCACAATGCACTTGGCCGTGATCTCACCCACATCCGGGATCTCCGTCAGTTCCTCTGTCGGAGCGGCGGTCAGGGCATTCAGGGTCCCAAAGTGCCGGGCCAGCACAGCGGCGGCCTTCTCCCCCACCTGACGGATGCCCAAGCCGTAGATCAGCTTGCTGAGGTCATTGGCTTTGGATTTTTCAATGGCCCGGATCAGATTCTCCGCCGACTTCGCCCCCATGCGGTCCAGCTGGGCCACATCCTGCGCATGAAGGTCATAGAGATCCGCCACGTTGGCGATCAGCCCGTTTTCCACCAGCTGGGCCACCACCGCCGGGCCAAGGCCCTCAATGTCCATGGCGTCCCGGCTGGCAAAGTGGGTGATGTTCCGCTGAAGCTGGGCGGGACACTCCGCGCCAGTGCAGCGGAGAGCCGCGCCATCCTCGTCCCGGACCACCGGCGCGCCGCAGACCGGACACACCTCCGGCAGGGTGTAGGGCTTCGTCCCCTCCGGGCGCTTTGTCAGATCCACGGACAAAATTTCCGGGATGATCTCTCCCGCCTTCTGCACCAGCACCGTATCTCCGATGCGGATGTCCTTCTCCGTGATGAAATCCTGATTGTGGAGGGTAGCACTGGTCACGGTGGTGCCCGCCAGACGCACCGGGGTCAGCACCGCCTTGGGTGTCAGGACGCCGGTGCGCCCCACCTGCACCACGATGTCCGTCACCGTGGCGTATTTCTTCTCCGGAGGATACTTATAGGCCACGGCCCACTTGGGGAATTTGGCCGTGGAGCCGAGAATCGTGCGGTCCGACAGGCTGTTCACCTTCACCACCGCACCGTCAATATCAAAGGGATAGTCCATCCGCTCGTCATTGATCCGGAAGATCTCCGTCTGGATCTCCGATGTGCCGCGGAGGGTCTTGTGGGGAATGACCTTGAACCGCTGGGAGGCCAGATAGTCAAGGGTCTCCGCGTGGGAGGTGAATTCCCGGCCCTCCGCCAACTGCAAATTGAACACGGCGATGTCCAGCTGCCGCTGGGCGCAGATCTTGGAATCCAGCTGCCGCAAAGACCCGGCGGCGGCGTTCCGGGGGTTGGCCATCAAGGGCTTGCCCTCCAGCTCCCGCTTGGCGTTGATGCTCTCAAACACGGACCGGGCCATGTAGACCTCGCCCCGAACGATGAGCCGGGGCAGCTTTTCCGGCAATGTCATGGGAATGGAACGGACGGTGCGGAGGTTCTCCGTCACGTCCTCCCCCACCCGGCCGTCGCCCCGGGTGGCGCCCCGGACGAACACACCGTCCCGATATTCCAGGGCCACGGACAAGCCGTCCACCTTAGGCTCCACGGAATATTCCGCCATGGGGCCCAGGGCCTCCTCCATCTTCTCGCAGAAGGCGGCCACTTCGCCCTCGTTGAACACATCCTGAAGGCTTTCCAAGGGCACCTCATGGGCATAGGGCTGGAAGGCATCCAGAATTTTGCCGCCTACCCGCTGGGTGGGGGAATCCGGTGTGATCTCCTCCGGGTGCTCCGCCTCCAGTTCCTCCAGGCGGCGGTTCAGACGGTCATATTCATAGTCCGGGATCACCGGGGCGTCTAAAACATAATAAAGATACCCCTGTTCCGTAAGATAGGCCCGCAGAAAGGCCAGTTCGTCCTTGTAATCGGCAAACTCCGTGCGAAATTCCATGGAGCGTCCTCCTTAGTCTTTGTTGAGTATGTAATCCTTGGCGTCGCCGGCATAGGCGTCCGGGTCCGTCGCAAAATAGGTATAGGTCCCCGGCACCTCCCCCACGATCACCGTTTCCGCCACGGTGATCTCGTTGGTCACCTGCGTCACGGTGGAATATCCCGGCAGGAGGATACTGACGTACACGTCGATCCGCAGGACGATCCGGTGCTTGGTCTGGTTGATCCCGGCGGACTCGAACTGGTTTTCAAACCGGGCCGACGAGGACCCCACCGACTCCATCCGCACGGAGATCCGAGGTCCCCGGCCCGCCAGCAGAGGCGAACCGGTCAGACTGCCCACCGGGATGGACAATTCCCTTGCGGAAACCTGATCGATGCGGCCCAGGATCAGATCCAAGATCTGGGATTGCAGCCGGTTGAAGGCCGCCATGTTGCTGCGGACCATGGTGATGCGGCCCTCGTTGTCCTTTTCGTAGCTGACTAACTGCTCGTAGGCGATCTGGCCGCTGTCGATGGCCTCGTTCACCGACTGGTAGACAATACGATTCACTGCGTTGGACACCCGGGTGGTGGCAAGGCTCCCCAGCAGAGGCCGCATCTGTGCCCCCGCATACAGGGCAAATGCCAACAGCCCGGATATGGCCAACAGCAGCAGCGCCCGCCGGATCTGGGGGCCATCCGGCCCCCGGTGATAGTAGAAAAATCCGGGACCCACAGCCCCACCTCCTCCGCTTTCGGCTCTTATCAGCTTATGCGGAAGGGCTTATTCATTATTTCAGTTCGTTGACGATAGCCTTGAACACCTGGCCCCGCTCCATGAAGTTGGCAAAGCGGTCAAAGGAGGTGCTGGCCGGGGACAGGATCACCACGTCCCCCGGCTGGGAGCGGGCGTCGGCAATGGCCACCGCCTCGTGGTAGTCCGCCACGTCGAGGATCTCCAAGCCGTGATAATTTTCCGCCTGCTCCACGGCCTCCCGGATCACACCCGCCGTTTTGCCGCACAGCAGCAGCAGCTTGACGTGATCGTTCACCACAGGGCCGAGGGGGGCGTAGCTGATGCCCTTATCCTTGCCGCCGGCGATGAGGATCACCTGCTCCGGGAAGGAATTCAGGCCCGCGATGGTGCGGCTGGGGCTGGACGCGATGGAATCGTTGTACCACCGGACGCCTTTCCGGGTGCGGATCAGCTCGATCCGGTGCTCCACGCCGCCGAAGGTCTTTGCGATCTCCCGCATGGTCTCATAGCTGACCATACCCCGCACGGCGGCAAAGGCCGCCAGATAGTTCTCAATGTTGTGGACGCCGGGCAGAAGGATATCCTTCGCTTCCATAATGGGCGTTACCGTGCCGTTGGCGGCCTCGTAGATCACACCGTTTTCGCAGAATACGCCGTTGTTCACCCGCTGCTTCCGGGAGAACCAACGGACCTCGCCCACCGCTTTCGCGGCCTGACGCACCGTGTCATCGTTGTCGGCGTTGAACACGGCAATATCGCCGGCAGTCTGGTGTGTAAAGATGTTTGCCTTTGCATCCACATACTCCTGATAGTCCTTGTGGACATCCAGATGGTTAGGCGCCAGATTGGTGGTCACCGCGATATGGGGGCTTGTTTGCATGGTCATCAGCTGGAAGGAACTGAGCTCCAGCACCGCCATATCCTCCGGTGCGATCTCCGGGGTGTCGCACAGCAGCGGATGGCCGATATTGCCGCCCACATGGACGATCTTCCCCTCCGCCGCCAGCAGCTTGGAGATAATGGTGGTAGTGGTCGTCTTGCCGTCGGAACCGGTCACCGCCAGAATGGGACAGGGGCAGACTGCAAAGAATGCCTCCATCTCCGAGGTGATGACGCTGCCGCCGGCCACAGCCGCCGCCAGCTCCGGCACATCCGGCCGCAGACCGGGGGTACGGAAGATCACATCCTCATGGAGGTCCGCCAGATATCCGCTCCCCAGATGCAGCTTGCAGCCCTGAGCCGTCAAAGCCTGCCCCAGTTCTCCCAGATTCTCTTTTTTATCCCGGGCGGTGACGTCGATCCCCCGCTCCAGGAGTTTTTCGATCAGGGGACGGTTGGATACGCCCACGCCGATCACACCTACCGTCTTTCCCTTCAGGGAGGACAGATATTCTTCAAAGGTCATAAAAACGCTCCTTTATAAAAGCCGTCTATCATCGCGGCTTTCGCCCGGTTATCATACCACACGCCGCAAAAAAATTCAATGTAAGGGATCTTTTTTTCTGTTTCTCACCGGGCCGCTCCCTCCCTTTGACCTTTTTCGATGTTCTTTCACTTGACAAGCGTCCGTTTTGCAGATACAATGAAATGTAGTATTGAAAACTATTTTCGCCGATCCACTGTCAACATCCTGTGGGTCGAGGTAGGAGTGTGTCATCATGTTGAATCTTGTCAGCGACAGCAGCTGTGATCTGATCTCCGGGGAACTCAATTCCCCTTACGCCCGTCTGACGGTAGCGCCCATGTGCCTGCACGTCGGCGGTCAGGACTATCTGGATACGCCGGAGCTGGATATTCCGGCATTGCTGAGCAAGCTGGCCCATCACCGTTCCTCTTCCGCCTGTCCCTCCCCCGCCGCCTATGCCGAGGCCTTCGAGCAGGGCGAGGAAACCGTCTGCGTGACCATCTCCTCTCAGCTTTCCGGCTCCTATAACGCCGCCATGGCCGCGAGAGATCTGGTTCTGGCGGAGCACCCGGAAAAAAAGATTTTTGTGCTGGATTCCCGTGCCACCTCCGGCGCTATGATCCTGCTGCTGCGCAAGGCCGCCGAGCTGGCGGAACAGGGCCTGCCCTTTGAGGATCTGTGCGCGGAGCTTCAGGTCTGTCAGAAAAATACCCGTCTCTGCTTCACGCTGGAGCATTTTGACAATCTGGTGAATAACGGACGGATGCCGCCTCTGGCCGGCACCCTGCTCCAGACGCTGGGCATCCGCATTGTCGCGGAAGCCACGGCCGAGGGTACGATCCGCGTGGCCAAAAAGGCCCGTGGCGAGGCCCACACCGCCAGAGCCATCGCCCAGCTCATGAGCGATGCCAAGGACTGCACCGGCAGCCATGTGATCATCACCCACTGCCAGAATCCCGAAGGTGCCGAGCGGCTGCGGAACGCGATTCTGGACCGTCTGCCGGTAAAGGCTGTGGAGATCCTGCCCTGCCGGGGTCTCACCAGCTTCTACGCCATGGACAAGGGACTGATCCTCTCTTATTGATCGACTTCCCATTGACTTTTCCCGCTGTTTTGCGTACAATAGACCCGCGAGGAAAACAGACAGTCGCGCGGAAGGGGCGAAAGACCCTTCCGTGAGGAAAGTCCGGGCTCCACAGGGCAAGGATAACGGGTAACGCCCGCCGAAGGCGACTTCAGGAAAAGTGCAACAGAGATATACCGCCGCCAAGGCTGCGCCATGTTGGTAAGAAGCCGGTGTTGATGAACGCTCCCCCAGCGGGAACCGCAGGGGTGTTGTGTGAAGAGGGACGAAGGGTCCCTCTTCGCGATTACAATCATCCGCCGCAGCGACCGATTCCGTCAGGAATCGGCTTACCGCCAGGGCGTAGCCCTGGTGGTAAGGGTGGAAAAGTGCGGTAAGAGCGCACTCGATGGCTGGGAACAGTCCATCGCTGTAAACTCTATCCGGAGCAACACCGGTATGGGAGCAGGGGCTTCGGGTCCCAAGGCTGGCCCGGCCGCTCCCGGGGTGGCTTGAGCGTACCGGCAACGGTACGTCGAGATAGATGACTGTCAAATACAGAACCCGGCTTATAGTTTTGCTCGCGTATATACAAAAGGAACAGCGGAAATCCGCTGTTCCTTTTTCTCTTTGCAATTCCGAACAGATGTGCTATACTTACTCTTATCCAATCAAAAACAAACTCATGCTGCACAACATAAGATTTCACCGCACTGAACATGTTTTGAAAATTATGGAGGCCTGATATGATTGCTCTTGCCGTCGTTTGTACGATCTTAGGTGGAATATTGGGTGCATTTCTTGAACCCGTCTCGCTCTCTGTTTCCATTCCAATCGCAATTATGGGGGGATTTATATTAAAAGCGATCAAGAATAAAGGATAACAATTTCCGGAACACCCCATAATCGTCCAGAAAGGAGGCGCACATGGACCGGGTCATTTTTCACTGCGATCTGAACTGCTTCTATGCCTCCGTGGAGCTGCTCTCTCATCCGGAACTGCGGGAGGTGCCGGTGGCCGTGGCCGGTGATCCTGCCTCCCGGCACGGAATTATTTTAGCAAAAAACGAACCTGCCAAGCAGTGCGGGGTCAAAACCGCCGAGACCATCTGGCAGGCCAAGAAGAAATGCCCCAATCTGGTACTGCTTCCTGCCCATCACAAGCTGTATCGGGAATATTCCAAAAAGGTCAACGCCATTTATGACGAATATACCGATTTAGCGGAGTCCTTCGGCATCGACGAAAGCTGGCTGGACGTGACCAACACCCTCCACCTGTTCGGCGGGGACGCCAAGGCGCTGGCGAACGCCATCCGGCAGCGGGTGAAACGGGAGCTGGGGTTGACCCTGTCTGTCGGCGTCAGCTTCAACAAGGTCTTTGCCAAGCTGGGCAGCGATTATAAAAAACCGGACGCCACCACCGTTATTTCCCGGGAAAACTGGCGCTCCATCGTCTGGCCACTGCCGGTGGGGGACCTGCTGTATGTAGGCGGCGCGGCTCAAAAGCTGCTGGGACAATACGGCGTCAAAACCATCGGCCAGCTGGCCGCCTGCAAGAAGGAAACACTGGAGACCCTCATGGGCAAGATGGGCACCCAGCTTTATGAATACGCCAACGGGTTGGACAGCGCTCCTGTCCGGGCCAGACTGGACGCGGAGCCGGTGAAGTCCGTGGGCAACGGCACCACCTTCCCCCAAAACCTCACCACCCGTATTCAGGTGCGCTCAGGCATCGCCGTTCTGGCGGACTCCGTGGCCACCCGGCTGCGGCGGGAGGGACTGTACGCCGGGGCATCCAGGTCACCGTCCGGGACCCGGCCTTCCATGACCGCTCCCGGCAAAAGCAGCTTCCCGCCCCCACCCATCTCATCCGGGATCTGACCAACGCTGCCATGGCTTTGACGGAGGAGCTGTGGACACCCCCGGCCCCCATCCGGGCGCTGACCGTCACCGCCATCCACCTGTCCCCTGACGGGGAAGCCTATGAGCAGGCCGATCTGTTCGACCCTACTGCCGGGCAGCGGAACGCCCGGCAGGAAAAATTGGAGTCCGCTATGGACGCCATCCGGAAAAAATACGGCGGCGACGCCATCGTCTACGGAGCCGCCCGCCCAGAGAAAGAGGAGGACCCCCTGCCATGACCCGTCAGGAAGAAAAACAGCAGCTCCGCGCCATTGTTCGCCGCTTAGAGGCGGCTTTGGCCCCGGAATATAAGGCCAAAAGCGCCCGCTCCATCGCGCATCGCCTGTTGGCCATGCCGGAATATCAGGAAGCCCAGACGGTTTTCTGCTTCGTGGGCACAGATCGGGAGATCGATACGCGGCCGATTTTAGAGGATGCCCTCGCCGCTGGAAAGACCCTCTGCGTCCCCCTGTGCACCGAGCCGGGCCGCATGGAGTCCCGCCAGATCACGGACCTGAATCAGCTTGTCCCCGGCCGCTACGGGCTTTTGGAACCAACGGCAGACACGCCGGTCAGTCCTGTGGACGCCATCGACTTCGCCGTGCTGCCCTGCGTCACCTGCAACTATCTGGGACAACGGCTGGGCCACGGCGGCGGATATTATGACCGGTTCCTCTCCCAGTACCGGGGCGGCACGGTACTGCTGTGCCGGGAACTGCTGATCCGGCAGGAGATCCCCGTGGAACCCCATGACTATCCCGTTCCCTGGGTCCTGACGGAGCGGGGTCTGTATGAGGATGGAATTCCCGCCCCCCTCGGATAATGGGTCTTGCGTTTTCAGCCTGCATCAGGTACAATATATAGTATCTTTTTACAAGGAGGGGCTTTACATGATCGTTCAGGATACCATGCAGTATCTTTCTCAGTTAGACCCGGAGGTGGGCGCGTCCGTTCAGGAGGAATTTGCCCGCCAGCAGCGCAACATTGAACTGATCGCTTCCGAAAACATCGTCAGTCCTGCGGTGATGGTAGCTATGGGGACCTGCCTTACCAACAAATATGCCGAGGGCTATCCCGGCCACCGCTATTACGGCGGCTGCTTTGCGGTGGACGTTACGGAGGAGCTGGCCCGCCAGCGGGCCTGCCAGCTATTCGGCTGCAAGTATGCCAATGTTCAGCCCCACTCCGGTGCCAACGCCAATCTGGCGGCTTTCTTTGCTCTGGCGCAGCCGGGGGACACCATTCTGGGCATGAATCTGGCCCACGGCGGCCACCTGAGCCACGGCAGCCCCGTCAATATCTCCGGCAAGTATTTCCATATCGTGCCCTATGGTCTGGGCGAGGATGAGACCATCGACTATGACGCGCTGCTGGAGACCGCCAAGGCCTGCAAGCCCAAGATCATCATTGCCGGTGCCTCCGCCTATCCCCGGGTCATCGACTTCGCCAAGTTCCGGGAGGTGGCCGATGCCGTGGGCGCTTATCTCATGGTGGACATGGCCCACATCGCCGGTCTGGTGGCAGCGGGTCTTCACCCCTCCCCCATTCCCTATGCGGACGTGGTGACCACCACTACCCACAAGACCCTTCGCGGTCCCCGGGGCGGCCTGATCCTCTGCAACGATGAGGCCATCTACAAGAAGATCAATTCCGCCGTGTTCCCCGGCACCCAGGGCGGCCCGCTCGAGCACATCATCGCTGCCA
>ENA-ORTB01003710-ORTB01003710.1-human-gut-metagenome-genome-assembly--contig:-NODE-3710-length-11526-cov-4.466394_pt1 | contig 11526 bp, 12 predicted proteins | sample MGYA00241905_ERZ509174 | MGnify/ENA primary metagenome ERZ509174 (study PRJEB26280, sample SAMEA2338851) | human gut metagenome | biome: human gut; feature: human-associated habitat; material: faeces...
TAGCGATTTTTAGGCCGGAAGTTTGACACTTTAAAATCTGAAAAAAGTTAAAAATATTTGATAGAGTTCGTTCAGAATTCTTTTTTTTAACCTGCTGTAAAACATAAAACAAAGCCCTGACTTTCACAAACTGGGGCTTTGTTATGTTGGGAAATTTTTGCAACTTAGTGATATATAGCGATTTAAATGTTTATGAAGTTACATACAAAATCATCCTCTACGCATACATGAACAACATCTATTCGTGCCGCAAGATGGAAAGGGCGGTTCGGCGCGACATCCATTTTATTTGGCTTGTCGCACAGGAGCAGCCCGACTTCGTGACAATCAACCGTTTCCGCAATCGCGTTAAGAAAGGGATAAACAACATCTTCACACAAGTGGTGCTTGTGTTGACTGACAAAGGCTTAATTGCTCTTGATGTGGAGTACATCGACGGCACAAAAATAGAGACCAAAGCAAATAAGTCCACCTTTGTATGGCGCAAGACCGTGGAGAAGAACCGGGTTAAGCTTCAGGAAAAGAAACGTGCTCTGCTGGATCAGATAGACGATTCCATCGCTCAGAACAAAGCGGCCGAGACTGATAAAGTTGACTTCACTCCCGAGGCGCAGACTTCACTAATTACCGAACTGTAGGAATTCCTTTCAGCAAAACCCGAGTTGTCAGACAGGGAGAGGCAGAAGTGAGACTATATTTGCGGCAGATAATCCGCAAATTTTGCGTTTTATTTGTCGCGAAGAAAACATTGATTCTTGGACAGGAAGATGAAACGTATAGTTGATGCCCGAAGCAACACACCTAAATATTTGAAAGTCAATGTAGAAGGCTACTCGTTATCAAGCGAGTTGAGAATCTCCAACATCTCGTTGGGGGTAACTACTCTTCTTACTGCTGGGAAGTGTTTTGTGTTTCCAGTAACGAGGTAAGAGTTGTCTTTTGACATGGCCACCTCGTAGAAGACAACATCTTTCGGGTCAATGACTTCGTCAGAGCTTGTAACTCTTCCGGATTCTATACCTGCTTCCACGATTGTGTCAATTACTTTGACTCCCGGGCAAGTCTGATCTCCTCATTAATCTCGTCAAGAGACATATCTTGAATGCCTGCATCCGCGGCTGCCTGTCTCATTTCATAGAATGCTGCACGTCCTTTGTTCATTATGTCATCCTTTGCAGGAGCTTCAATGGCGAATGGAATACGACGGCTTCTGACCACCTGGCGCACATAAATGTTGAACGCCGTGTTGGTGCTCATACCGAATTCTTCGCAAAGACTGTCGAATTGCATTTTCAAATCGGAGTCCAATCTAATTGTAAGAGCTGATTGTGCCATAATTCTTAATATTTTCCACAAAGATAGCAAAATGATTGCAGTGTGCAACTAAAATGTATTAGTTTTACGGTCAATAGCAGATTCGTATTATCCAGAATGCCTGGTATTTTATAAAGAAATTTGCGGGTTCTCAAGAAAAACCATAATTTTGTGGAGTTGATTGAATCAAAAGACATATAGTTTACAATGCAGCAAAGAAGAATGAACAACCGGACAAACTTATCTGATCAAGGGATCAAATGCCTTGAAGGGATGTCGCATGTCCACACTTCGGGCATTGAAACATTCAATACTTATTGCGAAATTTTCCGACTAACGTTTGACAGAACATCGGGGATACAATGATGCAGGTGTCCCATTGATGCGATATATGAAAACCGTCGGAGAGTCATTATCAAACTTTTCGACGGTTTTATTTTAGATCTTTGATCTACAATAAACGCTACGCCCCAGCATATTCCGGACAATGCCCGGATCTGCATTCGGCTTGCAGTTTATTTTTGTGCCTGTTGGTGACGTTAGCCCGGTGCTATATTCTCCGTCAATTCCGTCCACAGGTAGAATTGTAATATGTTATTAACCGCGCAGAGATGCGCATGAATGAAATAATTATGAATTTTAAATTTGATGGAAGCAGGGTGTTCTTTACATCCGACACTCACTTCAACCACGCCAATATCATCAGGTTCTGCAACAGACCTTTCAAGGATGTGTCACACATGAATGAAGCAATTATTTCCAACTGGAACCGTGTGGTAGGTCCGGAGGATATCGTATTCCACCTGGGAGATTTCTGTCTGGGAGGTTCTGCCGAATGGATAAATGTACTGAACAGGCTGAACGGGAAAATTTACCTTATTTCCGGCAACCACGACATCAAGAACCTGAGGCAAAATTATACGAAATACTTCGAGCATATATCAATGCAGATGTATATCGAGGTAGATAAACAGAAGATATATCTGAATCACTGTCCGTTCCTTTGCTATGGCGGCTCATACAATGGTACATGGCAGCTTTTCGGACACGTGCATACAAGCAGAAACAATACCGGAAAGGATGCGCCCAGGCTGAGTGTGCTTCTTCCGACACAATATGATGTCGGAGTGGACAACAATGATTTCACACCACTCTCTTTTGCGCAGGTGAAGGCAATCATCGAGAAACAAATTGAACAAGCGAAGAAAGGAGAACAATAAGATGAAAATACAATACATGAGTGATCTGCACATGGAGTTCCAGGAGAACAGCAGATACTTGAAAAACAATGAATTGCCTGTAACGGGCGATGTCTTGGTGTTGGCCGGGGATATTTTCTATCTTAAGGATAAGGTCGCTCCGTTGACAAAGTTCTGGAAATGGGCCTCAGAGAACTACCGGCAGGTTCTGATTGTCCCGGGCAACCACGAATATTATAACTATTCAGACGTGATGGAGCGAGGCCTGCAATGGCGATGGATGTTCCGGGAGAATGTCGGTTACTACCAGAATCAGGTTGTTCGTGTCAATGACATTGACTTCGTCCTGAGTACACTCTGGTCTCGTATCAATCCGAACGACGAGTATTTCGTGTGGAAAGGCATGAATGACTTTCACCAGATAAAGTTCGGCGGGAAGTTGCTTCAGGTGGATGACTTCAACCTGATGCACGAGACGTGTATTGGTTTTATCCGAAAAAGCATCGAGGAAAGCACTGCGGCCCATATTGTCGTGGTTACACATCATTTGCCGACACTTCAGGTGGTGGCTCCGTATCATAGAGGTTCCGTGCTGAACAGCGCCTTTGCCAGTGAATACGGAGACCTGATAGCTGACAGCCGGATCGATGCATGGATTTACGGGCATTCGCACACCAATATTGACACTGAGATTGGCGGTACCCGTATAATCAGCAATCAAATGGGATATGTTTTTGAAAATGAACACCTGATGAACGAATTTGATACGGCCAAGTTTATTGAAATTTAATGGGCATATAGAATGATGGCTGCGTGGACGAACTGCTCCATATTGAAAGTGTTTTCGTGTTGTCTTTGCGTTCCGGTCATAGTCAATGTTGTACTTGGCGTAAATACCTGTAATCTGTTGCCCAATAACTTCTCTTCGCTTGGCTCAGTTTATGACTGTTTCCATTTTGGAAATTGACAGAATGTTAATCAGTCTAACTTGATCCATACTTGCTATTATCGTGAAAAAATCACGAAAGTAGAATTTATATTTGCGTGTATCAAAGATTTTCCATACATTTGTCATAAACGAAAAAAAAAGAAACATTATGATACAAGAATTTGGAGTGAAGAACTTCTACTCCATCAAAAACGAGCAGAAAATTAGTTTCGTCCCTACACCGGACGGCACTCAGTCTGAAAATTATCTTCACGAAGTGTCGCCTGGTGTGAATTTATTGAAGATAGGCATTATATACGGCTCCAACGCCAGTGGTAAGAGCAATGTCCTTATGGCACTTGATTTCTTCCACGACTTGATGCTCCGTGTTCCTCAGGATAAAATGAGCAAAATAGAAGGCTACGCTCCGTTCCTGCTGGATGATACAAGCAGGAATGAGGCTTGCCAGATGCATCTCGTATTCTGGCTTGATAGAGAACGCTATATTCATGAAATCGAATTTGACGATAAACGAATATACAAGGAACGTCTGATTTTTTACGGCAGCCAGCGTCCGACGACACTGTATGATAGGACATACAACAAAGATACCGACCATAGTAGTATTGTATTCGGAAGCAAATCTGGCATAACAAAAAAAAGCCAGGATGTTATTGAAGGCAACACTATCAATAACTGCACGGTGATGGCAGCATTCGGCAAAAGCAATGTAGAAGAATCAAGACTGAATAAGGTGTACGAATTCTACGCAAGAGGAATAGCAGACCTACTTTCACCTAATCAGATATTGTCGTCTTATGTAAGAGGCCAAATTCGTCGAGACAAGGATGGAAAACTGAAAGCTTTCCTCCTAAAGGTACTTCGGGCATCAGATTTCAATATCGTGGACTTTGACCTGAAAGAAGAGGAGGTTCCAATAACTCCGAATATGGAACTTGTAATCAAGAATACTCCAATGCTGGAAACCGCCCGGGAAGAAATGCTGAAAAAGGGTACCCTCACTAATGAAGAACTGTCGTTCTTTCATACAACCGATGGCGAAAAACAATATGATTTGCCAGAAGTAATGGAGAGCCGTGGAACAATGCGTTTCTTAGGTATGGGCGTAATTCTACATAAACTTCTCTCAGGAGAAAGGTTCATCACAATTGATGAGGTCGAGACCAGTATTCACTACGAGTTGCTGTCGTATTTTTTGAAAGTGTTCCTCGTAAACAGCGACAACGGTTCTCAGATGTTGCTGACGACTCACGATGTAAATCTTCTTGACGAAGATTTTATCCGCCGTGATGTCGTATGGTTCACCGACAAGAATGAGAAAGGCGATACTGAAGTTAAACGCCTTACGCAGTACGGCCTTCATAAGACACTTTCTCCGTACAATGCGTACAAGCAGGGAAAACTTGGCAAGCTGCCTTTTATTGGCAGTATATTTCTGTAGCCTATGGGAAAGAAGAGTATAGCTGTAATAGGAGAGGGAATCACAGAATGGTTCTACTTCGACTCCCTGAGGATAGCCCATCGCTACCCGTTTAAGGTTGCACCAGACTTTCCACAACATTCGGATATCCCGCATATGTCCAAGCTGGCCAATGACTATGTCCGTCGGCAATATGACTATGTCGTGTGTTTGGTAGATATGGACAGGCTCTTGGCACACCCGGCTGAAATGGAAACCTACAAACATCTGAAATCAAAGAGTGATTCTTGCGTGCTGTGGGTGGAAACGAATCCTTGTACCGAATTCTGGTTCCTGCTACATTTCTTGCCTAGTCTTGCGATTCGGCATTACGCCAACCAAGATCAGGCTATTGCCGAGTTGCGTAAATATATGCCAGGCTATGAAAAGACTCAACGATATCTGGCAAAAGCCAACATCTACTGCTATCTTCGTGACAATGGAGACTTGTCCCGTGCTATGTCAAATGCTGAACAACTGCGCAGACTATGCAACGACAACAAGGATGACCTTATGGCATATAGTGAAGTTCACAAGGTGTTGAAATTGTTGGACGAGATTGCAAACAAGTAAACTATAGGTATGTAATATTAATGTTAGAAGTATAGAATTATGAAAAAAGAAGAAAATAAAAACTGTTTTGTTATAATGCCTATTGCAGATTGCGAGGGGTATGAAAAAGGTCATTTTTTACATGTTTATAATGACATTATAAAACCTGCTATTGATAAAACAGAGTATATGGCTATTAGAGCGGATGAAGTGAAAGAAACAAATTTCATTCATTTAGATATTCTTAAAAAACTAATAGATGCTCCTATTGCAGTATGTGATTTAAGTACACGAAATCCGAATGTGTTGTTTGAATTGGGTATAAGACAGGCATTTGATAAACCTGTTGTTCTGATTCAAGAGAAAGGAACCCCTAAAATATTTGATATTGCACCATTGAGGTATTTGGAATACTCCAAGGATATGAAATATCATGAGGTTCTAGAAAGTCAAAAGCAATTGCAAGAATCAATTGAAGCAACTAAAGCTGCCGAGGGGGATTCGAGTAATATTAATTCTATTGTAAAACTGATGGCGTTGAGTACTCCTGCCGTTATTCCTAATCTGGATAACTCCAATAAAGAAGTTTTGGCGTTGGATGTAATAAATTCACAGATGAATGATATTCGTATGATGTTGGAACGGATTATACATGACAATAGAAAAGGAGTATCACGTCGAGGGTCTATTGCTATTATTGAGTACGAACGGCTGACTACTCAATTGGACAAGATTTCGTCATCAAAATTAAGTTTTGAACAAGCTGATAGAGAGTTTTCAAAATTGATGCAAGATGTAGAAAATGCAATAGTATACTGTGAAAATGAGGCAGATCGACAAATGTTTAAATTATTGATGGACCGGGTATATAGATACAGAGAAGAATACATGTTATCGACCACAAAAGTTCAATTATTATAATCGAAGATAGAGATTCGTATCCATTAGGTGAATCACATATAATTTTTTCGAAGACTTTGAAGCATTTCTAAGGATTTTCGGAGATTCTACGATGTCTATAAAGGTCCTTTGGAATCATGTCTTCCTTTATTTCATTGGGCAGCCGTCGAAATCCTATAAATCGTATTAAAATACAGATGAGAGAGTTGATTCCCAATTATTTGATGGTAAAATTATACGAACAACGGATTTAGTTAATGCTGATTAAAAACGGTAGATATGGCAATTGATACACTCCTTCCTAAGAAAATTAATAAGTCAGAAGCATCATATAAATCAGTCACTGAATTAAATGATGCTTTGTCCATAGCAGAAAAAGAGCATATAAGAAACATCGCTCTAACCGGTCCTTTTGGCTCCGGAAAAAGCTCTGTGCTCATTACTCTAATGGAAGATTTTGCCAATGAACATAAGTTTCTGCCTATATCATTGGCAACTCTGCAAGCTAATGAGGAACAAATAGATTATGACGAATCGGAAAAGCGTAGCTCTGATGAGAAAGAGCCTAAACCATCCAAATCAACAGATGCAGAAAAAGAAAAGCGCATAGAAAATCTTAACCGTAAAATCGAATATAGTATTCTGCAACAAATCATTTATAGAGAAGAAACGCGAACTGTACCAAATTCTCGGTTTAGAAAAATTGTACATTTGTCGAATCGTGAACTAATAAGATATCCGCTTTGTTGCGTATTGACATTAGTCTGTTTTCTCATCTTATTTGAGCCGAATTTCGTAAGAGTGGGCTCAATCTATGATTTCTTTAGTTGGGGTAGCATATGGAATGCAATTTTTGATTTAGCCGCTTCTGCTTGGCTTTTGTTTGTATTATATGTGATTGCCCGTTATGTCTTCAAATCATATAGCAACTCAAAACTGAATAAGTTAAATTTGAAAGAGGGCGAAATTGAAGTTATAGAAGATAACTCTATATTTAACAAACATCTGGACGAAATTCTGTATTTTTTTCAGGTAACGGATTATAATGTCGTAATCATTGAAGATTTGGACAGATTTGGGACACCGAATATATTCTTGAAACTGCGAGAACTTAATCAGCTTATCAATGAATCCAAGATAGTTGGCCGACATATCACTTTTATCTATGCTATTAAAGATGACATTTTTAAAGATGAAGAAAGAACAAAGTTCTTTGACTTTATCACAACTGTAATACCTGTAATCAATCCTTCGAACTCAAAGGATAAACTCAAATCTGCACTTGAGGCAAAAGGATGCGGAAACGATGGTATTAGTGATGAAGATCTGTCTGAAATGGCATTTTTCATTCAGGATATGCGTATTCTGACTAACATTGTAAATGAATACAAACAATATCGTGATAAGTTGTGTGAGGCAAGTGATTTTCAGCTTAATAAGACTAAACTGTTGGGAATGATAGTTTATAAGAACTATTATCCCCAGGATTTTGCATTGTTGCATCGACGGGATGGAAAAATTTACAAGTGTATCAGCAGTAAATCTAATTTTATTCCTCTTGCTTTAAAAGCTTTTGAGGAATCTGAAAATGCCCTGTCTAAAAAAGAACAAATCTTCAAACAAAACGAGAATTTAGGTAAGGCTGATTTGAGAAGGCTATTTTTATTTAATCTTTGCATCAGGCTGTCAAATAGGCCATTATCAGTGCATATAGAAAATAATTATTATCCTTTAGAACAGATTGCCGCCAGTGAAATGTTGTTTTCTAAGTTGATAAGTGAAAAAGAAATAACATATCAATATCGCTATTATTATAATAATACAACTACAGAATCAGAGACAATTGATTTTAAACAAATTGATAAAGAAATTAATTATTCTGAACGAATTAAATTGTTAGAGAATGGTGTTGGATACTTCCAAAATGAGCATAGACATATTCAACAGGAAAAAATCAAAGTGAAATCATTGAGATTAAAAGACTTGATAAAGAAGTATAAGTTAGGAGAAACAGAGGAGTTTAAGAGTTTTGGGTTGCCCCCTATGATGAATGTATTTATACGTAGAGGCTATTTGGATGAAGATTACTACGACTATATATCGTATTTCTATGAAGGTATGGTTTCGCTGTCTGATCGGGAGCTCTTGCTATCAATGAAAATTGAAGAGGGGCAAGCGTATGAATACCATATAGATAAGATTGAGAATTTTGTCAAGGAATTGAAGGATTATATGTTTGAGAGTGATGCCATTCTCAATATTGATTTACTGGATTATCTAGCCTCTCATAATGTTCAGAGTGATAAATTTGAACATGTTATGATGCGATTGGAGCGCGATAAAGCACAGTTACAATTCTTGTCTCAGTATTATTCTGAAGGCAAGCAACAAGATGTGGTCTTCAAGCACTTTATTGAATATACAAATTCATGGAATAACATAATAAGATGGAACAATTCGGCTGAAAAGGACAATCTCATAGAGGCATATCTGAAGTTTTGCTCAAATATGGGACATATACAGCAAAAATGGCTTAATGATAATTATAAGTTTTTGGTTGAGCATAGTGAAGGAATTACGTTAGATAAATCTCTTATTTTGGTAAGGGCGAGCCGATTTGTCAGTTTATGCAATGGTTCTGAGGATTTGCTTGATTGTGTTATTGAGAATGATTGTTACGAAATTAATCTTGAGAATCTATGTATTATAGCGAGGCGGCTTCATTCCGAAGGCAACACTTTATCTGCCGAAAGTCTAAATTATACTCGTATAAAGGAGACAAACAATGATTCTTTCATTGACTATATTGATGACAATATATCTTCTACCATTCAATGCCTAAAGGATAAATACCAGGATGAAAGCGCTGAATCTTTGATATTTCTCTTGAACAATGCGGATATAGATGCATCGGTTAAAACCAAATATTTAACAGGTCAACATAATCATATTGATGATTATGCGATAATAAATAATGAAGAGATGTATGCTGTTGCTGTAAAATCCAGGATATTGTTGCCAACTTGGAATAATGTGTCATTCTATTATGAGTACAAAGAGGGGATGAGTGATGAATTGAGTTCATTTATTAATTACTATGTGACGGAGTTGTCTGGTGAAATATGTTCGAATGATTTAAGTAATAAAAATGATTTATATGTATCTTTGTTTGGCAGCAAAATGTTGAATATTGACAATTATAGGAAGTTATTAAGATCTTTCACTGGTCATTTCCCGGATATTGACAAGTTGCAGAATGTAGGACAAGATAGACTGATGATTCTTGTAGAAAACAAGCGCATTCCATCCAATCCGGATGCCTTTGCTTCGCTTCTAGTAAATATTCCTAAAAATGAATCTTTAAAGTTGGAATTGGTTGTATATGTGATTTCTGCTGGACTTAATGACCATAATGCAATAACACATCTGTTGACTTCCGTTGGCGGCGATTATATTGAAGTCTGCAATCAGGATAAAAGAGCAAAATTGTCAGACAATTCCTTGAACAGACAATTGTTGGAAACATTGCAAAAGGTTGGATATATCTCATCCTATCAACCTGATAGAAATGACAAAGATAAATTGAAGATATATCATAAGACGAAAAGGGATTAATGCAAGACTCCGGTGACGCCAGTATTGCACAAATTGAACTTTTAGCATCGACTCGATACAAGTTGGGACGAGTCGTTCACGAAAAGTCCCAACTCATTTATATTTTTCTGATTGAAGGGCAGTAGTTCTACAAGATCCCGCTGGTCGCGCTGGTAGTATGGGATTTGTTTGAGGACATCCTCCATCAGCACACGCAGTTCAATGCCGGCATTCTTGCAGGTTCCTATCAGAGAGTACACTATCGCTGCGCGATATGCGGAGGCTTACTAACAATTCGCGCTTCCTTAGGAGTGGAGTGCTCATATGCGTCTCTACTATTCTCTTGATTTGGAATAGTGTAGCTATCATATATTGCTCCGGCCCATTTGAGGACCTGTCGCAATATCCCAAACATTATATTTACTTGCAAAACTGGACAAATTTTGTATAATATCGCAAGCAAATAGGAAATATTTGAATGTTGTTTCTAAAGAAATTGGATAAATATAAGGCGTATCTAGCTTACATATATGCATATTATGTGATGCCGTCAAGAAATTTGAACATCGTATTGGTGCTCACGCCGAATTCTTCTCAAAGACTGCCGATCTGCATTTTCAAAAATGAAATTTTTTACAATAATAATCTCATGAAATGCCAGAATGAGCAATTTTGTCGGATAATAGGCGGTTTTTATGGTAATTTTGTCGATTAAGAAGAGTTTGTACAGTGCGAGAAGTTGACACGGTTTATCTTGTGCTCGGCGTATAATTCTTTTTTTGATCTACCCGTTCAATGCTTCGTTGACGTAGTTGCCAGATGGTTTTCAGGCTTAAATCAGTAGGTCGTTGGCCACTGACGCTAACCCTTAATATAGCCAGCCGACCAGACAGGGCGTCTTTCGAAGGACGGACCTTCGCGTTCTTATAGAGGAGCTGCTTAACATAATCTAGATTGTGTGCGAAGCGAAAACAGGCGGTGGGGAAGGGGTCCCAACGACCTGTTACACAATCTCGATAGATTATGTTATGCTGCGGTATTCGAGGAACAAGGGTTATTTTTGCACTTTTGGAGCGGTGTCGGTTATGGCCCCTGTGGGGCTGTGGGGGATGAAAGGGTCGAGTCTTCTGGCTTTCGGAGAGCAACGGAGAAAGACTGAAGTCTCGACACCGCTACTGTATAATCGAGCGGAGCGAGTTTGGAAAGGCCGGAGGTTTGGCGGTCGGAACGAAAGTGAAGATCGTCAATCTTCCGGTTCCGCTCTGCCCATAAGGCAAGTCGTTCAGCATCGCAGCGTGAGCGGAGATGTCGAATGTCTTGCCGGGCGTAAAATACATCTTATCAGATGTGGAAATTATTATGATTTTTTACTATTTTTACATCAAATTTTTACTCTATATGGCTATGGCTCAACTTGGTTCAAGTCTAGAAGGACGATTAAGAAATACTGATTTACCAATAACAAAGAGTTTGTTTCCAATATTTGAAGCGGTTGTCAATTCTATTTCCTGACTTTGACAATGATTCACCCAATTCACTTACGCGCGTGCGCGACCCCT
>ENA-ORTB01003718-ORTB01003718.1-human-gut-metagenome-genome-assembly--contig:-NODE-3718-length-11500-cov-3.011097_pt1 | contig 11500 bp, 7 predicted proteins | sample MGYA00241905_ERZ509174 | MGnify/ENA primary metagenome ERZ509174 (study PRJEB26280, sample SAMEA2338851) | human gut metagenome | biome: human gut; feature: human-associated habitat; material: faeces...
AGATAGCTTCAGGTGCAGGACACACTCTAGGTCATATAGCAGGCAAAGGAATTTCAAAAGCGGGTGGCACAGTTGCAGGCGGTATCGGAGGAGCTATCTCAGGTGGTATTAGTGGTGCGAAAGCGTCAATGGCTAATGCTAGAAACAGTGACAATAAAGCTGAAAAAGGAATGCGTGGTGCTGTCGGTGCTGTTGGCGGAGCTGTCGCAGGCGGTGTCAGCGGTATGGTAGGCGGCTTTGGAAGTAATAATGGCGTTATGGGCGCAGCTGCTAATGGCACAGCCGTAGGCGGTAAAGCAGGAGAAGTTGCTAACAAACCTATCGGAGAAGTGGCTAAAAGTGCAGGACAAAATTTATCAGGCAAGGCAATGGGAATGGGTGAAAAACTTGGTGTAGGTACAAGTGGCAAGGACGGAAAAGACGGCACAAACGGAATAGACGGACTTAATGGTAAAGACGGCTTGCAAGGTGAAAATGGCAAACAGGGTGAGCAAGGTGAAAGTGGTGAATTTTCGTCAAACATCGATAATAGTTCATCTGAAAATGCTGTGGCGCAAGGCTCTTTTGGCTCGGACAGCATATCAGGCATGGATGGCTCACAAACAGCTAGTGCAGTTACACCACCTAGCATTAGCACTTCGGGTGGAAGCTTTGGCACGGATACAAGTGCTTCATCAGCACAAGCTGTTAATTCAGGTAGCTATAATGCTCAAACATTTGCAGATAGACAGTATCATGCAGAGAGCAATACAACAAGCTATGCAGATACAGCTATGGCAACAGAAAAAACACAGCCTACATTTGCTGAGAAAGCAATGCGTGATGAAAATAAAAGAAAATAAATTGGGGCAGGCGTAATGCTTGCCCTTTGTAACTTAGAAAGGGGAAGAGTAAATGAATGATGATATAAGGGCAGGCTTAGTGCCGAAAACCACAAAATCAAAGGTCATGTTGACAAAACATCTGACAAAGTATCGTTTTTTTGGCATAATAGCTGTTTTCTTTTCTTCAATGTTCATAGGAATGGCGTTTGGCTCGTTGAGATATGTATTTGTGGTGTTCTGTTTAGTCATATTTATGATATGTACGGCAGGCTCTCCCTCAGACCCTCGCAAGAGCTTTGGAGGAAGCTTGCTTGACTTTCTGAGGTTTTTTGCTCAGAAAAAAACATACTACGGCTCAGGAAATGTGGATTGTGCTGATTATCTGAAAAAGGAGGAGGACAAGCGTGAAGCTAAGAAAAGAAAAAAGGAAAAATAAGCGTGTAAAAATGAATGCAAAGAATTGCCTTTGTACATACTTAAATTTCAATTCATTCCGCTTGACAGAGCAGGATCTAGCAACAGTTGGCGGTGGAAGGACAAATCTTGCGGCTAACTATGTGTTCAGGTTAAAGCATAATAACATCGGAAAGTATATGTCTGTTGTGGCTATTTACGGCATTGATATCATGCACTATTCCAATGACGATAAAATATCAGCGTTTAATGCTTTCGGTAGTGCAACTCAGCTTTTGGACTTGCCTCATAAATACATTTTCAGTCACAAGAAACCTGACCTTTCAAGGCAACGTGAGTTCTTGGAATACAAAAAAACGCAAACACAGCACCCATTTACAAGGGCAATGCTCGATAAGAAGCTCCGACAAATAGATGATCTGGAGAGAACTCACCGCAGTAATCTTGCATATATGTTTGTTTATGCAAACGATATTGATACGCTTTATGCAGCGGTAGAGCAATACTGCAATGCGTTTTCTGATACATCTATGGCTCTGTGCAATTTTGACACAACAATAAGCTTTATGAGAACGCTTTTAAGCTTTTCGGACTGTGAAAATCGTGATATTGATTATCAAAATATCAATGCTTATGTTCTGCCCGACACAGTAAAATTCGGTCAGAATTATTTTAAGGTGAACAACACATATGTGACATCAGTTGTCATAAAAAGTTTTCCTGCATTGCTTGCTCCACTTGCTTTAACACGGCTTGTATCACAGAAATATAGTGACATAGTATCTATGTGGGACGTGTGTACCGCTGCTCGTGATGATGTTCAGGAACAGTTGAAGCAATCAATGGACGAGCTTAACTCTCGTTGGGCAATTAGGCTCGGCATGGCTGATAACATTGATACTCAGACAGAACTTGCAAAGATACAAGAGATATATAATTCAGTAGTGAATGGTGCTGAAAACATGGTGTATATGACACTGCGTTTTTATATCTTCAATAAAGACCTGTCAGCATTGAAAAAGCGTGTTGCAGTAGTGCAGAAAGAGTTGGCTACAAACAATGGACTACGTTCTTACGTCCCTGAAAATCAGATGTTTACCGAGTTTACAAGACTTATTGTTGAGGGCAATAATATTCAAACGCCAATGCCTATCTATGATACATACGCCAAAGAATTTCCGTTTTATTATCAGGAACACATTGATGATAATGGATTGTTTATGGGCTACACGCAGACAAACGGACTTGTCTTTCTTGACTCGTTTCTGCGTAACAGATACCGCTCGTCATATGATATGATACTTTGTGGAGTAAAGGGCGGTGGTAAGTCTGTAACGCTTAAGTTAATGGTGCAAAATCAGCTTATAATCGGCAACAAGGTTTTCGCTATTGATATTGAGGGTGAGTATAAGGACCTTGCTATGATGTATGACGGTCAGGTCATTACAATGGATAGACGTGCCTTTATAAACCCTCTGCAGATAAGGACAGTTATCGATTGGCAAAGCGAAAACAAGCTTGATGAAGAAAACGATGATGATACACAGCAACAGCTCCTCTCCAAAGAAAGTGCTATCGAAACAAATTTTATATCTGAAATATCACGAATATGCACTTTCATGTATCAATACGTTCCGACAATGACCTATGATGTTATGACAGCTTTTAGAACTGCCCTTGTAGAAACTTATCAAAAAAAGGGTATAACAAAATACACTGATGTAAACTCTCTTTCGCCAGAAAACTTTCCGATATTTTCTGACGTTGTTGATGTTATAACGTCAAAGATCTCTTCGGGAACGCTCTCAGCAGACGAGATAACTTTGTATAAAACATTGCTTATGTACGTGAAAGAATTATCTGTTTCGGGTGCATATGGAACAATGTTTGATTCGCATACAAACATTGAGATAAACAATTCAAATCTTATAGTTTTTAATGTGAAAGCATTGTCTGAAATGGACGAGAGTGTGTATAACGCACAGCTTTTCAATATACTCTCGTTGATGTGGTCTGAGGTTTGCAAGAACGTTGCTCATAACAATAACCTTGTAAATCTTCTTGACCGCCGCAGAGTTATCTGCCTTATCGATGAAGCTCATCGTTTCATCAATACCAAAAACACATTGTGTACTGATTTTATCCTTAAACTTGAGCGTCGCTCAAGAAAATATGATGCAGGACTTTGGTATGCAACACAATCAATTCTTGACTTTATGCCGTCCGACACTGGTGAGAGTGTGGATACAGTTAAGAAGATATTTCAGCTCGTGCAGTATAAATTCTTGCTCAAGCAATCATCTGATAGTATTGAAATTCTTCATAACATTTTCGGTCAGTTTACTATGTCTGAGTTATATGCAACGGACAATTTTGAAGCAGGAGAAATGTTGCTGTCACTAGGCTCAGGCAAGAACAAAATACACTGTAAGAACGCTGCTACAGAGTGTGACCTTATGTACATAGGTAACTCTCAGGACAGGGACGAGATAGTAGACAGCATATTCAATCGAATGTATCTTCTTAATTGGAGTCCTCAAAATCTAGCTGATGAAATGTATCGTTCTGAGCAAAAAACGCAAGAATTTATCGAAACGTTCACAAGGGAAGTCATTGAATATTTCGGCTTTAAACTGACAGATAGCGAGTATCTTTATTTGACAGTAAACAGGCTAGTAAAAAACCTCGCAAAGCGTTTTGGTGACAAGTACAACGTGAGAAAGTGGTGAGTACAGTATGGATAAGATTAAGCGAAACAACGCCATTTATATAGCATTTCTGAGCATTTCAATAGCTATTATGGCAGTTATTATAATCATACCTATGGTGCAATCTATGCGCTATGTGCGCCATACTGTAGACTACAACAGCATAGTTGCAATGGGTAGTTATCATATAAAAATATCAAATGCAACGTATTTTAAAGATAAAAAAGAGCTTTACTTTGCATTGTCGGCAAAAGAGGAAAGCAACTATTCAGGTAGCATAAGTTCAAAGCCTGAGATAAGCAACTACACGCTGAGATACTATGATGACAATGGCAAATATCATACAGAAGATATGCTGAAAAAGTATACTGTTTCACAGAAAAATGACCTTACAGAGATAATAACAGTATCCGATATTCCTTCGGGATATGACTACGTTTACCTCGAGTTAAAGTGTACGATCGCTGCCTATGACGAGCCTGACACAGTTGACGAATTTGGTGATGTAATAAAGGGGCAACACCATGATGAGATAGTCAAAGAACAGTATTTTATGTTTGACAAAAAGGACGTCAGAGTGATAGACAGCAAGGACGATAATCAGGACGATATGAGCATTGTTATTGAAGAACAGACAGATAGTACATCTGAAAAAATTACAACTACAGAAGCCAAAAAGGATATTAAATCAGATTTGAAAAATGATAAAAAAGAGGATAAGCGCAGTGAAAGTTCATCAACCACAGATAGTATATCAGAGAGCAAGTCTGACAAAAAGAAAACTGAAAAGGTCACAACATCTACAGTGACATCGACTAAAAAAGTTGACGTAAATCCACAAGATAATCACGATTGGCAGGATACACAAGCACAGCCAAGTGGCGGTAACGATAACTATCATAATGACAATACATATACTGAAACACAGCCATACTATCATGATGAGCCTGCACAGACAGAGCCACCATATCAACCGCCTGCAACAACTACAACAGCGGTCATAAAAGCACGTTCTTTAAAGATAGAAACAATCTATGAGTACAATGATGTTAAGATAAACGTAGGTTCAACGGCACAGCTTAAAGCAGTTGTAGGTCCGTCAAATGCTGTGAATAAATCAGTGATTTGGCAAAGTAACAGACCTGATATTGCGGAGGTAGACAGCAACGGAAATGTGCATGGAATAAGCAGTGGAAAGGCTATAATAACTGTCCGTGTTGCAGACAACAGTGCCATAACAGCAAGCTGTATGGTGACAGTAAATTAAAGGAGAAATACAATGAATGACGAATATATTTATCAGTATCCTGCGCCTGAGTACATGGAAAGATTCAAAGAAATGGTAGCGCAAAGAACAACAAATACCAATGGCGCACGAAAGAAAGTTATCGTGTGCTTTGGCATTAGCATGGCTTTTTTAGTCCTTTACTGTCTGCCGTTTCTGAATTTTATCGACACATATTTATTACTTGTTGCAGTGATTTTTTTATGCGCAACAGTGATACTTCTTAAAGGGATAACAAATAAAATAGGCACTCATAATCTCATGATACAAGCTACAGAGAATGACATGGTGCTGACGTATTATTCTGTCGGGGCAACGCCTAAAAAGGTATTGACCGTGCGTTATGAAGATATAATCGAGTGTCAGTTTTTCGATAAATCTTATACAAAAATACAGATAACTTTTAAGAAAAATAAGCACTCATATCTTAAATCTTATAGTCAGACAGGAGAAGAAGTGAGCAATCTAGTTGACACTATGGTTTCATTTGAACTCAATCCATATTCCTATGAACAAGGCTTTTTTATGTACATAGTACCTGATTATTTCAATATAAAAAAATATGCTCTGACAGATAAAATTCTTAAAAAATATGGCAACATAAATGAATATTTCACTCGCTTGTCTGAGAGTGAAGAAGTTGAATAAGGTGGTGTAAAAAATTATGCCAGATATTCGTTTGTCTAGTGATTTGATGAGTAAAGTCGATAAAATTGCGGCTGAAAAAGAAATGTCACGAAACAAATTAGTCAACAAAATAATTGAAAAATACGTTGAAGCAAGTGACAGCTTTGTATCTGATATTCTTCCTGATGTTGTCCGCAGTATTGTCAAAGATGAGATAAAGAAACTTGACGATACTTCAACAGAAGTAATAAAGGATATGTATGTAACTATCATAAAGCTTAGAAAAATAACTGAAACACTAGAAACTTTCATGCTTCCAGAATACAATGAAGTGGACTATGATACGTTAAAAACTAACGAACTTTTGACTCTTATTGAGCTGTCTGAAAAGCAAAAAAAGCGTTGATTTTTGAACAAAAATCTTCATGCTTTTTTAGATAACAAATATTGCAAGGAAATTTTAAGGGGAAAACGCTATTTAAGTTATTTAACTTTGCTGATTTTAAGCTGAAATTTCTTATTTAAGTTAAATAGTCTATCCTATAATGTGGAAATTTTCAAGTGAAAAAGTTATTTAAGTTATTTAATTTGTCAGAAAAAGGGGTATTTAAGTTATTTAACATTGCTTAAAAAGAGTATTTAAGTTATTTAACTTTTAAAAAAAGCAGTCCCACTTTAAGTTCACTTAAAGCTCGGTACTACCGAGCTTTCACATAGGGAGTGTACCCACTCCCTTTATGCTCTTTGAGGTTATTCGTTCATGTTCTGAACAAAATTCATTCATTCAAGTTCCCCTGAAAATCAATAGTTGGAGGTGCAAATTCAATGCCAAAAAAATTAAAAACATTCTCGTTTTCTGATACTGCTGAGAAAAATCTAAGCTTGCTCATGAGTGACCTTGAAATACATTCGGCAAGTGAATGTATAAGATACCTGATAGACGCAGAGTGCGTTCGTCGTGGGCTTATAAAAAAGGACGCAATGTCTGAAAACTTTGGTGCAGGAAAAGGTGACAGGTCAAATGCAAACGCAGTAAAAGACAAAGACGATCTATTGAGAGAAATACAAATGGTCAGCATTCAAATGGCAAAGTACAATAATCGTATTGAGGATATATACAAGATGTGTTATGAGGTCCGTGACGGAGTTAATTCTCAATGCAATTTCATGGACGCTCCTTTCACGTCTGCGGATACTATGGTTGAGGGCGCAGCGGTGAGCAAAGCAGTGCAAGGCTCATGTGAAACTTACGAAGCAAGAATGCGACGTTTGTCCGTGGACAAAGCAAACCGCCGCTAACGGCGGCGTATCTAAAAAAGAAGAAAAAGGGGTGATACATTGAAAAAGAAGCACACAACGCCTGCGGTAGTTTTTCATCTTGATATGATACAGCCTGCAAGTAAGAAGTGGGTAATAGCCAAAGGATTTGACGGAATGTCTTATATGAACAGGGACGGAAAATTTCTTCCGAAAAAAGAGAAAACATTTAAATCGCAGGCAACAGTAAATAAAGACTATATTGATTACATGAATAAGAATGGCGTCTTTGATACGAACTACTCAATGCTCACAGAAAAACAAATGGATACTTACAGAGATTATGAGCGTCAGAGTAAATCTGAGGGTTGTCCGAAATATGTGGGCTATCTGTCATTCGATAATCAGTTTCTAGTCGACAATGGTCTGATGATAGGTGAAGTGCTTGACCGAGCAAAGCTGATGGATATCGCAAGAAAAGGAATCAATTCCTTGATTGACAAAAGCAACAAGCTAAAAAATGAAAACACTTATTGGTATGCGGCTATTCATGAGGATACAGACAATATCCATGTTCATTATACTTTGCTTGAATATCACCGCCTAGAGGATAGAACAGTAACATACAAAGGTAAAGGGCAGGACCTTTTAGAGCAGGACGCATTTAAGAAAATGAAGTCTACAGTTGCTAATGAAATTATGACAAAAAAGCTGACACCTGAGCTTACGGCTTTCAAGCGTAAAAATCTCATACCTGAGTTTTCTTCTTCCATAGTAGCGTCCAAAGAAATGATAGAACTGTTGAAGCTCCTTCCACCAAAACCGCCACACTCAGCGTGGCAATATGATAATGTGAAAGTTCGTCCGTATCAGCGCAGGATAGATATGTGTGTTGATAAAATTATTAGCTGTAACGAAAAGCTTCAGGCAGAGTTTGATGAATACGTTGAAAAGTTGAAAATGGCAGACGAACAGTACAAAAGATTTTATGGCGAAAACTCTGATTATTTTGAATACTCAAATAATCAGCTTGACGATTTTTATAACAGGGCAGGAAACAAGCTCCTGCAGGAACTTGCAAAATTGCAATATAGACTTGATAAAAATTATGCTAAAGAAAGTGACTTTACAGATATGGAAAAAGCCGTATCTAAAAAAGAAGAAAAAATGGCATACAAGGAGTTCAAAGAACATCTGAGTAAAAATGAATTGCTTCAGGCTCAGAGCTGCCTGAAAAAGCATAGCAAATCGAACGATACATTTGCTTATCAGCTTGGGAAGCTTTTGCTTGAAAACTATGATGATAAAGAAAACATTGATAATGGAATAAAGATACTCAGCGAGATCGCAGAGAAAAAAGACAGTCGCTGTTATGATAAAGCAAACTACCGATTGGGTAAATATTATGAAGATATAGGCAACAGCGAAAAGGCAGAGGTACACTTGCTTCGTTCGGCAGAGGATAACAACGTGTATGCAATGTACAAGCTAGGAAAAGCGTATCTAAAAAAGAATAAAGAAACAAGCAACAAGGACGATTTGAAAAAGGCGGAACGTTGGCTGAAAAAAGCGGCTGACTTCGATGACCCATATGCACAATGTTCATATGGTATGCTTTGCTTCAAGACAGAACGTCGTGACAAAGGCTTATATTATCTCGAAAAATCAGCGGCTAAAGGAAATGAGTTTGCAAAAATGATAATTCAGACTACAGTAAATCGTGAAGAAGCAAGGCTGAGAAAGCAAAACAACAAGAGAAAATTCCGCAGTTTCAGCGCACAGCAAGCTTTGGTTCGTTCTAAACGAGCCATGAATGTATGTTGGCATTCCGTTAAGTCACTCATGAGCGAGTATGACTATCACATCAAGAAGTTGCAGGAAGAATATGACTATGAAAATAATATTGTAAATGAAATGGACGGCTATAGCTATTCAATAGATTAGGAGAAATACAATGAACAATGATTTTGATGAACTGAATAAAAGCAGAATAAAGGTACGGCTTTTAAAGGCGTTTGGTTTTGGTGGTCTGATATATGTTGTAATAAACTTGTGCCTGAATTATTTTCACCTATCCCTGACGTTCATAAATGCAAAGCATAAAGGTATAACAGCGGTGGAATATTTCCGCTTGAAGTGGACGTATTTTATTACAACAGATAATTTTCCGCTACCAATGGTAATTATGATATCATTTTTCATAGGCATAATGCTTGCGCTGCGTTCTGAAACACATTGGCGTATCAAAAATGAAAACAAAACTATAAAGGGCAAGCAGCGTTTTATGAATACTAAAGAAATGGAAAAAGTTTTATATTCGTTTGATTGTGATAAAATGAAGTCGGCTAAAAAGTCAGGAATCATCATTGCAAAGGAAAACGGAAAGTTTTACATAGACGCTGAAACGATACACAGCTTAATAATTGGTACAACTCGTTCAGGTAAAGGTCAGACGTTCGTTATGCCTATGATTAGGCACATCGCAATGTCACAGGCTAAACACTCTATGGTAATAAATGACCCTAAAGGCGAGATAGCTGAAAACTGCACGGCTATGCTGAGGGAAAACGGCTATAAAGTAGTGTTCCTAAATCTGCGTGATACAAATATGTCATCGTTATGGAATCCGCTTCAAAAAGCCATTGATGAATACAAAAAGGCAAGAGATAATAATGAGGACCTCGACAAAACTATAGACGAAGTGCAATCGTTAGCAACGGTCTTCACAGCCGATGAACAATCTCAGCCGATTTGGCCTGAATCGGCTAAATCGCTTTTAGTTGCGATGATTTTATATTTGCTTGAAAAGGGATATGACGATGGCAATCTTGCTAATGTTTCCATGTATTCAATATACAACCTTTTCGTTGAGTTCGGAACGGAAAATGAGGTGCAGATAGTCAATGGTGAGAAGCGAAATGTGAATGCTCTTGACAGCCTTTTTAAATCACTGCCTCGTGGCTCTGCGGCAAAAGCGGCTTATGCAACTTCTCGATTTGCAGAGGGTGACTGCCGTGCAAGTATTTTTACCACGCTCTCATCAGATATATCCATATTCGGCTCTGACAGTGGAATATCTCGACTTACATCTGGAAATCAAATTAATTTTGAGGAACTCGCTGACCCTGACCACCCTATGGCAGTGATAATGATAGTCCCTGATGAAAAGAAAAGCCGTCACGTCATAGCTTCGCTTTTCGTTAATCAGTGCTATAATGCACTCGTTGACTATGCTAACAAATTCATCGGGCAGAAGTTACCGCAGAGAGTTCATTTCATTCTTGACGAGTTTGGAAACATGGTAAATATTCCTGATATGGATACAAAGATAACAGTTGGTGCAGGACGTAATCTTCTTTTTGACCTGTTCGTTCAGGACCTTAATCAGCTCGATACAAAGTACAATAATGCTGCCAAGACTATACGCTCCAATACAGGTAATTTGGTGTATATAAATTCTCTCGATGTAGATACGAACAAGTATTTCTCGTCAGCCTTGGGTGACAGGACAATAGAATATACTACATACAGCGGTGACTTGCATAGCTTTCTTTCTCATCAAGCAGGCTCTGTGGATAGCGTACCGCTCATACGCCCTGAAGATTTATCCGAATTGCCATTTGGAACAGCTATCACTAAAAGGCAGCGTTGCTATCCTATAAAAACAGTTTTTGACCCATTTTACAAGCTTGGCATAAAAGCTCAAAGTATAGCAGAGATAGCAAAGACAATGGATTTTCGTTATAACAGTCTTGAAGAAACGATATATCCTCTCGATAGCATATGGCAGAAGCTTTTTATCCCTATCAAAGATAACAAGGGATATATGTATAAGGCTGTCAGGCGAAAAGACCCTGCTGAAATAAAGAAGCTCACAGAAACGTACAGCCACGGCAGTCAGACTATGGTGCTGCCTATCTGCTTTGAAAATCAGATCTATAGGAAAATGCCCTTTAGTGATGATCCAAAAGAACGTGAGTGGACAGAGATACCTTGTGACAATGCGCACATTGTGGAACTGGGCAAGATAAAGCTTGACGCTTATATATCTTCCGATGGTCATTCACGGACACGTTGGGACAACAAGCGACAAGAGATTTACCGAAACCGAAAAAAATCTGTTACAAAAGCAAGCTCGACAGACTACACGGATAAGAGGTTATCAGCTCCGTCACCGATCACTGAAGCATTGCAGATAATAAATTCACGTTCCGAGTTGTGTGCAGAGGGTGAGTATAACCGCCTTATTGAAGCAAAAAATAAGCCAGCGGTGGAAAAACTCATTAATCAGGCATTTACAAAGAAAATCATATCCAGGAAGCAATACGATTTGCTTAAACATGACATTGAGATTACCAGAAGTCGGTTTTTTCAAGCCCGTTGGC
>ENA-ORTB01003721-ORTB01003721.1-human-gut-metagenome-genome-assembly--contig:-NODE-3721-length-11495-cov-28.366958_pt1 | contig 11495 bp, 8 predicted proteins | sample MGYA00241905_ERZ509174 | MGnify/ENA primary metagenome ERZ509174 (study PRJEB26280, sample SAMEA2338851) | human gut metagenome | biome: human gut; feature: human-associated habitat; material: faeces...
GAGTTTGTCAAAATCTATTTTATAATCAGCAAATTAAGTAATGCGTCAGCCCTGACTTCGGTCGGTATGAACGCTCGTAACGGTCGATGTGAACGCTCGTATCGGTCGAAGTAAGACGACTTTGTTAATACTTTTCACGACTTGAATATAGAACATAAGTTTTAATAGCCCGCATTCTGTTGTTATTCAGAAAATCATTAGTATATTTACAAGGTTATACATATAGAAAAAGGTGTTCTACAATGTAGACGATTTAATGGAAGAATTGATGATATGGAAAAAGAACTCCCTAAAATAGACTTGCCTACCGACTGGCTGGTAGGAACCGGAATCACTAAAGAATTGCTGGAGCTGTATACCGACTTTCCGTGCTGCATAAAATCGGAAATATTCGTGCTATGCACAAATGGCGAGGTGGAAGCGTCGGTCAACCTTAACCGTGTTAAGGTGAAGGCGAACGATTTTGTGACTATTCTGCCCGGCACCATCATACAGATACATAGCGTTACGGGCAACATTGAACTATATATAGGGGGATTCTCTTCGAAATACTTGGAGCAGGCAGCACTGCACTCAGACAACCTGAAAGGATTCTACGTAACCATGAGACGGTCGCTCATCTCACTGAAACCGCAAAGCGCAGAGATAATAAAGGATTATTTCTGCTTATTAATAAAGGTGTACGAGTATTGCAGCGAAACGGTAAAGCGGACTATGGCATCGCATCTTTATAATGATGTACATGCGGCGATAGAAATGATGTACTCTAAAAACGCTACAGACGTAAAGCCAAACTCATCGAGAAGCGAAATTATCTGCAAAAACTTCACTCAATTGGTGACTCTACATTACAAGGAAACCCGAAACGTGGCGTGGTATGCCGAAAAGATGAATATCACACACGCACATCTGTGCACTACCGTAAAACAGTCTACCGGAAACACGTGCATAGAAATAATTTCGCGCATGGTTATTATGGATGCCAAGTCACAGCTGAAGTCGACTAACCTGTCTATACAGGAAATAGCCGACTCGCTGAACTTCGCCAATATGTCTTTCTTCGGAAAATACTTCAAACGTTATGTAGGCATGAGCCCGTTAGAGTATCGGAATAAAGGATAATCTCAATCGGGCAACTGCACCACACCTACTTTCTTCTTTCCGTTCATCTTTACCGTAAGCGGTTTATCGAAGTGTACCCACCGCAAGAACTTGGTTTCTTCTACCGCAGGCATAGAGTTAAGCAACTCCTGATTGTAGATGCCATCGTTTATATAAGCGTTGATGGTGAAATATCCAACCCCGAACGACGTTAGATTCTGGAAGAAGTGTGTTCCCTGGCTTGGATCTACACGATAGTTGGTAAGTCCCGCCTCAACAATTACACGCGCTGCCGATATGTTGGGCCACTTAACAGGTATTCCCAACCATGTATCGCTACTGCCCCAACGTCCCGGACCTACCAATACATAATGCTTGCCTTCATCAAGGAATCGTCTGTTCAGTTTCTCTATATCGTAAGCGATAAGTTGATTGTTCGATGCTGAATATCCATCGGTCTTTACGTATATCACATCTTGTATATCGTCCATCACGCCCTGTCCCAAAGCATTTTCGCTACGCAGCAAGATCTGTTCTGACGGAATAAGATTAAGGTCTTCAGCCAAATCGGCTTTCATATCCACCATGGGGCGAATCTGCAATAAGTAGAACGTGCCGTTCTTTTCTTTCGCATTAAAATTGACGGCAAATTCTATCTCCACCGGACGGCGCATCTCGCCCTGGCCGTACTTCTGTACCAACTGAAGGATTCGCGGCAACGGGAACACGTCATGCTGAAGAATGTTGGCGAAAGTAATCACCTTTCGTCCTCCCGGATAGATACCGTCGCGGATAACCATATCGTATGGGTCGTAAGTAGAAGCGATATAGTTGAGCGAGCCATCGGCTTCGGCTTCTTTTACTGGAAGTTTAAGCAAATTAAATCCATCGTCGAGCGAGAAGTTCTGCCCCATATTCTTCAGGTCGAGCGCATAGAAGCGGGTCTGGGTTTCGCGTAGAGCCATTTCCATCTCACTGGTCTGCAACACCTTATCTGGATGATACGGACATACACGCAGCGTAAGTCCACCGTCAACAATGTATTTACCAAGTCCCAACGCCAAGCTTACAGTACCCTCTTCGGCTTGCTCGTCGTTGATAGGATAATAATTAACCGAGCGCGCCACACCCGAAATGGACGGATAATAGCGGTCGCCATACTGAGTACCTACCACCTCTTGCAATATAACCGCCATCTTCTCTTGGTCGATAACATTGCTGGTGGCCTGCATATACGCCTTGCTGTCCTTATAATATACCGAGGCGTAAACTCCCTTGATGGCATCGCTCAGCATACGCAGCATCTCGTACTTATCAGATAAATAAGGTATCATATAAGTAGAATAGATACCGGCGAAAGGCTGATAGTGCGAGTCTTCAAGCAGACTGGATGAACGGATGGCGATGGGCGACTTCACTACATCGAAGAAGGCGAAGAAGTCCTCTACCAAGCGGTCGGGCAACTTGGCGCGCAAGAAGTGACGCAGTATCTCATCGTCGCTGGCATCGCTCAAAGCCAACTGATACAGATTATTAGTATCCATGAACTCATCGAATATATCGGTACACAGCACCACCGTCTTAGGGATAACCACCTGAGCGTTCTCGAATTCATCGAACTCGGCATGACGTTTCACCATATTATCTATGAAAGCCAAGCCACGCCCTTTACCTCCCAACGAGCCGTCGCCTATGCGAGCGAAATTAGAATAACGGTCGAAACGGTCGCGCTGGAACACTGCCACCACTCCCTGATTCTTCATCTTACGATATTTCACTATGGCCTCGAATATAATCTCGCGGTGAGCGTCGATATCTTTCAAAGACTCCCACGTGATTTGCTTCAGGAACTCGGCTACCGGAAATATGGCACGCGAATATAGCCATCGCGAAATATGGTTTCGGCTTATATGATAAAGGAAAGACTCGGCGGGGATGGAGAACACCACGTTCTGCAATTCCTTCAGATTATGCACCCTCGCCACCTCTTCTTTAGTATGCGGATTACGGAAAATGAAATCGCCGAAACCGAAGTTCTCGGCCACCGCCTCGCGCAGGTCGATGTTCATCTTCTTAGAGTTCTTATCAATAAACACGGCGTTTACATGCTGAGTGAACTCGCGGTTCGACTCCTCGGCCGACTCAAGGATAAGTGGTACGAACGGATTGCGGCTACGCACCTCGGTAAGGAAAGTCAGTCCGGCTTTAGGGTCTATCTCTCCCCCATGCGGAAAACGAGCGTCGGAAACTATACCTAATATATTATCCTGGTATTTATTGTAAAGTTCCATAGCCTCTTCGTAAGTACGCGCCAACACAATCTTAGGACGACCGCGCATACGCAGCGTACGCTGATGTTCATTCAACGCCTCGGTAGCGAACTCCTGACTCTGGCGAAGCACGAACTTATAAAGATTAGGCAGCACCGAAGAATAGAAACGGATGGAATCTTCTACCAAAAGAATCATCTGCACACCCACCTCTTTTATATCGTGCTCCAGATTCATCTTATCCTCTAGCAATTTGATGATAGATACAAGCAAATCGGTATTGCCCAACCAACAGAACACATACTCGAATATGCTAAGGTCTTCGTGCTCCATACGCTCTCTGATGCCATGCGAAAACGGAGTAAGCACCACCAACGGAATATGCGGATAGCGCTCCTTAATCTGGCGGGCGATATCGAACGTATCGCTGTTGTCGGTACCCGGCATACAGATAACCAAATCGAACATCGTATTGCCAAGCTGCTTCCACGTATCCTCCTCGGTAGACACCTGGGTAAAACGCGGCGGATAGCGAAGACTCAAACTCATGTATTCATTAAATATCTTCTCGTCGATACGTCCGTCGTCTTCAAGCATAAAGGCATCGTACGGATTGGCCACAAGAAGCACATTGAAGATACGCTTGGTCATAAGGTTAACAAACTGCGTATCTTTAAAATAAAGCTGGTTTAATTTTAGCTTACTGAGCATAACTTTCGGTATTTTGGCTTATTTTTCAAACAAATTACGGCATTAATATTGACTTATGCAATACGGAAACAACCATCACCCCGCATTTAGTCAAAAGCCCTTACGGCTGGCGTTAACATTTTATCACCAAACACCCGAAAATTCTTTGAAAAATATTTTGCCCATTAATATAGAAAGCTATCTTTGCACTACGAAAACATCTCAATTTGTCAGACCTTAAATTTGTAGAGTCATGAATATTAACCAAATTATGTCATCGCTTGAAGCTAAGCATCCAGGCGAATCAGAGTACTTACAAGCAGTAAAAGAAGTATTACTCTCTATTGAAGATATCTACAACCAACATCCCGAATTTGAAAAGGTGTCTCTTATAGAGCGCTTGGTAGAACCGGAACGTATCATCGCTTTCCGTGTGCCTTGGGTAGACGACAAAGGTAAAGTTCAAGTAAACTTGGGTTACCGCGTGCAGTTTAACAATGCCATTGGCCCGTATAAAGGAGGTATCCGTTTCCACGCTTCTGTAAACCTTTCTATCCTGAAGTTCTTAGGATTTGAACAGACATTCAAAAACGCGCTTACCACATTGCCTATGGGCGGCGGTAAAGGTGGATCAGACTTCTCACCCCGCGGCAAGAGCGACGCTGAAGTTATGCGTTTCTGCCAGGCATTCATGTTGGAATTGTGGCGTCATGTAGGTCCTGATATGGACGTACCGGCCGGTGATATCGGCGTAGGCGGTCGCGAAGTTGGCTACATGTTTGGTATGTATAAGAAACTGACTCACGAATTTACCGGAACATTCACAGGTAAGGGTCTGGAATTCGGAGGTTCGTTAGTTCGTCCTGAAGCAACCGGATTCGGAGCTTTGTATTTCGTGAAACATATGCTCGACGGTAAGGGCATCGACATGAAGGGCAAGACTGTTGCTATCTCTGGTTTCGGTAACGTGGCTTGGGGAGCTGCAACAAAAGCTACTCAGTTGGGCGCTAAGGTTGTTACTATTTCCGGTCCTGACGGTTACATTTACGACCCGGACGGTATCAGCGGCGAAAAGATTGATTATATGCTTGAACTTCGTGCTTCGGGCAACGATATCGTGGCTCCTTATGCAGAGAAATATCCAGGCGCTACATTCGTAGCCGGAAAACGTCCTTGGGAAGTGAAAGTAGACATCGCTCTGCCTTGCGCTACTCAGAACGAACTTAACGGCGAAGACGCTAAGCACTTGATAGACAACCAGACTATTTGCGTAGGCGAAGTTTCTAACATGGGATGTACTCCTGAAGCTATCGACGCATTCATAGAACACAAGATGCTGTTTGCACCGGGTAAGGCAGTTAACGCTGGCGGTGTAGCAACTTCGGGACTCGAAATGAGCCAGAACGCTATGCATCTTAGCTGGAGCGCACAGGAAGTGGACGAAAAATTGCATCACATTATGCACAATATCCACGAACAATGCGTGAAGTACGGAACAGGTGCCGACGGATATATTAACTATGTTAAGGGTGCTAACGTGGCAGGCTTCATGAAGGTGGCACACGCTATGATGGCACAAGGAATTGTTTAATAAATGTAAGAAAAGAATATGATTTTATAAAAAGTATACAACATTTTTGGTACATTCATAATTAATGTATACTTTTACGTTATATCTCGTTTAGTTGTATTTGTATTTTGTATTGTAGCTTGCGCTGCCCACCTGTGAAGGTTCGGCAGCGTTATTTTTTCTGTTAAAAAATCCGGATATTTTCGAAATTTTGCGTCTTATATATATAAGGACTGTAATTACCAACCTTTTTTTATAATGAACGTACGTAAATATATAATCCTCGCAGTAGGAGTATTCGCTATCGGCATGAGCGGATGCGACCGGGATTTGACGCAAACCGATAACTGCTATGACAAAAGGCTTGTCATAACTGGAGACTCCTACTCCGATTTCGGCGGAATGCAGTCAAGAGCCTCATCGGACAAAATGGAAAACGGAGACAAGATACTGATGTACGCTACAGGCGGACTGACAGCCGATGCCGAAGAACTGACATATGCAAATGGGGTATGGCAACAAGCCTCTCCCCTAACATGGAACGAACAGGCGAAGGATGCAGAAGTGCTCGCTTATTATCCGGCTGAAAATATCAAAGACAATAATCTGTATCAAGAAAACGGTGCTCTCATCGATGTGCTATACAATTCTCAGACTGTAGCCTATAAAAACAATATTACTCTTTCGTTCGGGCATCTGTTCTCAAAGCTGAATTTCATCATCGATAAAAACTTGAACAACAATATAGAATATGTAGAGTTTAAACCATCGGCAACAGTAAACCACATAGATTTGCATACAGCTACGTATGTGTGCTCTGAGCAAAGCAACAGAACAATCAGCATAGCTCGACAGGATAGCCGCAACTATTCTTTGATAATCCCGGCTGACAAGAACTTGTCGGTAGGCATCACGCTGGTCACCGCAAATGGGCGCAAAACGGCAACCGTAGCGGCAAGAGCCTATAAAAGAGGAACTTTATACCAATGCAATATCAAAGAAGAAAAGAACGGTGCCGGCATTTATACAGCCGACGATTTTATCGCCTTCACGAATCTAATAAACCAAAACGCATACGAAGGCCGCAGTCTGGATGAATTCAGAGAAGATAACGGAGACAGCACTTATACATATTATCTGAAAAACGATATCGTTCTTACCGACAAGGACAATGCCCAAATACAATTAGGGAAAAATGAGAATATTATATTCAACGATGTGCTCGACGGAATGAATCATACGATATCGAACTTGAAAATAATGCCCGGCACCAGCAAACCATACAGATTAGCCTTGTTAATGAACAACGAAGGAACAGTGAAGAACGTGAGATTAAGCAATGCGCAAGGCACGTTCAGCCAAAAAAGCTATCTGGCTCTTCTGGTAGCATATAACAAGGGGCTTATAGACAATTGCCATGTAAAGAACTCAACCATTACTGTAGATAACGAAGACTCAAACCAAAACACTGGTGCTATAGCCGCCCTGAATATCGGGGCAATAATCAACAGCTCGTGCAATGGGGTGACAATTAAGTCAAAGAAGAGGAAGAACAAGTACCTGTCAGCCGGAATGATAGTATGTAACCATAATTCAGTAAAAGGTAAGGTTATGAATTGCTATGCATACAACTGTAATGTTACAAACAGCGGCCTGACCGGAGGGATATGCGCCAGAATGTTAAAAGGCAGCACAGTAGAGAATTGCTACACAAGAAAAATCACATTCAAGAGCACTGGCTCAACGGGCGAACTGGTAGGCAGTTTTTTAGATGAATCAATTGTAAAGAACTGTTTTTATGAATATGGAAAGAGAGCTATAGGCGAACAGGCAACACCAAAAAGCAACTTAGCTTACTCGGCTACGATAACCGACCCTGCCAAAGCTATCCCCACGAGCGAGGTGGCAACACGCCTCAACAAATGGATACACACTACAGGAATATCGAGTTTCAGCGAATATAAATTCACTGAATGGACACAAGGAGAAGACATTCCTGCCATATTCATTAACGAAAGAGAATAATAGCCAAAAGCAAAAAAAGGAAACACACCCGTCTATTTAAATAAGGATTCCATATCTTTGTATCTATAAGTAATTTCAAGATATTAAGTTATGCGATATTCCATCATAATACCCGTATACAACCGTCCCGATGAAGTGGATGAGCTATTGAATAGCCTTACACAGCAAACGGTGCGAAACTTCGAGGTAATAGTAGTAGAAGACGGGTCGTCCGTGACTTGCGAACATGTGGTAAAACGATACGAACAACAGCTGAACATACGGTATTTCAACAAGCCGAACTCTGGACCCGGACAAACCAGAAATTACGGTGCGGAACGTAGCTCGGGAAAATATCTGCTCATATTGGATTCCGACTGTATATTGCCTCCGGGCTATCTGGCTGCCATAGAAGAAGAGCTGAAACTCCAACCGGCAGATGCTTTCGGAGGTCCCGACCGTGCGCACGACTCGTTCACCTCTACGCAAAAGGCCATCAACTATGCCATGACGTCCTTTTTCACGACTGGAGGTATCAGAGGCGGAAAGAAGAAAATGGACAAGTTCTACCCGCGCAGTTTCAACATGGGTTTGAAAGCCGATGTGTACCGTGCATTGGGAGGATTCTCTAAAATGCGGTTCGGCGAAGATATCGACCTGAGCATACGCATCTTCAAAGGAGGATACAGTTGCCGGCTGTTTCCCGAAGCGTGGGTATGGCACAAACGACGCACCGACCTGAAGAAGTTCTTCAAGCAAGTGTATAACTCAGGGATAGCTCGTATCAACCTATACAAGAAATACCCCGAATCGCTGAAATTAGTGCATCTGCTTCCGGCTGTATTCACCCTAGGTGTAGTGCTAGTATTGCTCAGTTCATTGATTTGCCCATACGCATTGTTGCTCTTGGCTATGTTTGCAATAATAATCTTTACCGACTCTTCCATCCGGAACCGAAGTCTCTGGATAGGCATGCTGTCGGTACTGGCGGCATTCATACAACTCACCGGCTACGGATCGGGATTCCTGTCCGCCTGGTGGAAACGCTGCATACTGAAAAAGGATTCTTTCTCTGCCTTCGAGAAGAATTTCTATAAATAGGCACACCCGAAAAGTTTCCCGACTCAGCATGGCAGCACAAATTAAAATATCAGATGGAAAAGAAACTGAACATCAACCAATGGGCAGAAGAAGACCGTCCGCGCGAGAAAATGACTCTGCACGGAGCGAGTGCCCTGAGCAACGCCGAGCTGCTGGCTATATTAATAGGTTCGGGAAACACCGAGGAATCGGCAGTAGAGCTGATGCGTAAAATACTGGAGCAGTATCACAACAACTTAGGAATGCTGGGAAAAGCCGACATAGCAGAACTATGTCGATTCAAAGGCATAGGTCCGGCTAAGGCCATAACTATACTGGCGGCCTCCGAACTTGGACGACGAAGAGCGGACGAAAAGCCTCGCGAACGGAAGCAGATAAAGAGTTCGCAAGACATTTACGAGGTATTTCATCCGGTAATGTGCGACCTCCCGATAGAAGAGTTCTGGATTATGCTGCTCAACCAATCGCTGAAAGTCATAGACCGCATACGCATAAGTCAGGGCGGTTTGACCTCTACGCAAGCCGATGTGCGTTGCATTCTGCGCGAAGCGTTGCTGAAGCGCGCCGTGGGCATAGTGCTGTGCCATAACCATCCGTCGGGAAATACCACGCCAAGCCGTGAAGATACCCGACTGACAGAGCTGCTGTGCAGAGCCGCAGAAACGATGAACATCAAAGTGATAGACCATGTGATAGTGACCGACGGAAGCTATTTCAGCTATGCCGACGAGGGGAAATTAGCGTAAACAACAGACTAATAATAAATTTATCCGTATAAAAATCAGGCAACTTTCATTTTTCGCCCGATTTGCATTATCTTTGTTCCATCAAACATGTTAAATCAACAAATTATGGCAAAAGAACTTGAACTGAAATACGGTTGCAACCCGAATCAGAAGCCAGCCCGCATCTATATGCAAGAGGGCGAACTGCCTATCGAAGTATTGAACGGACGTCCGGGCTACATCAACTTTCTTGATGCACTAAACGGATGGCAGTTAGTAAAAGAACTGAAAGAAGCTACCGGAATGCCGGCTGCTACTTCATTCAAACACGTCAGCCCAGCCGGAGCAGCTATCGGCTTGGAACTTGACGAAACCATGAAGAAAATCTATTTCGTAGACGGTTTACCTCTATCTCCGTTGGCTAACGCATATGTACGTGCTCGCGGCGCAGACCGTATGTCATCGTATGGCGACTTTATCGCCTTGAGTGATGTGTGCGACGAAGAGACTGCTCGTTTCATCAACCGCGAAGTATCAGACGGTGTTATCGCTCCGGGTTATACAGAAGAGGCTTTAGCCATACTGAAAAATAAACGTAAGGGAACTTACAACGTTATCAAGATAGACCCAGAATATCGCCCAGCTCCTATCGAACACAAGGATGTATTCGGAGTTACTTTTGAACAGGGACGTAACGAAATCAAATTGAACGGTCCGGAATTGTTTGAAAACATACCTACCGCCAACAAGAACTTCCCAGAATCAGCTCGTCACGACTTGATGATTGCTCTTATCACCTTGAAGTACACACAGTCTAACTCTGTATGCTACGTTAAAGACGGACAGGCTATCGGTATCGGAGCAGGACAGCAAAGCCGTATCCACTGTACTCGCTTGGCTGGTAATAAGGCAGATATTTGGTATCTGCGTCAACACCCGAAGGTATTGAACTTGCCTTGGGTAGAAAAGATTCGCCGTGCCGACCGCGACAACACTATCGACATTTACATCAGCGATGATTACGAAGATGTATTGGCAGATGGCGTATGGCAGCAGTTCTTCACAGAAAAACCTGAAGTATTGACTCGCGAAGAAAAACGCGAATGGCTGAAGACACTGAAAGGTGTATCATTAGGCTCGGACGCTTTCTTCCCGTTTGGCGACAATATTGAACGTGCTCACAAGAGCGGTGTAGAATATATTGCACAGGCAGGAGGTTCGGTACGTGACGACCATGTTATCGAAACTTGCGACAAGTACGGCATCGCTATGGCATTTACAGGCATCCGCTTGTTCCACCATTAATATTCTATTAATCATCATAAAAAAAGAGAAGACCGATTTGGCCTTCTCTTTTTTTATGTATGTTATACAAGGTTCTATTAGAATGTATACAAAACACCCAATGAAATATCTGCAGAATCGAATGTTACGCCGAAACCATTTTCGCCTTTGTAATAATCATCGCGGTATCCGGCAAATCCAAGCTTAGAAACCAAGCTGAATTTATTGTTCAACTTAATTTCGATACCCGGCTTCAAACCGATTTCGAATCCGTTGTTGGTAGAATCGCCGTCTTTTACTTTAACTGTAGAGAATCCCATTCCCATATCAACGAACAAGCGAACAATCTTATTTTCATAGAATGAATAACGAGCGAATGGAGCGATAGCAAAACCTGTAGTCTTTACTGTATAGTGTTCTTTTTCAACCTTTGCGTGCGCAAAGCCCAATTCTCCACCAATTTCCCATTTAGAATTCAGTTCTACACCAATTTCCGGAGTAATAGAGAACGAAGTCAAGTCGGCATCGTCATTTCTCCAAAGACTGATACCACCACCCAAACGGATGTCTTGAGCACTAACAGACAAAGCTGCCATGATGACAACAACGAGCATTAAAATCTTTTTCATAATGTTCTTCTTTTTTAGTTAATTAAATCATTTAGTTTGTTTAATGAGAGCAAATGTAATGATTTAATTTAACGTGAGTTCGAAATAAGAATAAATATATTTCAGTGATAATTAGGAACAT
>ENA-ORTB01003727-ORTB01003727.1-human-gut-metagenome-genome-assembly--contig:-NODE-3727-length-11472-cov-5.495577_pt1 | contig 11472 bp, 16 predicted proteins | sample MGYA00241905_ERZ509174 | MGnify/ENA primary metagenome ERZ509174 (study PRJEB26280, sample SAMEA2338851) | human gut metagenome | biome: human gut; feature: human-associated habitat; material: faeces...
GAAGCGTCCCAAACCCTCAGAAAAACGGAAAGGAGCTACAACACATGGACGGAAGAAAACGAACGGTGCAGATCAAGTTCCGTGTCACAGAAGAAGAACACAGGATCATAGAACAAAGAATGAAGTTAGTGCCTACCCGCAACATGGCAGCCTATATGCGCAAGCTCGCCCTTGACGGGTATATCATTCAGATCGATCACACCGACATTAAAAAAATGACCGCCGAAATACAGAAAATCGGGGTCAATGTCAATCAGATTGCAAAGCGTGTGAACAGTACAGGCAGCGTCTATCAAGAGGACATAAACGAGATCAGGGAGGCGTTAGCGGAAATATGGCGGTTACAAAGATTAAACCTATTAAAAGCACACTGAGCAAAGCCCTTGCCTATATCCAAAATCCGGCAAAGACAGATGAAAAAATGCTTGTGTCCTCCTATGGCTGCTCTTTTGAAACGGCAGATATTGAGTTCGGTTTTACGCTTTCACAGGCGCTTGATAAGGGCAATAATGTAGCCCACCATTTGATCCAGTCCTTTGAGCCGGGAGAGGTCAGTTATGAGAAAGCCCATGAGATCGGACGGCAGCTTGCCGATGCCGTCACAAAGGGGCAGCACGAATACGTCCTGACAACGCATATCGACAAGGGGCATATCCATAATCACATCATTTTCTGTGCAGTAAACTTCGTCGATCATCACAAGTACAATTCCAACAGACGCAGCTATTACGGCATACGGAATATGAGCGACAAGCTGTGCCGGGAAAACGGTCTTTCCGTTATCACACCGGGCAGGGACAGCAAGGGAAAAAGCTATGCGGAATATCAGGCAGAAAAGACGGGTACAAGCTGGAAAGGCAAGCTGAAAGCCGCCGTAGATGCCCTCATTCCCTCAGTATCAGATTTTGAAGAGCTGCTTTCCCGCCTGCAGGCGGCGGGCTATGAGATCAAGCCGGGCAAATACATTTCCTGCCGCGCTCCCGGACAGGAACGATTTACAAGGCTGAAAACCCTCGGCGCAGATTATACAGAGGAAGCCTTGCGGGATCGGATCGCTGGCAGACGCACCCGTGCTGCAAAGATACCGAAAGCGGATCGTGGCGGCGTGTCCCTGCTCATTGATATTGAAAACAGTGTCAAGGCCGCGCAGAGCCGGGGCTATGAGCAATGGGCGAAAATCCATAATCTGAAACAGGCAGCACAGACAATGAACTTCCTCACGGAACACAAGATCGAACAGTACGCCGACCTCACGGCGCGTATCGAGGAAGTGAACGCGGAAAGTGATAAAGCTGCCGAGAGCCTAAAGGCGGTTGAACGGAAGCTGTCAGATATGGCGGTACTTATCAAGAACGTATCGACCTATCAAAAAACAAAATCCGGCTATGACGCATACCGCAGAGCCGGAAGCAAGGCACCGCGCACCGCAAAGCAGGATCAGATCGTCATTCTCCATGAAGCAGCGACGCGGGCATTGAAAGCGGCGGGTATTACCAAGCTCCCGAATGTTGCCGCACTGCAAGCAGAATATGAAACGCTGCAAGCGCAGAAAGAAGCCCTGTATGCAGAGTACGGCAAGGCGAAAAAACAGGTCAGAGAATACGACGTTATCAAGCGGAACATAGACAGCATTTTGCGGCTGGATAAAGGAATGGAGCGCGGAAAAGAAGCGGAACGCGGATAAGGCCGTAGAAAAGTTCATTTTTGTGTGGTATTATAAAAATAAAAACGCCTTTGATAATTCGGAAAAGGAGTGATGCACACCATGACGCGCAAAGAGATATGGGGCGATTCCTTCAAGAAAACCGTTGTGCCTGTTCTGCTTGCCTTGATCCTTTTCTATGCGTTCAAAACCATTTTTACAAAGGACGGTGTAACAAATTACTTTTATGTGTGGATCTGCTGCGGTATTCCTTTCGGGATTCGCCGGATGTTTGTGTGGCTTGTGCCGCATGGCTACGACACAGGCGGTACCTTCGGGATCATTGCCTTAAACTTCATTGTCGGCGGTCTGATCGGCGGCGTCATTCTTGTATGGCGGCTTGTCGTCGCTGCATGGTATGTACCGCTGACGGTCTATCGGCTGTGCAGCTATCCGGCAAATATATCGTAAAATACAACAAAAGCAGATAAATTTTTGCACTCTGTAAGAAAGTAGGAAATGCTTGTGCAGGCATATAAAATAGACAGAATAAATCTGATAACATACAAATGTCAAAAAAAGAAAACAGTCAAATCAGTACGATGTCGCTATTTGGCAAAGAGCCACATTGTTAATTGCGATGCCCAAAATCAAAGTTTTATTTATGCTAATTTTCGTGGGGCTATATTCAAGAAAGTGAAGTTTCAAAATAGTGTAATAAACGGCTGCGATTTTTGGGGTACTACCTTTAACGATTGTGATTTTAGTGGTGCGTTAATTACAGACTGTGTATTTGTAGCTTGTAAATTCAAAAATTGTAATTTTTCTGGCGTAACGATTAGTTATACAACGATAGTCAATACATCGTTAGCAGAGTGTAAAAACATATCGCTTTCCACAAAAACAAAAATATACAAAGAATACCCCAAATGTGTTTTATCGGAAAAGCTAATGTCTGCTGTTGATGCCTTGAAATCAGACAAAAACTTACGCACATATAAACTATTGCATATCTCTGATAAAAAATATAATGAGCTTAATTTGTTTTTACTGCAACAACGATTTACAGATGAAGAATTATCTCTACTATTAACGAAGTTAGCTGTCACTTCAACGAAAAACATCACAACGTATAAAAAATTAGAAAGACAGTTGAAAAGTATGGAAGCCGTCAGTATAATATAAATGCCCCGCCCCACACAATCGGGAGATTGTGTTGCTAATAGGACTTTGTGATAAGTGATCGGGGGCTGCAATATGATAGCTAACATTCAAGGAGGTGTGTCTATGATTTCTGAATTGAGTACCGTTATTGGATTTTTTAGTTTAGTAGTCGTGAAATTTTTAGGCATTATAGCCCCTCCTGATTGTTTGGGGTATTAGAATAACAAAAAAAGAACGGGACGCAGCAGCCGATGAAGGCCACCGCGCCCCGTCTTTTGTTGGGTGCAGATTTATATTTTGTTACGCAGTAGAACGCTGTTTTTGAGGGACAAGGATAAAATACCTTGCCCCTCTTTTTTCATGCCGGAAAAGCCCTGTAAATCAAGGGGAAATATGCCCTTACTCCGTAACATGGGAGCGCCTTTTGCGCATACGCTCGGCTGCCTGTCTGCGGGTGATCTTCCTGCGGCAGTCCGGGCAGTATTTTACGCTGTTGGAGCTGGAAGCAAAGGAAGCGCCGCATACCGTGCAGCGGCGCAAGTCCTCTGTCTTGTAAAGCTCGGCATACAGCTTTTGATCTGCCGGAAGAACGGCAGTGCGAAACCATTTGCAAAGCAGCGAATAGGAAATGCGCTGCGGGCAGATACATTCCTCGCCATCGTCCAGCAAAATACAGTTTCCGTCAACATAGTTGCAGCACGTCTTTTTTATCAGGGCATTTACTTTCCGGCTCTGCTTCGGCGTCAGCCGGATCAGTTCGCCCATTCTTCCCCTGCGGCAGAGGGGGCAAGCTCTGCATACTCCGCTTCGGTCAGCTTGTCCAGCTTTTCAAGCGTGCGGTCTGCCAGCGCCCGCATTTCCTCGTCCATATACGGCATGGCAGCCCGGATTTTTCGGGTTGTTTCCTGCTTGCCGCCCTCATGGTAAATGCTCAAAAGATTTGTTTCTTCTACGGTAAATCCGTTCATGTTCATACCTCCAATTCGTGATGTTTTGTTTTCGCTGCCCTTTTCGGGGCAGATGTTTCTTTTGCAGCTTTAAGCTGCGCCCGAATGGACGGACGGGTTTTTCGTATTTCCTTGCTCCTGTCCTCATTCTGATTGACAAGGGCAAATATGCCGTGTCTGTCGCTGATTTTTGAAAGGGCAAGCGTCTTATACGGAAGCAGATCAGAAAGCCGCTGCGTATCACGGCTGGACGCAAGCATCATAAAAACGGGAGAGACTTCAACCATGAAATGCGTTCTGTTCGGGCTGTTCGGCTCGGTAAGCCCTTTCATTTCACTTGCTATGCGCTGTGCTTCCTGTTCGATCCTCGCCTCACGCAGAGCTTCGATATGTTCTTTGAGATTGCCGGGTGCAAGCTGCGCCCGGCGCTGCTTTTCCTCCTGTAACAGCTCTTGCAGTGCATACGGATCATTGGGGAGCGTTTCAAAGCGTTCAAACTTCCCAAGCTGCGGATCGGAACAGCCGTCAAAGAGTTTATCTGTCGGCTGCTCCCGATTTCCGAGAACGTAGATCAGTCTGTTCGTATCAGCAGGAAGCTCCTTTGTTCTGACGCGCTCATAATGCTGCGCATAGTCCAGCTCATACAGGTTTCCTTTGATTTTCCCGTTTTCAGTCCCCGTCAGCTCCACCGCGTAGGCAAGGATGCGGTCGCGGGTCTGCTCCTTATGAAAATGCCAGGTATTGTTTGGGGCGGTGCCTTTCAGGAAAACGTCGCGCTCCCGGAAGCAGTGCGTTCCAGAGGGACGGGAGAGCCACAAAAGCGTTTTGTCTGCGTCGTTATGGCTTGCCGCCGCCCGCAATATGATTTTCTTGCCGATCTCAAAATCACTTTGGTAAAAGCCCGTGTTCTGCTTCATAATGGCACTGAGGGCTGAAAACACATCTACATTTTCAAACTTGTTCATTTCATCAGTCCCTTTCCAAGTCCTGCGACCTGCTTCTTGTCCGCTTCGCCTTTGCATTCTGCTCCTTATACGCTTGAAGCTGCGCACGGATGGAGGGCTTTTCCTCGCGCTCCGGCTTTTTCTGCTTCTCATTTTTCAAGGCTGCGGCATACTCGGACAGGGAAACGGGTTCGCCGGATTTCATTTTCTGTTCCAGCTCGTCAGCAGTAGGCGTATTGTTGATTACGCCGTCAATCATATTGCTGTTTTGCTCGGTGGAAAGCTCGGCAGATTTCAGATAGTTTTCCGGCTGCATGGCTGCTACGGCATAAGCCTGTGTGCCGTTTCCCATGATGATATATTTGCCGTCCTCGGACGAATGGTGCATACCGTACCCGGCGGCCTCCATCTGCTCCCGGCTCATGGACGTTACATGAAAGCTCCCGCGCGGCGTTTTTATCATTTCGCCTGTCATCTGCTTGTCCGGCGAAAGCACCTTTTGCTGCTCCTGTAAGAACTGCGGGATCTCCATATAGCCGTAACTGTCAACATAGTGCGCCGTGTCCTGCCCGTTCTGATGCAGCACAACCACGTCCGAAATGGAAAGGCTGTGTCCCTTAAAATCTTTCGGGTGGTCGGTGTTAAAGACTTCCCAAATACGCCCCAGCGTCATATCCGGCGTAAGGGGCGCAGAATAGATCAGGTCATAGTTCGCCTTATCCACGCTGTACCCGGCAGCGGTCAGGCGGTCTAACGGCTCAAAGCGCAGATCCCGCGTTTCGTCGCCGCGCTTTAACTGATAGATCGTAAAGGTGTCCTGTTCCTGTCCGTCCGTTTTCGGCTCATAGCCGTTTGCGGCATATTCCTCAACGGTCATTCCTGCGGCGGCTGCTTCCTGTGCGATTTCCTCCCGTACATGGGCTTTGTAGGTTTCCAGTTCTTCGGCTTCGTGGAGGTAACAAGCTCCCGGATCGTCCTTGCGATCCTCTGCTTTTCTTTCTTCTTCCTGATACGCTTATTCATTCTGCTTCCTCCTGTAACTCGTCTGCGCCGACCTCGTAATAGTCGAACACTTCATCCTGCTTTACGATTGCCGGACGGCGCTTCATTTCCTTTTCAATGTCATAGGCATTGTTGGAATTTGCGTCAGACAGGTATTTATACCGTGGGTGCTTTGTAATATCGTACTTGTCCGAGAAGAACGGGCGTACCCCGCGTAGCTGCAAGATACATTTGCCGCCGTCCATAACGGCGATCTCGTCCTGTGTCATAAGCTCCTTGCCTAATTTCTGATAGTTCAGCCCGTAGGATTTCTGATTGCTGCGGGTTTCTGAGGTGTTGAAGCTATCTATCGTTTCTTTGCCGAGGAGTTCAGACATTTCTTTCAGCGTCGTTTTCTCCTTGCCGCCCAGAAACAGCGTCGTATCGCAGTTGCCGACGATGGTATCTGCGTTATCCTTGTAAATGGCTTTTAGCTGGCTCTGTGACTGCAAAATAATAGAAGCCGAGATTTCCCGGCTTCGGATGGTGGCGATCAGCTTGTCAAATTGGGGGATCTGCCCGATATTCGCAAACTCGTCCAAAAGGCAGCGCACATGAACGGGCAGCCTGCCGCCGTATTTATCATCCGCTTTGTCGCAAAGAAGATTGAATAGCTGGCTTTGCAGCATGGCGATCACAAAGTTAAAGGTGCTGTCCGTGTCGCTCATAATGAGAAACAGGGCTGTCTTTCTGTCCCCGATGGTGTCAAGCTCCATATCGTCATACTCCATCAGTTCCCGCAGCTCCCGTATATCAAATGGGGCAAGTCTCGCGCCGCAGGAGATCAGAATAGAGGAACGGGTTTTACCCGCCGAAAGCAGAAACTTGTTGTACTGCCGGACGGCAAAATGTTCCGGGTCTTTTTCTTCCAGCTTTTCAAGCATCTGATCCACCGGGCTTTGAAACTCCGGGTCGTCCTCGCGGGCTTCGCTGGCATTTATCATGTCAAGCAGCGTCGTAAAATTCTTTTCTGCGTCGGGCGCTTCGTAGTGGATATAGCCGATCAGCGCGGAGTATAGCAGACGTTCCGATTTCACCCAAAAGTCCTCGCCGGATTTTTCGCCGTCGCCTTTGGTATTGGCTATGATGGTATTAACGAGCTTCAAAATGTCCTTTTCGCTTCGCAGATAGGCAAAGGGGTTATAGTGCATGGATTTCTTGAAATTGATGGTGTTCAGCACTTTTATCTTGTAGCCGCCTTTTTGCAGGAGCTTTCCACATTCGACCAAAACAGTGCCTTTCGGGTCTGTGACAACATAGCTGCTGTGCATCTGCATTAAGTTCGGCTTGACGAAAAAGCGGGTCTTGCCGGAGCCTGAGCCGCCAATCACAAGCACGTTTTTGTTCCTCGCATTGCGCGGGTCTTTCGGACGATTTGACATCATCAGCCGTTCCGTCTGCGTCAGGATCACATTGTTTTCAAATACCGGGTCTATGTATGGCTTTATATCTTCGGCGTTGCCCCAACGGGCGCTTCCGTATTCCATGCCTTTACGGTATTTCTTTGCATTTTTGCCTTTGAGATACACGGCAAGCCGGATCGCTGCCGCACCTAAAACGCCGATAAGCAAATCCAGCGGGTGAACACTCGGCAGCGCATTTTCAAAGGCCACTGTAAAGCCCTGTCCGAGAGAAAGAAACTTCGCGGACATATCCGCACCGGGAGAGAGCCGGAACACCTGTGACAGCTTATCAAAGAGATAGATAAACAGCACATAGGGAATGTTGGGGATAATGAGCTTTTTCAGATTTACATTCTTCATCGTTCCATCCCCCTTGTTTTGTGTTTGACGGTTTCGCGGCTGGCTTCCTGCGTCTTTGCCGCTTCCTTAAATGCAGATAGCGTCTTTCGGATGGATGGCTTCTGTTCCTGTGTCAGCTTCTTTGCGGAAAACTCCTTAAAGGCTGCGGTCAGCACGTCCGCGTCCCGTCCCTTGAAAAAGACAAGATAGCGGGGCGGTACTTCCGCTGCGTCCTTTTTCAGCGCAAAGTCAATGCCGTATTTTTTCGCTGTGCTTTCAAAGGCTTTGATATTGCCATCGGTGATCTCGATATTGGAAACGCCTGCGTTCTGTTTCATAAGCTGGCGCAAGGTCTGTTTCCCGTGGGGTGTTTTGTTTAGCTGCCCTTTGCCTTTTTTCAAGAGCAGTTTCATTGCCTGCTGCAAGACTTTTGCCGTCAGCTTTCCCGTCCTGATCGCAAGAACAACCGCTTTTTCGTTGATTTCATCCTGCATGGATCAGCCTCCTTTCTGAGCATAAAAATAGCAGCCGCTCTTTTGGCTGCACGTCCCGTCTTATTCAATCCGCACTCGCAGTCCGTTCAGATCATCGGTGCGGATGCCTACAAGATACCAGTTGTCCCCGTACTCCATACGGGCAGACTTCCATTTGCCGCCTGTGAATATTTCGAGGCAATCTCCGCATTGCAGCCCGCCGTAATAGTCTGCAAGATCAAAGCGAATATCGTAGCGATCTCTGCGCTCGTCGAAAATCAAGGTACCTTCTCTCATGTGCTGTTCCTCCTTTGGTTTACAGGCTTTCGCCCTCTTTACAGGTGTATTCCGGCAAGCTGCTTTTCGTCTTGCCCCAATCAGGGCTTGCCATGTCGTGGGCGACAAGGGCAGTATAGTAGTTGTCAATCGTGGACGGGGCATTGAACAGTACCGCTTTCAGATATTGCCGGATATTGCGGATCTTCGTTGTATTCTCTTTCAGACAGTCCATGACAAACTCAATATGCAGACTGTTGAGCTTCATAAACTTTGCCTTTACCAGCTCTGCCGGGTAGTCGTCCCCGGCAATACGGATCGTCTTTCTTGCGCTGCATACCGTTTCAAGGATCAGATCAACGATTTCGTCGATACGCTCTTTCTCATAGCGGTTATTCTGAATGAGGATGTCATACTCGATATTGTCCTTGATGATTTCCTCATAAATCCTGTATGCGTCGTTCTTTTCCTTTCCGTTCCTTTCCTGCGGCTGTGCCGCTGCTTCGTCCCGGCCTGAGGGAGAGGGATTAAGGGAGAGGAAAGGAATGGAATCGGTAATTGATTGATCTGTATTTATTTTTTCTTTTTTTGATAAATCAGTTTTTGATATATCTTTATTTAATTGCGTTGTGTTCTCCAATGTTGGATTTTCCGATGTAGGTTTTTCCGACATAGGATCACCCGACGCAGGAGCTTCCTGCATAGGCGGGGCAGAAACAGGCTGCTCATAAATTACATAGTCTGCACCGCGCAGACGGCCTTTTTCGTCACGCTCTCTGGAACGGGTGATATAGCCCGCTTCTTCCAGCTCCCGTATGGCGCTGCGGATCGCGTCGATGCTTTCCCGGTTAATTCGGGACAGTCCCGCAAGGGTAAAGTCCCAATCCTCCGGCAGAGAAAGCATTTGTGAAAGCAAGCCCTTTGCCTTTAAGGACAAGTCCCGATCTCGCAAGTGGTGATTGCTCATTACGGTATAGCCCTTGTTTTTCTCAACTCTGAATACTGCCATGTTTTCACTCTCCTTTGCTTTGCTTTTGTTACGCAGTAGAACGGCGATTTTGAGGGAACAGGTATAAACACCTTGCTCATGCAAAACCGCGCCCGCAAAGCCGCATAAATCAAGGGCTTATTTGCCCCTATTGCGTAACATGAGGGCATAAAAAAAGCGGCGTTTCTGTTTCCCCGTTTTGTTGGGGAGAGAAACGCCGCTGAAACGCAAAAAAGGGATGTTACCTTGATGGCAGCATCCCTTTTCGCTTGGTTATTCAATTTTGTTGAGCTAACCTGTTTGCCCGCCGCCTTGAAAGCGTTGATTTTACATAGTTTTTTCTTGTTTTCCTATGTCAACGCTCTTAAAGCGGGGCGGCTTTTTTCTTCTTAACCGAGCTTCGTGCTCAGGTAGCGCACGCAGTCGCCCACCGTCTTGAGCGAGGTGAGCTCCTCCTCGGGGATCTCATCGAGCTCAAACTCTTCCTCCATGGCCATCACCAGTTCGACAAGATCCACGGAGTCGGCGCCAAGATCTTCCTCAAAAGAGCTGTCCATCGTGACCTCATCGGGGTCGAGCGCGAACTGCTCGACGATCAGCTTCTGCATCGTTTTGAAAATTTCTTCGGGGCTCATAAGTCTTATACTTCCTCTCACGGTTTTGGTTCTTCCAAATGATACGGCAAAGGCACTGTACTGTCAATACCCATTTTGCCGCTTTTTGGCATTCGCGTTATTCTGCCTTCTGTTCAATACGCATCTTGTCGATATTTTGCGCGATGTCGTCGATGATACCGCTGCGCGCGACCTCCATCGCCTGACGGACCGCATTGCAGATACCGACCTCACTCGCGCTACCGTGCGCCTTGACGACCGGCTTCGAGATGCCGAGCAGCGCCGTACCGCCGACCTCGTTCGCGTCGAGCATTTTCTTGAAATCGCCGAGCTGTCCCTTGAGCAGCAGCGCCGCCAGCTTCGTGCCGGTGCTGTGCATCAGCATTTCCTTCAATTTGATGGAAAGAAGCTTGCCCGTGCCCTCGATGCTCTTGAGCATGATGTTGCCGCTGTAGCCGTCGGCGACGATGACGTCGCACTCACCGAGCATCGCTTCCTTGGCCTCAATGTTGCCGGTGAAGTTGAGATGCCCCGCCTCGCCCGCTTCCTTGAGCTTCTGATACGTTTCGCGGCGCAGCGTGTCGCCCTTGCTCTCCTCCGCGCCGATGTTCAAAAGACCGATGCGCGGATTTTCGACGCCGAGCACCTTCTGCGCGTAGTAGCTGCCAAGATACGCAAATTGCAGCAGGTATTCGACCGTGCACTCGGCGTTCGCGCCGCAGTCGATGAGTACCGCCTGACCGGTGGTGGTGGGAATTACCGGGGCCATGGCCGCCCGACGGATGCCCCGGATGCGCTTGACGATGAGGGTAGCGCCGGTGAGCAGAGCGCCGGTGCTGCCGGCGGAGACTATGGCGTCGGCCCTGCCGTCCCGCAGCATGGTCAGTCCCACGCCCATGGAGGTGTCCTTCTTCCGGCGGAACACCGTGGCGGGGTCGTCGCACATCTCCACCGTCTCCGTGGTGTGGACGATCTCCATGCCCTGGGGCAGCGTCTTTTCGCCGCAGGCCTCCAGCGCCTGCAAAATAGCGGTGGTGTCGCCGGTGAGGGTGACGTCCACGCCCCAGCGCTTCTGACCGGATAGCGCACCCTTGACGATTTCCAGCGGGGCATTGTCGCCGCCCATGGCGTCGATGATGAGCTTCATGACAGGATCTCCTCCTTCCGGGCTTCGATGATGGCCAGCGAGCGCTGGCTCAGCTCGGCATTCTTGTTGCGCTTGCCCTTGACCCGGTGGTCCAGAGGCGGCATGATGCCGAAATTGATGTTCATCGGCTGGAACTTCGTGACCGTGTGGTCGGAAATATAGGATGCGAGCGCGCCGACAGCGGTAAAGCGGTCGAGCTGCGGCATCGGTCTGCCGAGCACCTCCGACAATGTTTTCGGTTTGTCGGATTTCATTCTTTTGCCCTCGCCGCCTGCGAGGATAACGGCACAATTCTTCATTTTTTCTCCTTTTATCTGTGACAAAACAACAAAGATGCAGACAGTCCTGTCACAAGGCACTCGTTCATACCATAATATTATCTCACAAAAATCACAAATTTCAAGAGAAAATTACAAAAATCGGGCAAAAAAAGGCATTTTAAACGATTTATACAATATTGTCGAAAATAAAACCTGTTTTTTATAAGAAAAAAG
>ENA-ORTB01003729-ORTB01003729.1-human-gut-metagenome-genome-assembly--contig:-NODE-3729-length-11465-cov-2.514899_pt1 | contig 11465 bp, 13 predicted proteins | sample MGYA00241905_ERZ509174 | MGnify/ENA primary metagenome ERZ509174 (study PRJEB26280, sample SAMEA2338851) | human gut metagenome | biome: human gut; feature: human-associated habitat; material: faeces...
CAAGGTCATCCGTGCCGAAGAGATGTCCGGGAGTGCCGATTCCCTTAAAGGGCAGGACCGGGTTGATCGCGTTCGGGTCATATGGCGCGATGAGCGGGGCAAATACGGCGATGACTACCATAAAAGCCACGATGAGGAAGCCAACGAGGGCTGTTTTGTTTCTCGCTAATTTGTGCCAGGCATTGTTCGCGTTCCGCTCTTTTACGAGCATTGCGATATTGGCATCCATTCCAAGCGCCTCACCGGAAACAACGGAGGACGCGGCAGCAGGTTTTTTCTTTTTTAATAATGTCATGGCTCATCACCCCTTTTCCAGTTTAACTTTCGGATTCAGAATCGCATAGGCGATATCGACCAGCATGTTGCAGAAGACGAACATGATCGCGGAGAAGAGAACGGTTCCCTGGATCAGGGAATAATCGCGGTTGTTGATCGCGGTGTTGATCATGGTTCCCATGCCCGGCCAGGAGAAGATTCCCTCGGTGATGATGGCACCGGTGAAGGTTCCGGCGATCTGAAGACCTAAAACTGTGATGAGGGGCGGGAGAGCATTCTTTAATCCGTGGATCAGGATGACTTTGAGTTTTTTGATTCCACGGGCTCTGAGACATCGGATGTAGTCACTGCTCATGATGTCGATCATGCTGGAACGCATGGTTCTCGCGAAAGTCGCCATCGGGATCGTCGCGAGACAGAAACCTGGCAGGATCATGTGGCTCACCACATCCCCGATGCCTTTGGAGATGTCGCCCATGCCCATGACAGGCAGGAGATTCATTTTAACGGAAAACTGGAGGACCAGCATAAGAGCCAGCCAGAAGATTGGCATGGACACGCCGACGAGCGTGATGACCATGACAATGTAATCGAAGATCGTATTCTGCTTTAAAGCAGCGATGATGCCGACGCTGGTTCCGATGATGAAAGCGAAGAAAAGTGCTGTCAGCGTCAGAGTCAGTGTATTCGGGATCCTGGAAGTGATGAGCGGAAGAACGTCCTGGCGGTAACTGTAGGAGTAACCGAAATCACCGTGGACGAGTCCGTTTAAATAGAGTGCGTACTGTTCCGGGAGCGGTTTATCGAGGTTCATCTCGGCTCTCATGGCTTCGATGTCCTCCGCATTTGCCTCAATGCCCAGGATCGCCACAGCCGGATCGCCGGGCAGCATTCTTGTCAGGCAGAAGGTCAGTGTAACGACGACCAGAAGTGTGGGGATCGTCTGCAATAATCGTTTGATGATGATCTTTCCCATAAAAATCCAATCCTTTCATGACTGTCCGGATCCATCATCGGGACTGTGAATGGGGGAACAGTCGATTTTTGCGAACATTTCTACAGAAAAAGGGAAACAAATCAGATTTGCTTCCCCTTTCTGCAGATTTTGTAATAGTTTTATTCTTCGATCCAGATATTGTTGAACGGTGTTGCGACTAACATCTGGTTATCAGCACGGAGAACCGCGTTATGTACTTTCGGGGATACTGCCCAGTTCCGGCACTCGTATGCGTAGTAGATACCGGTGTATTCGTTCATAACTTTCTCAATTGCTTCCTTGTAGTATTTGGCACGCTCAGCAGTGTCAGTGGAGCCAAAGCCTTTGTTGAGGAGGTCATCCATCTCCGGATCATTGTAGCCGCCTGCGTTGGAGGAAGCGTGGATGGTCTGGGAACTGAAGAACTTTCCAAGGAAACCGTAAGGATCCGGGTTGCTGTTCCAGCTTACGCCGTAGCTGTTTACGGTATCAGCCTGCCAGGAATCGACAACGGTTGCGGACCAGTCGGCCATCGTGGAGGACTTGATATCAAGTGTGACTCCGATCTGGCTCCAGTAGTACTGTAACATCTGCGCCATCTTCTCACGGTATGTAGTGGATCCGATGTAAAGGCTCATGGTGAAGCCATCCGGATAACCGGTCTCCGCGAGGAGTTTCTTTGCACCTTCCGGATCGTAGGAAGGTACGAGGTCATTGTAGGCAGTGTCATATGCGAAGGAGTATACCGGTAACGGCTGGTAAGCTCTCGTGCCCTCACCGTACTGATAAATGCCGGCTACCATGGAATCGATGTCGACTGCCATTGTGAGAGCTTTTCTGACATCTGCATTTGCAGTCGGACCATTCTGCATATTAAAGCGGACGTAGGTGACAGCGGAGCTTGCGGTCTGGAGTAAGAGACCTGCATCCTGGGCACGCTTGATCGCTTCGCCCTGGAGATACATCGCGATATCGACCTCACCGGTCTGTACTGCGTTGATCGCCTGATTGGAGTCGGAGATGATGCGGAATTCAATTCCATCGACGTTCGGCTCGGTCCCCCAGTAATTGTCATTCTTCTTTAAAACAACCTTTTCATCGGTTACCATCTCTTCGAGGGTGAATGGACCGGTACCAACGATATGGGAACCAAACTCATCTCCCCAGCCTTCGACTTCCTCTTTCGGAAGAATGACGTTTCCGATCTCAGCTAACTGGTTGATGAACGGTCCTGCAACGGACTTCATATGGATCACGACCTGAGTCGGACTTGTCACTTCGCAGTAATCGAAGAAGTCACGGCAGATACGGTCTGTGGTACTTTCATTTTTGCTTCGTTCGAGAGAGTACTTGACGTCCTCTGCAGTCATCTTTCTTCCGTCCTGGAACTTTCCTTTCTGGAAATAGACATCGTCTCTTAAGTTGATGGTGTAGGTGAGACCATCATCGCTGGCGGTGTAATCCGTCGCAAGACATGGAAGAAGTTCTTTGTAATCCTGATCCCAGATAAATAAAGTCTCCATGACGTTGTACATGATGTGGTTTTCATACATCGTGGAGTAGGATTTCGGATCGAGAGTCAGCGGGGAAGATGGCATGGACACTACCAGTGTTCCGCCCTTTACGGCTTCTCCGTCGGAAGAACCAACTGCGATACCGGAAGCAAGTGTCTGATCTGTGGATTTGGCATCCGGAGACACTGCGTTGGATGAGGCAGCAGCCGTCTCAGCGGTGGAACCGGCTGTTGTCTGGGAGGTCGTCTGGGAACCGCCGCATCCTGCCAGGGAAGATGCTGCCATAACGGCTGCGGCTGCAAGTGCGATCAATCGTCTTTTCTTCATAAGAATCTCTCCTCTCTCTTTTTTTACGAACGATCCGCCGGATCCTGGTACCGGTGAAATAAAACCGGCAGTCGCTTTGGAAGATCCGGGTAAAAAAGAAAGGCGCACTTCTGACAGAAGTTATCGCCTTTGATAAATGGGGGGATCGTTAATAAAATTATGTGCCTAAGAATAAAACCAGAACTTAAAAAAGTCAAGTATTTTTTACTTTTACTTTACTTAATTCGGCGAAATGTTCAAAAAATAATAATTTTGTAACTTATGTATGTACATAATTGGAAAAGTCAGAATATTTTTTAGCATATAGTGCGATATGGTTACTTTTTACGGGTAGGGATTGGAGCTCTTTGACCAGCCCGCGAAAAAGATCACACTGATCGGCGGCGGAGCGAGAGAGCGGCGATGGTGCCAGATCCTGAGCAATGTCATGGGACAAAAGATTTTTGTATACAAAGATCCGGACCTTCTTCCGGCGCTGGCGATCGCTTCGGCGGTATTCGTTGCGGAGGGCGTGATCCCGGACTATCAGGCATTTATCAGCACGCTGGAGAGCCGCGGACATTGCGATACCGTGGAACCGGATCCGGAGATCTCGGCGAGGTATCATGGGATTTACCAGAGATATAAGGGGATCTACCCGCTGGTGCGAGAGTTTTACTCGGAGAAATACTAATCAGAACGCAAAAAATGATCGACAAAGTCGATCTGAAACAATATCAGGCTACAAGAGGAGGAAACATCTATGTCAAAAGGCAGATTTGGCGCACATGGCGGTCAGTATATTCCTGAGACGCTCATGAATGCGGTACTGGAACTCGAAGAGGCATACAACCATTACAAAAATGACCCGGAATTCCAGAAAGAACTTACAATACTTTTAAATGAGTACGCAGGCAGACCGTCAAGACTCTACTATGCGGAGCACATGACAAAGGATCTCGGCGGAGCAAAGATCTATTTAAAGAGAGAAGATCTGAATCACACCGGCGCCCACAAGATCAACAACGTACTCGGTCAGGTCCTTCTCGCGAAGAAGATGGGAAAGACCCGTGTCATCGCAGAGACCGGAGCCGGTTAGCACGGCGTGGCGACAGCGACGGCGGCGGCGCTCTTTGGCATGGAGTGCGAGATCTACATGGGCGTGGAGGATACGAAGCGACAGACGCTCAATGTATACAAGATGCGCCTTCTCGGAGCAAAAGTCCATGCGGTGACGACAGGAACCGGCACATTAAAGGATGCTGTTTCCGAGGCGATGAGAGAGTGGACGAACCGGATCGAGGACACCCATTACGTTCTCGGCTCCTGCATGGGACCACATCCGTTCCCGACTATCGTCCGTGACTTCCAGGCGGTTATCTCCAAGGAAATCAAGGAGCAGATGTTAGAGAAAGAGGGACGTCTTCCGGACGCGGTTCTCGCCTGTGTCGGCGGCGGATCCAACGCTATCGGCGCATTCTACAACTTCATCGAGGATAAGGACGTTCAGCTTATCGGCTGCGAGGCAGCAGGACGCGGCGTGAACACAGCAGAGACAGCGGCGACCATCGCGACAGGACGTCTCGGAATTTTCCACGGCATGAAGTCCTACTTCTGTCAGGATGAGTACGGACAGATCGCCCCGGTATATTCCATCTCCGCAGGTCTTGACTATCCGGGAATCGGACCGGAACACGCAAATCTTTACGATACAGGCCGTGCCCAGTATGTGGCGATCACCGATGACGAGGCAGTCGAGGCGTTCGAGTATCTTTCCAGAATCGAGGGAATCATTCCGGCGATCGAGAGCGCTCATGCCATTGCGCATGCAATGAAGCTCGCGCCGACGATGGGCAAGGATAAGATCATTGTCGTCAATGTTTCCGGAAGAGGAGACAAGGACTGTGCAGCAATCGCAAGATACAGAGGGGAGGATATTCATGAGTAAGATCGCAAACGCCTTCAAAGGCGGAAATGGAAAGGCATTTATCCCGTTTATCACCTGCGGTGACCCGTCCTTAGAGGTCACAGAGCAGCTTGTATATGCAATGGAGGAGGCAGGAGCAAACCTTATCGAGCTTGGAATTCCGTTCTCCGATCCGACGGCAGAGGGACCGGTGATTCAGGCGGCCAATACCCGCGCTCTGTCCGGCGGCGTGACCACCGACAAAATTTTTGCAATGGTTGAAAGAATTCGGAAAAATACACAAATTCCGATGGTATTCATGACATACGCGAACGTTGTGTTCTCCTACGGGACAGAGCGCTTTATTAAGAAGGCGTCTGAGCTCGGCATGGACGGAATCATCTTACCGGATGTTCCGTATGAGGAGAAGGAGGAGTTCGATGTTGTGTGCAAGAAGTATAACATGGACATGATCTCCCTCATTGCCCCGACCTCCCACGAGCGTATCAGCATGATCGCGAAAGAGGCATCCGGCTTTGTATACTGCGTATCCTCTCTTGGCGTTACCGGAACGAGAAGCGAGATCACAACGGATATCGGCGCGATGGTAGAACTTGTGAAGAAAGCGAAGGACATTCCGTGTGCGGTTGGTTTCGGAATTTCCACACCGGAGCAGGCAAAGAAGATGGCAGGTCTCTCCGACGGAGCTATCGTTGGTTCCGCGATCGTGAAGCTCTGCGGAACGTATGGAAAAGACGCGGTTCCGTATGTGAAGGAATATGTGAAGTCGATGTGTGACGCGGTGCATGGGATCTAAGAATCGTCCGGGAAACGCTCCGCGAGGATGTACAGTGATTTTGATAGGAATAAGCCAGTTTCGCTGACCAGAATCACACGCCAAGTCTCACGGTCGTTCGACTTAAATGCAGAAGAATGTTGTCGAAATGGTAATTGGGAACATGCACTTTTGCGAGGTAAAGTGTTTGCGCTATACCGTACTTTGTGCTAAAATTAAATAACGAACTGTCAATTCTGCGGTGCAGGGACTCCCTTGCACCGCAGTTACTTGTGCAAAGGAGAAGGATGTATGCCAGTAGGAATTATCATCAATGCCCTGTCCGTCGCCATCGGCGGTGTGGTTGGGGCTTTATTTGGGCATAAGCTGCCCACAAGGATCAATTCAGAACTCACGAAGATCTTCGGTGTCTGCTCCATGGGAATGGGCGTGAGTTCCATCGGACTCATGAAAAATATGCCCGCCGTTATTTTTGCGGTGATCATTGGAACCGCGTTTGGACTGGCGGTGAATCTCGGCGGGATCATCAACTACGGCGCGGCGTGCATGGAGAAGCCGGTCGGAAAGATCTTCCCGAATAAGAATACGTCCATGTCCAGAGAAGAGTACATGACGATGCTCGTGACGATCATCGTGCTGTTCTGTGCCAGCGGAACGGGAATTTATGGTTCCCTGGACTCCGGAATGAGCGGTGACCACACGATCCTGATCTCCAAGTCCATCCTGGACTTCTTTACTGCGATGATCTTTGGAGGAACCCTGGGAATGGTGGTTGCGGCTGTTGCGATCCCACAGTGCATGATCTTTCTCGCGATCTTCGCTGCGGCGAAGTTCATCTTTCCGCTTACCACACCGGATATGATCGCGGACTTCAAGGCCTGCGGCGGTTTCCTTCTTCTGGCCACAGGTTTCCGCATCGCAAAGATCCACAACTTCCCGGTTGCTGATATGATCCCCGCCATGGTGCTTGTCATGCCGGTGAGCTGGTTCTGGGGGAATGTGGTGGTGCCGATGCTGTAAAAACGTGACTTTTTTCGTAGTTATGAAAAAATGGTCGTTATAAAATTCCTGAAATAATAAAAATCCCTGGCTATGGTGAGAAAGTCATAGCCGGGGATTTTTGTTATTTTATATGCGGATTTTTTCCCTGGGTTATCGGGCAGAGTCAGATTTTTCCTGCCGGTTCTGTCTGTAATGGCGGGCGAAACAAATGACGGTGATAACGAGAACGAGGAAACAGTCGATCATCACATCCGTAAATCGTCCCGCGCGGTCCGGTACGAAGAGCTGGTGAAACTCATCCGTGCAGGCGTAACAGAACACGATCGCAAAAGCGGCGAAAAGGCGGTGTCGAAGATACGGGGCCCGGTACGAAAAATGGAGTCCAAAGCGGACCGTTCCGTAAAAGACCAGATATTCTGTCATGTGGGCGGTTTTCCGGACGGGGAAACTCATGAGTTCGATGAGTTCGGCATACTGTGCCGGATTCCCGCGGAAGAAACCGAGTTTCGTCCCGATCAGCAGGATCAGTCGGCTCACGGAATCGCTCATTTCCGTGGATTCGACGGCCGGCTTTGAGGAGAACCAGAAGATCGCGGTGGCGACAAAGAGTGCCGGAATCCAGGCGAGCAGGCGAAGATAGATTGATCGGTTGTTGTTGAAAGCATTTTCTGATGAAAATGCAGGAGTCGTTTTTGGTTGCTTGTTATTCATTATCATTTCTATATAAAATCTTATTTACAGTCTGTATCGTTCACAGCAATGGTCTTGAGGGCAGGAAATTCGAAGCAATACAATGGTTACGTTGTTTCATGGCAGATGCCAGCCGAGGTTTTTGCCCCAATTTCTTACAGGGAAACATCCTCCTTCGCCCGCGCCCGTCGATCCATGATCGAGTGGATCACTGGGACCATGAAAATTGCAACAATTCCACCTGCAAATCCATTATTATATAAATTCATGCCTCCATACACAATTCCGACATTTAAGGCGACGGAGGAGTGAAGGAATCCGGCGAGAAGTCCGACAAACACACCGAATTCTCCGGCGATGGGTGCCAATGTGGTCGAGAATAAAAGCGCCAGGATCGGTGACGGGGCATTGATGGTCCAGTGTTTCGTAAAACTTGCGAGGAGAACGCCGAACATGATCGGAGCGATGTTTCGGATATGTTTTCCGGTTGCGGAGAAGCCGATGATCGTGAAGATCCCGCCAATCGTCGGTCCGTTTAACTCGCCGCCGACTCCGAGAACAAAGATTGTTGCGAACAGCCCGTTGAGCGCCATGTTGAGGACGGTTGCAGCGCCGCCGTTGTCACGGAGATAGTCGGTTCCGCCGATCCCGGAACAGGATAAGATCTTCCAGTAAGAGTCTCCAACGTTCTTTCCGCCAAAGAGGAACGCGGCTGCGATCATGGCAATAAAGAGACCGCAGAGGATCGCAAACAGAAGCTGGTTGTTGCCCTCAGACCAGATCAGGCGGGATTCGGTGGTGATCCCGAAGGATTTCAGCACGGATACGATAACAGTGGCGATGATACCGGAAGAGAATCCGACGTTATAGAGCGAGTAGCCCTTATGCGCATAGTGGACATGGGTGGATAACGGCGGCAGCACGAAACCGATGATGAGCCCGACCGCGAGACTTGCAATGAGCCGGACTGCATAGGGCAGATCCGAGATATACATGATCTGCGTGATGATCGGGGACAGGCTGGTGCCGTAAAAACCGATGTAAATGTAGCTGGACATGTGTTTTTTGTGATAGTGGGAATAGAGGTATACGCCGAGAAGAATTGCCCAGATATTTAAAAGGTTCTTTCCAAAAAGGGAAAACCCGAACATCAGGCAGCTCGACGTGATCGTGTGTCCGTCCATCTCCATTCCGAGAAAATAGATTGTCCAGATGCAAAGAAGAGTCAGCAGACCGGCGTTGATAAAGGAAGTCCCGATCCCGCCGATCAGAAAGTAGTCTGTGATTAGGAAATCCGGTTCTTTGATGATCGTGATGAGACCGGGGATGATCTCAGTGACAGGCTGCAAAAACAGACCGACGATCATGAAATAAATAGGGATCAGAGACAGAAGCCGGAACTTCTGAAGTCTTGTGAGTGGGTGGGAAATTGTCATGTACGTGTCCTTTCGAGAAAATAATATATGTGGGAGTATGTGAATGCACCATGTGTATCTTGAGATCATGAAGAAAATCTGGAAAACAGTGAATGCACGTTTTTTAGTATACCGTAATAATGGGAAAATAGGAAGAGTTTCCGCAGGGGACGGATGGAAAATGTGGATATTTTGCTCCGGGTTTCAAAAAACAAAAATAACCGCCCCTGTCCTTAGAAAACAGGAGCGGTTATTTTCGATAAACGTGTGAAATAAAATAAGATGCCAACAGAACATCAAACAGAGAACATCTGTCTGATCACATTGGGATTTACAAGGCGTCTTTCCGCGTACACCGGATCTTACTGGATAAACAGCGTATTCACATCCAGCTCGTTCTCAATCATGCCGGATTCATACATGAAATCGGCTGTCTTCTGGAAACCTTCTTTGTCGGCGTCGGTGATCTCTGTGGAGAAATCGTAGTAGCCGTACATCTCTTTTACAGCGTCCACGTCGAGGTCAAGAGCTGCGGCAACAGTCTCCATGGTCTCGTCCTGGCTGTCAGCCATGTAGGATGCGATCTCGTCCTGTGCAGCATTTAATTTCTCGATGACATCCGGATGCTCGTCGTAGAACTTCTGAGTTGTCGCAACCGCGATCAGGGCGCTGATCAGGCCCTCGCCGTCTGCAACAAGGTGGTAGCCCTGCTGTTCTGCGTTGTAAGCAGTTGCGCCTGCGAGCAGGGCAACATCAACGCTGCCGCCGTCAAGACCTGCCTTTGCGTCCGGGATAGTCATGTTTACATAATTTACATCGTCAAGAGTCATGTCTGCCTGAGCAAGGTAGGAGACAAGGAGCTCATGAAGGTTGGTACCGGTCGGTCCTGCGATCGTCTTGCCCTTTAAGCTCTCCGGAGTTGTCAGAGTCTCATCTTTGGAGTACATGCAGAATGCCTTCGGGGAACGGCTATACATGTTTAACACCTTGATGTCAGCGCCGTTTGCAGCAGAAAGGATCACGGAAGTTGCGCCTACTGCGTAAAGAACCTGAACATCGCCGGAAGCAAGAGCCTGTGTCTGGTCAGCACCGGAAGTAAGCTCTGCATACTCAACCGGAACGCCGAGCTCTTTCTCGAAGATTCCCTGGTCTTTTTCGATGATGGTCGGTACGTTTAACGGGGATGTCACATAAGTAACGGTGAGTTTGTCGATGGAAGTCGCTGTGTCAGATGCTGCAGCGGAAGCAGCTGCGGTTGTCTCTGCTGCAGAAGCAGCCTCTGTCTCTTTGCTTGTGGATCCGGAGCAGCCCGCAAGGGAAAATGTCATGCACGCCGCAAGTCCTAATGCGATCAGTTTTTTCATTTTGTGTTGTCCTCCTCATAATAAGTAGAAAATTAAATGTATGTGATATGCCTGAGTTGCAGGCGGATATCCATAAGAAGTCAAGAGATATTCGCAATCTGCTTTTGTTGCTTGTTCATAATCAAATAGCTGTTGCGCAACTTGTCAGAGATGGCTTGCTCCATCCCGATATAAGTAAGTCCCCGCCCATTGCTTATGCAATGCAGAGGTGTCCCTGACTTTGTTAAATTGAATTTTATATAAAATATATCTAATTAAGAAAATTCAACTGCTCTATAATCTCTCTCTTGAGCGCAATAAACTCCTCATCCAGCAGATTCCGCGCTCCGGCCGCTGCCTTCACCGGATAGACATGTTTCACGAGACCTTTTTCGATCACAACGATCTGGTCACCCAGGATCAGCGCCTCATCGATGCTGTGGGTTACGAACATGATGCTGGAATGTTCCTTCTGCTGGACGCGGAGAAGCTCTTTCTGCATCTGCTCTCTCGTAAAATAATCGAGAGCGGCGAATGGCTCGTCCATCAGGATGAAAGTCGGCTCATAGGCAAGCGCCCTGGCGATCGCCGCGCGCTGCTGCATGCCGCCGGAGAGCTGGGACGGGTATGCTTTCTCGAAGCCGGAAAGATTTACCGTCGTGATGATGTCCTGAATTTTGGCCCGATCGACCTGATTCTTTTTCAGCCCGAAAATAATGTTGTCCCAGACGTTTAACCATGGCATGAGCCGCGGTTCCTGGAACACAAAGGCGGTCTTTTTGCGCAGCCGGGCAATGTCGGCGCGGCTGGCATGGGCAAGGTCGAAGCTTTCGCCGTCAAATACCAGCTGCCCGGCATCGGCGGTTTCCAGAAAGTTCAAACAGCGCAGCAGGGTGGTCTTGCCGGAGCCGGAGGGGCCGAGAATGGCCACCACATCGCCCTTTTCTACGGTCAGGTCCACCCCACGCAGCACCTGCAGCTCATGGGCAGCCTTCCGCGCACCGGGACGGTGGAAGATGCCCGCATGCAGGCCGGGCTTTGCATCGGTGCGGAATGTTTTCTGCACATTGCGGATCTCTAACATTGCCATAAAACCCACACTCCTTTCTCACTGGAAGCCGTGGGCATTCAGCCGACGCTCCAGCAAAGCCTGCAGCTTGGTGATGACCGTGCAGAACAGCAGGTACACCACAGCCACCTCGCAGTAGATGGGCAGGAAGATGTAGGTGCGGGCGGCCACC
>ENA-ORTB01003733-ORTB01003733.1-human-gut-metagenome-genome-assembly--contig:-NODE-3733-length-11445-cov-3.515628_pt1 | contig 11445 bp, 9 predicted proteins | sample MGYA00241905_ERZ509174 | MGnify/ENA primary metagenome ERZ509174 (study PRJEB26280, sample SAMEA2338851) | human gut metagenome | biome: human gut; feature: human-associated habitat; material: faeces...
TAAAATAAATCTTGATATATGTTTCTGCAAGATCAATCACTGTATCTGGTGTCTGCATCCACTCAAGTGCTGTCCTTGCAAAAATAAATCCAATTGCACTTAAAATCGCACCGCCTGCAATGGAAAGCGCAATCGCCGTATGGACACTTCGGCTTACCATTTCCTTATCGCCTGCTCCGTAAAACTGTGCAATGATAACAGTCGCACCAGAAGAAAGTCCAATAAAGAAACCAAATAAAAGGTTAATAATCGTTCCAGTAGAACCGCCTACGGCTGCCAGCTCAAGCGAACCTGTAAAACGACCCACCACAACTGCGTCAACTGTATTATACAGCTGTTGAAAAAATGCTCCGAACAAAATCGGAAAGAAAAAGACAAGCAGCTGCTCCCATATCACACCATCCGTGATTCCCCCTGCCCTAGCTGATGAAGCAGCCTGTTTTTTCTGACTCATTTTCTTTTTTCCTCCTGTTTCACTTTGTTTTCATTATGATTTTTATTGCTTGTGTGTATAGCTCTATGGCTTGTCACTGCGCGCGGTATATTTTGTCTGTCCACTGTCTTTTGTCTTCCCATAATCAGAAAACCTGAAAATGGCAAAACTGCCTTCAGCAGATTTTCCAGCTCTGACCATGTTCCTGGTACAATCTGATGAAGCTCACGAAGCATTGCAGCCGCATTTTTTAATCCGCCTTCCTGCACCTGCGTCAATGTATCTACACCAGTCGATTCCAGTATTGAAAAGAGATCATCGACAAACTGTGTCCTTGCATTCTCATCAATATTTTCAAGCCAGTTATGAAGCGTCTCATGGAACAAAATCGCTGATTCACTTAAGCTTGCTGATACAAAATGCGGACCCTCTATTTGCCAGCTCATCGCATCGTGCTGAAGGATTCCCTTAGCTATACTTTTTATGACTTGCGGTTCTACAGGATTTTCAAGAAGCATTCCTATGATGGATGAATCTGGAATATAGCGATGGATTCGATTTTGAATTTTCTTATATGAATCACTCGTCACAAACTCATGCACAAATCCGGGACCATCATTACTATATACATCTGTAATGCGTTCCTGCACCTCTATTTTACAGGCTGCTGCTGCATATACTGCCAAATTGCCGCCTTTTGAATGACCGCTTACGCGAATAGGGGATGTACCAACACCAAATCTGTTCAAATATTCTGATGCCAACTTTTGGGCTGGCACTTCGCCAAGGCCTAGATTAAAATCCTCTTTCCATGCCACAATATTGTCATCCGTTCCCCGGAAGCAGAAATTTTTTGAGCCATCCGAAAGATCAAGCTGTACGGCAGAAAATTGAAGCTCCAACTGTGGATTAACCATATTGACATAATTTGAAATGATAGATGTGCGGTAGCGGTTCGACTGTGCCATCATTTTTACTATATACGGCGCCAGTCTCGTAAATGACTTGTCTGCCGCAAGTTCTTCTTCGCTGTGAAGCACAAAAAATCGCCTTGAAACCTCCTCAAGTGTCACTTGCTCTTCGCCAGCACCAACAGACAGTCCCTCAAGATTCACATATGCCACATATGACAAAAGCAAATTATCTACCTCGTTGAAAGCATCCTGCGAAAATGTCAGATCACCCCTCCATTTCAAATAATCCATAATATTTCCCATTGTTTCACCCGCTTTCCAAAATAGGTTTACAACAAAAAAACAAACCGCTGCGATATAAGAGAAGTATACCTCAGCGGTCTTGTAAAATCAATGGATTATTCTATTATACTCTGATGTTGTTTTTCTCTGCAGCCTCATATGCCTTTTCGTAAAAATATTCCTGTGCATTAATCGGCGGATCGTTTTGAAGCTCTAGCGCAGAAGCCATCGCATATGTTGTATCTGGCAATTCGACTCTTGCCTTCTGATTATCACGAAGCATCACATCAAACATATCAAGTAGAAGCTTTTTTAGTTTTTCATTTTCAATTGGAGCTGCTACCTCTACACGGCGCAGCGTGTTTCTTGTCATAAAATCTGCTGATGCTATATACACACGTGCATTTTCTTTTACACCGAAAATATAAATTCTTGAATGCTCAAGGAAACGACCTACAATGCTTCTGACACTAATATTTTCTGTATATCCCTGTACTCCCGGAATCAGACAGCATATTCCGCGAATGATCATATCAATCTTCACTCCTGCCTGTGATGCCTCTACTAGCTTATCCATAATCTTCTTATCTGTCAGAGAATTCATTTTCAGGCCGATGTATGCAGTCTCTCCATTTTTCTGTTTCTGGATCTGTTCCTCGATTTTCTCGATCACTTTAGACTGAAGGCATTTTGGTGCAACGAGTAAATGTTCCATATCTTCAACTACTTCACCTTTAGCCAGTGCCTGGAAAACTCTTGCGGCATCCATTCCAATCTGCTCATTCGCTGTCATAAGAGAGAAGTCTGTATAAAGTCTTGCGGTCTTCTCGTTGTAGTTTCCTGTTCCGATTTGTGTGATGTACTGGATTCCATTTTCCCCTCTGCGTGTGATCAGGCACAGCTTGGAGTGTACTTTATAATGCTCCAGTCCGTAGATGATCTGGCATCCGTCCTCTTCGAGCATTCTGGACCAGCGGATATTATTCTCCTCATCAAAACGTGCACGAAGCTCTACGAGAACAACTACTTCTTTTCCATTCTCTGCCGCCTCGCAAAGTGCCTCGATGACCTTACTCTGTTTTGCCAGTCGGTACAATGTCATCTTAATGGAAATGACACTGTCATCCTCTGCTGCTTCTGTCAGCATTTTCAGGAAAGGTCTGATAGAATCATAAGGATAGGATAACAGCTTGTCTTCCTCTGTGATCTGCTGTAAAATGCTCTGTCCATCCTTGAATTCCGGACTCTTCTGCGGCACGCGCTTTTCATAGAAGAGCTCTGTATTTCTGCGCAGAAGATCCTGAAGCTGGAACACGAAAGAAACATCCAGTGGTGCTTCACTACGGAATACTCTATCCGGAGTTACATCCAGGTATCTGCACAATGCGTCTACAACAGTTTCATCCATCTCTCTGGAAAGATCAATACGCACCGGAGAGAGTTTCTTTCTCTGCTTCATCAGATCTTCCATAAACTCACGATAATCAAGATCCTCATCATAAGCCGCATCGGCATCGATATCCGCATTTCTTACGACCTTCAATAAAGATTTCCCCTTTACCTTGTATCCCTTAAAGACTTTGCCAATATAATGAAGAATCAGATCTTCAATGAGCATATATCTTCCTTTTCCACCGGGAAGTTCAACCATTCTTGTCAGCATATTGTTGGAGCATGGAATGATTCCGATTCTTTCCTTCTTATTTCTCGTCTCAAGAACAACGACTGCGTAAATTTCTCCATTTTTTAAGAAAGGAAATGGTTGTCTCTTGCCGACGATTGTCGGTGAACTTAAAGGCATGATCTCCTTCATAAAATACTTCTCAAGAAATTTTTTCTCCTCTGATTTTGCAGAAGCATGATTAATCAATGTAATTCCGTACTCTTCAATCTTCTTCATCAGCTTCTCATAAGCCTTATCTTTTCTCTGATTCAGCTTCTTAACTTCTTTAATGATTGCACGGATCTGTTCTGCTGAAGTCATCTTTGTCTTATTCTCTCTGATCTCTGTACTGATCAGCATCTGATCCTGAAGTGATCCGACACGCACACGGAAGAATTCATCCAGATTACTCTGATAGATTGACACAAATGTCATACGCTCGCACAGCGGTACTTCCGGGTTTTCTGCTTCCTCCAATACTCTTTCATTGAACTTCAACCAGGATAATTCACGGTTCATGTATACATTACTCATTTTAATTTTCTCCATCCTTTAACACATTTTGTTGCCATTTGCAATTAGCTTAAATTTACAGTCAAGGCGTTCTGCCGCTCTTCTGCACATGATCATACGCTCCAGAAAGATTTCAAAATAATCCATAACGGTGCAGATTTCATCATCTAGCTCCAGTTCCATCTGAATTACTTTCTTCTCTTTTTGAATTGTCAACTTCGTTGACAGGGCTGCATAATTTACCCTGTCATGTATGTCAAATGTTGCCGGAACCGGATTCTGTACACGGTTTCGTCTTACATCTGTCTTATCTGCCAGTATCAGTGCAGCTGATACCGGATCCACAGCATCTCCGGTTGCCTCGTCATGGTGACCGATTGCTGTCATAATTACCAGAACATCTTTCAATGACATCTCTGTATCCTTTAATATCTGATATGCCAGCAGTGCACCGCTGTGTGCATGATCATGCCTGTTAATACTATTTCCGATGTCATGCATATAACCTGCGATTCTTGCAAGTTCAATCTTATGTTTTCCATATCCGAGCTCTGTCAGAATCTTGCCTGCAGTATCTGATACTTTTGCGGCATGTTTTTTGGAATGTTCTGTATATCCAAGCTCTTTTAAAGTAGCATTTCCCTGTTCGATCAACAGATTTATTTCTTCTATCTCCCGAATCTCTTTATATGTTGTTTTCAAAGTCTTTTTACTGCCTCCATTGCAAGTTCTGAACGTTCGCATTCTTCTGCTGTCATCGTCAATTGCCAGCACAATGGACTTCCTTTCATATGTTCTGCCGCATAACTCAGACCATTGGTTCTCTCATCCAGGAACGGACGGTCTATCTGATTCGGATCTCCTAAAAGAATGATCTTCGTATCCTTTCCTGCTCTTGTGATAATGCCTTTGATCTGATCCGGCGTTGTATTCTGCGCTTCATCAATGATCAGATACGTCTTGACGATCGACCGGCCACGGATAAAATTTAGTGCCTCTGCCTGAATGAAACCTCTGGAATAAATTTCCTCCACTTTATCCCGCAATACCTCTTCGTCTTTATAACGCTCGTCCTCATTCGAATCAAGCAACTGCTCCAGGTTATCAAGGACCGGGCGCATCAACGGAGAAATCTTTTCCTGTTCATCTCCCGGAAGGAATCCGATTCCTTCGTCAAACTGCGCATTCGGTCTACAGACAAGAATCTTTCTGTATTCGCCTGTCGGATGATTCATCAATTTTTCCAGACCTACTGCAAGAGAATAAAATGTTTTGCTTGTTCCGGCCATTCCTTTGACAATAACAAGCGGTGCTTTCTCTGCTGGCTGCATCAAAGCTTCCTGTAAGAAATACTGTCCTGCATTTCTTGGAGAAATTCCATACGGAGAACTCTTTTTAAATTCCAGTTTCCGAAGGATTCCATGCTCCACTCTTCCAAGATGTGTCTTCTTTCTTGCCTGATCTGATTTAATGATCACGAACTGATTTTCCAAAAGATTAGGACAAAATGCTTTCTCATTCTCATCTAATTGATAAACTTCATCCACCGGTATTCCCTTTTTCTTAAAATCCTTAAACAATTCATCCGGTGCATAAACTTCACATCTTCCGGTATACTGTCTGTCATGAGCTATCACTTGCTCGGAAATAAAATCTTCTGCACACAGATCCAACACCTGTGCTTTAATTCGAAGCAGGATATCTTTCGTCACAAGAACAACCTGTTCTTTTCTTGATTTCTTTAATCCAAGGCAAACCTTTAAGATTCTGTTATCTGCGACCTCCAGAGATAAATCTACCGGAAGTTCAACATCTACAAAATTCTTTTCAACCCAGCAGATTCCTCCATTCTCAAGGGATACACCCTCCAGAAGATTCCCCTTCTGACGCAGTTCTTCAAGCAGACGGATACATTTTCTTGCATTGGCTCCTGTCTCGCCATCTGCTTTTTTCAAATGATCAAGTTCTTCCAATACAACCATCGGGAGAACGACCAGATTATCCTCAAAACTAAAAAGCGCATTTGGGGACTGAATCAGAACATTGGTATCCATCACATAAATTTTAATCATATAATAATGCCCTCTCTGAGTCTTTGTTGTCATCTTAAATACAAAGCTGACAACATTCTTTTCCATTTTTCCGTTCTATTTTACAAATGCTGCTTTACATTCTGATATGATTTATGTTAAATCCATGTAAAACAAATTTCTCTATTGCGCCTTTCTTACGCTTGTTTTCAGCTTCCTATAAACACAAAACACCTTGAAGAGATTTTTTACTAATACCTCCTCAAGGTGTTTCGCAATATTAAACGATTATCTTTCATTCTTATTTTACATTCTCACCGCGCTCTTACACTTCCGGCAATTCTTTTACAAATTCCAGTAACTCTTCCATCGAGCCCTGATATTCGGAGTCGATCGGAAGGTTTTTCTTATTCTCCATCGTATCTGTGATAAGAAATACAGGAACTCCAAGCGCACGGATCGCAAGATCTTCCTCCACGTCATTTCCAACCATCAGACACTCTGACGGATCAAGCTCAAACTGTTCCAAAATTTGACGGAAATATTCCGGATTTGGCTTACAATATACATGATCTTCATATGTTGTAATAATCTTAAAATCTTCCGGATCCAGTCCCGCCCAGTCGATACGATTCATTGTTGCACATCTTGGAAAGATCGGGTTCGTTGCAAGATAAACTTCAATGCCTTTCTTCTTCGCCTCTTTTATAACCATATCTGAGAGTGGTGTCGGCTGTGTCGTACACTTGGCCTGATTGAATTCATCCTCATAAAATGCATCTGCGATTGCCTCTGATTCTTCTACAGAAAGCGGCAGGAATTCATCAATATAACTCCAGAATGCCTCTCGGTTTGTTTTGGAACCATCATTTTTCACCATCGCCTCATAGCCTTTCCATACTGCACCAATGAATCCTTTTGGATCCATTTCCACGCCTTTCTTCAAATATGCCTTTGCAAGAAGCGGCATATAAAAACGGACAAATTCGTCCTGTACCATCGGTAAAAGTGTTCCGTCTAAGTCAAATAAAATATGTTTAATCGCCATCTTTTTCTCCTTCTTTCAATCTTTGTGCTCTTCTCTGATTGCTGATGACTCTTATAATGTCGGTCATAGAATAAGCCCTTTTTATCATAATAGTAACATTATACTCTCATATATTTCCTTCTATCAAGCAAATTATCATTCAGAACATACCACTTCATAAAAGTTGTTACTGTTCACAGTACCTGTGACCAGCAACGCATCTCGCCATTTTAAATCGCCTTTGGCGATGGGCGAGATGCCATTCAAGATAAAACGTGCATCCTCCGTGCCAATCAGCGTAGTGATTGACACGGGAGTGAACAGTAACTAAAAGTTTCACATTTCTTATTATCTATACTGCAGATACTCCAGGAACCGCTTCACCGCCGGAGTTGCACCTTTTCTGTTACGCATGGCAAGTCCTATATTACGATACGCCGGGATTTCCAGTTCTCGTGTAACAATTCGATACGGAATCCGTTTCAAAATCAGTTCCGGCAAAACACTGATTCCAAGCCCACTCTCAACCATCGCCATGATCGCGTAGTCATCCCATGTTGTGAAATGTACTTTCGGCTTTAAATTACTTCTTTCAAAGATCTCAGAAACTTCTGCCTTAGCACCTTTCTCCAATAGCATAAACGGTTCCTCACAAAGCGCACTGACCGGAATCTTCTGAAGTTCTGTCAGCGGATGTCCTTCCGGAAGCACGACAAGCAGCCTGTCCTGCTCCAGGAAAATTGTATCCATCTCATCCCTTACCGGCAATCTTGTGAATCCACAGTCAATTCGCCCTTCCATGATCCATTCTTCAATATCCGTATAATCACCCAAAAGCATCTCGTAATCAATGTTTGGATAATTTTTCTGAAATTCCTTGATAATATTCGGCAGCCAATGTGTTGCTACGCTGGAAAATGTACCGATACGGATCAATCCTGACTTTAACCCTTGAAGCTCATCAACTTCCAATTGAAGTTTCTCGTATTCTCTGCAGACCCGTTCCGCATAAGGAAGTAACTTCATCCCGCTGCTTGTAAGCTTTACTCCTGACTTGCTTCGTTCAAGCAGAACTACCTTCCATTCCTTTTCCAGATCATTGATCATTCGGCTGATCCCGGACTGGGAATAACTCAACTGTTCCGCTGCCTTTGTAAAACTTCCACACTCTACTGTCTTAACAAATGCCATGTATTTCTGAATACTTCCATCCATGAATTTAACACTCCTTTCGCTTTACATTTTCCCATCTGTTTTCGCTACGAAAAATCTCTTCACTTACTTTATATTTGATTTTGTCATGTAATCCATGAGAAACATTCGCTTTTGTAATTGATAACTGTATGATACTATAAAACAGTCGATGAGACAAGGCTGGTTGTTAACTGACATCCGGAAATTATTTTAAAAGATATTCAGCAAGGAGTTATGTATTATGGGACTTTATAATAATCGAATCGTAGTAAAAGTTGGAACATCTACACTTACCAATGACGCCGGAAAGAGCGATCTTCGTACAACAGACCGTCTTGCCTGTGTACTTTCTGATATCCAGAACATGGGATATGAAGTTGTACTCGTTTCCTCCGGAGCGATCGCAGTCGGAAGAAATAAACTGAACATGACTGCTAAACCAGACAGTATGCGTATGAAACAGGCTGCTGCTGCAGTTGGACAGTGTAGTCTGATGTATCTGTATGACAAGTTCTTCGGTGACTATGACAAGACAGTTGCCCAGATCCTGCTCAATGCAGATGATATTGAAGAAGAAGAAAAAAAAGAAAATCTGATCAATACATTCAATGCGCTTCTCGAGATGGGTGTAATCCCGATTGTAAACGAAAATGACTCCGTAAGCTATAAAGAAATCGAATCCGAGGATCGTCTCTTCGGTGATAACGACATGCTCTCAGCTGTCGTTGCAGTACTCTGCCGCGCAAAGCATCTGGTCATTTTCTCCGACATTGATGGATTTTATGATCACGATCCAAGATTGTATCCAAATGCACAGCTAATCGATCAGATTGATACAATTGATGACAGCGTCTATGCTTTAGCCGGTGGCGCAGGTTCCCGACGTGGAACAGGCGGAATGCGTACAAAACTTCAGGCCGCATCCCTTGCCACTTCCCAGGGAACAAACACAATTGTTACAAACGGAAAGCATCCGGAAGTCCTTTATGATATTGTAAAAGGCGGAAGAGCCGGCACATTATTCCCGGGAAAAATCTGATTCTTTCAGTAACATATTATAATTAATAAAAACGGATTAAAATCAGAAAATGCTTTGTTTTTGTTTCTTCTGACTTTAATCCGTTTCTTTTCATCATTTCTGCAACTCGTTTGCACTATCTTTTTGCTCCATCTCCTGTTTCCAGTAGATACGAAGCTTCTTCTCATCCAATCCATTCACAAATCGTTTCTTATATACAAGAAATTCCTCCAGATCCATCAAAATATGATACAGAAGTGCTCGTCCTTCGAACTCTTCACGCGTCTTTGGAAGTTCTTCTTGCTTCATTTGTTCCGAAATCTCTTCCAACTTCTCGATCTGCTGATCTGGAATATTCATCTCAACAACATAATCTGCCATATACATGATATAATCTGCGATCACAAGTGCCTGCTTCGGCATCTTACGGATCTTCTTGATCTCATAATGCAGGTTATGAAGTACCTGCAGCTGCGCCAGACGCATTTCAAAGTAATCTATATAGTATCCCGGATGCGAATGAAATGTATTATCCTGGTAATCATACGCTGCCTTGATAAATTCATGCATTCTCCCTTCAAAGGCGATGATCCGATCCCAGACATTGATCTCCATATCTTTATTATAAAGATACGCTGCAAGTTCACACAAAAGAATCTGTAGCTGATTCTCTGTCTCCCTCATATAACGAATCAAATCCTGTCTCTGTCCTTCATAATCATAGAACAAATTCAGTACAATCGCGATTGTGATTCCAATCATTACTAAAAACAGCTCATTGCGAATAAACTCCGGACTAAAATCTCTTGTCATAAGAAAATGTGTGCCGATAACGGCATTTACCGAAATTGTTGCCGACCATCCAAGACTATGACTGACCGCAACGATCAGAAATACATAGATTCCATACGCAAGCCAGGAACTCGTCATATGTCCAAATGTCAACGCCGCCAGAACTACCGCCAAAACAAATGTCGCCATACGATAAAAAGATAATTTCACCGTCTCCCATTTTGTTGTTACTAACGTAAGCAGTGTGATACTTCCGGCAGATGCCTCATACTCCAATCCCAGTATATGCGCTAGATAAATTGCTACACTGCTGCCCACCGCGATCTTAATTGCCTGCAGCAGGACTCTTTTTACTTGTCGTGCTTTTTCCATCGTCCTCCCTTTCCAATTTTCTAACCCATCATCTGATTTATATTTTATCATCATATTTGCGATATAATCCAGTGTTTTTTTAACACAGCTTGTACAAAATGACGAACATGAGGTGCCTTTGCTACCATAGCAATCGCTCACTAACAAATCTAGATAAAACTTTGTTTATAGAAAAAGGGGTGATTACAACCTACATATGTATGTAATCACCCCTATAACAATTCAACCTATTTTTCTGTTTCTTCTGCCTTCTTCTCCCATCTTTCTACAAAAGCATCAGCATAAGAAAGATAGTATTCTCGAAGTCCCATTCGGATCTTCTGCTCACTATTCTCTGCAATACCTTCTGTGATGCGGCGAAGCTGCTCTAACTTCTGCTGCTTATCTCCCATCTTCTCAATTGCATAAGCTACATAACCATCCATCGTCTTCCCCTGAAGCTGTGACAGATATGGATTCTCAAACAAACTGATGAGTCTCTCCTGATAAACCATCTCCCACTCTGCCTTCTTCTCTGGTCTCAACGCATTCTCCATGCCGGAAAGTATCTGAAAAAGCTGCTCACTTGGAGTTTTCTCAATCTCTCGCTCAAGGAAAAGCTTGCTCTGTCCATCTTCTTCGAATTCTGTCTGACTCGTTTGTTCCACATTTTTCCTTCGAAGCATCTGCTCTTTCTTTGCAACTAAGATCGTATTCTCTGCTGCCATCGCTGCAATCACATGAAATACATCATGAATCTGCTGTGCGCTCAAAACTACTGCCTGGATATGACGGTTTGGAAGACGTACCGCAAATCCCTCCTGAACAAGATTCTGTAATGCCTCACGGATCGGCATTCTTGAAACACCAAGACGCTCTGCAAGTGCTTCCTGCGCCAGCTCTTCTCCCGGTTTCATAACTCCTGAAAGAATCTCCTCTTTAATTAACTGCACAATGTAATCTTTTGTCTGTACTGATGCCATATTTTCACCCTCTGTATTTTTTCTATTTCTCTGCTTCTATCTAATCTTGTTTTAAAAGAATTAATTTTATTTCTTTTTACTTTATTAGAGAAAATTTTTCATCTTTTTTTATAAACTCGTAACAATATTGTATCCATTTTCATTTCCTTCGTCAAGATGCTTTTTCGTATCCGTTCTAAGTTCGTTATAAGTGCGCATCCTAAGCGGAGCGTTTTTTATATATTAGGAAAGAACTTTCCTAATAT
>ENA-ORTB01003735-ORTB01003735.1-human-gut-metagenome-genome-assembly--contig:-NODE-3735-length-11439-cov-8.926212_pt1 | contig 11439 bp, 9 predicted proteins | sample MGYA00241905_ERZ509174 | MGnify/ENA primary metagenome ERZ509174 (study PRJEB26280, sample SAMEA2338851) | human gut metagenome | biome: human gut; feature: human-associated habitat; material: faeces...
AATTCAGAAAGAGTGCTAGCGAAAAGTTTTCAAGGATTATGTACTAGATTAGTTATATTGTTGGAATACTCCATACCATCTGACACTATATCTATAAAATTTGAATATGATAAAATCATTTGACATTTTTCATCAAATGTAAGAGCATTATCTATTATCAAATAATTATATTTATTCATTGCTTGTATACTTTGAATTAGTCGTTGCAAATCATCAGGATTCAATTCTTCTATATCAAGTGCATTTTTACAGCCTGAATAATAATACACACCTGTGATATCTCTTTTTACTACACTTTCTAGCTTTAACTGTATATTAGTATTTCTACCCTTAAGTCCATATATAACATCACTAAATGTCATTATCCCTTCGCCATGAAAAAACAAATCTGCACTTGAAAATTTTTCCAAATCCAAATACAAAACTGTTCCGCCAAGTAAAGAAAGCCTTACCGCTAATGATGCTGCTATTGTAGAAGTTCCAACACCACCTGCCGGTGATACTATTGATATTATTTTTAAATTATTATTATCATTAATGCTTGTTCCAACAATTTGTTAATTAACTTCTGAAAAAATACTGATGATACTCTTTCTAAATATTCTCTATCTTTTTCTAATATTGCTAACTTAATTTTCAAATTACCACCTCATTAACGAATTAATACATTTTATATATAGCAAAATACTATTTTCCTAATTTCCATAAATTAGGTACTATTTACTCCACAGCGCAATTATATACCCCAAAAAACAACGCCATGTATAGAAAATATAACATTTTTCTTAGAAAATTTAAAAAAATATATAAAATTTGATAAAGAATGTATTTTTTCGATATATATTTAAAACGTTTTCCACAAAATGAAATACTTTTAGTCGAATTTACACTATTGTTTGTTTTAATTTGTATTATTTTCAATAATGAATAAATATTTATAATTACTTTTCCACATTTATTTTTATATGCCTTTAAGTATATTGGAGAGTTATTGTATATAAGAACCTAACGAGCTTTAGCCGTTAAAGTATCAGAAAAGATACTGCACGAATTTTTTATAATCTTTAGACAGTTGCACAAGCACAGGCTTTGATTTGTTGTTAGCATAAAAAAAGTGATTGCCACACTAAAAAAATTAGTATGACAATCACATCACTTTATAATATTTAATTATTATCTTTGCACATCAAAAGAAGCACTATCCATAAGTCTCTTAATCTGTTCAACACTTGTAATATTAGTATCACCACGAATAGAGTGTTTTATTACTGATGAAGCCACAGCGAAGTTGACAACATCATCTGGGTCCATATTTTCCATAAGAGCATATATAAGACCTGATGAGAACGCATCTCCACCACCAACTCTATCTATGATATCAAAATTAATTGTCTTACTTTCGTAAGTTTCACCATTTGTATAGAAGAATGCCTTAAGAGAATTGTTGCTTCCTGAATGAACGTAACGAACTGTTCTTGCAATAGCCTTCATATGATACTGCTTATCAATTGCCTTAAATACTCTGTCCATATCCTTAAATGAAGGGTCCATTGTAAGACCATCCTTTACATCTGTTCCATCTTCATTGTATACATGAATTGGTTCAATACCAATAAGCACATCTACATAAGGAAGATACTTGCTAAGTACATCTCTTGCAGTTCCAAATGACCAAAGTGTACTTCTAAAGTTAGGGTCAAAACTTACTGTAAGTCCTAACTTCTTAGCAGCTTTTACAGCCTTATCAATAAGCTTTCTACAGTTATAAGACAATGCAGGTGTAATACCACTTAAATGTAACCAGTCATAGTCTTTTAAGATTTCTTCAAAATCAACATCTGAATAATCGTACTCTGCAAATGCAGAATTTTCTCTATCATATATTACTTGAGAAGCACGAACTGCAATTCCTTCTTCAAGATAATACAGACCCATTCTTCCGTCGGCCTTAATAATGTGCTTTGTATGTACATCATTAGCTTTAAGATAATTAATTGTAGACTTTCCTAAATCACTATTAGGAAGTACTGTAAAAAATGTACTATCTACGCCAAGATTAGCTAATGATACAGCTACATTGGCTTCTGCGCCACCATAATTAACAATGAAATCATGTGTAGTAACAATCTTTTCATAATTAGGTGGAGATAATCTTAACATAAGTTCTCCGATTGCTATAAATTTCATGTTCTCTCCTTCTTTGCATAAAAGTGTGTGTTCTATTAACGATAGTTTAAGGCTCGTATTTAGACCTATTTTTATTATAACATAGTTTATTCAAACTTAACAACTATAATATACACTTTGTACAGGGCAAACGCATAAAAAATCCATCTGAAAGTGTTTAACTTTTTAGATGGATTTTTTACAATTTAATTTTTTCAAAAATTAGTTCTTCTATATATTCTAAATATCGGTTATATAGCATACTCATTTTTTTATATGTCATATTTTTCTTTTTATCAAATCTCTTATCTAATTTCATTAAATTATAACATATTTTTCTGATTAAAGCCAAATTTTGCATTGCTTTTTCAGCCTTTACTTTACACGCATCTTCACGAAAATGTACATCTAACATCCAATGAAGATTATTTTCAATTTCCCAATGTCCTCGTACAATATGTGACATTTCTTCCGATGTCATATCTTCATCTAATATATAATATCTCTTTTCTGTACTTATTTTTCCATTTACTTCTCGAATACTTTCTACTTTTCCTATCGATTTTAAATTTCTCCAATTATCCTTTCCTGTCAAATACTCTATATCTGCTGAATCAAGTACTTTCTTTTTTCTATTCGCCCATGATTTTTCTCGACTGTCTCATATACACTTATATGTTCTAGTTCTTCTTTTTCTGCATAAGAAAAATAGTCTTCGATTTCTTGATAAAGAATTTTTTGATTCATTTTTACCGAAAGACAATAATGTCCATTTTGTTCAATTATCTGTTTTGCAATCTCTTTTTGACATCCTATTACATCAATTGTTATGTAACAATATTTAATATCCAGCTTTTTTAATAGATTTGGAATTTCTTTAATTTCATTTGTCTTTTTTCCTACTTTTAACTGACCTATAGACAAACCATAATTTTCTAAATAAGCAGATATAATATATGGAATATTTCCATCTTTTATTGCAGCTGCACGAACAGCCTTTCCATCTATTGCAATACGTTGTACTTCTAAATCATTAGAATCAGTATTTTTTTGAATTGATGACAGTACATCCTTAATCCAACAATAAAACATTTGCATAAAACTTTCAGGTTCTATAAGTGCAAACACCCTAAGTAATGTATCAGCAGAAGGAACGCCATGTTTTAAATCCAACATTTTTGTAAAATATTCTTCTTGAAGTTTCATAAAAAACGCCATATTTTCTGCATCTGTATAACCACATAAAACAGCATAAATACTCATTACTATAATATTACTAAGCTCATGTTTTAAACCACGATTATCTCTGCTATCTGGTAGCTTTGAAAAATACATTTTCATTTTCATCATAAAAATCTTCTTTTTCTTTTGAATTTTCTTTTTATAAGGGTTCGAACACGGTCTATATTACAAACCTGTTACAAAATTCCCGGATTTTCCCATCAATGACAATATTATTCTTATCTATCACATTTTTATGTACTTATCTAGGTATTCAGAAAATATTCTTCTATTTTTGTCAGTCAGCAACCTTATTAATAGAATAAACCAAACACTTATATGAAAACATTCACCCATCTTTTGTGCGTCCTGATTTTGTCGATTGTACTGTTTGCTTGTAACAATGCTCACTTCCTCAAAGAAGAATCCTACCGGAATCAAGTAGCTCAAGACTTTGAGCAGAAAAAACAGGCACTTCCTCACGGAGATTTATTTGCAATCTTTGCCGATTCTATTTTGTCAGTCTACGAGCGCGAAGCATTGATGTTTCTCTACGCTTATATGCCGATAGGGGATGTGACGGACTATCCGGGAGATTATTACTTGGAGAATGTCCGGCTGTCGAAGCAGACACGTGACGAGATGCCTTGGGGCAAAGAGATTCCCGATGAAGTGTTCCGTCATTTTGTTCTGCCGATCCGGGTGAATAACGAGAATCTGGATGATTCCCGCCGTGTGTTTTATGATGAACTAAAAGACAGGGTGAAGGGACTGCCGATGAAAGACGCGATATTGGAGGTGAACCACTGGTGTCACGAGAAAGTAGTCTATCGTCCGAGTGACGCGCGTACCAGCTCACCATTGGCATCCGTCAAAACAGCGTATGGGCGTTGTGGCGAAGAGTCTACCTTTACGGTGGCTGCGCTCCGGGCGGTCGGTATTCCGGCACGGCAAGTGTATACGCCCCGCTGGGCGCATACGGATGACAATCATGCTTGGGTGGAAGCATGGGCGGATGGACATTGGTATTTCTTCGGAGCCTGTGAACCGGAACCGGTTTTGAACTTGGGATGGTTTAATTCCCCTGCTAGTCGGGGAATGTTGATGCATACCAAGGTTTTCGGACGTTACAACGGTCCGGAAGAGATCATGCTTGAGACACCGAATTATACGGAAATCAATGTAACGGAGAATTATGCTCCAATCGCAAAAGCGTTGGTAACGGTGAAAGATAGGAATGGACAACCTGTCACCGGAGCAAGAGTGGAGTTTAAAGTATATAACTATGCGGAGTTCTATACAGTGGCTACTAAATATACTGATGCCAGTGGTCAAGTGTCATTAACGGCCGGTAAGGGAGATATGTTGGTATGGGCTTCCGATAAAGGGACATTCGGCTTTTCCAAGCTATCCTTCAGCAAGCAACCGGAATTGACATTGACACTTGATAAGAAGGAAGGAGATATATTTGAAGAGGATATTGATATCGTTCCTCCTGTTGAGAATCCTATTTTACCGGAAGTAACGCCAGAGCAGCGGGCGGAGAATGACCGGAGAATGATGCAGGAGGATTCGATTCGCAATGCTTATGTCGCTACTTTCCCGACTGCGGAACAAGCTGATTCCATTATAGCCTGTTTGAAGGGAAAATCAGGTTCGTTTGTAAGGAAGGCACTGGCTTCTTTCTTAGTGGAATCAAGAGGAAATCATGATGTATTGGTTCGTTTTCTGAATGAGGCAGACCGACAGGGAAAATTAATGAAAGGAGCGGCTTTGTTGTCTGTGCTTACTAAAAAAGATCTTCGTGATGTACCTTATGAAGTATTGATTGATCATTTATTGAATACGAAAGATGTTCCTAACTATTTATATGATTGTGTTATACCCTCCTTGCGCTGTATGGATGCTTCGGTTGGAGATATTTATGACATACTTGCTCCCCGTATTTCAACGGAGGTATTGACGCCTTATAAATCGTTCTTTCAGTCTAAGTTCTCCGAAACGGAAATAGATACCTTTCGAAATCATCCGCAAGCTTTAGTTGAATGGGTAAACCGTAATATTACGATTGATGAGGAAAATAACTTTCTGCGTATTCCTATTTCTCCGGAAGGGGTTTGGCGTGCGAAGGTGGCGGATTCATTTTCACGGGATATTTTCTTTGTGGCTTTGGCGCGTAGCCTGAATATTGCTGCTGATATGAGAAAGATGGATGGACGCATAAGCTATATGGATCCTGAAAAGGATGAATGGGGGGATAATAGATATGTGGAAGTTGATTTCGATAAACAAGAAGAAGTGGAGGCATCCAGAGGCATTTATCGTTTTTATGAGGACGGTAAGGCAATTGCTCGTGATGATAAGAGAGTAAAGTATTATAATAAGTTTACCATTTCCAGGTTGCGGGAGGGCAGACCAGAATTGATTAGCTGTGACGAAGAACATCCCGAGTTGCGATATATAGGGACATTGGATACCGGATATTACTTGTTGGTTACTGGCACAAGGCTTGCTGATGGAGGTGTGTTGGCGAGAATTTCTTCTTTTGTATTACCTGCACAGAAAGACGAATTCAAACCTGTAGCGACCAAAGTACCTTATCATTTGCGTGAATCCGGAGAAAAAGTGGCTGTTATCGGTAATTTCAATTCCGAATCGCTTTTTGCACCGGTGGAGGGAATAGGAGAGAAAGTGATATCTTTGTCAAAACAGAGTATTCTGCAAACCTGTGGGCGTGGCTATTTTGTAGTAGCTGTTCTTGGGGTAGGGCAGGAGCCTACCAATCATGCACTAAGAGATATAGCCGCTTTGGGCAATGACTTCGAACAATGGGGGCGTAAGATGGTCTTTCTTTTCCCTTCGGAAGAACAATACAAAAAATTTAATGCCGACGAATTCAAAGGACTACCGTCTACCATCACTTACGGTATTGATATCGATGACAGCATCCGCAAAGAAATAGTGCAGGCTATGAATTTAAACAATTCTATTCTGCCGGTGTTTATTATTGCAGATACATTTAATAGGGTAGTTTTTGTTTCTCAAGGATATACAATCGGTTTGGGTGAGCAATTGATGAAAGTTGTACATGGGTTATAGAAAAGAGGAGGTATACAATAATCGTTAATTCTTGCCCTTAATGCGTTTTTTCGGAAAAGAATGATTACGTTTGCAGCAAATTATGACTAAGTACATTTTTTGCATATTAGCATGTGCATTTCTTGTATTGGGATTTAGTAATGTTTCCAATAAAGAATTGCAGGGATTTCAGAAAAAAACTGAAACCTCGTCTAATGACATGCGATATGAAGCAGTGTCATGCTGTTGCGTTTCTTCTGCCGGCTTCGACAAGCCAGGTAAAGATTCTCATTCGCAGTTTGTTGACGAGACATCCACTTGTAATGTTAGTGACTGCATTTTTGATAATATCTCTTTTCCGAGAAGCATTGTTCCTTTCAAGAACCTGAAGTTCAATACCAATACTGTCATTATACAGATATTGAGCTCTCTGAATGTTATGCTTCCGGAGAATCGTTTGGGGCATACCGACCTTGATGTTAATTACACTAAATATTCGTGTAAGTATTACGTTTACACATTGGCGCATATTCTTATTTAGACTATATTCTTATCTTTGGGTAAGGTGAGGTGCCTATTCAGATCCTCCATCTACCATCATTTCCTTTATTTATTATCTTAGTTTTATTCATGTTAACATGGAAAACAAAGAATGTATTTCCTATGACTTGGAACAAAGGACGGATATTGATGTGTCTGTCTTTAAGGATTAAAATATTGTGTTCCCGTTGTGAAACGGGAGTTACGTCGTATAAAAGCAAGGATATATACCGAAGTGGTTTCAGGCAAGTGTTATCCGCCGATTGCTTCTATATGGTGATGAGGAAGGCCCAATGGGATTAACTTTCATGTGTGTCTAAATTTTGTAATGGTTTTACCATTGGGCGCCTCTTCTTTTTTGAATAAGATTATACAACCTAATTTTTTATATTACTATGATTCATTTATTACTATCTACTCTTGCGATGATGGGGCTTACGTTCCTCATCGGTTTTTTTGTCGCTGCGGTCATTAAGTTGATTGCCTATGCGGCCGATTCATTTGATTTTTATAGTTCCCACCGTTTGGAGCTACTCCGTTTGCGACGCTGGCGTCAGCATCGGCAAAAGGTGGAAAGATTAGTCCGACAGATTCCCATTGCAGATGAAGATGCTTTGGGAGATTTCCGTGAAGATTACAGTAAGGGGATCGACAGAAACTTTACTGGTTATTCCGGCTATTATCATGGCGTGAGTCCGGGAGCTTCTGAAAATAATCTGATGAATTATTATTATTCACAGGATACCCGCGAATTCTTTCTTCGGGAAGAAGAGCAGGCACATGTCAATAAGAAGAACTCAAAGAAACTTACTAGCAACAAACAATAAAAGAAAACTAATTTATGGAAAATATAGATTTTGCTACCTTGTTTCAAGGTATTGGTACAATGATGGCAAGCGGATGGGTACTTGCTTCTGCAAGAGTTTTTTTAGTACTTCTCGGTTTGTTACTGATCTATTTAGGCTGGAAAGGTATACTCGAACCGATGGTAATGATTCCGATGGGATTGGGAATGGTAGCTATCAACTGCGGAACCCTCATTATGCCCGACGGTACACTGGGTAATCTCTTTCTCGATCCGATGCTTTCAGATACGGATCAATTAATGAATACTATGCAGATAGATTTCCTGCAACCTGTTTATACCCTGACGTTTAGTAACGGGCTGATAGCTTGTTTTGTCTTTATGGGTATCGGGACGCTTCTAGATGTCGGCTTCCTGCTTCAGAAACCATTTGCAAGTATATTCCTGGCTTTGTGCGCAGAGCTGGGCACTTTTCTGACAGTACCTATTGCTTCTGCTCTTGGTCTGACTCTGAAAGAAAGTGCATCTGTGGCTATGGTGGGTGGAGCCGACGGACCAATGGTGTTGTTTACTTCGTTGGCATTGGCAAAGCATCTCTTTGTTCCTATTACGGTGGTTGCCTATCTTTATTTGGGCTTAACGTATGGAGGCTATCCTTACTTGGTAAAGCTGTTGGTTCCCAAACGCTTCCGCGCTATTAAGATGGTGACAAAGAAAGCTCCGAAGAATTACGATGCTAAAGTAAAACTGGCTTTCTCTGCTGTTCTTTGTGCTATTCTCTGTTTCTTGTTCCCGGTAGCTTCTCCTTTGTTTTTCTCTTTGTTCCTGGGTGTTGCTGTTCGTGAGTCGGGTATGAAACATATCTATGATTTTGTGAGTGGTCCGTTGCTTTATGGTTCCACTTTTATGTTGGGCGTACTGCTCGGTGTACTTTGTGATGCACATCTGTTGCTCGATCCGAAGATCTTGAAACTACTAGTATTAGGTATTGTAGCATTATTACTTTCCGGTATCGGAGGAATAATCGGAGGATATATCATGTATATTATTAAACGGGGTAATTACAATCCGGTAATCGGCATTGCAGCTGTTAGCTGTGTACCCACTACCGCGAAGGTTGCACAAAAGATTGTAAGCAAAGATAATCCGGACTCATTTGTTCTGGGAGATGCCTTGGGAGCTAATATCTCGGGAGTAATTACTTCGGCTATTATTACTGGTATTTATATTACGATAATTCCATATTTATAAATAAAAGTATAGTAGTTTTTTGAGATACTGTTGGTAATGATGCAAAAAAGAAATGGTGAACAAAAGGCTTGAAGGCTGTATGTTCACCATTTCTGTCTTGTATTAGTACTATTATGAGACGATATCCCATCCCTTGCTGCCATATTTATCCATGTAAAGCGGCATCAATCGTTTCTTTTACTCTTCGTATGGAAGTTACGTTTCGTTCGTATTCGTTGATGTGTACCGTGCCTCCCATGGAGACGGCTTCATTTTTGAATATCATTTCGCTCTGAATACTTTCACGTGCCGAGAAATGAAACTCGTTGATTCCGGTTTCTGCGGCAATGCGTGCGATATTATTTTCATTTACTCCGCATCCGGCGAGTAATGTGATTTTTCCGGCAGCCTGTTTCTGTAACTCTTCTAAAAGGGGGATTCCCAGTTCAGCCGTAGGTTGCTGGCCGGAAGTCAGAATACGGTTACATCCCAGTTTGATGATTTGTTCCAAAGCTTTCTGTGGATTACGGCATACATCAAATGCCCGGTGAAAAGTCACAGATAGCCCTTGAGCTGCTTCCATTAGTTTCTGCATTACTGGCAAGTCTACTTCACCTTCTGCTGTCAGACAACCGAATACCACTCCGTCTGCCCCTAATTTTCGCGCGATTTCAATATCTTTCAGCATTGTCCGGATTTCGATATCCGAATACAGAAAATCTCCTCCACGAGGCCGGATAATAACGTGTAGTCGGGTATGAGCCAGTACTTCCCTTGCGATGGCGATCTCACCATAGGAGGGCGTTGTTCCACCTTCCGGTATTCCGGCACACAGTTCCACACGGTCTGCTCCACCTTCCTGTGCGGCCAGGCAACTTTCCACTGAATTGGTACAAATCTCAAATTGATACTTTCCCATAGTCGTGATATTAAAAAAGGGCGAATTTCTTCACCCTTATATGAATCATCTTTTGAATCGTTACGTTATTTAGCGAAACTTACCGCACGTGTTTCACGGATAACGGTAATCTTCACTTGTCCCGGATAAGTCATTTCATCTTGGATCTTCTTGGCGATTTCACCTGACAGGCTTTCTGTCTGCTTGTCGTCAATCTTATCTGCACCAACGATAACGCGGAGTTCGCGTCCTGCCTGGATAGCATACGTCTTTGTTACACCCGGATAAGCCATTGCCAGCTGTTCGAGATCGTTCAGACGCTTGATATAAGCCTCTACGATTTCGCGGCGTGCGCCCGGACGTGCACCGGAGATGGCGTCACAAACCTGTACGATAGGAGCCAGGAGACTGGTCATTTCTGTTTCGTCATGGTGAGCACCGATAGCGTTGCAGATATCCGGTTTTTCTTTGTATTTCTCGGCAAGTTTCATACCCAGCAATGCGTGTGGCAATTCTGGCTCTTCATCAGGCACTTTACCAATATCATGCAGCAAACCTGCACGTTTTGCTTTCTTCGGGTTCAGTCCCAGTTCCGATGCCATCACAGCACAAAGGTTGGCTGTTTCGCGGGCATGCTGCAACAAGTTCTGACCGTATGAAGAACGATATTTCATCTTACCGATGATACGGATCAATTCAGGATGCAGACCGTGGATACCTAAGTCGATGGTAGTACGTTTACCGGTTTCGATAATTTCTTCTTCCACCTGTTTGCGTACTTTAGCTACCACTTCCTCGATACGGGCCGGATGGATACGTCCGTCAGTCACAAGCTGATGCAGGGCCAAACGGGCAATTTCACGGCGAACCGGGTCGAAGGCAGAAAGAACGATTGCTTCTGGAGTATCGTCTACAACGATTTCAACACCGGTAGCAGCTTCCAGAGCACGGATATTACGTCCTTCACGTCCGATAATACGTCCTTTGATTTCATCCGATTCGATATGGAATACTGTAACAGAGTTTTCAATGGCAGTTTCCGTAGCCACCCGTTGGATAGACTGGATAACGATACGTTTAGCTTCTTTGCTGGCAGTTAATTTAGCATCATCCATAATGTCGTTGATGAATGATTGTGCCTGCGTTTTAGCTTCTTCCTTCAGTGATTCTACCAGGCGTTCTTTGGCCTCTTCGGCAGACAATCCGGAGATTGCTTCCAGTTTATCGATTTCCTGCTGTTGCAGTTTATCGAGTTCTTCTTTTTTCTTATCAACAATGACAAGTTGCGCTTCCAGGTTCTCTTTTACCGCTTCGGCTTCCATCTTTTTACGTTGGATTTCTTCCTGACGCTGGCTAAGTACCATTTCACGTTGCTTCAACTTGTTTTCCGCTTGCTGAATCTTCTGATTCCGCAATGCTACCTCCTTTTCAAGATCCGCTTTCTTATTCAGGAATTTCTCCTTCACTTCCAGCAGCTTGTTTTTCTTAATTACTTCAGCTT
>ENA-ORTB01003740-ORTB01003740.1-human-gut-metagenome-genome-assembly--contig:-NODE-3740-length-11430-cov-5.033934_pt1 | contig 11430 bp, 16 predicted proteins | sample MGYA00241905_ERZ509174 | MGnify/ENA primary metagenome ERZ509174 (study PRJEB26280, sample SAMEA2338851) | human gut metagenome | biome: human gut; feature: human-associated habitat; material: faeces...
GAGCGAGGGGGAAAGGGGGAGGTGACTTTCTCTTTAAGCCGCCAACGGCGGCGCTCTTTAGCTCCCCCTTTCCCCCTTCCCGCCCGCAGGCGATTCCCCGCCGCAGCGGATTTTTCTTTTTGCTTCTTTTTCTTTTTATCGGAGGTGTTTTTATGGCTATGGATCTGCAGACTACTATGGAACGATTTCGTGAGCTTTATCAGGAGAAGAATGACCATATGCAGCAGTTCTTGGAGCCGGTGACGCCATTTGACTTTTATCGTGAGATATTCCCAGTAGGATCTTTTGAAAGAAAAGGCCATTTTGAAGATTCCAAGGGTAATGGTATTGCGGTGACTGTCCCGCAAAAAGAACAGGGGGGCAAAGAAATTGGTGTTGCTTTGGAAATCGAGGGCGACGGTCGAGCAAAGCGGCACTTAATTACAGATGATCTGGGGCAGTTGGCAGAGATCCAGGATACAGATTTCTCGATTATGTCGCCGATTTCATATTTTGGAAAGCATCGCAGCGGGAAGAATGCCAGATACCTGTATGCGATTGCTTTCGATCTGGATGGAGTAGGTATGCCGCAGCTCAGAGATACGCTGCACCAGATGAACAAAGATATTATTCCCAAGGCGACTTTCATTGTAAACAGCGGTACGGGGTTACACCTGTATTATGTGCTGAAAGAGCCTGTGCCTATGTATCCGCAAAATCAGAAGATATTAAAGGAAATGAAGTACGCCCTCACCCGGCAGATCTGGAATAGATTTACTTCGTCGATAAAAGAGCCGCAGCTGCAGGGCATTTTACAGGGGTTTCGTGTAGTTGGATCTGGGTCAAAATTAGGGCGGGAGTATCCTGTGGTAGCATTTCGCTTCGGTGATGCGGTAGAGCTGGAGAAGCTGCTGGGCTATATTCCGGAAAGCAGCGGAGAGCGGCAATACATACAGGAGCTTATGAAAAAAAGCCGGCTTTCTTTGGCCGAGGCGAAAGAGAAATACCCGGATTGGTACGAACGCCGGATTGTCAAGAAGGAACATCGAGGGCGCTGGACGGTGAAGCGGGATCTCTATGATTGGTGGCTGCGTAGGATCTCCGATGAAATCAAGGTTGGCCATCGGTTTTATGGGATTATGACCCTGGCAATTTACGCAAAGAAATGTGATATTGATGAGGACGAGCTGCGCCATGACGCTTTTGGGCTGCTTCAGGCTTTTGATGATATGAGCGTTGAAGACATTAACAGATTTACAAGAGATGATATAGTTTGTGCCTTAGAGATGTTTAATGAAGACTATGTAACATTTCCGAGGGATGATATTGCAAGGATTTCTGGCTTGAAAATGCCGGCCAACAAAAGAAACTGGAGAAAGCAATCGGATCATATTAAGCTGATGAATTTCGTAAGGGATGAGATCAATGGAAATCGGGACTGGAGAAACCGAGAGGGTAGGCCCAGCAAGCGGGAAGAAGTTTTTGAGTATATGCGAACTCATCCAGATGTCAAGAAGAAAACTGAGATTGCTAAGGCGCTGCAGATTGACCGGGGAACGGTAGCGAAGTATTTCGCGGAGATCCAAGAGGAACTTGCCGGAAAGGAATAGTGTCTGATAATAGAAAAGAGAAGGATCTTCAAGAATCCTTCTCTTTTCTATTGCTATATATCTACAAAACTAGTAAAATACAAATATAGATTTCTACAAACCAGAGAACACTATAAGGAGCGTGAGCAGATGATTATTGCAGTAGCAAACCAGAAGGGCGGCGTAGGTAAGACAACGACCTCCCAGGCAATGGCTGCGGGGTTGGCTGAAAAGGGATACCGGGTGCTCGGTATTGATCTGGATCCGCAGGGAAACTTTTCGGCGGCCTGTGGCGCAGAGAGCTATAACGTCCCGACGATTTATGAGGTAATGAAGCGGGACAGCAGCATCGAGGATGCCCTGCAGCACATGAAGGGCGGGTATGATGTTGTGCCGGCGAATATTATGCTTGCCGGCGCAGAGCAGGAGTTGTCTCAGACAGGAAAGGAACACCGCCTGAAGGAAGCTGTAGCGCCGATTGCGGGCAACTATGATTTCATTGTGATCGATACGCCTCCCTCTTTGGGTGTACTGACGGTGAACGCATTTACCTGCGCAACTGATATTCTTATTCCCACGACAGCAGGGATCTTTGCGACAGCGGGGATCTCTCAGCTTAACGAGACCGTCGCCAGCGTACAGAGGTATTGCAATCCAGGGGTGAAGATCAGAGGAATCCTGTTTACGAGATTTAATCCCAGAGCAAATATCAGCAGACAGATGAAAGAGCTGGCAGAGCAACTTGGTGAGTATATTTCGGCACCGATTTATAAGACCTACATCCGATCTGCCGTTGTCGTTGAAGAAGCCCAGGCGAACCGGCAGGACATTTTTGATTATGCAGATAAGTCAACCGTATCGGAGGACTACCGGACTTTTATTGAAGAATTTTTGAAAGGGGTAAATGAGTAATGGCGGGAAAAGCAAAGTTTGACCAGGAGGCAGCATTCAAGTCTATCATCGGCGCAGATCGGAAGGGGACGGAAGCAGCTCCTGCAGATAAGGTAAAGAAGAATGAGGGGCGTGTGCAGCGCGCCTATTTTTTGGATAGGGACATTGACAAGGCACTGCGTAGAATGGCGCTGGAGGAAGGAAAGAATCTCACAGAGTCGATAAATGATGCTCTGAGGTTTGGACTAAAAAAATACCTGTAAAAATGAAGAAAACGGAAAAGGCAAGCAATACTTGCCTAAAAGTAAACCGCATGCGGTTTACTTTTATTATAGTTCCTTATAAACTTGGAGGCAGAAGAATGATATTGCAGCAAAAGCTTAAATATTTGAGAAAACAAATGGGAATCTCCCAATTAGAGTTAGCTGAAAAATTAAAGGTGTCAAGGCAAGCTGTGTCTGGATGGGAAGCGGGTAGATCAAAACCTTCAACAGAAAATTTGCAATGTATGGGTAAGCTGTATAGTGTTTCTCTGGAATATTTACTTGATGATGATGGCCATGAGTTGCCACAAAAGAAAGAGGATCAAGGCGATGAGAGAGATACTACAACAAACGAAAAGAGAAATACGAAGAAAGCGTATATATTGATAGTAGTAGGAGTATTGGCATTGTTGCTAATATGTTTCGTATGGAGTAGTTTTAATTCAGATAAGGAAAATGATAAAGGGGTTAATTTATTAGAAGATATGGATGGAGGGGTGATGCCAGAGACTGAGAAAGAATTTGGCTTGACTTGGGAGAATTAAAAGAAAGGAGGTGTCTGATTGAAAATCAAAAAAATAGTGGCGCTTCTATTGATGCTTGTAGTGACAGTGAGCTGTTGGACAGCTTCGGCATATGCAGAAGAACTACCCGATCAAAGAGTATTTAGTTTTATGAGAGCGTCTGGACGTTTCAATATGGAAGTGCCAGGAAACTCTACTGTAAAAGCAAACACGGAGTTTCCGTTAGAGATTGGAGAGACGGTAGCTATCAATGCTGTATATTCTCCGCAGACTGCAAGTGTTGACTTTGGTTTACAGGCTCCGGATGGGCTGTTTTATTCACTCAATACGACGGATGGAAGCTTTGATGAAGTAATAAAAGTAAATCAGAGAGGGAACTACATACTGGTGATCAGAAATAACTCCAATTATTCGATTAACGTTTCCGGTTATGTAAATTATTAACTAATAGATTAGAAAGGAGAAAAGTATGATGAAAAGAAATACAAAAATATTTTCGCTAATTATGGCTATTTGTATGAGCATTTCCCTTTGTGTTCCTGCCTATGCAGCAGAGCTTCCAAGTGACCTGAAAGAGGGAATTTCGCCTATTTCGGAGGAAGTATCTGATTTCCTTGACAATAGCCAGACGACACAAACAATGGTTGTTAGAGAGCAGGAACTCATTGATAATATGATTGCTGAAGGGGTCATTACCCGTGAAGATTTAAATCGAAACTTAGAGGAGTTGGCGAGTCAATCCGAAAATGCTCTGCGGGACTCTGGGTATAATGAAAAACAGATTTCGGCTATTAAGTCCTATGAAGAAGGAGAAGATGCCTATAATCATATTTACAATTCGGGTGCAATGACCAGATCGACTGCTGCTAGTACAGAGGTAATTTTTAGATATGGTTTGACGGGAGATACGTCTCGGAGACTAGTTACTATTGCATATGATATGACTTGGACGAGTTGTCCTTTTTGGACATTTACAGATAGTTTTGGTGTTGGATGGGTAGCAGCAGATAAGCAATCTGGATATTTAGCTACAAAAATTGTTAGCTCCATTGCAACCGTTGATTATTTTACGGTTGGTGGTGAAAATGCTGGCTTTCATAGAGACGTGGAGATGAACACTTTTAGTAACCGCGCTGTTATTGGAGATCCCCTTTTGGGAAAGGCTAATGGAAACTATGGAAAGCATATTAGCGGTGTTACTCAAGTAAGCACACAATCGGATTCCTATAATCTGGAAACTATTCAGGTGTTTGTAGCTTATGCACATACGCTGATGACAGTTGATTTTTCCTGGGAAGTTACTCTTGGAGTCGATATTTCAGAGACAACAATATCCTTTAGTTTGAGTCCAGATGTGGAACAAGAAATGATGGTAAGAGACAATCATACATTCTACTACAATAATAGAAATACCGTAGTGGCATAAGAAAGGCGGATAACTCTGAAGATTAAAACAATCGGAGTTATCCGCTCTTTTAATACTAGATTCTTAGAGTGAGAGTGAATGTATGGTTTTTTTGATTAAATTATTAGGAATACTTTTAGGATTTGCATTTCCGATTTTTATAATAAAAGCAATTAAGGAAAGCTTACAAGAGAAAAGAGGGGAACAGGTATATGTTGTATTATCAAGTGTATGCGGTGGAGCAATAATGTTTATAGTTATGGGATTGCTTCCGAATACATAAGACGTTAAAATAACGGTTTACCCGTTTACGCTATGCGTGAACGGGTAAACCGTTATACGGTTAGTTATTGGAATATGTTGACACTCTCTGCCATGTATGGTAAGATGTTCTTACATAGAAAAGGCTGCGAGGAGGCTAACATATGACGATCAAGGACTATCTGAAAAAGCTCAAGTCAGCGCAGGGTGTTCTGGCGGAATCTGAAGGGGCCAACTTTACAGACTCGATGATGGGGATAACGGAGATCTGGAGCAATGATTCCTGTATCGGTTATTTCCTGCGGGCTGCGCAGATTGCAGGAGTTGACCGGGATACTATTAGGGAAGTTCTGGATGCCTATAGTACGGCTTTTGAAGAGATCTCCGTTGATGAAGCGGCGAAGATCTATTGCGAATATTAAGCACGACTTGAAGACTCGTCTGGGCGAGTATAAATAGTAATTAGGCCCAGAGCGTCCTGGCGCGATCGCACGATCGGCCGGGGGTTTAGCTGTATGCTAATGAGAAGCCACTTTAGGTTAGATGCACCTATATGATGTGTGGGCTTGCCGTAGTAGCCTTTGCGAATTGGAAAGCACATCATAGACCCCATGTGAGTAATCTTTTGAAAGCCTGGGTAAGAAAAAGCATCATGTCCCTATCCACCCCTTAGATAGTAGCCGGTCATACTGTAGATCTACCGGAGAGCTGCATCCTCTACAAAGATGCCGACAGAACTTGAACTGCCGTAGATGCTAATAAAACAAGGCTGCACACATAAGCAGATCAAAAAAGTGTAGGGAGTTGCTCCCAAACCCGTCACACATAAGACGTTAAAAAGTGTACTTTGCCGATTGCCGAGTCTCCGATTGGAGCTGACATGAGGCGGCTTTGCTTGAACGAGAAAAATAGGAAACTACAAAACTACAGAAATACTTATATAGAAATATAGATTACTACAAATATAGATTTTTAGAAAAGGAGATTAAATGGGCCGAAGAAATAAGGCGTACTCAAAGGATCTGCACCAACAGGCTTATGACCGGCTCACTGGGATGCAAGCCTTTGGCGAGAGCAAAAAAGAAGCTGTGGCCAATGGTACAGAGAAAGAAAAGATTTTTTCTTTCAATACCTATAAGAGCTATTGGAAACACACAAAGTATTTTATCAAGTACATCAAGGAAAAGCATCCGGAATGTACCACCCTGAAAAGCGCAAAAAAGTATGCCAATGAGTGGCTGCAGAGCAGGGCGGATCAGGGCCTGTCTGCGTGGACGGTACAGCTGGAGGCGAAGGCGCTGGGAAAGCTATACGGCATCTCACCTGACGACGAAAATTATTTTAAGCCGCCAAAGCGTAACAGGGAGGACATTAAGAGGAGCCGCGGGGATCGAGTACGCGACCGGCATTTTTCCAAGACGAACAATGACGAGCTGATAAAATTCTGCAGGGGAACCGGCTTACGGCGAAAGGAGCTTCAGGAGCTGCGAGGGAAAGACCTGGTATCCAGAGAGCAGATAGAGAAGGAGCTTGTAGAGCTGCAGCGTGTTCCAGAGGAGCAGCGGGCGCCGAGCGTCACAAAGCGGCTTGAAATGCTCCAGGACGCCCTTATGTTCCCAGAGGGGTGGTTTATCCATGTACGCAACGGAAAGGGCGGACGTGAGCGCCTGAGCCCGATTATCGGCAAAAATGCGGGGCAGATCATAGAGAGAATATCTGATACTCCTGCAGAGGAAACGGTATGGCAGCACATTCACAATAGTGCGGACATACACGGCTACAGGGCTGAGTATGCTACGGCCGTTTATAAGGCGCACGCCAGGGCAATCCAGGACATTCCCTACGACCGGGTAAACCGGGGAACCGGAAAGCGGTATCAGAGTGATGTATATACCTGCCGAAAAGATGAGGCAGGGAAGAAGCTGGATAAGGCTGCTATGCTGATCTGCAGCAAAGCCCTTGGCCATAACCGTATCAGCGTCGTAGCCGATAATTATATCCGGGGACTGTAAGAAGGGAGTACCACCATGAGCGAGTTTGTAAGAAAAGCAATGATGGGGTATAAGGAAGTCTCTGGCGGATATGAGGATCAGGAGTGTACTCATGTGATTCTGACAAAGCAGGAGTATGCAGATCAGCTTAAAGAAGTTAATCAGGCGAGGAGAGAGGCGCAGAGTACAAAATATAATGCCAACAGAGAAATTCAAGAAATGCGCCGTGAGGCCCAGGCGAAAATTGCTGCAGGGGAGGCTGCTGCGGCCAAAACAATAGCAGATCTGGAGGCGGCACTTGCTGCAGAGCAGGAAGAATCTGCGCTGCAGCGCGGACTTAATGCTAACCTGCTGCGGATCGCAAAGGAACGAGCGAACGCGGATCGCAGACTGAAGCCCAAAAAGCAGCATACGGGGTATGTGGTAATAGCATCGATGGAAAAGGAACAGCGGTACAAAGACGGGAACCGAAGATGGCGCACGGTGACGCTATGGGAAACAGTAATTGAAACCCCATATGTTGTGAGCTTTGAAGTGGACGAAATAAGATCTTTGATACAAGAGCTATTCACTGAAGATGCAGATGGATGTTGGATGATTCAAAGAATTGGCATAAACGGAAATTGCCCTGAAGGATATACGAAAATGATTGAAGATCCGGAATGGAGAAAAGTATATCCTGAACATAATGTGATGCTGGAGCGTCGGCTAAAGGCCAATTACAGAACCGGCTATTGGGAGATAATTTTCCTGCATACAAAACCGCTTGGGCCGGTGCCAGCAGATATGAAAATGTGCTGAGATCAAAAAATACCCGCTGCTATGCAGCGGGTATTTTTTAATTTATAGATTGTGCCTGACGATTTCCGGATTGTTCAAGGCACTTTCAAGGATACGGCTCAGAACGGACGTGTACCCTTTGCCGAGGGATTTTGCTTTTCTAAGAGCTTGAGGAGAGAGGCGGAGCGTGACGGTCTGCTTGCAACGATCCTCTCGATTGGCTGCGACGATTTGCTTGAATTGAGTTATTTGGGCAGGAGTAAGCTCAGGGCAATCTTCGTCCGGAGTTACGGGCCTGTCGGCCAGAGCTTCAAGCATTTCGGTCTGAGCAGCTGTCAACGGCGTATTCAAATCAATGTCCTTACGAATAATCATAATATATACTCCTTTCCTGCTTGGTAGCTTTTCTTGCAGAGATAAGCCTGATAACATTTCCGCGTTCGGTATATACAACCATGATGACAATGGCCACGCCATTGATTTGCCCTATGGTAATATATCGATCTTCATCTGCAGAGTGTTCGTCATCAAAAATTTCAATTCGGTTTTCGTCATGGAAGACGAGCGCTGCTGTACTGAAGTCTATGCCATGTCTGATTATGTTTTTCTTCTCCTTGTTGTCGTCCCACTCAAAAAGCATACAACATCCCTCCGTTGAAAGTATTGTATCATATTGTGAGACAAATTGCAACACAAATTAGAACACGAATACGGGCGTGTACCGTCCTCATACCACTTGAAAAAACGCAAGAAATGCGGTATACTCAAAACACAAAAATGCGGGTTTACTTCATTGATAATAAACGCCCCCCTTTTAATAGAGCAGGGTTATATTTTCTAAGGAGAAAGTCGGAGGGGAAAAAGGGGTGTGCGGCGGGGTGTGGGAATGTGGTAAACCCGTAGGGTTTTCCATCATTTCCATGCCCCAGAGCGAGGGGGAAAGGGGGAGGTGACTTTCTCTTTAAGCCGCCGTAGGCGGCGCTCTTTGGCTCCCCTTTTCCCCCTTCCCGCCCGCAGGCGATTCCCCGCCGCAGCGGATTTTCTTTTTTGCTTCTTTTTTCTTTTCTGGATTGGAGGTATTTTTATGGCTATGGATCAGCAGACTGCTTTGGAGCGGCAGCAGGCACTTTATCGGGAGAAGAATGCCCACCTCCGGCAGTATCTGGAGCCGGTGGAGCCGTATGAGTTTTATCGAGAGATCTTCCCGGAAGGATCATTTGAGAGGAAAGGGCATTATGAAGATGCCAAGGGAAACGCTATTGCGCTGACTGTTCCAAAAAAGCAGGACAGCCGGGAAAATGGTGTAGCGTTGGAAATTGAGGGAGATGGGAAAGCTCGACGGCATTTGATTACGGACGAGCTGGAGGAACTGAGTGAGATCCAGGGCACAGATTTTACAATCATGTCCCCTATCTCATATTTTGGACGGCAGCGCCGTGGGCAGAATGCCAGGTATCTCTATGCGATGGTCTTTGACCTTGACGGTGTAGGGATGCCGCAGCTCCGGGATACGCTGCATCAGATGAACAAGGACATTATTCCCAGGGCTACCTTCGTGGTAAACAGCGGAACCGGCCTGCATCTGTATTATGTGCTGACGGAGCCGATTCCTATGTACCCGCAGAATCAGAAGATTTTGAAGGAACTGAAATACGCTCTTACCCGGCAGATCTGGAACAGGTTTACTTCGTCCATCAAGGAGCCGCAAATGCAGGGTATTTTACAGGGATTCCGTGTGGTTGGCACCAGCTCTAAGCTGGGGAAGGACTATCCTGTGGTGGCTTATCGTTATGGCGGTGCGGTGGCGCTGGAGAAGCTGCTGGACTATATCCCGGACAGCAATGGAGAGCAGCAGCGCATACAGGCACTCATGCGAAAGAGCCGCCTGTCTCTGGCCGAGGCAAAAGAGAAGTATCCGGACTGGTATGATCGCCGGGTGGTGAAGAAGGAGCGCCGGGGGCGCTGGACGGTGAAGCGGGATCTTTATGACTGGTGGCTGCACCGCATTGCAGATGAAATCAAGGTAGGACACCGTTTTTATGGCATTATGACCTTAGCCATCTATGCTAAGAAATGTAACATAGACGAAGCGGAGCTGCGCCGAGACGCTTTTGACCTGCTCAAGCCTTACGATGATATGAGTGAGGAGGACATCAACCGCTTCACAAAGGACGATATTGTGTGCGCTCTGGAGATGTTCAACGAGGACTATGTAACCTTTCCGAGAGACGACATTTCCAAGCTCTCTGGGATGACTATGCCGGTTAACAAGAGAAATTGGCGTAAACAGGCAGAGCATTTAGGTAGAGCGAGGGTTGTACAAGCGTTTGATGACCCGGATGGGAAATGGAGAAATAAGGACGGGCGACCAAAGGCTCAAAAGAAGGTCTATGAATGGCGGCAGCAGCATCCAGCCGGTCGCAAAGCGGACTGTCATCGAGATACTGGCCTTGATCCTAAGACGATCCGAAAATGGTGGGACAGCGAGCCGCCTGCGGTGAGGCAGGAGGACGGACACATGGTGGCACGGGTACGGCCGTCACAGGCGTTGAGTGATCTGCTGGTGGAGGCATTAGGCCAGGGTGAGGATTAGGGGTGGTTTCCGGCTCTGGAACGGCCCAGGAGGGCTTTTCCGGCGGTTTGAGGGTAAAACATACCACCCCCACTCTATTGCGCCCGGAAAGCCTTGTAAATCAAGGGTTTTACCACCTGTAAATGTCTACATATCGGTGTGACGCATTTGCAGAATGGCAAAGAAAAATACTTGTATTTTTCTTTGTTTTTGCATATAATATGAGTAGGAAAGGAGTGTTGGATATGGCACACACGGTCAATGTGAATTTTAAGTTGGATGAAGATGTGAAAAAAAGGATGGAACGAGCCTGTGCCGAGATGGGCCTTTCCATGAGCGCCGCGTTTACGATGTTTGCAAAAAAGGTCGGCAGGGAGTACCGTATTCCGTTTGAGATTTCGGCTGATCCGTTCTACTCGGAAAGGAACCTCCGCTACCTGGAAAGCGTTATGCAGGATGTGAAGGATGGTAAGGCTCACTTTGCCGAGCATGACCTGATTGAGGTGGACTGATGAAGCTGTTGTGGGAGGATCGGGCGTGGAGTGACTATTTGTATTGGCAGACACAGGATAAAAAGACGCTGAAACGGATCAACGCGCTGATAAAGGATATTCTGAGAAGCCCCTACCAGGGGATCGGCAAGCCGGAGCCGCTGCGGGAGAACCTGAGCGGCTGGTGGAGCCGCCGCATTGATGAAACCAATCGCATTGTTTACTATGAGCAAGGAGAGATTGTCTATATTATCTCCTGCTTGGGCCACTATGACGATTGAGAAAGGAAGGGCCGGTTATGAGCTGGGGTAAAGAGAGGATCGCACAGCTGCAGCTCCCCAATCCAGAAGACGATGATCCGCACCCCCGTCTGCTCTTAGAGGGGGAAGGCGTACACGCCGGGCAGGGGTTTACTGCCTTGTTCCCCGATGGGTGGCATGACATTACCCTGGAGGTGGCCTGGGAGCCGGAAGGCCCCGGCTGCTGGTACATATCCACGCCGGGATTTAAGGGTGTGTGTCCCATTGGCCTGTTTGTGAAGGTATGAAAACCATCCGGCAGATAGCCGACGAGATAGGCGTATCGAAGCAGGCGGTTTATAAGCGGTATAAAGGAAAGCTGTATACGGCTTGCGCTCCGTATGCGCATACGGTACAGGGGGTCTTGTATCTATCGGAGCAGGCT
>ENA-ORTB01003748-ORTB01003748.1-human-gut-metagenome-genome-assembly--contig:-NODE-3748-length-11396-cov-35.683714_pt1 | contig 11396 bp, 10 predicted proteins | sample MGYA00241905_ERZ509174 | MGnify/ENA primary metagenome ERZ509174 (study PRJEB26280, sample SAMEA2338851) | human gut metagenome | biome: human gut; feature: human-associated habitat; material: faeces...
AAACAGCAGGAAAGAGAAGAGGTATGGGCTGAAGTAGATTCACAGGCACAGGGAGTTTTTCAGGATGGAGAAAAACTGAAAGGCTTTCTGGACTTTATGGCAGAGTGTAATACCCAGAGAACACCGAATCTGCTTTTGATTTACGGACAGCATCCAGATTTTAAGGTGGTAAGGTCTTATGAACGCTGGAGAGAAGAACACCGTTCGGTCAAAGTCGGGGAACATGGCATTACTTATATGATTTCCACTGAATACGAAAAAGACGGAGAAATGCGGAGAGGGTATACGATTGGAAAAGGATTTGACATCAGTCAGATGTCTGGAAAGCCATTGGAAGAACGCCCTCAGCGAAGTCTGACAGAACTGATAGGAACTGTCTTAAAAGACCAGTCGGTACGTGTGCAGATTGAGGATGATCTGCCAGACAAAGTGCAGGCCCAGTACAATCCGAGATACCGTACCATTTATATCCGCAACGGAATGAGTGAAGTAACGACATTCCATGCACTGAACAGAGAACTGGCGTGTGCAGCACTGGACCAGCATACCGGAACCTACAGCCGACAGAAAGTCAGTGCACAGGCTTATTGTGCAGCCTATGTGATTGCGAAACGTTATGGTGTGGATGTTACCGGATTCAATCTGGAGTATATTGCACAGAGAAATGAATGTGGAAAGAAAGATCCACAGGAACTGAGAGACTTTTTAAATGATGTCCGTCAGGCTTCCTATAGTATCCGAAACCATATCGAACGGAATTTTGGTGCAAAGGAACAGGAGTATATAACCGATGAGTTCGCAATCGGAGACCCTGTAAAAATACCGGAAACCAAGGATGAAAAACCATCTGAAAAAGCATCCGGAAAAGAGAAAAAAGCAAAGAGCCAGCCGGAACGATAAAAGTGAAAAAGTTGGACGGTTGGAGTAGCTATTACGGAGGTCTTGTGATATGGTTGGTGTAACAAAAAAAGGAGGTCAGCCAGATGACAAAATACTATTTGAAGATGGATAACATTATGAAAAATATGTTCGTGGTGGCACTGAATGATGAGCTGCAGGCACAGAGTGAGCAGGATGAATGTTTGGAAGAAACGAAAGCTCTTCTGAAAAAAGTAAGTGAATACGACCTCGCCCAGAAACGGCTGCAGATTACAGCCGGGGAACAAAGGCAGATCCGTAAGGCACTGAACAGACTCAGAAGTAAATATCTTGCAGCCGGAAGATACAGTGATGGAATAGATAAAGTTATTATTCAGGTTGCAAAACCGAATACTAGCAGACACATGTTCTGGTAGAGAAAGGAGTGGTTGATTGGTCATTTATTCAAGAGAAAAAGTGGCAAGACTTAGAGAACAGTATCCGGCAGGAACAAGAATCTGTCTGAATTCGATGGACGGAGAAGCGGGTATGCCGCAGGGACTGGAAGGAACTGTGCAGTATGTGGATGATGCAGGCCAGCTTGGTGTTAAGTGGGACAACGGCAGAAGTCTCTCACTGATACCGGGAGTGGATTCCTTTCATAAGAAAGAAGGACAGGGACATCCAGAAGAAAAGCCACGCAAGAAAAGAGAATCTGACTTGCAGAGATAAGTACAAAAAAGCAGGACTGGGTTCTGTATCTTGTCTTTCTGCCATTTGTCTGGTGGGCGGCAGCGATTACCGCTTGTGCCATTACACCGGATAAGAATTTTATTCAAATCTTAGAAACGCTGAGCGAAAAACTCGAACAGCCGTTTTTTATCACGTATACACCGTATACGTTCAAATGTATTCTGATATTCACAGCAGCCTATTTCTTAGGCATTGGTATTTATGAATCCCAAAAAAGAAATTATAGAAGAGGCGTGGAACATGGTTCCGCAAAATGGGGCAACGTGTCCGAAATCTGCAGACGTTACTGCGAAAAGCAGTACACGAATAATCTGCTTCTGACACAGCATTTCCGCATGGGACTGGATGGATATAAGCATAAACGAAATTTAAATGTGCTGGTAGTCGGAGGTTCCGGGGCAGGAAAGAGCCGGACCTATGCGATTCCGAACATCATGCAGTGCAACTGCTCGATGGTGATCACAGATCCGAAAGCGGGTGCGAAACGTTCCTACTTGAAAAGAGTAGGCACAGCACTTCATTAAATCAATATTTAATGTGTGTTGGAGAACTAAACACACGAATAGTCGAATGACGGGGTAACGCCCTGAAAGGCTACTTTAATACTCCGACTGGCAGAAACTTGAGTAAACAAGGCTCTGTCAGAAGCTCGGTGAAGTCGGCAGACAGACACCGTAACAGATAATGCTGACGAAAGATTCCCAGAGGTGGGCGTTGTGTCCTATATGCCGGAAGTCTATAAAATATCTATGGTTAGAATGTAGATGAGAGGTCTACTGACGAATCCTTGAATGTACAGGTCTATATCGGGGCTGGATAGAAATGTCCAGTGACACAAACAGTGTCGCTACTGTGGGTGAGTAAGACTCCGCATTTATGAAAATCCATATAACGTTAAAGGCGTTATCAAGGTAGCAGGCTTATAGAGGAAACCTAAGGATATATGTACAGATAGTGTGTTTGGAACGTTGAAAGCTGACAACATGGAGATTTTACTGTCTGTGAAGTGTTCACATCAGAAAGTTATTGTGAGATTAGCAATGATATAAGGTGTGTTAATGTCAGTGAGAGTGGTGGCACAGTACCTATGAAACCGTGATAACAAGCGGTGGAGGGATAGCCACTAGTCATATGAAGAATAGAATTACTAAGAAAAATGGTATGGGTTCGAGTAAGACTAAGAGATGTACTTGCTCCTGCAAACAAGGAGGGTACAGACCATGCTAAAGAAAAACAAGCTCCGCTATAACGAGTATTATGATATGCAACATATTTATGACGAGTTATACGCACAGAGCAAGAACGGTAATAACTTTTATAAGTTACTTGAAATTATTGGTTCGGAACAAAATATTTGTTTAGCTTACCGTAATCTGAAATCAAACAGTGGCAGTAAAACGGCTGGAACGGATGGAATGACGATAGACGATATAAAACAACTCAGCAATGCTGAGATTGTTGCTACCGTTCGGGAAAGCCTTAGCAACTACCGCCCCAAATCAGTCAGACGTGTTTTCATTCCAAAAGCTGGGAGCGATAAAATGCGTCCATTGGGGATTCCGTGTATCTGGGACAGGCTGGTACAACAATGTATCCTGCAAGTCCTAGAGCCGATATGCGAACCAAAGTTCCATAATCATTCCTATGGATTCCGTGCGAATCGAAGTGCCCACCATGCAGTCAGCAGAGTAACGACACTGATAAATTTATCAAAATATCATTACTGTGTTGACGTAGACATTAAAGGATTTTTCGATAATGTCAATCATGGAAAACTATTAAAACAAATCTGGACACTTGGTATTCGGGATAAAAGATTGATTTGCATTATCAGCAAAATGCTGAAAGCCGAAATTGACGGCGAGGGTGTCCCAGAAAAAGGAACGCCACAAGGCGGTCTGTTAAGTCCACTGCTCTCCCTCATAGTCCTTAATGAATTAGACTGGTGGGCAAGCAGTCAGTGGGAAACATTCCAGCCGAAGAACCGCAGTAAAAATGGGTGGCTTCAATACGCAAAGAAATATACCAAACTGAAAAGCGGTTTTATTGTACGTTACGCTGATGATTTTAAAATCATGTGTTCAACCTATGGAGAAGCACAAAGATTTTACCACAGTACCGTAGATTTTCTTAATAAAAGGCTGAAATTAGAAATCAGTCCAGAGAAATCAAAGGTAGTAAATCTGAAGAAAAATTCATCAGATTTTCTGGGGTTCAAAATCAAAGTCATTCCAAAAGGAAGAACGAAACACGGTTATGTTGCCAAAACAGATATGAACCAAAAAGCATTAAAGAAAGCGAAAACAAATCTAAAGTTAAAGGTAAAAGATATAGCCAGACATACGACTGGCTTCAATATCAGCAGATATAATCTGACAGTTATCGGTATGCAGAATTACTACTGCATAGCAACTAACGTATATAACAACCTGACAGAAGTAAGTTACGCTCTCTTACCGACCATACGAATCCGTTTAAGGAACATTGCAAAATCAGTTCCATTTGAAAGTACAAGTTCAGAATTTCAGAGCAGGACAAAAGGAATCAGACCAAAAACAAAAATAGTGATGATTGCGGATAATCCGCTATTGCCGATTCAAGGAGTACAACACAAAAATCCTATGAATTTCTCGCAAGATATTTGTAATTTTACAAAGCAAGGGAGAAACAAGGTGCATGAGGACGTTGTAGTTGTAACAAAAGAAGAAATCCGAGCGTTGTTGGAAAATGAAAACCCTGCCGATAGCGTAGAGTTTAACGACAATCGTATTTCGGCATATATCGCACAACAAGGCAACTGCTATGTAATGAATCGTCGAGGAACTCCGTCCACTCTGATATGTATTCACAAATCAGACAAAGGAGATAACCTTGACAGATATTCTAATCTGGCATTTGTGGAAATTCCCATTGCAAAGGCAATCCTAACAGAATCAGCAGACGAAGCAAAATCACTGTTAAAAGGTTATGTTCTTAATAGTCAGCAGAAGAAAAAACTGAACAGAATACGGACGAATTACGGATACCAGACAATAACTGGGAAATAACTTATAAATCTATTTGGATATGATGGAACGCCGTATGAAGCGAAAGTTTCATGTACGGTGTGAAGCGGGGGAAAACTTGGAGATAACATCAAAAAGTTACCTATCGCTATAACTTCTGCGCAAAACAGGAGGTGTTCTGGAACGGAATGGATATGAAGTCCGGGTTTTTGATTTGATCAATCCGGAGACTTCCTGGTGTTATAATCCGTTTGCGTATGTCCGGGATGACAAGGATGTGCTGAAACTAATTAACAACCTGATCCGCAACACGACACCGAAAGGTGCACAAAGCTCGGACCCGTTCTGGGAAAAGTCAGAGACTGCACTTTTACAGGCACTTATGCTGTATTTACTGCATGAAGCTCCACCGGAAGAACAGAACTTCCCGATGATCATGGAAATGCTTGGAAGCGCACAGGTCAAAGAAGATGATGAGGATTACCAGTCACCATTGGACATTTTGTTTGAAAGACTGGAAATGCGGGACCCAGAGAGTATTGCGGTCAAGCAGTATGCCATTTATAAGCAGGCGGCCGGAAAGACCGCAAAGTCTATTTTGATATCGGTTGGTGTCCGTCTGGCAGCGTTCAATCTGAAACAAATCGCCAACCTGACCTGTACGGACGAACTGGACTTATACAGTATTGGGGAGAAAAAAGTAGCACTGTTTTGCTGTATTCCGGATGCAGACACCAGCATGAATTATCTGGTCGGCATGATTTACAGTAATCTGTTTCAGACACTGTATTATGTGGCAGACCGGAAGTACGGAGGAAGGCTTCCGATTCCGGTACACTGCATTATGGATGAATGGCCAAACGTAGCCTTGCCGGATGATTTTGACAAGATTCTGGCAACCATGCGTTCCAGAGGGATTTCCTGCAGTATCATCATCCAGAACATCGCACAGATGAAAGCCTTGTTTAAAGACTCGTATGAGAGCCTGATCGGTAACTGCGATGAATTTTTATATCTGGGTGGAAATGAAAAAGAAGGACATAAGTATGTCTCGGAATTATTGGGAAAAGAGACATTGGATACCAATACCTACGGACAGACAAAAGGGCGTAGCGGCAGCTATTCGGTGAATTATCAGCAGACTGGAAGGGAACTTTTAACACCGGATGAAATACGGCTTTTAGATAACCGCAAAGCGATTTTGTTTATTCGTGGGGAGCGTCCGATCATGGACGATAAATATGATTTAAAAAAGCATGTGAATTTCAGATACACAGAGGACGGTGGTGCATCGCCTTATGATTATGCGAAAACACCACTGGCTCACGACGACCTAAAGATTGACATTAACAGATTAGACGATTACGAACTGCTGTCTACCGAGGACATCCTTGGTGAATAGCAGTTTTTTGATGGATTGGAGTGATGTGTATTGAAGAAACTTCTCACAGGAGAAAAAAATAGAACAAAAAAGAATACAACTGAAAAAATGACAACCCCGATGCCGATGGGGAGAAAACAGAAAAAGTGGATGAGCCTTTATATGGCACTGGTACTGACCGTAACGGTTGGAGCAACGACCGCATTCGCAGCCGGAGATCCGTTGTCCGTTATCAATAACCTGTCTACCTTTATTTTTTCTCTGATTCGTGCGATCGGTTTGATTTTGCTTGGATTTGGTGTTGTGCAGGTTGGTCTGTCTTTAAAAAGCCATGATCCAAGCCAGAGGGCAAATGGATTTCTGACACTGGCCGGAGGGGTAATTATTACGTTCGCCAAAGAAATCCTCGATTTGATTATGGCGTAAGCCTCTTTGAAAAAGTATATCAGGAGACAGCAGGAGTGCCGGAAGGTACTCCTGCATTCAAAAATATGTTCAGGGAGGTGAGAGTTTTTGAGTGATAACTGGATTGTACAGAATCTAAACTCAGCACTATCCACATGGAGTGAAAAGATGGCAGAACTGTGGACTCTGCTGACTGAAAATCCGGCAACTTTTAAGGGCGGCGGCATCTGGCGGATTATGGTAAATATTAATGATGCACTGACAGCCATTGCTTATGGATTACTGGTATTATTTTTCGCAGCCGGAATCATTAAAACGTGTGGCAGTTTTACAGATCTGAAAAAGCCGGAACATGTGCTAAAAGCATTTATCCGGTTTGCTCTTGCTCAGGGAGCAATCACATACGGAATGGAACTTATGCAGGCACTGTTTTCCATCGTGCAGGGAATCGTGACAACCGTAATGAGCGGCTCCAGTATGGCAGGAAGCGTGACGGAACTGCCAACGGAGATTGTAGATAAGATTGAGAGCGTGGGAATGCTGGAATCCATTCCGTTGTGGATTGTCACACTGCTTGGCAGTCTGCTGATCACTGTATTGTCATTTGTAATGATCCTGACAGTGTATGGCAGAATGTTCAAAATCTATATGTATACGGCAATCGCCCCGATTCCGATTTCCTCATTTGCAGGAGAACCCACGCAGTCCATTGGAAAGAACTTTATCCGTTCTTATATAGGCGTATGTCTGGAAGGGGCAATTATTGCACTGGCATGTATTATCTTTTCTGCTTATGCAGCAAGCCCTCCGGCTGTCGGAGATACGGAGTTGAGTGCAGTTACAATCGTGTGGAACTATGTCGGAGAACTGGTATTTAATTTACTGGTGCTGGTTGGAGCAATTAAGGCATCTGACCGTATTGTCAGAGAAATGATGGGACTTGGAGGTTAAAAATATGGATACAAAGAAAACATTAAGATATAACTGGGAATTCGGACGTGAGACAGTAGCGATACGAGTGAGCTCTTATCGGAACAATGGAAATTTATATGTAGGACTCTGCCATAAGGAAGGGAGAGAATGGGAAGATTTTGGAGATGTAACCATTAATCTGCCCTATCAGTTCTTAGAGCCAAATGAGGCTTTTATAACAGGAGATTTTACCAAGGATATGCTTCATTTTATCAAGGAACATAAACTTGGAAAAGTGTTGAATGAAACAGGAAGATCAGGATATGCAACCTATCAGAAGGTAGCGTTTGATCTAGCAAGACTTGCGGAATTTGATCCGGAAGGCGTTGCAGAACACTGTAGATTTGCCGGGATAGAAGTACCGAAAGAAAAACCACAGAAAACGAAGAAACAAAGCAGAGGAAAGGAGCGATAAGTTATGGAAGTCAAGATGAATAAAGAAATCCGGGACTATCAGGAATCCATGTTTATGGGACTGGACCTGAGACAATGTGTGTGTTCTGTTCTTGCGATTCTTACAGCAATCGGAATTTACTTTGGAATGCGTGAAATTACCGGACAGGAAATAACCGGATGGCTGTGTGTGCTTGGTGCTACTCCATTTGCTGCCTGTGGCTTTTTCAAATATCATGGTATGACAGCCGAACAGTTTTTATGGGCAGTGATCAAATCCGAATTGCTGTATCCGAAGAAACTGGTGTTTCAGTCGGAAGATATCCACTACTCCTGCATGCAGGAGACCATCTCGCTGGGAGAAAAGAATCAAAAGGATGGAGCGGAAATCATAAAAGAGCGGGAGCAAAAAGCAGAAGCAAAACAGAGAAAGAAACGCAAGGGAAGGAGTGATGCCTTTGATTAAAACCTTAAGTCAGGCACTTCGGATGGATAAGGAACGCTTCAAAGTTCCGAAATCCGTCCAACAGGCAATTCCCATCCAGCGAATCTGGCCGGATGGAATTTTTCAACAGGGAACGAAATTCTCAAAAACATATCGTTTTACAGATATCAACTATTATATTGCGAGTAAGGACAATAAGACAGAAATGTTTCTGGATTATTCCGAACTCTTAAATTCACTGGATTCCGGCATTTCTGCCAAAATTACCATCAATAACCGGAGAATCAATAAAGAAGAATTTGAAAAATCAATCCTGCTTCCAATGAAGGAAGATGGACTGGACCACTATCGGGAAGAATACAACGAAATGCTCCTGTCTAAGATTACAGGAACAAACAACAGCATCTATCAGGAACGGTATCTGACTGTCAGTGTACATAAAAGATCGATTGACGATGCAAGAACCTATTTTGCACGTATCGGAACAGACATCGTAACACATCTGGCAAAGTTATCGTCCACAGCAGAAGGACTGGACGCAGAGAGCCGGCTCCAGATTTTCAGGGACTTCTTCAAGGGAGATGTCCCACAGGCATTTCCGTTTGATCTGAAACAATTTGCCAAGAAGGGAACAAGTTTCAAGGACTGGATGTGTCCGGATTCTATGGAATTTGAACGTGACCATTTTAAAATCGGTGACAGGTACGGAAGAGTCCTGTATATGCAGGATTATGCAAGTTATGTTAAAGATGACATGATTTCAGAACTGTGTGACTTCAGCCGGAATCTGATGTTGTCGATTGATATCCTGCCAGTCCCTACGGATGAAGCGGTAAGGGAAATCCAGAACCGACTGCTTGGTGTGGAAACCAACGTGACCAACTGGCAGAGAAGGCAGAACGCTAATAATAACTTCTCGGCAATCGTACCATACGATATGGAACTTCAGAGAAAAGAAACCAAGGAAATGCTCGATGATCTGACAACCAGAGACCAGCGTATGATGTTCGGAATTTTGACAATGGTACATCTGGCAGACAGTAAAAAACAGTTGGATTCCGATACGGAATTATTATTGTCGATAGCAAGAAAGCATCTGTGCCAGATGGCAACATTAAAGTGGCAGCAAGTGGACGGACTCAATACAGTGCTTCCTTACGGACTGCGAAAGATCAATGCCCTGCGTACATTGACAACGGAATCAACGGCTGTTTTAATCCCGTTCCATACACAGGAAATCCTGCAGCCGGGCGGTATCTATTATGGGCAGAATGCAGTCAGCAAGAACCTTCTGGTAGCCGACCGGAAGAAACTGATGAATGGAAACAGTTTCCGGTTGGGCGTCAGTGGATCAGGAAAGAGCTTTTCGGCAAAAGAAGAGATTGTGCATCTGGCATTGAGTACCGATGACGATATCCTGATTCTTGATCCGGAGTCCGAATTCACAAAATTAGTAGAGGCTCTGGGTGGACAGGTTGTAAAAGTATCTGCGACATCAGACAATCACCTGAATGCAATGGATATGGACGCAGCCTACGGCAATGAAAAGAATCCACTGATTGAAAAATCGGAGTTTATTCTGTCTGTATTTGAACAGTTGGTTGGAGCAGGAAACCTGTCAGCAAAAGAAAAGTCAATCCTGGACCGCTGTGCTGCAGATGTGTACCGGGATTATATCCGAAGTGGTTATACCGGAGAAGTTCCGACATTGAAAGATATGTACCGACAGCTGATGTTACAGCCGGAAGAAGAGGCAAGAGGACTGGCATTATCATCCGAACTTTTTATCAATGGAAGCCTGAACACCTTTGCACAGCCGACCAATGTGAATAAGAAGAACAGGATCATGGATTATGATATCCGGGAACTGGGGGAACAGCTTATGCCACTGGGAATGCTGGTTACCTTAGACAGTATTTTCAACAGGGTAATTCAGAACTGGAAAGAAGGAAAAACGACATGGATATTTGCCGATGAGTTCTATCTGTTATTCCGCTATGAATACAGTGCAAATTTCTTCTACCGACTGTACAAGAGAATCAGAAAATACAATGGATTCGTGACAGGTTTAACCCAAAATGTTGAGGAACTTCTGAAATCGGACACTGCAAGACTGATGTTGGCAAACAGTGAGTTTTTGATTCTTTTGAATCAGGCAAGTACAGACAGGGAAGAATTGGCAGCTCTTTTGAATATTTCCGAAAACCAACTGTCCTATATTACAAATGTATCGGTTGGCAGTGGCCTAATCCGTTGCTCTGGGAATATCGTACCATTTGAGAATACGTTCCCAAAGAATACAGACCTTTATAAACTAATGACAACAAAACCGGGAGAATCATAATGAAGAAAAAAGAAGAAGTAACGATAACTTTTTATGCTGCAGAGTGCGGTGAGTTCCATGATTTAGGAGAATATACAAAATGCAGAACGCTGGAAGAGGCATATAAAAAGTACCAGAAATATTGTAGAACATCTGCCAATATGTGTCCGGCTATTGAGTTTTCTATCCATGATCCAGAATCAATTTATTCAGACATGGAATATCCATTACCGTTGTCATCAAAAGACAGGGGAGACTTGGAACTTGTGCCATATTACAACGAACATCCACTGGTAAATGAGGCAATCAGACAGGTGGAGCAGTTGCAGAAACAGCAGGAAAAAAAGAAACATCGGGATGTTGCCCGATGAGATAAGAGATACGGAAAGAGGGTGACCGGATGAAAGATATCAAGGAACGGGTAAGGGATAAGAATCCGAAGATTCGAAATCCGGCTGCCCGACTTCCGAAAGAACTGGTTCGCTCAGCGGTTCTGGAAGCAAAAGAAAAGCCAAGGGAACTACATGAAAAAAGCAGTGGGCAGTCAGAATCCCCAACACAGTATGGAACTGAAAAAATAGAATCCGTACAGTACAGAGCGGCGAGTGTGGCAGGAAAAAGTATAGGGAAAACCACATATCAAGGTGGAAAAAAACTTGCTGGAGTGACCTACAGGAAGATAAAGGAAAGAAAAAGCAGACAGGAAGAAGCGAAAGCTGCCGAAGAAGCAATGGAGCAGGGGGCAGAAAGCGGAAAGAAATTAATCAAGTTGAAACCGGAGCAGGCAGCACTTGCCAAGGAGAATGGTAAACGGCAGGTGAAAGCAGCACCGAGAGTGGTAAAAGTATCCGGTCTGTCTCA
>ENA-ORTB01003752-ORTB01003752.1-human-gut-metagenome-genome-assembly--contig:-NODE-3752-length-11387-cov-7.736498_pt1 | contig 11387 bp, 8 predicted proteins | sample MGYA00241905_ERZ509174 | MGnify/ENA primary metagenome ERZ509174 (study PRJEB26280, sample SAMEA2338851) | human gut metagenome | biome: human gut; feature: human-associated habitat; material: faeces...
TTGTTAACCTTAAATCTAATACTATGAAAAACACATTGCAAAGATACGGACTCTTGGGAAATTAGCAAATTATCCAAGAAAAATAGCATGTTTTATAACACGTTTTAATAGTTTTTCCCTACTTGTTAAGAAATCAGTCCTCCTTATTTCAAGGTATGTAACATTAATTTTGAAAATTGAATCGGAGCATACCGTTGATTCTCTGCCGAAAAACCGTTATCTTTGCAAGGATAATCACATTATGCACTCAATAAAAAAGAAAAGGAGACACCCGTGAACGAAGAAGAGATCGTCCTCACCCCGATGATGAAACAGTTTCTGGATTTGAAGGCAAAACATCCGGATGCAGTGATGCTGTTTCGTTGCGGTGACTTTTATGAAACATATTCTACGGATGCCATCGTTGCAGCCGAAATTTTAGGGATCACACTGACAAAACGTGCCAATGGGAAAGGAAAAACTATCGAGATGGCAGGTTTTCCTCATCATGCCCTTGATACCTACCTTCCGAAATTGGTTCGCGCTGGAAAACGTGTCGCTATCTGCGACCAGCTCGAAGACCCCAAAATGACGAAGAAGCTGGTGAAGCGTGGTATTACCGAATTGGTTACTCCTGGTGTTTCTATCAATGATAATGTTCTGAACTATAAAGAGAATAACTTCCTGGCTGCCGTTCATTTCGGAAAGGCTTCCTGTGGAGTTGCTTTTCTCGATATTTCTACCGGTGAATTCCTTACTGCAGAAGGACCTTTTGATTATATAGACAAACTGTTGAATAACTTTGCCCCTAAGGAAATTCTTTTTGAACGTGGCAAACGCCTGATGTTTGAAGGTAATTTCGGTAACAAGTTCTTTACATTCGAGCTGGACGACTGGGTATTTACAGAAACGACTGCCCGTGAGAAACTGCTGAAACACTTTGAAACGAAGAATCTGAAAGGTTTCGGAGTGGAGCACTTGAAAAACGGTATCATTGCTTCCGGTGCTATCCTGCAGTATCTGACAATGACGCAGCATACGCAGATTGGTCACATCACTTCATTGGCACGTATTGAAGAAGATAAATACGTCCGTCTGGATAAGTTCACGGTGCGTAGCCTTGAGCTGATTGGCAATATGAATGATGGAGGCAGTAGTCTAATCAATGTGATCGACAGAACGATCAGCCCGATGGGAGCGCGTCTGTTGAAACGTTGGATGGTTTTTCCGTTGAAGGATGAGAAGCCGATTAATGAACGCTTGAACGTAGTGGAATATTTCTTCCGCCAACCAGATTTTAAGGAATTGATTGAAGAACAGTTGCATCTGATAGGTGACCTGGAGCGTATTATTTCCAAAGTGGCTGTAGGGCGTGTGTCGCCTCGTGAAGTCGTTCAGTTGAAGGTTGCCTTGCAAGCAATTGAGCCGATAAAACAGGCATGTATGGAAGCTGATAATGCGAGCTTGAATCGCATTGGCGAACAGTTGAATCTTTGTATTTCTATTCGTGACCGGATTGCCAAAGAGATTAAAAATGATCCTCCTTTACTGATAAATAAAGGTGGAGTGATTCAGGACGGTGTGAACGCAGATTTGGATGAATTGCGGCAAATCTCCTATTCAGGAAAAGACTATCTGCTAAAGATACAGCAGCGGGAGAGCGAAGAGACGGGTATTCCGAGTTTGAAAGTAGCTTATAATAACGTATTCGGTTATTATATCGAAGTCCGTAATGTGCATAAGGATAAGGTTCCACCCGAATGGATTCGCAAACAGACGTTGGTCAACGCAGAGCGTTATATCACGCAGGAACTGAAAGAATACGAAGAAAAGATTTTGGGAGCGGAAGATAAGATTCTGGTTCTGGAAACGCAGCTATATACGGACTTAGTACAGGCATTGATGGAATTTATTCCACAGATACAGATTAATGCGAATCAGATTGCACGTCTGGACTGCTTGTTGTCATTTGCCAATGTGGCCCGTGAGAATCGTTATATCCGTCCGATTATTGAGGATAATGACGTGCTGGATATTCGCCAGGGACGTCACCCGGTGATTGAAAAGCAACTTCCGATAGGCGAGAAGTATATTGCCAATGATGTAATGTTGGACAGCAACACGCAACAGATTATTATTATTACAGGTCCGAACATGGCCGGTAAGTCTGCACTTTTGCGTCAGACGGCGTTGATTACGTTATTGGCTCAAATCGGCTCGTTTGTTCCTGCGGAGAGTGCACACATCGGTTTGGTAGATAAGATATTTACCCGTGTTGGAGCGAGTGATAATGTATCAGTTGGCGAATCTACATTCATGGTAGAGATGAATGAAGCGGCTGATATCCTGAATAATGTTTCTTCCCGGAGTCTGGTATTATTTGACGAATTGGGTCGTGGTACTTCTACTTATGATGGTATTTCCATTGCCTGGGCAATTGTAGAGTATATCCATGAACATCCGAAAGCAAAAGCACGTACATTATTTGCTACGCATTATCATGAATTGAATGAGATGGAGAAATCCTTCAAGCGTATCAAGAACTATAATGTATCGGTGAAAGAAGTGGATAACAAGGTAATCTTCCTTCGTAAACTGGAACGTGGCGGTAGTGAGCACTCTTTCGGTATTCATGTGGCAAAGATGGCCGGTATGCCGAAAAGCATTGTGAAACGTGCAAATGAGATATTGAAACAGCTTGAATCTGATAATCGTCAACAGGGCATAGCAGGTAAACCGCTGGCAGAAGTGAGCGAGAATCGTGGAGGTATGCAGTTAAGCTTCTTCCAGTTGGACGATCCGATTCTCTGTCAGATTCGCGATGAGATATTGAATCTTGATGTGAATAATCTTACTCCTATTGAAGCGCTGAATAAACTGAATGATATTAAGAAGATAGTCAGGGGGAAATAAGCTGAAAATGTATATAATGTCTTAGGATATGTTTTCGATTGTTGTCCTGACATTAGGGAAATGGCATTTGTTTTATTGATAAAAAAGAGGGATTAGTGATGTTTGAACCGCTAATCCCTCTTTTTTTGATTTAGGCTATTTTATTTTTCTTCTTGTCATAGAAGAACATGAAATAGACGCCTATTATGATAAACGGAACGCTTAGCCATTGCCCCATATTGAACATCATGCTGTTTTCAAAATCTTCCTGATTTTCTTTTAGGAATTCGATGAAAAAGCGGAAGGTGAAGATATAAGTCAGACAAAGGCCGAAGAAGAAGCCGCGATGCAGTTTCTTGCTGTAATTCTTATATAAGTAAAGCATGATGAAGAACAGGATAAGATAAGCAATGGCTTCGTAGAGCTGTCCCGGATGACGGGGTTGCATATCTACACGCTCGAAAACGAATGCCCAAGGTACATCAGACGGTTTGCCTATGATTTCGGAGTTCATCAGGTTGGCAAGGCGGATGAAGCAGGCGGTGATTGGAGTAGCTACGGCAATCATATCCAGCACGTCCATATAATGGAGTTTCGTCTTGCGGCAATATAGCCAAAGGGCGATTATCAATCCTAATGTACCGCCGTGGCTGGCAAGTCCTTCATATCCGGTAAATTTCCAGTTTCCGTCCGGCATGAATTTGATAGGAAGAATCATTTCCCAAAAATGAGACAAGTAGTATCCCGGATCATAGAACAGACAGTGTCCTAGGCGGGCACCAATCAGAATACCAAAGAAACAATAAAAGAAAAGAGGGTCAAACTTCTTTTCCTCTATCTTTTTATCCCGGTACTGGTAGTGAACAACCACATAAGCAAAGAATATTCCTACTGCCCACAGTAATCCGTAATAACGGATAGAAATGCCGAACAGGTTGAATAGTTCGGGATTCGGGTTCCAGTTGATGGATAATAGCATGGTATTCATTCTATATTGGATTAATGTTAATGATTAGATTCTTTGAATTTCTCCGCAACCATCCGGTAGGTCGGTATATCTATTCCCTGTTCTTCGGCTGCTGCAATCATGTCGAAGAGCAATCCTTGTATTTCCGAGTCGTGTCCGCGTGCCAGGTCTTTTTGCATAGAAGCGGTACTTTCGGGGTCGAGCTTGTCAATCACTTTTAGGTTGTAGCTGACTGGGTCTTCGGGAAATTCGACGCCCAGTTTCTTTCCTAAGGCAGCGCTTTCCGTAGAAAGTCCGATAAATGTATCCCGTATCTTTCCCGGTTTCTGCACTTCTCCCATCGGAACGTCGTAGTAAGCACCCGTCACAGCCATTGCGGAGATAAACGACCATTTGATAAACGTATCCCGGTTGATGTCCGGTGAGAGGTCTACCTTTATGCCTGCTTCCTGCAAGTCTTGTTGGATAGCTTCCAGTAATCCGGGTTTTACAACTGTGCCGCAATGAGCGCCGTATACCAACCGGAATATCTTTCCCATTTGGGTGATTTCTCCTGTGCCGGATACGAAACCTACGATATAGATGCAGCCGTCGAGGACAGTGACTTCCGGTACCAACTTTTGTATGCGTGGTCCTGTGCCGTACACATTTAGAATAGGGATGACAACCGTGTCTTTGTGTGCTGCCCTTTTAATCAGTCCTACGATGGAATCGACCGAATAACCTTTCACGCATACAAATATCACATCTGCTTTTCCATTGAATTCTTCAGCGGTAGTAGCCGGAATCCGGAGCGTATGTTCGCCCTTCAAATCCGATTTCAGTTTCAAACCGTTCGTTTGAATCGACTGCAAGTGAGCTCCACGGGCAATACAAGTTACATCTTTGCCTGCCAGCGACAAGAATCCTGCGATACTGCCGCCTACACCTCCCGTTCCTGCAATGAGATATTTCATATTGTTAGCGAATTAGTAATTAATAAGTCGTCGGTGGTAACCGATAATCACACGTTGAAACGGAAATGCATGATGTCGCCATCCTGCACCACATATTCTTTTCCTTCTACACCCAGTTTTCCGGCTTCTTTCACAGCTGCTTCCGAGCCGTATTTGATATAATCATCGTATTTGATAACTTCGGCACGGATAAAGCCTTTTTCAAAATCGGTGTGGATCACTCCGGCACATTGAGGAGCTTTCCATCCTTTTTCGTATGTCCAGGCACGTACTTCTTGTACACCGGCAGTGAAATATGTTTCGAGATTCAGGAGTTTATAAGCAGATTTGATAAGACGTGCTACGCCCGATTCTTCCAAGCCTACTTCGGCAAGGAACATTTGACGGTCTTCGTACGTTTCCAGTTCGGCGATGTCCGCTTCTGTTTTGGCTGCGACAATCAGGATTTGAGCATTCTCGTCTTTTACGGCTTCGCGTACCATATCTACGTATTTATTTCCGTTTACTGCGCTTGCTTCATCAACATTGCAGACATACATTACCGGCTTGCTGGTCAATAAGAACAGTTCGTGAGCAATCTTTTGTTCGTCTTTTGTTTCAAAAGTCACTGTACGTGCAGATTTTCCTTGTTCCAGTGCGTCTTTATATTGAACGAGTACATCGTAAGCTAACTTTGCAGCTTTGTCTCCGCCCGTCTGTGCTTGTTTCTGTACTTTCTGGATACGGCTTTCGATGGTTTCCAGGTCTTTCAATTGAAGTTCGTAGTCAATGATTTCTTTGTCGCGGACGGGATTTACGCTTCCGTCTACGTGTGTCACATTGTCGTCATCGAAGCAACGGAGTACGTGGATAATTGCGTCTGTTTCACGGATATTGGCAAGGAACTTGTTTCCTAGTCCTTCACCTTTGCTTGCGCCTTTCACAATGCCGGCTATGTCCACGATTTCCACCGTTGCGGGAACAATTCTTCCCGGATGGACAATTTCGGCAAGGGTGTTGAGGCGTGCGTCGGGCACAGTAATTACTCCCACATTGGGTTCTATGGTGCAAAAGGGGAAGTTTGCAGCTTGCGCTTTAGCACTGCTAAGACAGTTGAACAGGGTTGATTTGCCAACATTAGGCAGTCCCACTATTCCGCATTGTAATCCCATATCTCTGTATTCGTTTTAGTTCCGAATGCAAAGGTAGCCAAATTCGCGCAAACAGACACGCTTTTAATTAATCGCGCCCAAAGTGCAAGGTAAAAGAATTATAAATTGATACGGAGTTTCCCCAATTCTTATTATTTTTGTGCTGTGATGAAACTAAGCCGCATAATACTGATTTTATTGCTACTGGTTCCCGCTTCACAGGTATCGGCGCAAAACAAAAAGGAGGGCATTGACAGCGTTCCGCCTCTGCCTTTGTATGTGCAGGTAGGTAAAACTCTATATAAAGGAGACAGCATTCCCGACATAGTAACTCCGCCGGCTTATATCTATCCTCCCATGAATTTCCGCAATCAAAAGGAAAGAATGGAGTATAACCGTTTGGTGGCAAACGTGAAAAGGGTGCTGCCTTATGCGAAACTTGCAAAGGAAACCCTGATTGAAACTTACGATTTCATAGAAACGCTGCCTTCCGAAAAAGAACGCAAGGAACACATCCAACTTGTGGAAGCGGGAATAAAGGACCAGTACAGACCAATAGTGAAACGTATGAGCAAATCGCAGGGAAAACTCCTCATAAAGCTTATTTACCGGGAATGCGACCAGTCGTCATACGAACTTATTCAGGCATTTCTCGGTTCTTTCAAGGCTGCGTATTACCAATTCTTCGCAGGACTTTTCGGCAGTAGCTTGAAAAAAGCCTACGATCCCGAAGGCGATGACAAATACACCGAAAGAGTGGTGCGACTTGTGGAAAGCGGTCAGCTTTAATCCCGCTTTCGTTTAATTTAGCCCGATTAAGTGGCAACTAAGTCCGTTGTGCAGTTGCATTGATACTATCTGCATCGTTGTGTAACTAACTTAGTAGTTTATTTTCCGAGTTCCTTTTCTATTTCAACGAATTTCGTCATAACGGCATCTATGTCCGCTTTCTGCACCTTTGAATCAAAATGGTCGATGACGTTACATGCGGCGAGCGCGGAGCTTTCTCCGAGAACCATGAACACGGGTTCCATTCTTATTGAGCCATAAGCTATGTGGGAAGCCGAGAGACAAACCGGAACAAGAACGTTGTCGGCTTCAGAGGGCTTGGGAGTTATGGCATCATATCCCACAGAATACGGACCGGGTATATGCATCTCCACGTTTCCCTCGTTTTTCACTCTGCCGTTAACCACGAATCGCCCGCTGTTGTGGGAGTCCATTGTATATGCAGCCCATCCTATGGCTTTCGGAGCGGTTTCTATGCCCTGGCAGTGGTATTGCGTCATTACAAGTTGCCCAATCATTCTTCGCGCTTCGCGTATATATAATTGCGGAGTGAAGTGTCCGTTTTCAATATATTCGTCCTTGGGCAGCCCCCATCTCAACATTTCCTTACGAATCTTCTCGGGGATTCTTTCATCATGCCCCACGAAGTAAAGCATCCCCAATGTGTAGTCGCGATGAGCCTTGGCAATGCTGTCGCGTTTGGCATAGGAAGCTTCGGGATAGTCCCAATTCGCACCAATCATGTCGGTAGAAAAACCGCCTCGGTTATTGATGTCAGTTTTATGGTTTGGCATCCTGTCCCAAGCGAAAACGTCGTTAAGACCTGCCCATTCGTAGCCCTCGTGTTGGCGAAGCATAAGTTCGTAATGCGAAGGGTCGTAATTGTCCGGCTTTGTGATTTCAATACTATTGTCAGGGTCTTCGGTAAGTGCTATGCGGTAATTATAAGCTTGGATATGTTTGTCGCCGCTTCCCTGCACGCCCATTTTTTCTTGGGAAATTCCCCACAGAAGTCCGCTTTCAGGCTTGCCTTTCACCTTGTAAGGGTCTATGTTTGCCCCGAATTGGTGATTTATCGCTATTTGCACACCGTTATATGTCTCGTTGTATTGCGAATTCGGCTCTCGTCCTATGGTATAAGAGATGCCGGCTTTCGCCATTAGGTCTCCCTCGTAGGAACAATCGATGAAAACTTTAGCGGAAACCACCTTATGGAGTTTGGTTGAGGGATTGAGGGAATTTTCAAGGGAAATGCTTTTTACGGTAACCCCTTTCTTGGTGCAGCCAATGATTCTGTAGTTTCGTAAAACAGGCATGTTGGTTTCCCTGACGTATTCGTTGTAAACTGCAAGGGCAGCTTTCGGTTCAAACTTAAACACCGGCTTGTCGCTGTCGTATATCTTTCCCACGCGACGGTAAAAGTCGAGCGCGTAACCGCGTATAATGTCAAGATGACCAATGTCCGTAAATCCCAAACCGCCTGTTGTCATGCCGCCAATCCTTTGCGAAGGTTCCACAAGCACTACGCTTTTTCCCTGTTTCAATGCCGTGTATGCGGCAACTATTCCCCCTGATGTGGCACCGTATATGCAAATGTCCACATCAATGTTGCGGAGTTTCAAATCGGTTCTTTGAGCTTTTGAAACCGAAAAAACGATAAATAAAAGAGTTGTCGTCAGAATTACGAGGCGTTTCATGATGGGGTAAAGGGTTTTGAGGTTAATAACAGGCTACTTTGTTCCGGCGGCAACCTTTTTGCCGGAAACTTTAGCCGTTTGCGGATTCAGAATATTGTGTGCGCCGATGAGGAAAGCCTTTGCAGTTCCGAATTTAAGGTTCATGTCCAGGCGCACAGGCAGATGATTTTTGTCGTCGGTTATATAAAATTTCACGAGTTCCACGTCTTTTCCCGTATCTTCGTCTTTTTCTATATACGAGAATACGAGTGTGCGATATTTTGTGGAAGTATGTTCCACCTGAAACGTTGAACGTCCTTGAAATACGAGCTTTTCGTTATGAATATCTCCCGCATCGGTCATCTGGAAATTGTAAGTGAACCCTTTCTTTACGTTATCCAGATTCATACAACGGGCGCGGAGCATGATGCTAAGCATGTCGTATATGCAGTTTGCCCTGCTCACGGTTTTTTCTTTGATTTCGCCCTTACGATTCCTGTGTTTCATTTTGGCATGACTCATTCCGTCTTTATAGGAATACCAAACTTCATCCGTGCGATAGCGATCGCCTTCCTTTGCACGCTTTGTATAATAAAGCGGAACGAGTTCGTTTGAAACATAACTCTTAAGCGTATCGCGCATAATGAAATATTTGTCCGCTTTCGAGGATGTGCGCGTTATGAGGCTTGCACGAAATGCGTCTTTTCCCTTATATGATGTGGAATTTATGGTAAGAGAAGCGTTGCCAACCTTGAACCATACGAATTTCCAGTTGAAATACATATCATACATAAGTGTTTCGCCGCTTTTGAATGCCGTGTTTTTTATGGGACATTGTGCTGTGGCGTTAATCCATGCTATACAAAGCGTGAGAATCAGTAAAATGTTTTTTTTCATCTCTTGTTGCGTTGTTTTTTCTGTTCTTCTTTTTGCTTTTTAAGCAGTCTTTCCGCGTTGCGGTGCTGTATTTCGCGTTTCTTTTCGGCTCTTTGTTTGGTTATCTCCTTTGGCTTTTGTTTCTCGAGCGGAGTTGAGCGCACGTTCCATTCTTGTTCGCTGTCCCAGCTGGCACGCAATTCTATTTCCGAAGGAAAATAATATACCGGTTCGGGTTGTTTGTTTTCGGCAAACAGACCTGTGTCCCATTTTCCGTTGTTGTTTTGGTCCACAAACATTCGCAAATAGTATTTTCCGGGAGAAATGTAGTAGAAATCGGCATGATCGCCGTCGGCTTTCACGGTTCTGTACGGTTTGTCGCCTTTCAGGAGCTGCACATAAGCCTGTCCGTTGTCATAGTTGCTCAGTGTTACGAAAAGCGAAGCGTATGCTTCGGTTGCGGGAACGCTGAAACTCATTTCCATTCTTATATTGTTGTTGCCGTAAATGCTTGTAAAGGCGGCGGAGTCTATTTCCAATTTATATTTTTGCCCGTTGCGCCATTCGCCATACACGGTGTATGAAAGCATGTTGGCACTGTCGCGCGAAACAATGAAGGGTCGTTCCTCCCAAAGCGAGTCTACGCCGAGCGAAAGATGTATCCTTGACGTGTCAACCTTTATCAGCGGTTCGTTCAAAAGGAGAGTTATGTTTTCGTTTGGGGCAAGATTGTTCGTGGCATTGTATCTCATGCGTATCCATTGCCTCGGTTGCCGTTCGTTAAACTTCTTGCCGCGTTTTTCGGAGCGTTCCTTGCGTTTCATCCACTGCTCCATTTTGTCGTTGAAGTCTTTCATGATTCTGGCATAGGGAGTGCGCGAAACGAGTTCCAATGTGTCGCTGCGCATTTCGTCTATTCCCGTGGAATCATTGGTATCCGCATACGTAAGTGTCAGTTCCAATGTGTCTTTTTTTACGAGTGCGGTGTCTTTAATCCAATATGTTATGGTGTCGTTGCCCGCGCTGTTTTGAATTAAGAAGGCATTGTCGGCATTGAAGTTTATTCCCTGTATTTTGGGAAGCTCCTGCGACGGCGCGGTAAAGTAAAGACTGAACGAATAAGGCGATTTGCGTTCGCTTTTCAGCAGATGATGCACTGTTTGCACCTCCTTGAACGAACGCAACACTATGTCGTCGGGCATGAACCGCGTATAGTTCACCGTTTTTATGGTATCTATCCTCACGGAGTCTATCCACGTGGTGTCTTCGCGCGTTGCCGGAGTGCACGAAGGTATTATTATGTCTTTCGTAAAGGCTATGTCCTCGCTCTTCTGGTGAAATTCGTAGTCGTTTTCCGCGTCGTTGAGTGCATAGATGCGATATTTTCCCGGGGCAACGCCTTTTATCACAAAATGTCCCGAGCCGTCGGTGCGCCCAATCTTTTCGAGCGGGGTTTTCACAAATGCGCTGTCGTTGAGGTTTGAATGAAGTCCCACAAGAATGCCTTTCACCGGTTCGAGGTCCTGTGCGTTCAGCACTTTTCCCGATACTTCGAGTGTGTCAATGCTTTCGCCGGTCGAAAAGACATAGGCGTAACTTCCCATGGGATTGCCTTCGTTGTTGTCTAAAATGGCATCGGAGAAATCAATAGTGTAAGTGGTGTTGGGAATAAGCGAATCTTTCAGCTCCACATAGATTTTCTTTCCCGACGCGCGTATTTCGGGTTGGTCAAGCTGCGGAGGCGAAATCACAACCTTCTCGGCGGCGTTGTCGAGTTTGATGTATTCGCTGAAAAGAAGCGTTATTTTCTGCTGTTTGTTGTTCAGTGCATATTCTTTCGGCGAAGTGCCCACCACGCTCGGCGGTGTTTCGTCGTAAGCTCCCCCGTCGGGTCTTCCTGGATTGGCACACGAAAAGGCAAGTGCCGATATCAGCACCAACAGAGTGTTTTTTAGCAGTTTGCGTATGGTCATTTATATGCGTATTCCGCTCATTTGCTGTTGAGCGACAGTATTTCGTCAATTATTTTCCGGGTGTTGCTCAGGCGGGGCACCTTGTGTTGTCCTCCGAGTTTGCCTTTGCTTGCGAGCCATTCGTTGAAAAGTCCCGGTTTTGCCTCGGT
>ENA-ORTB01003756-ORTB01003756.1-human-gut-metagenome-genome-assembly--contig:-NODE-3756-length-11385-cov-7.964254_pt1 | contig 11385 bp, 9 predicted proteins | sample MGYA00241905_ERZ509174 | MGnify/ENA primary metagenome ERZ509174 (study PRJEB26280, sample SAMEA2338851) | human gut metagenome | biome: human gut; feature: human-associated habitat; material: faeces...
AGCAAAGAGACGGTCATAGCTTGTCGCCTTGCGGACAACGTAACCGTTGTCTTGCGAAAGCCTGTCCATGATGAAATGCTGATATTCTTTTTCTGAGAGGATATTATTCATGTCTATCAATGCCTCATCTCACGGTTTACGATTCAATTCTCGTTTTGTCTTTTCTGAATAGTTGATGTTAAAATTTTCACCGTCACTGCTTGTGAGAACCGGAATAATTTTGTTATCTGTGATAACATATATCTCACACCACGCAAATTCCCCGGCCAATTTAGTTGCAAGAACAATGGTTCCATCTTTTTTAATATGTCGGAACGCTTCTTCTAAATCTCTGCTCTTGATCTTATTCCTGCTTTGATTTGTTTGAGTATAGGATCGTACTGCAAATATCAGGTTTTGACGGTCACTCCACCCATCTTTGCTGTTAACTCGCTTATACTCGGCGGCAGAAATATAAAGTTCGGTTCCTCCGCCAATAGGTGATGTTACATATTCAACTTTCATGATGTGGGTACCTCCTTCTTGCCGGTTACATACTCGAATATCAACGATTTCTTATACTCATCGAGTGTTGCAAGCTGTGCTTTTTTATCAGCGATAACAGCATCTGCTTTTGAAAGTACTGAATCAATGTGCTTTACGATGGCATTCTGCTCATCCAGCGGCGGTACCGGATAGGAAAGCTCTGCCAGCTTGTTCCACCGAAGGTCACAGGAGCGCACACGAATGCCGGTCGCCAAAGCAAGGAACACATCGCTGTAAGCCATACTGCGAAGATAATACATGATGTATCGCTTGCATTGATCGGTATCCAGCACATTGAGCACCGGAGAAGCCTTACCGCGTGAATCAGAGATGCCGATAGCACCAGCAAAGCCGTCCATACCGTGAACAACCAAGTCGCCAACATCGATGCCTTGATATCCGATTTCCTTGTCGGACATTGTAAATCCGTCCTCACGGCGATTGCTTCTGAGAGTGACCTCACCATCACGGAAACAAGTGATTACACCGTCATTCTCACGCACGGGCTTCTGCATATAGCGAAGAATGTACTTGCCACGGATAACGCCCCAGTGAGCTGGCATATCGCCAATCCACTGGATTCCGCTGTCCCTCATCTCCGCATCCGGGTTCAGCCCCTTTGTGACGGTTTCGGTGATGACAGACCGCTTGTACTGCTCCAGTGTGTCGATCTGGGTCTGTATATCGGTGGTCAGCGCATCAATTTCGGCACATTTAGCATCAAGGAAATCGGCAATGCGGTGTTGTTCATCCGTTGGAGGAACAATTACAGGGATTGCCCCCAGCTGATCCTCTGTCAATGAATGACGAAGGTTTTTTGATAAATGAAGCAGTGTCTTGTCGTTGTCGAGCATCGTGTAGTAGTAGCAGTAATATGCGGCGTTCGCATCATCACACAACACAAATTGACTATACGCTGGACTCGATAAGCCGGCTTGTTTAATCAGGCCAATGCACCGAGGTGTTACATCTATATCAAAAAGGCACATAAGCAGATTGCCTGGCTCAAGCCGCTGATACCCATCAAAGGAGGCAGGCATTTTTCCACCAGCGTCCAAATCTCTGACAATAACGCCTTTCATTGTCAAGGAAAGGATATCTTCGCCATTGTATACAGGGCAGATTTCTTTCTTCTTATGCATCAAATACTTGTTCGGCATCACCTTCCATGATGCTGGTATATCGCCGACCCACTCCATTGAGCTTGGCTTCATCTCTCTCATATCGTCACCACCTTACTCAAACAGTTTGGCTACACGCTCAGAGACGGAAAGCTCCAACTCTGAAAATTTCGCTTCCAGTTCCTCGCTGGCTGTCGGCTGCTGATACTTATAAAAGTACCGTGTGAACGGGATCTCCGCTCCGGTTTTGATAACAGGCTTCTTTGCGCTGAGGTCCTCCTCGAAGAATGCGGCGGCATCCGGGATGTGCGGCAGGACCTCTCTTGCCATATAATCCTCGATGCTCTCTTCCCACCTCACCAGCTCGGTATCCTTAGTTTCCTTGTCATAAATGATGTTGCCCTTGCGGTCACGCTGAATCTCGGCATTCTTGTCCATAACGGACAGACCGTCCGCAATCTTTTCCAACAGCTTCTTATCTGTTGTAGCCTTGCTTAATACTTCGGTAAGATGCGGCATAAAGGCGTCCGGTGACATCCACACGGTATCACTGATGGCGTGGTTCAAATCCGCAAGAATCGCATCGTAGATAGGCTTACCGACAAAAAACTTATTCAACTGTTTCTGGGCTTTACCGTCCCGCTCTTCCATCAATTCCAAGTCTGCAAATTTCACTTCGTTGTAAAGGCTGTCAAGTGCGCCTTTGCCCACCATCGCCTGAATCCGTTCCTCCGTAATGGCGTAGCTGCGCTGGAGGGGCTGCATCACCGTATACTCGCGGTAAATGAACTCCTCGTTCCGGTAAATTTTGCAATACTCGTTCTCTGCGAAGTCCGCATACAGCTTGGTAACGGCACTGCGGTCTTCGGGAGAAATCTCATTTTTCTTATCGCCCAGGGCTTTACGCAGCTTTTTGAAGAAAGTCGAGGCGTCAATCAACTGAATCTTGCCTTTGCGCTCCGGACGCTTATTCTTGGAGAGGACCCAGATGTATGTAGCGATGCCTGTGTTATAAAACAGATCGGTGGGCAGCGCAATGATGGCTTCAATCAAATCGCTTTCCAACATCCAACGGCGAATCTGACTCTCGCCGGATGCCGTTCCGCCGGAGAAGAGCGGGCTGCCGTTTTCGATGATCGCAGCACGACCGAAGTTATCGTCCATCTTGTCAATGGCAGACTGAAGGAACAGCATCTGCATATCGCCGGAACCGGGCAGACCCGCGCCCCAGCGACCGTCAACGCCTTTCTGATATTCTGCGTTGACGGCATCCTCGACGCCTTCTGCGGCATCCTTACCGCCCCATGCAGTACCGAACGGCGGATTTTCAAGCACAAATCGCATTTTGGTGGACTTGAAACGGTCGGCTTTCATGGTGTCCTGATAGCAGATATTTTCGGCATTCTGTCCCTTGATGAGCATTTCGGCAAGGCACATAGCGTAAGATTCCGGGTTGATCTCCTGACCAAACAGGCGCACATCCGCAGAAGGATTATAACGCTTGATGAAATTATAGCCAGTGGAGAGCATACCGCCCGTTCCGCAGGCCTGATCCAATATGGTGATGACCTTGCCATCGTCAAAGATATCATCGCAGCCTTCGGCAAGCAGAATATTGACCATCAGCTTGATAATGTCGCGCCCAGTGTAGTGATCACCGGCCTCGGCATTTTCAGAAAACTTACGGATCAGTTCCTCAAAAATGTATCCCATCTTCACATTGTCGATGGTGCGAGGATTGAGATCAAGCTCGGAGAACGCCTTGATGACGGAAAGCAGACGGTTATTCTTATCCATCTTGTCGATTTCTTCACCGAAGTTCAGACCGCGCTCCTTGGACATCAGAATTTCCAACACATTTGCAGAGAATCCCTGCAGGTAACTCTTGAAATTGGCGGCAATGTGGTCAGCATCATTTACAAGCTCCGCAAGGTCGAATTCGCTGGTGTTATAAAACTGAAAACCTGAAATGCGGTACATCGCCTTTGCCGGAAAATTCGGGTTTGCTTTGAACTGGTCAACAACCTTCTGCTTGGTGGGCGCAAGAGCACACTCAAAGCGACGGATGATCGTCATCGGAATGATAACATCCTTGTATTTGTCGCTGCGGTATGGTCCGCGCAGTTTGTTCGCGATGGACCAGATAAAGTTCACTTCGGTGGAAACATCGACAGGCGAATCGTCCCACATTGCATCTATCATCTGCTTATTAGCCATTTACTTTTCCTCATTTCTCTATTTATGTAGCTATTATCAGCTTAGGAAATCATTCATCCTCCTGAAGCAAGAAAAGCGCGTTGTTATTTATCTGGTACAATCTCCATGATATCCTCGATACCGCAATCCAATGCAGTGCATATCTTTAAGAGAATCTCTGTAGTGACATGCCCGTTTCTTCCCATCTTAGTAACGGATGCAGGACTGATACCCGCCTTTTCGCATAAATCCTTCTTCTTCATATCCTTGTCGATAAGTAGCTTCCAGAGTTTTTTATAACTTATAGCCATAAAGTATCTCTCCTATACTTATTATAAAATGCTCTGCCATTGGCAGCGCATTTGGTCTATCACAACTATACTGCCAAGGCCTATTCCAACGACTGTCAGTGTTATTTTTATAATAGCATATTTGAGTAGAAAAAGCAAGAAAATGATAAATTCGCATGTTCTTTTACCTGATTTTAAAATTCAAGGGCACTCAGTAATGCTACCGAGTACCCTTGACACAGAAATAATATATTTACCTTTAGTTTGATTTAAAATGCACTTTTTCCTTTGCTTTTACTATTTGAATTTGCTTGTCTTGTTGAAGTTGTAGTATGACGCACTCATTCTTGAGAACTATGTCGTCGTTCCCATCTCGTAGAGTAGGTAATTTCAACAGCATAAGCACTCGGTTTAACTCTGCTGCGTCTATAACCCAGCACCAATTTTTGCGGTTACTTTTATCCGGAATCGGTATGCTTCGAAATGACAAATACTGCCCGGTTTTCTCTTTGTTATACATAACCGGGAGAGAAGTATCTTCTTGTCTAATCAAGTTAATTGTTTGGAACGGCTGTCTTCCACGATACTCCAAGTATAACTTGTACAAATAAAAAACATAATCATGTGTCAGTCGGCATACACGCTTCAAATCAAAGGACACCGTGTCCGAGGTTTTATCAAAATCTTTAAAAGAAAGTAACCGTGGAGAATGTTCTTTTGAGAGTACAATTTCAAACGCATCTTCTGCCTGTATTCGCAACGTTTTAGTAGCCAAGAAAAATTGCTGTAACTTGGAGTAGTACTCTACCATATAATCCGGCATTAGCATATGTTGCTCCTGACCAATGGAATCTGAAAGGGAAATCTTACATTCTCCGGTTGAATTGAATGAACACAAATTCAAAATTTCATTCGCTATGTATTCACGCTTTTGATACTCAACTTGAAGTACTTCACATCCAGCATCAAGATTCTTTCTAAAACTATAAATTGATGCACTTCTCAAGTCATTAGTCCATTTTTCAAAATCGGTCTGAGTCCGAACTTTTGCAGGTAGTAACTCTGCTAATGCATCTTTAGGCGTACGCGTTATACTCCTGGCCATGTCACAATCTTGTCCGATTAGGACAAACCATTCATCTTTACTGTTAGTAAAAATATCGCCGGCCGTCACAGGCAAGAAGTAATCATTGACGGTATAATCAAACGCCTCTAATGTGTTTAACTGCTGGAGATCTGCATCAGGCAAATCCTCATCATCTTCTAAACTATTAATAACCCTCGATAGCCGAATCATTCTTTTTATTGTATCGGCATCTTTCCGGGGAGCGGTTGATAATAGTCTGATCCAATCATTGATAATTTCATATTCTGACGCTCCCTCAGTCCGCGCTTTCTGCGCAAGGAAAAGTGCGATTCCTTTATTCTTAATAGCTTTATCAAAGGCATCGCCCATACCTAATAGCGTTTCAGATTTTAGTTCGGAGATAAAATAATTGTACGCACTTTTCGCAATACAAGATTTTAACTGTTCAGGATGCTCTTTAGACACATATTCAAAGTACAAAGCATCGGTAATCTCTTCATACATTTCTTTGGATGAGAAAATGCTGCCGATAATATTTCGGCGCATGCCAGTATTTCTATCAGAGATCACCTGAATAACTTCTTTTGCTCTATTAGAGCCAGATAAATAGTTATCTATAATACATACAATGGCATGCTCCGGAGCAGCCTGTCCAATATCGTCAGAGAATAAGTTCTGTGTATCAGCAGAAAAATCCGTATAAATGCGAAGAGACTGAGCTCTATTTTCGCTCAAAATATAGTTATTGTAAAGATCATCAAAATAAGCAGGGTGATTAACTCCAATTCCGTATTTAGCGCCAAGCTCATATATTTTCTGAACAGCCTCGCCCTCAAAACGAGAATACTGTTCTTCAAGTAGTACTTTCAATTCGGGATTTACGCTTTCAACCAGCCCAAACGCACAACTAATGTCCCCGTAGGGAATGCTATCATCCCACACTCCAATTTTATCAAAGCATTCGTCAAATAAAGAAAGAAACTTTGACAGAACCTCATGCAGTGGCTGTGAAATAGATTCAATCTCTGCAAGATACCGACAACGGTCATCGACCGCCATTCGGGTAATATCATACAGAGCTCGCTCTTTTTTGTATTCGCCCTGCTTGAAATCGTCCTCGATGATTACAATGCGATTGCACTCAATAGCCGAAAAAAGTTCTTTATAGCTCATTACAATTCCTCCGAGGTATTGGATACAAGCAAAAATTTATATCTGTTTCCGTATTCATTACGCTCGTCGAGCAATTCGATTTCGCCTCCAAAAGAGTTCAGTAATTTCCGAACAATATATAATCCCATACCGCGACCTTCAGACAACGGCTTACCAGACTGCAATGGCTCAAATAAGATATCTTCCATGCTCTTGGAGACGCCTGTGCCAGTATCATACACTACAATACCATCAACACCATATTCTTCAATTGCAATAGTATCAGTTCCAGGATAAGCGTAAGTGCTATCGCTTTGCGCCCGTTTACGGCGCACATCAATCCAATACAAAGAGTTATTGATCAAATTATAAAAGACATGCAGTAACACCCCTTTGGGAACGAACCATGTCAAATCTTTAGTGCTGCACACAATCTGTACTCTTTCTTTTTTTACCGTTGATAAAAGATTTTTTCGGATATTCGATATTACACTTTCGATACATTCATAGATGAATTCATCATATGTGCCCTTCTTGATAAAAGTAGTTTCAAGGAACGAATAGAGACTTCCGATTTGATCCAATTTCCCCGAAATGTTCCCGTAGCTGTTTTTGATAGGAATAACATGTTGATTATAGACCCGTACGCCGCCACTTTGAACAAAGTAGTCTTTTAAGAAATCGAAATGTTCACTTGCATCCGGTACAATACCTGTTTTACTTAATGAGTGCAATTCATGTGTAATTGTTTCTGTAATGAGGCCATTAGCCATAAGTTTATAGTTATTGTAAGACTCTACTTCGATAGCTTTTAACTGTGCATCGGCCTCAGAAAGCAACACGGCTGTAGACTCTTGAACAGAAGAATCCTCTTTGATATCAGCATCAAGTTTTCTAACTGTATCTGTAAGAAATGCGTAACTTTGTTGGGGAAGGGCAACTTGATCTGTCCCACTTATCTGCGTTCCGCGCCTCAAATGTTCAGAAACATCAGCAAGTGCTTTTTGCATACGCTTATTACGCCGCATCATCTCGCGAAGCGCTGCATCGTTTTTCTTTACACGTTTGGAGAGATTCTCTTCTAACAGGCCTTCCTCTGCAAGAAGTGTTTTTACCAGATCGTTTGCCTTTCGATTCAGGTCGTAAAAAAGATAGTTAAATACGACATTGATAAGGAGCTTGAATGCTTCGGATGTTTCATTTGCACTAATGTCTAAGCGTGAACTAATCTCTTGAATATGGTTTTGTCCCGCATCAGCCAAGGAAACATATCCAACAGTATTACCGAGATCAAATCGATACCACTGTTGCCCTTTTGTCCTGAATTGTTGAAGTTTAATCCAGTCACTTTCCTTATTTCCTAAAAAACCAATACGAAATATATCTCGATATAGTTTGATTCCATTATAATCTTCCAGAAAGTATTTTAGCTCTTTCAAAGAATATCGTTTACTTGTCTCGCCTAAATCATAGGCGGCATCGATAACAATCTTATCACCGATTGCTGCTCCCTGTTTAAAACTATAAATTGAGCCAGTGATTGGTGCTATTTTCAGAAGTTCCTCAATTGCAGAAAGTGCTTTTTTTTCGATAAAAGAATCAAAGATTGATTTCTTGTCTTCGTCTTCCGCAACAGCATAGAAATCACAGAGAATATTGTAAAACAAAGAAACCAATTCATCTTTTGTCGCAGTAGCTTTAAGCGCATTTTCAATTCTTGTGGAATTGCGTTCCAGTATGTCACGGTAAAAGCTATGTGGCTTTTTTAAGCGCTTAAATGCTTCCGCTTTTACTAATGCCCGATGGACGCGTTCAATAAACCATGGTTTTATGTTCAAACCATAGTTTAACATTCCGTCTTCTGTTGGCTCAAATCGGAAATTGTGAATAGATTCCGCTAAGGCAAGAGTATCATATGGGAATGTGATGTCAACTTCGTGTTCATCGAAATAGAATTTAATCTGCGGTATGAATAGTGTGTCCTGCGCATCTGCAAAAGGTGTAATCAGAAAATTGAGCGCTGACTTAAGTTCTCGATTGACCTGAACTTGGAATGCAGTAGTATCCAATGACACCTGCTTGAACTGCGTGGCGTTATCAATATAGTCCTCTAAATTTGCGTTAAAAATAAATAAGCGAGTATGGTGCAAAGTATTAGGACCATCACAACTTGGTATATCCACTACGCCATTGATCACTGCATTCCAATCAATAAAAACATACGATGTATGATTTTCTTTATCCGAAGAAGTTTCTACAAGTAGCGCTGTTCCAAGTCTCTGAGCTGCCAGTCGACCAATGCCTTTTTCGCCAAGAGTGCTTTCCTCGTTGGATTTGATATCTGTGGCGATTTTCAAAAAGCCGCCATCAATTGTGGCATCAGTCATACCACACCCATCGTCTTCAACAACAAGAATCGGTGAAGCAAGGTACTTATTTGGAACGGAGTCACTGACGCAATCCGGGATAAGTTCATTAGATGGCATACTATTATACAGGCGTAGATTTATATGACTTGCTTTTGCGTCAATTGAATTTTTGATTAATTCAATTATAGCAACTTCAGGCGAGGTTATTAAATCTCTACCCAAATGTTTTATAACGCGCGGATCAATCACAATTTTTCTCATGGATTATCCTCCCGAATATCATTCAAGGTCTCCCTTAATGTTTTAGCAATTGCTGCTGCCATTAAGTATGGAACACCGTTGCCTATCATCTTGAACTTCTTTGACAATGGAAGTGTTGGTAATACAACAAATTCTCTTGGCAGAGATTGAATCGCCATAGCTTCCGCTACTGATATACGCCTTTCTTTATAAGGGTGGAGGTGTACTTCGTTGTGTCCATATGCGGCGGTTGGCGAGAATCTCCAACGATGTAGCCGTTTAAATGACTTGCCACTCGTATCGCCTTCTGCGATAGTTGCGATTTTGTTTCGCCCCTTTTTTACCCGGAATATATCATTGCCGTTTGGATGATTTTCAACATCATTTTTATGAAACCAATACTCAACCGTCAGTTTTTTCAGTATTCCTTTAGCAGGAAACACATATGAACTATCTGTCGCAAATTCTCTCTCTTTAGGCCATATTCTTGTTAGTACATTCTCTGTATTGAAGAGTGCATGTCTATCCCATTTGAATATTAGGGTATTGGGTTCGTTCTGATAGATTTTTTTGTGAATGCCGACCATAAATACACGTTCCCTGAATTGAGGGACACCATATGCAAGTGCATTCAAAATGTTTTCGGCTATAACATAGTCATTAGCTTGAACTTTCATCATCATTTCCTTATAGAAAGCACGATGCTTTTCCGTTTTTACTAAACCCTTAACATTTTCAAACAGGAAAAAATCAGGATGGCAACGACAAATAATATCGAAATAGATCTTAGTTAATCGACCATTTTCGCCATCAACACCAGCATTTTTTCCGGCAACTGAAAAATCCGGGCATGGCGGTCCACCAATAAAACCGACTAAGTTTCCTTTTTCACGCTCTTGTGCAATAAGGGCAAGGAGATTTTTCTTTCCACGTCGCCTTGCATAGCGTTCAGCGCTATCATTACGATAGCCATAGATCGGAGCACGCAGATTCATTTGCATCCTTGCATACCGGTATGACTCAATAAAGAGGTTGTCGTATTCATTAACAAATACTATGTTATATCCGTTTTTTTCAAACGCCAAATCTAAAATCCCGATTCCTGAGAAAAACGAGAAGATGGAAATTTTCTCTTGCATGGTATTACATTCCTTTTTCTTTTTCGTGTTTCTCAAACTCTTCGAAAGTCATAAGGACAAATTTGGGCTTGTTATTTTTCAGAATAGTTATTAGGCCCTGCTCCTCTGCCATTCTCGCAGCAGAGGAAAAATTTTGATTAACTTTAGAAATAGATAGGGTCTTTTCGATATCAATTTTCATATCGCATACCTCTAAAAGCTTATATGGAGTTGTTAACTAAGATTTTACATCAAATATTAGCTAAAAATCAACCTAATCTTAGATGTATTTTTTGAAAGAAACAGTTGAACCTCCGGGCAGCCAGAGCTACAATGCCAACACCTCATCACGAGGACAAACTGATTGGAGGTCAAATGATGAATTATGAAGTAAACCCGTTTCAGGACTACGAATCGATCACCATTGATGAGCTGGAGGATCAATCTAACAGTCTACTGAATCTGGTAACGGAAGAGCAGCGGCCGCTGCGCGTATGTATGAATAATGACAAGGAGTTTCTGCTGTTCCCCCAGGACCTGCTCGCCCCGATCTGCGACTCTGACTTTCGCTTGATTCTGCTGTCGGCAATGCGGTATGCGATGGGCAGGAATTCTTGTATGCCCATGGTAGTCGCTGATTATATCAAGCGTCACATTCAGCTTCTGGATGATAAGTTTCTCGTACTGGCTGCCGATGAGATTAGGCGGTATCTTGAAGATTACGCAGAACACGAGCCGAATCCGAATCTTTGGCATGGCCTTTTAGGTACACTTGAGACAGAGCAGAGAGAGCGTGCCACTCGTAAGGCAAGGAAGATCAGACCGTGCCCCGCCTGTGGGAAGCCCTCGCTTTGAGTGCCAATCGAAAAATATTCATGATAAAATTACGACAAAAGTCAACGGCGTTTCTCTCGCAGGGCGCAGATACTTTCCCTTACTTCGGTACGCTTTCCTTTAAAATGCTACCCGAATTAAGGAAATACAATGGCTGTTGAGGGTACTCTTTGTACATATCGCTACTGTGCACGGTCTTTCAAGACGCCCAAAAAGACCGCCCCTGCTCATACGAACAGGTGCGCTCCTCTAAAATGTTGCTTTTATTGAAGGACATCTAATTCAGCCTGAAATAGCAGGTATTTTTTCCTCTTCCTTCTTTTTTCAACTCACCGGCTGCGACCAGCTTGCGGAGGGCACCCTCAATGGAGCTGTCACTGAGCGTCGGGCAAAGCTCCCGGATGTCCTGCTTATTGAATCGCCCGATTCTATTCTTGCTTGCTCTGCGCACCA
>ENA-ORTB01003764-ORTB01003764.1-human-gut-metagenome-genome-assembly--contig:-NODE-3764-length-11366-cov-2.385642_pt1 | contig 11366 bp, 10 predicted proteins | sample MGYA00241905_ERZ509174 | MGnify/ENA primary metagenome ERZ509174 (study PRJEB26280, sample SAMEA2338851) | human gut metagenome | biome: human gut; feature: human-associated habitat; material: faeces...
TGTGGCTGTCTCCGGCTCTTCTGCTGCCCGGGCAAGGATACTGCCTCCCTGGGGTACACTTAAAACACCAGCCATAAGCAGTACTGCCATTCTTTTCCTGTTGTTCATAGAATACACTCTCCTCTCACATTTCTCCGGCAGACGATGGTCTGCGCATTCTTTTTTATTATACCATTTTCCTCGTGTTCAGTTCAAGAAAATATAGCAATTCTGCAAACTGCTGCGTCAGAAATCTTTGCGGTATAAAAAGAACCGCTCCATGGATCTTCCTTCCATGAACCGGTTCTTCTCTTATTCTTTATTCTTTTCCGTCCCAGCAATAGGTACAGAGTTTACATTTCGGAAGACCGATGGATTCCACAAGATCATCCAGACGATGAAACCGGAGAGAGGTAAAGTTCAATCTCTTACGGATCTCTTCCACCATTTCTGCATAATTCTGACTGTCCGGATCTGCGTAATCCTGCAGAGTCTCGGCACTGGGGTTATCTCCTTCTCTTTCCTGAATGATCCGTCTCGTGATCAGATCCAGTTCAGAAGAAGACCGGGAGAAATTCAGGAATTTACAGCCATAGACCAGCGGCGGGCAGGCCGGACGGATATGTACTTCTTTGGCTCCGCTGTGATAGAGAAACTCTGTGGTTTCCCGAAGCTGTGTTCCGCGGACAATGGAGTCATCGATAAGAAGAAGTTTTTTATCCCGGATCAGACCATCCACAGGGATCAGCTTCATCTTGGCGATCAGATTTCTCTGGCTCTGTGTCGTCGGCATAAAGGATCTCGGCCAGGTCGGTGTTCATGAAGTGCTTGAGCACGGTGTTGCCGAACGAGCCGGTGCCGCCCGTGATCATCAAGGTCTTGTCTTTGAAAGTGCTATTCATAATCGCTCCATTCAGTTAGATAGGCTTGATTTAGTGAGTTGAACAAGCCCGTTATAAAAACAAAAGAAATGAAAAAATATGGACTGCCTTGCAAAATTGGTTCAATAAAAAACTGCGAAAAGTAAATAAGAAAGAAAGATGCAGCATATAAACCTTCGTATCTGCTCACCGAAAACGCCGTACGAATACCCTGTGCCACAGAAGAAAAGCTCAACACCAGGAGCATAAGGAAAGGAATTAATCCTGCTTGATCAAAAACATCTAGCCAGAGATTATGTGCATATCCGTATCCAGAAGAGATAGATATTTTGTTACCACCAAATATGCCCTGGGAGAAATGCGACGCGTAATAAACCCATCTTGTAGCTCTATCATCTTCTGCCACACTTTGATATTTAAATCTGTGAGCCATGTAGGAGTCTTCGAAGGTATTTTTTAAATTAAAGACATTTTTTTGATACAAGAAAAGTATTAAAAACAATATCAGGCAGACAATCAGTAAGTTTTTTATTGCATCTCCAACACTGTCTGCAGAAAAAGTGATCTTAATTAATAAAAAGGTAAATGCTGCCAACGCCAATAAAAGAAGGAAGCTGCGACCGCCAAGCATAAAGTTGTATCGAACGGCAAATAGAAGCGTTATAAACGTTGCAACTTTTACAACAAGAGATCGATGTTGCAACAAAATAATCCAAACAACGCTAACGAGAGGAGTAAAAAGAACGCCCTGTGCCGTACTCGCAGAGTGGCTTTTCGACCAAAAATCAAAACAAAAACCGCTGTTGCCGACACCAAGCTGAAGACTGTAAAAATAATTTAGGAGTCCGTGAGCCGCGAATGATAGTCCGAATAAAATCATTACCGATGAAGCAGTAGCTCCTGGAAATATCTTCTGCCAGTTCCAGCCAATAAGGTAAGCAGAAATAATCGCAATGCTAATTAGCCAAAGATACACAGCTTGCTCCGTTAATCCACCGAAAATTACAGAGCAAGCGGGATAAGAAATCGAAAAGAGTAAAAGCACTAGGAATTGTTTAGTAGTTGGGATAACTAGATCTCGCTTTAAGATAAACAATGCAACGCATCCGCCAATTAGAATCCAAAGACCCAAACCAGCAAAATTAACTCCAAAAGCAATTAGAATTAATAAAGCAAGCGCTTGAACTAGTGAGAGTGAACTCAACTTCGTTGGCATGTATTTGTCACATCCGTTTTATTGATAGTCTGAATAAAAGGAAAAGCCAAACCTATTCATTATTTTTTTTAGTTTGACAACAAAGGCTGAAGGACAGTTTTCGGTTATGAATGTTCGAACTGCGATTTGAGCCTCATAATTTAAGGGAACAATGTCTCTTCCACCTGAATAAACAGGGTCCTTTTTAAAGTATCGCTTTGCTTTATGGAGCAGTTTTCCTTTTCGAATGACATCAAGAGTGTCGAATTCATGGCCGATACTTAAAGCGCACTTTGCCCCATATTCTTTTGCTTTATTTGTCAAAGTGACTTCATATTGCCAAGCATTCAAAGATTGATCGATTGTTGACCTTAGAAAATCAACATTCCAAATACCCGCATAAAGATTCACGCGATAGTTGCCGTCAAGGTCTATCCAAAATAAATCGGTATAACCGTCAATACGTCTTCTTGCCTTCGGGCGTTTAAAGAGTCGAATATAATCGAGCTTCAACTCATCCATTATGTTGAGAAGTCTGACAATGCGACTCTCATCTATAGGATAAATTGGATAATAGTCGTCTAGGGTCAACAGGACATAAGGCGTATTGACCCTATCAAGTGCGTATAATAGTCGCTGCGGCAGCTCTTTAGCTGGACCCGCTGAAAGAATATCGACATTTGAAAAGCTACGATTACTTGCTTTGTCAGTAACGAGAAATGTTTGAAACTCCCTTTGACTCCAGTTTCTATTTAATAGAGTGATATGACCTTCCCATAAATCGGAATATGCGTCACAAGAATTAATTAAAAGTGTCAATCGATTACGCAATTCCATCGTCATAACCCTTAATCGAATTTTGAATAACGCTTCTGAAGACTGCTGTACTATTTGCCAGCGTATGGTTTTGCTCGACAATTGCCTTAGCTAACTCATAATTCTTCTTTTGAAGCTCTATATCGCCGAACAATTTTTCAAGATTCCTCTTAAGCTCGGCCTCGCTTGTCCCCACACAGCAACATTTACAGTCTTGCATATACTCAATGGCGCCACATTCTTGACTTCCAAAACCAACTACAGCGGAACCCGACGTAAGCGCATCAGCGACCTTTGTTGAAAGAGAGTACCTAGTAATGTCTACATCACTTTTCTTGAATCCTTCAACAACTAACAAAATGTCACTTGTAACGGTCTTCTCAAGTACCGAGCTATAAGGAATAGAACCGTTGAAAATGACGTGCGGATTCTTTATAAGAGGCGAACAAAACTTCGGATCAGTTTCGTTCGAATACACCTCAATATGATATTTGGGATTGATTTCAGATAATACATTTGCAACGGCGCAAAGAGATTCATTACGACCAAGACGTATATTTCCAAAATATCTGATTTTAGGACATTCCAAATCAATCGGCCTAAAATCATGGCGCGTGGCTTCAGACGTTAGATATACAGTCTTGCCATTTAAAGCAAATTCAGAATTATATTTATCACGGATTTTATTCCCGATGTAAATCGCGCTTCCACCATGTGCAAATACTCGATCTACAAGTTGACGATATGTGAACTTGTAGATCCAATACAAAGGTGAAACGGAACGCTTCGTATCGAAATAATAGTCATCGCCAATCGATGAAACTATAGGGATGTTGAAGCGTTCGGCTACGTATAAAGCTATTTCCAAAATAAAGTAATCGTTAGAAAAACTCAGAAAAACGCAATCGGGTTTAAACGAGTCAATCCAATCATTAAAGTCTGGGGTGCACCACAGCCTTTTAGACCAAACTATCTTTCTAGCCAAATGAGTCCAATGCGTGCTACGGCTTCCAAATCGGTAAAGCCATGAAAACGTGGAACTGTTGACCTCGAGGTCATCATCAATCCATTCATCTGGCAATTCATCGTAATTAAATTGCTTTCCAACCTGGACTGACTTGTTGAACCTGCGCTTTACAAGTCGCTGGTCAGTAATTTGGTACAGATATTTGCAATGTCCCTTTACCGGTGTCCTAGTATTCGAAAAAACCTGTGCCAAGCAATCTTTATCCCAGCCATGAAAATACGATTCAAAAGCGCGAGAAGTACTCTTTTTGTTATAGGGAACAGTCCCCACTATTAACACGCGTGGGAAATTATTAATCATTGTATTCAGCCGATCGGACGAACTTTGAGTACATCATTTTTCTGAACGTAGTTGGCCCCAGGCTTACACCGGCACGTAGAATCGCAAGAATCACAAACTCATTTATCGAAATGAACTGATTCTGATACATATATTTGAGCAGCTTAATTTGGGATGAAGCATACTTAATTCCGCCGCGACGCGAATACAGTCCTTCATCAGCTCTCATATAAACTAACGGATCGCTAATATTTTGAGCCCTGAAACCGTTAGACAGCATCCTTATCCAAAGAAAGTAATCTTCAAGTAAATAAAAAGGTTGATACCCGCCGGATTTCAACACTGCGTCTTTTTTAAACATAACTGCAGGATGATTAATTGGGTTCCTTTTCTTGGCGAACTCCAAAATTGATTCGGTGTCTTCAGGGAGCTTTCGGCAGGAAATCACATTGGATGGAGAGTCACAAAATTCGAGAACAGTGCCACTCACGAAATCAATTTCACCAGTTGAAATTATGGCAAGTTCTTTTTCGCAACGATCAGGAAGAGATATGTCGTCGCTGTCCATTCTGGCAATGAACTGAGAATTACATTCGTTGAGCCCGATATTAAGTGCGGCGCCTAAACCGGAATTACATTCAAGCCGAATTACTTTAAATAATCTTCCAGATTCTGAATTCAGATATTGCGCAATAACGGCATCCAATTCTGGCGTGAGCGGGCCGTCGCACACAAGAACAAACTCGGCAGGGCTGACAGTTTGATTAAGCATGCTGTCAATTGAGTCGCGTAAATACTCAGGTTTTTCTTTAAAGTAAACCGACATCAAGACGGAGTATGAAGGCTCATTGGAAATAATCATCGCGCACCGTCGCCAGTGCTCACAACGCCAAGCGTTTTGAGCATGATTACTACATCCATCTTGATGTTTCTTGTTTTTATGTACTGCAGATCGAACAGCACCTTTTCGCTCGGAAGCAGGTCATAACCGCCTGTAACCTGGGCAAGACCAGAAATGCCCGGGCGCACCATGGTGCGATAATGCCAGCCGTGAATCCGCTTCTCGAACTCCTCACAGAACGCAGGGCGCTCGGGACGCGGACCGATAAGGCTCATGTCGCCCTTGAAAACGTTCCAAAACTGCGGAATCTCGTCCAAGCGCGTCTTACGCATAATCTTGCCGAAAGGCGTGACGCGCGGGTCTTCGTCCTGCGCCCACTGTGCGCCTCGAGACTCTGCGTCGGTGTACATGCTTCGGAACTTGTAGATATTAAACACCTTGCCGTCTTTGCCCACACGACGCTGGGCATAAATAACAGGGCCCTCAGATTCGGATTTAATCTTGGCTGCGATGACCGCCATCGGAATTGCAAGCAGAATTAAGGCACAGCCACAGGAAACAACGTCAAAGGATCGCTTAATAAAACGATAGAATAGTCCGCCATTAACGACTGGCTCTTCCAATTCAACAATGTCATTACCGGGTAACAGCTTCTCCAGCACATCTGCTGGAATACCGTTTTCACTCAACTTCGATTCGTGTTTTCCCACATTTTGGAGCTTGGCGGCCCTGCGCCTATCCTCTTGCGCTACAGCAACAGCTGCTGCATCTCCAATTTGATTATCTTGCACTATTTCCTTCAAACCTACGTCCCCGCCCCCGGGGATCCTCCCTGTCCCGTTAAACAGTCGCCTGCATTTAGGCGATCGCCTTTTTAAGGTTTCGCATTACACGCTGCTCGGCCGAAAGCACGGCAAGGCCAACGCGCGTAGTCACTCGTCGACCGCACAGGTCGAGCTCCAAATAAGCAGTGCTCTTGCGTCTGTTAATGGTTTTGATAAGGCCTTCGTGGCCCAGCAGCGGACCTGCCGTTACTACGACCTGATCGCCGTCTTTTAAGGCCTCACTCATGGGCACTACGCGGTCCCCCGCATGCGTAAAGCCGCCAATAAGCTGGACCTCTTCTTTTGCCAGCGGCACAAACCGACCATCCTGAGATAACACCCGGGCAAAGTCGTCCATGCGCAGCAGATACTGTTGCACGGTGCGGGGATCTGCCGTATCGCAGATAAGATATCCGGGAAAGAGCGGCTTGGTCGTATCGACCCATTCGCCGTGTACTTTAATCTCGGTTTGAAATTGGGGATAAAAGAGCTCCTGCATGGCGCTAGCCGGCACCACGCGCTCGATGCGCTCGCGCATTACGTCTTCGCGACCGTTAATGACCTGAATCACATACCACACGAGCACCACCCCCTTGCTGTCTTACGTGTGGCTCACGGGGTTTGGGTATGGCTTCGCCAGGGCGCTTGTGCGCGAAGGCACTCCATATTCAAACCCTGAGCCCAGTTAGACAAGCACGTGGCTCTGCCCCACCGTGAACGGTATGTATGAGTGCAGTTGCTAGAGACGCGGACGTGTATCGCAAAAAGACCGCGTCCCCAGCTGGCTGCGTGCAGCCCAGTCAAGCGGGTACAAAACTGGACCGCGCGCAAACAGCTGCAGAACTGCTACGCTTTGACATGCAAACCACTACTCATTTGCACCTTAGAAATAACTTAATGCAAACAATTTAGGTCGCATGACCTCTTTATTGGAGCTCGTGGTGTTTCTGGCACCGCCGTTACGGCCGGATGCTGATCGACCCTGTGCTTTAAGACTTGCTGGAGCCGTGGTCACAGTTGAACTCATGTAACGTTAGGTATCATAGCACAAGCTGTTAGTGAAACTGATTTAGGCTGCGTTGAACAACATATCGTTCATTTGACGTGCTTAAGGGGGTTGTTTTGGGATGTTGTTCACGTTGATGCAGGTTATTGAGGTACTGGTGGTGATTAGGGACGTTCCTGAAGCCTAAATGAAGCAGCGAGCTGCGCCGATGATCGCATTCGTCTAACAAACTATGTACAGACATGGGAAATAAATTGTGCAACTTTTTTGGCGAAGGTGGGGTTTGTGGCGCATGGTGTTTTGGCATGAAAAAAGGCCTTCGGAATTCCGAAGGCCTTTTCATTCACGATGGTGGAGACGAGGGGGATCGAACCCCTGACCTCTTGACTGCCAGTCAAGCGCTCTCCCAGCTGAGCTACGCCCCCGTGACGAGGAGATACTATAGGGGAAGTTGGCGCGACGTGCAAGGACTTTTTTTGGGTCAGACTTTGAATGCCTAATGATATAGGTAAGCGATGGCGGTGCCGGTGTGGACCTGGATCGTGGCTGTTGACCTGACGACGTTGCTAATGCCCGTGTCAGCCAACAGGCCCAGGGGGCTGTGATCTAGCTCCCATTCTAGGCCGTGTTCGCTTACCACGGTGTTGGGGGCAATGGCGATGATAGAGAACGTCTTACCCTCAGCGCCTTCGATGGTCCACGACTCGCCTGCGTGGAGGATGCGGACGACCACCTTGTCCTCGGCGATCCAGATAGGGGCATCCTCGTAGCTCGCGAGCAGCCCCAGCACGGAAAGCGCCATATCCGGACGGCCGCCGGTGGCGCAGGTCGCAACCACTTCGGCACCCGGCCAGCGACGGCGGACGGAATCGAGCGCCAACGCCAGATCGGTATAGTCCTTGTACGGGTCGTGGCGCTCAACTTCAAAGTCGGTGGCGGCATCGACCAACGCTCGGCCCGCATCGCTTACCGTGTCGGCATCCCCCACATATACGTCGCAGCCCAGGCCGGCGCCCAGCAGTGCGTCGAGCCCGCGGTCCACGGCGACAACGTGGTCGCACTCCCCCGCCAGTTGACGTAGCAGATCCGCGCTCGCCACCACGGGCGAGCCGCAGACCAGTAATACCTTGCAAGCCACAGACCTCGCCTATCCCTCAAAAGAAAGCACGCGGGCCAGATCCAGGTCCTCATAGCTGTCGATAAAGATATCGCAGTTGTCGCGCACATCGTCGCGCTTCATGCGGCCGTGCGGGTCATAGATGCCTACCCGTCTAAAGCCGGCGGTCCCAGAGCTCTTTAGGCCAAAGACCGCGTCCTCAAACACCCAAGCGCGCTCAAACTTGTGCCCATGGCGCTCCTCCAGACGGCGCAGCGCAAGCTCGTACACATCGGGGAACTGTTTGGAGCGTCCTGCCTCGCCCGTCGTGGTAACAAACTCCATATAAGCGTCGAGCCCGGCACCAGCGAGCGCGGACTGCACCAGCTCGGCCGGAGTGGACGTAGCCACGCACATGGCAATGCCCTCCGCCTTCGCCTGCTCCAAAAATGCCAGGAGCCCCTCACGCGGCGGCACCTTGGAGTACCCATCAATCAATATCTCGCCCAGCTCGCGATACAGCTCCTCGCCATTCGCGCCAATGCCCCACGTGTCGTGGTAGGCCTGGCACTCGTCCTCCAGCGACAGGTGCTCAAATTGGGCAAAGTCATCCACGGTCACGTCAATCCCGTGGCGGTGCAATAACTCGGGCTGAGCATAAGCCCAAACGGGGGTGCTATTAACCAGCGTGCCATCGCAATCGAAAATAAAAGCAACCTTGGGAGTGGCGGTATGGGGCATAAACTAACCTTTCGATATCAAATGGTAAACATCCCGCTAAAAACGTTTTACCAAACGTCAGCCAAACAATTTTGAAACCCAAATTGGTAAAACTGTCAAGAGTTTTACCATGGCAATTCTGCCAGTGGTATAAACATGTCGCTTACCGATTAAACGCCCCCGCAAATCCGCTTTCGTCCATAAAACTAACGTACAGGTGTTATCGTAGTTTCTGCCGAAAGTTCCACCGAGCACGCGAGGTGGAACGAATCACAGAAACTTCGCCGTCCCTTCGATTCGTGCAGCCTTGGACCTTTCGCATCTAGTCACCAAGGCAACACGCTGCCGCGTCATGATGGGATCAAACGTGAGCGATACAAAGCTAAAGCCAGCAACCAAAAAGCCTGCTACCCGCAAAGCCGCCCCGCACGCACCGGAGCTCTCCAAGGACGATGTCTACCTGTTTGGCATTGGAATGTGGGAGCGTAGCTGGGAAAAGATGGGCGCGCATCCCGACATGCAGCAGCGAACGCGCGGCTGGCGCTTTTGCGTTTGGGCGCCCGACGTAAAGAGCGTCCATGTCATTGGTGAATTTAACGACTGGGATGAGGAAGCCAACCCGCTGGTGCCCGTGCATACGAGCGCTATTTGGGAAGGCTTTATTCCTGGCGCCGAGCAGGGCCAGCTCTATAAATACCTCATCGAGACCAACGAGGGCGAAAAGCTCTACAAGGCCGATCCGTATGCCTTTAAGGCCGAGTGCCCTCCGGGTACCGCCAGCGTGCTGTGGACCCTCGATGGCTACAAGTGGAACGACGCCGCGTGGCTCAAGCGCCGTGCCAGCCATAACCACATGTCGCAGCCCCTTAACATCTATGAGGTGCATATTGGCTCGTGGAAGCGCCACGGCGACGCGCCGCAGGGCGATCCGGACGAGTACGGCAACTACCCCGGCCCCATGGATCCCTTCCCCGCACAGCGCGGCGAGTTCTACACCTACGACGAACTGTCGGTGGAGCTCGTGGACTACGTGCGCGACATGGGCTACACGCATATCGAGGTCATGCCGCTTATGGAGCATCCCTTCGATGGCTCCTGGGGCTACCAGACGACCGGCTACTATGCCGCCACGTCGCGCTACGGCAACCCGCAGCAGCTCATGCACTTTATCGATGCGTGCCACGAGGCGGGCATCGGCGTGATCATGGACTGGGTACCCGGCGGTTTTTGCGCCGATTCCCACGGCCTTGCCACCTTTAACGGCCATATGCTGTTTGAGCACGAGATTCACCCCAACTGGGGCACGCACAAGTTCGACTTCGCCCGCGGCGAGGTCCGCTCTTTCTTGGTCTCCAACGTACTGTACTGGCTCGAGAACTTCCACGTGGACGGCATTCGCATGGACGGCGTGTCCAGCATGCTGTACCTCAACTTTGGCATCGACGATCCGGGTCAAAAGAAGTTCAACAAGTACGGTACCGAGGAGGACTTGGACGCCAGCGCGTTTATCCGTCAGGTCAACTGCGCCGTGGAGGCCCACTTCCCTGACGTGATGATGATGGCCGAGGAGTCAACTGCGTGGCCACTCGTGACCTATCCGCCCCAGGACGGCGGCCTGGGCTTCCACTACAAGTGGGACATGGGCTGGATGAACGACACCCTCGACTACTTTAAAAAGACGAGCGACGAGCGGCGCGAGAATCTGGGCAAGCTGACCTTCTCGATGATGTACGCCTGGAACGAGCACTACATCCTGCCGTTCAGCCACGACGAGAACGTCCACGGCAAGGCGACCATCGTGCAAAAAATGTACGGCGAGTACGAGGGCAAGTTCCCGCAGGCGCGGGCGCTCTACCTGTACATGGCCATCCATCCGGGCAAGATGCTTGATTTTATGGGCAACGAATTTGCGCAGCTGCGCGAATTTGACGAGAGCCGCGAGCAGGACTGGATGGTGCTCAAGTACCCGAACCACGACGACTTCCACCGCTATCGCAGGGCGCTGAATGAGGCATATCTTGCCAACGAGGCGTTCTGGAGCCGCGAGTACGACCCCGAGGCGTTCCGGTGGCTGGACTGCGCCCACCCCGAGCTGGACGCCTGTGCCATCTGGCGCGACGGCCATGACGGCGCGGTGCTGGCGGCATTCAACTTTGGCGACACAGAGCTGGCCGACTACACGCTGACCCTGCCCCGCGCGGGCAAGCTGACGAAGCTGCTGGACACCGACTGGCAGTGCTTCGGAGGCCGGACCGAGAAGCCGAAGCGGCTGGTCGGCAAGGCCTGCGGGGGTGAATTGAAGCTGACCCTGGCCCCGTTCAGCGGGCAGCTGTTTAAGCTGGTATAACTGCATACAAACAGGCCGCGCCTTTCCCGATACAGGATGGGCGCGGCCTGTTGCTGTACTGTAGGGGCCGGGCGTGCCCGGCCCGCAGCTTTGCCGCTGCAACCCCTTTCGTGGCAGATTAGTAGGGAGGGGTCTTGCCCCCTCCGCGGCGGCCAGAGGGCTGGCCGCCCTACAAGCCCACAGAAGCCCCGTTGCACGCTATGACAGTTACCCGCAGCCGGGAGGGATAAATCCGCCCCTACGATTGTCCTGTAGGGGGCGGCGTCCCCGACGCCCCGCAGGTCAGCAGCAGTCAACGGGAAGGACGTAGGGCGGCCTGCCCACAGGCCGCCGCAGCAGCTTGCGTGGCCTCACA
>ENA-ORTB01003765-ORTB01003765.1-human-gut-metagenome-genome-assembly--contig:-NODE-3765-length-11365-cov-2.689655_pt1 | contig 11365 bp, 10 predicted proteins | sample MGYA00241905_ERZ509174 | MGnify/ENA primary metagenome ERZ509174 (study PRJEB26280, sample SAMEA2338851) | human gut metagenome | biome: human gut; feature: human-associated habitat; material: faeces...
GAACCGCGTTTTCCCTGGCACACGTTCCGCTATATCGAAGTCATATCCCGACAGGTCAGGATGAACAAGGAAAGTCTGGTTGCAAAAGTCGTGCATACCGATCCGCAGCCTGCCGGAAGTTTCAGTTGTTCGAACGAATTGTTTAATAAGATCAACGAAGTCTACTTGCGGACGCAGAAGAATAACTTTCACGGCAGTATCAGCAGTGATTGCCCGCACCGGGAACGGTTGGCTTATACTGGAGACGCGCAGGTGGTCGTGGAAAGTTCTATCTTATCTTTCGATATGACGCAGTTTTGCCGGAAATGGTTTGACGATATGGGGGATGCCCGGAATCGGAAGAGCGGTTATGTTCCGCATACCGCACCCTTCGGTGGTGGAGGAGGCGGTCCGGCATGGGGATCGGCTTATGTGATCATGCCCTGGGCCTATTATTGTTATTATGGCGATACGGTTTTGTTGAACCGTCATTATGAAGGTATGAAACAATGGGTTGCCTATCTGGGAACAAGGACCGACGCCCGTGGAATCATCGTCCGGGAAGAGCCGGATGGCTGGTGCCTGGGGGATTGGTGTGCGCCGGGGAAGAAGATGGAGCTGCCCGAACCGTTGGTCAATACGGCTTATTACTATCATTCGGCAGACTTGATGTCGAAGGTTGCGGCTGTCTTAGGGAAAGAGGAAGACAGACTGCACTTTGACCGGTTGTGCACACGGATCAGGCAGGATTTCAATACTGTCTTTTTCAACCCGTCGACCTATCATTATTGGGAAGGGCGACAAGGTGCGGATGTATTCCCGCTGGCTTTCGAATGGTGCCGGAAGGTGAAAAGGAAGCCGTGTTCAACGCTTTGCTCGCTCATTTGGATAGTATAGGAAATCATTTTGACACAGGTATCATGGCAACGCCTTTGCTCTTGAAAGCATTGAGTGATAACGGACGTGCCGATATTGCTTTCCGGTTGATGAACCAGCGCGAGATACCGGGGTTCGGGTATGTGATGGATGACCGTTATTCTTGTTTATGGGAGCGATGGGAAGGAAAGGCATCCCGTTGCCATCCGATGTTCGGCAGTGTGGTGGCTTGGTTTTACTGGACACTTGCCGGAATCCGTTATGATGAAGCGGAGCCGGGTATGAAGCACATTGTCATTGCTCCTCAACCGGTGGGCGGCCTCATTTATTGCAGCGGATCGTATCAATCCCTGTACGGTCCCGTCCGCTCGGACTGGCGGATAGAAGCGGATTCGTTTGAGTTGACAGTCGAGGTACCCGTCAATACGACTGCCACGGTTATCTTGCCGGACGGCAAGATATACAGAAATGTCGGATCGGGCATCCATCGGTTCGCGTCGCCCCTTATGTCGGATCGTTGAACCAGATAGAAGGGAAAATTCCTCATCCGGCAGTGCTTATCGAGGTCAGTTTCTTTTATTTGTTGGGTGTTGGTTGTGAAGTGCAGTCTTTAAACTGACAAAGAACCTTTGCTATGATATTATGACATGCCGATAGGAAAATGAGAATGACCTTTCTGTTTTTGTAGGAGGATGCGACAAATATATCCTGCGAGAGCATCTTGAAAAAGATAAAAAACTTGTATGTTTGTAGGGATAAAAACAGAAATGCGAAATGAAGACATTAGTACATACCGACAAAGAACTGATTGAAGCGACCATTAAGAAGTGTGATATCTGTTATGTGGGACTGGCCGATACGGATGGGACTCCCTATGTATTGCCGATGAACTTTGGCTATCGTGATGGTGTTATATACCTGCATTCGGCACAGGAAGGACGGAGTATTTCCATTTTGGAACGGAATCCGCGTGTCTGCATTACATTTAGCACGGACCATGATCTCGTTTTCCAGCATCCGGAGGTCGCTTGTAGTTACCGGATGCGCTCCAAGAGCGTGATTTGCTGGGGTGAAGTCCACTTTGAAGAAGATTTCGATAAAAAAACGGAAGCTCTGGATATCATTATGAAACAGTATTCGGATAAGGAATTCCGCTATTCCGATCCGGCTGTGAAGAATGTCAAAATATGGATTGTGGAAATGGACGAAGTGACCTGCAAGGAATTCGGGGCACCGCATAATAAGCTGAAAATTGGAAGTTAAAAATTGAAAATTGACGTTGCCGGGTGGTTTGTCTTTTTGGATAAAGCGTTGTATGATGGGCAAATAATTGTCAATTGTCAATTGTTAATTGTCAATTTCTTCTTACTTTTGTTGCCAAATATGATATTGCTGAATAATGGGATTGCAAAAGCATAGCAAGGTCTTGAATGATACAGTTGAGATGCTCTCGGACGAGGGGTCTTACCATCAACTGTTTCATGCTTACCGCGATGAAGAGGCGCTTCCTTCGGGTGAGGTGCTGAAAGAGATCATAGATTTATGCCGGGCAATCCTTTTCCCCGGTTATTACGGGAATGCACGGATCAGCAAGCAGACCATCCGTTTTCATACCGGCGTGAACGTCGGAACGTTGCATACGCTGCTTTCCAAGCAGATTTATGCAGGGCTTTGTTTTGCTGATACTGCCTGTGTTTCTTGTCCCGAAGAAAAGATCCTTACCGAGGCGGAAAAACTGTCGGAAGCCTTTATCCGTACGCTTCCCGAAATGCGCGCCTTGTTGGCGACGGATGCCGAGGCTGCTTTCAACGGTGATCCTGCTGCTCAGAACATCAACGAAGTTATTTTTTGCTATCCCGGTTTCCGGGCTGTCTGCAACTATCGTATTGCGCACCAGCTATACCGGTTGGGCGTTCCCTTTATTCCCCGCATGATTACTGAAATGGCCCATTCGGAGACAGGTATCGATATCCATCCGGGGGCGGAGATCGGACACTATTTCTCGATTGACCACGGGACAGGAACCGTTATCGGTGAGACCAGTGTTATCGGGAACCACGTCCGTATCTTCCAAGGAGTCAGTCTGGCAGGAGAGAAACTGCCGCCTGACGAAAACGGGAATGCGATACGCGGTGTGCCGCGTCATCCGGTGTTGGGCGATCATGTGACTGTCTATTCCAATGCCACATTGTTAGGGCGTATTCGTATTGGCGAAGGAGCTACGATCTGTGGCAACGTCTGGATCACGGAAGATGTTCCGGCGGGAGCAACCGTGAGCCAGCAGACAATTAATAAAGTCAGTTGACTGCCAGTGAAGTCATAGAACAAAGAATAATTAATAATTAAAATAGAATTACTAATAAACGATGAGGAATCATTGTTAACTTTCAACTTAAAATGAGCGAAACATTTGAAATGGTGGCTAAGACCCTTTACGGGTTGGAAGAAATCCTGGCCGGCGAGTTATTATCTTTAGGTGCCAACGATATACAGATTGGCCGCCGGATGGTTTCCTTTACCGGGGATAAGGAAGTGCTTTACAAAGCCAACTTCTATTGCCGTACGGCATTGCGTATCTTGAAGCCTATCTATCACTTTAAAGCTAAAGACGCCGATACTGTCTACAAAGAGGTTAAGAAGGTGAAATGGGAAAACTACATGTCTTTGGACAAGACGTTTGCCATCGACTCTGTAATCTACTCTGAAGATTTCAATCACTCCAAGTTTGTTGCTTATCGTACGAAGGATGCGATCGTGGATTATTTCATGGAGAAGGATCAGAAGCGCCCCTCTGTCCGTGTAAACAATCCGGATCTGTATATCAATATTCATATTTCACATAACGACTGTACGCTCTCTATCGACAGTTCGGGCGAGAGCTTGCATAAACGTGGTTACCGCGTGGACCAGACGGAAGCTCCGTTGAATGAGGTGTTAGCTGCCGGTATGATCTTGAAAACAGGCTGGAAAGGCGAATCGAATTTCGTCGATCCGATGTGCGGTTCCGGTACGTTGCTGATCGAAGCGGCGATGATCTGCTGTGAAGGAGCTGGATGCTACCAACAGCTGAGAGTCTGCAGTGGAGATCGAAGCGGCGATGATCGCCTTGAATATTGCGCCGGGCGTGCATCGTAAGGAGTTTGCTTTCGAGAAATGGATCGATTTCGACCAGGAACTGTTCGACCGTATCTATAACGACGAGAGTCAGGAACGTGAGTTTAATTTCAAATGTTATGGTGCCGATATCAATCCGGCGGCGATCGAGATTGCCGAGAAGAATATCCGTAGTGCCGGCCTGATGAAATATATCGAACTGAGGACCCAGCCGTTCCAGCAATGCACGGAGGCTCCCCAGCCGGGCATCATGGTGACCAATCCCCCTTATGGAGAACGTATTTCCAGTCGTGATTTGTTGGGGTTGTACAATATGATCGGTGAACGTGTCAAACATGTGTTTACTGGCTATAAAGTATGGATTCTGAGTTATAAGGATGAATGCTTCGATAAGATCGGCTTGAAACCGAGTGAAAAGATGAAGCTTATGAACGGATCGTTGGAATGCGAATACCGTTGTTACGATATATTCGAAGGAAAAATCAAAGACTATAAGAAAGCACTGAACGAAGAAGGTGAAGCACGTCCTTCCCGCCCGGAAAGACCTTCTTTCGAACGTAAGCCGGACCGCTCGTCACGTCCGAATTTCCGTACCGACCGCATGGATCGTCCCGCCCGCCGTTTTGCTGCCGCGCATGCTGAGGACGACAACGAGCGGACACCTTTTATTCCCGGCAAACGCTATTTCGGCGATGACCGTGCAGATGGCCGTTCGGCTCGTAGGGATTTTGTCGGCAAACGTCCTGTCAAGAGACATTTTAAGGATGACGAGGAGTTTGGCGGTAAGAAAAAGTTCGGTGACCGTTCGTTTAAGAAACCATTCAAAAGAAGAGGAAAGGATGATTTTGAGGATTAATATTTTAGGTGTATTATGTGCTTTGGCACTTATAAATCCGTTGTCGATGATGGGACAAGACAAACAGTTTACTTTGCATGACTTGATTCCCGGTGGAAAGACGCAAAGTCGTTTTGTGCCTCGCAACTTGAAACAGTTGCAGTGGTGTGGAGACACATATCTGTATGTCAAGGGTGACAGCATGATGAGTGGAGAATCGACAAAGGCGGTGAAAGTCGCCTTTACTCGCCAGCAGTTGAACGAAGCGCTTGCGGTGGCCGGTGCGCAGTCGGTTGGCGGTATGCCCTTCTTCTCGGTTCCTTACAAAGATCAGCCGGTGCTTGCTTTTAATGCCAAGCACCATCGTTTCCATTACGATTTTGTGGAAAACAGGATTGTAAGCATGTATGATCTGAATGGTTCCTGGGAGAACTTCGACTTTTGTCCGGCCAATGGTTATTTGGCTTTTACGGAGGGTGATAATCTGAAAATCCTTTCACCGGATAACGCTGTCAGTATCGTGACGGACGAAACGGCTGAAGGTGTTGTTTGCGGGAAGTCCGTTCATCAGAACGAGTTCGGTATCCATAAAGGGACTTTTTGGTCTCCGAATGGTTCGGCGCTGGCTTTTTACCGGATGGATGAAAGCATGGTGACGGATTATCCGTTTGTCGACATTACTGCCCGTTGCGCGAAAGCCGAACCGCACAAATATCCGATGGCTGGGATGAAAAGCCATGAGGTGACAGTCGGTGTCTACAACCTGGCGACCGGAAAAACCGTCTGGTTGAAAACCGGATTACCGAAGGAAAAGTATCTGACGAATATTACCTGGAGCCCGGATGAAAAGAGCATTTATATTGCCGAACTGAACCGGGATCAGAACGAGATGCACCTGGTACGCTATTCTGCCTTGACAGGTGATAAAGAGGCGGATTTGTTTACCGAAAAGAACGAACATTATGTAGAGCCGCAACATCCGGTGCTTTTCCTGCCGAACAATCCGGATCAGTTTATCTGGCAGAGCCGGCGTGATGGTTATAATCATTTGTATCTGTATAATACGAAGGGAGAACTGTTGAAGCAGTTGACGGAAGGCGAGTGGGAAGTCCTGGACATCCTCGGTTTCGATGTTAAGGGAAAGGCGTTGTTTTTCTCTTCCACAAGGCCGTCAATGCTGAGCTCGTTCAGTTATGGTGATGCTCTGTATGTCGGAACGTCACGCCTGGATCTGAAAAAGGGAACTTCTTACGAATTGACTTCGGGAGGTTTGCAAGGAGTTCATGCTACGCAACTGAGTGCTTCCGGTAAATATTTGATCGACAGTTATTCAGCTCCCGATGTTCCACGTGAAATTTCGATTATCGACGGACAGAAACGTGAAACTTTACGGACGTTGCTGACGGCGAAGAATCCGTACGAAGGTTATGCGATGCCGGAAATCGTTACCGGAAAAATCAAGGCGGCAGATGGTGTCACCAATTTGAATTTCCGTCTGGTAAAACCTGTCGGTCTGGATGAGACGAAGAAATATCCGACGATCGTCTATGTGTACGGCGGCCCGCATGCCCAGTTGGTAACAGGCGGATGGAAGAACGGTGTAGGCGGTTGGGATATCTATATGGCTCAACGCGGATATGTGGTTTTTACGCTTGATAGTCGGGGATCGGCAAACCGGGGACAGGCTTTCGAAAATGTCATACATCGTAATTTGGGTGTGAATGAGATGGCAGACCAGGTAAAAGGCGTTGAGTTTCTGAAATCACTTCCGTATGTCGATGCCGACCGTATCGGTGTGCACGGATGGAGCTACGGCGGCTTTATGACGACGAACCTGATGTGTTCGTATCCGGAACTGTTCAAAGTGGGGGTTGCCGGTGGTCCGGTGATCGACTGGAGCAACTACGAGATTATGTATGGCGAGCGCTATATGGACCGTCCGCAGGACAATCCGGAAGGTTATAGGAATGCCAACCTGAAATTGAAAGCAGGTAATCTGAAGGGACATCTGCTGTTGATCCACGGAGATATCGATCCGGTTGTTGTTTGGCAGCACAGCCTGGGATTCCTGAAAGCCTGTGTGGATGCGGATACATATCCCGATTATTTCGTTTATCCCCGCCATCTGCATAATGTGATTGGTAAAGACCGTCCGCATCTGTATGAGAAGATAACGCGCTACTTTGACGACTACCTTAAGGATTGACAATTGACAATTGAGAGAAAGAACAAAAATGAAATAACAAAGAAAACAATAACCATTAAAAAAAGATGATTGGGAAAGGATAATGACAAATAATTGTCAATTGTCAATTGTCAATTGTCAATTATAAAAAAATGAATATTCTTTTATTAGGCTCAGGCGGCCGCGAACATGCAATAGCCTGGAAGATTGCTCAAAGTCCGAAAGTGGATCAGTTATTTATCGCTCCCGGTAATGCAGGTACTGCATTGGTAGGCACGAATGTAAATATCAAGGCTGACGATTTCTCTGCTATCAAGGAATTTGCCTTGGCAAATCATATCGGTATGGTGGTGGTAGGTCCGGAAGATCCGCTGGTGAAAGGGGTGTATGATTATTTCAAGAACGATGTCGCCCTGGCAGGTATTCCCGTGATAGGACCTTCGAAAGAGGGAGCGCAACTGGAAGGCAGCAAGGACTTTGCGAAGGCCTTCATGATGCGCCACAACATTCCGACAGCCCGTTATAAGAGTATTTCTGCCGGAAATTTAGAAGAAGGATACGCTTTCCTGGAAGAATTGCAGGCTCCCTACGTATTGAAGGCCGACGGTCTGGCTGCCGGTAAAGGTGTGCTGATTCTCGACACGCTCGAAGAAGCAAAGAAGGAGCTGGACGATATGCTGGGGGGTATGTTCGGCGATGCCAGCAAGACGGTCGTGATCGAAGAGTTCCTGGACGGTATCGAATGTTCCGTGTTTGTGATGACGGATGGCGAGAGCTACAAGGTGCTTCCGGTGGCAAAAGACTATAAGCGTATCGGCGAAGGCAATACAGGTTTGAATACAGGTGGAATGGGAGCCGTTTCTCCGGTTCCTTTTGCCGATGAGACGTTTATGCAGAAGGTGGACGAGCGTATTATCCGTCCGACGATCGAAGGGCTGAAAGCGGAAAATATCGACTATAAGGGTTTCATCTTCCTTGGTCTGATCAATGTGAAGGGCGAACCTATGGTGATCGAATATAATTGCCGCATGGGTGATCCGGAAACGGAAGTTGTCATGTTACGTATCCAAAGCGACTTGGTTGAACTGTTGGAAGGTGTGGCCGAAGGTAATTTGGGCAGTCGTACATTGGTTCACGATCCGCGTGCGGCCGTAACAGTCATGCTGGTAAGCGGCGGTTATCCTGAAGCGTATGAAAAAGGAAAGGTTATCAGTGGCCTGGATAAGGTTCCCGCCGAAAACATCATTTTCCACGCAGGGACAAAAGCTGCCGATGGGCAAATCCTGACCAGTGGCGGTCGTGTCATCGCTGTCAGCTCTTACGGAGCCGACAAGGAAGAAGCCCTTGCCCGATCTTTCGCCGGTGCCAAGCTCATCGATTTCGAAAAGAAATATTTCCGTAATGATATCGGATTCGATTTATAAATTGTTGTCATAAATGCTGATTTATGGGGTGAGCTAACAGACGATTCAAGCCTTGTGTGTTGCAGGCTCTCTTTTGCCTCGTCTGTTGGCTCGCATGTAAATCAGCATTTATCTATTCCTGATCAGAAATGCGAGTAGCTTATAACAAATATTCCCGTCGATTCGACTTCTCCGCGCCACCGACATTCGTGCCGGTCTTATTGGCATGTATTGCCTGTTGGGTGGTCAGTTATTTGTACTCCGTGGGCTATCCTGTCTATGGCGAGGTCTCGGCTACTCCTCTCTGGAATACGATTTGCCAGACATTGCCAGGCAAGGAGTTTACCTATATTATCGGGATGGCGTTGATGTTCGGAGGGGCTTTCCTATTGCATCGTGCGAACTATGTACTGGTGTTGATACGGGAGAAGACGATGCTGCCCTTCCTCTTCTATGTCCTGTTCATCAGTACGAATCCCGACTTCTTTCCTTTGAAATCGACTTCGGTCGGTGTTTTCTGCCTGATTCTGGCTATTTACCAACTGTTCACGACCTATCATGATCCCGAGGCGAGAGAGAAGGCCTACAGTGCCGCCTTGCTGATCGGTATAGGCAGTCTGCTTTGGGTTCATTTGCTGTGGTTTTTGCCGTTGTTCTGGCTGGGGATGTATAATTTCCGTTCGCTGACGTCCCGTACCTTTATCGCCTCTTTGTTAGGGGTGGCGACGGTATATTGGTTCCTGTTGGGGTGGTGTGTCTGGCAACGGGATTTCACGCTGTTCAACGTCCCTTTCTCGACGCTTTTCAAGGTGCGCCTCTTGGCGACGGACGGAATAGTGTTGCTGGATTGGATCAGTATCATGGCGATTGCCCTGTTGACAGTTGTCGCTTCCCTGAATATTGTCATGCACGATACGGAGGATTCGCTTCGCTCCCGTCAGTTTCTCTCGTTCCTGATTGCGATGTCCGTATGGGCGTTCAGCCTTTATTTCCTCTATGATCAGGTTTCGGAAGAATTTTTGGAAACAGCTTGCGTGCCAGCCTCTATCCTGATCGCTCATTTCTTTACGGTGACACGTGGCAAGATCGTGTTTTGGTCGTTTTTTACAACTGTGGCAGTCCTGGTTGCCACTCTATTCATTCGTATATGGAATTTCTTATAGAATACGGATATATCGGTGTGTTCATCGCCTCTTTTTTGGCTGCTACCGTTTTGCCGTTCAGCAGCGAGGTCGTTCTAACCGGAGTGTTGTTGGCGGGAGCGGCCTACTGGCCTTGTATGATTGCGGCTACGTTAGGTAATTTCTTAGGTGGCATGAGTTGTTATTGGCTGGGTATGCTGGGCAAGGTCGAATGGATAGAGAAATATCTGAAACTGGATGCCGTCAAATTGCAGAAAGTGCAGGATTGGATAAAAGGGAAAGGTTCCTGGATGGGCTTTTTCGTTTTCCTTCCCGGTATAGGCGATTTTATCGCCGTGGCGCTCGGTTTTCTCCGCGCCAATATCTGGATCGTGGCTGTCTCGATGTTTCTCGGAAAGGCGATCCGATATTGGGTTTGGATGGAATTTGTCTATAAAGTACAGGGAATGTTCTGATTATTCCACTTTGACATATATTTTCGTATACACCTCGTTATGGCGGGCGTAAATGGCATAATTTCCCCGGATGTCGCTCCACGAAGGCAGAAGTGTGACTTTCAGTATGCCGCCTTCGGTCGTAATCTGAAAGAGGTCTTCGAGGTCGCTATCGTAGCTGAACTCCGTGTCTTTGGGAAATTCCCGGACAATCTCGTCTTCATAACCGCTTACCACTGTCCCGATCGTGCTGTCGTAGGCGGGTAACCCGTCTGCTTCGGGATTGATCAGGGCAAACTGGATGACAGCGCCTACTCTTTTCTCCTCTTTCATGATCTCGGATCCGACATAGAATTGGTAGTAGTCTCCTGCCAGCGCCAATGCGAATTTTCCCGATGGAAATTGCTTCACGGCTTCTTCCTTGAAAGCTTGGTAGAGGTGTCCCGGCGTTACGGCTGCTTGATAAACCAATCCGTTGCCGACTTGGGGCGGAATGACTTTTCCAATCCCTTTCGACGGACCGATTTCGGCGATCAGGCATTCGTTTGTTTGAAAGTTGTTTGCCGCGTTGATATAGATGTCCGAATTGCCCAGACGGGTCGCTCCATTCTCCACATCGAGCATGTTCAAGGTAGTTGCATTGTTGATTTCAGGAGCCGAATCGTCGTCCGAACAAGAAAAAGCCGGTAACAGGAATGCTGCCAGCAAGAGCTGGAACAAGAAATTCTTTTTCATTTCTTCTTTATTTATAAGTTAGACAATAGGTAAAACATGCACAAAGGTATTTATATTTTCCTGAAAAGCTAATCATTCCCTTTATATTTCGCCCGCCAATGGGACGGAGGTATGCCGACACGCTCGATGAAGGCGCGACTGAAGGTTTTCACCGAACTGTAGCCCATTTTCGTCGCCACTTCGCCCAAAGGCCAGTCCGTATGGAGCAGGACGTCGCGGATGGCCACCCAACGGTAGGCTTCGAGCCATTCGTCTGTAGTCACCCCGGTCAGTACCCTCAGGCAGCCGGACAGATCGACTCGCGAGACGCCCAATTTTTTTGCATAGAAAACCGGATCATGATTCATATAATGATGAACCATCGAGGCGAAAAGGTCCAAAAATTCGTTGCCCGTTCGTTTATGGAAAATGATACCCGATTGTACGCCTTGCCAGCGTTCCGCTTCGGTCGCTTCCCGGCCGCAGAAGGAGATAAAGATATCTTTGGGAGTGTATAGGGGGTATTTTGTGTCCATTTTTGTATATATTCGTTTGTTTATAGCTTATACAAGACCGACGGATTCGTTCAAGGGGCAATTAGAGAACGAATCTGCCGGTTATAATTCGTTAACCGGATAATTGTAGAATGAATATGGGAGTTATGATTCATTCGCTAAATGCTC
>ENA-ORTB01003770-ORTB01003770.1-human-gut-metagenome-genome-assembly--contig:-NODE-3770-length-11343-cov-2.668409_pt1 | contig 11343 bp, 10 predicted proteins | sample MGYA00241905_ERZ509174 | MGnify/ENA primary metagenome ERZ509174 (study PRJEB26280, sample SAMEA2338851) | human gut metagenome | biome: human gut; feature: human-associated habitat; material: faeces...
GATTTTACAGGAGCGCGGCTATGAAGAGGGATGCCGAATTTCTTCAGCAAGAGGTCTTGCCCGCTTTAACGGGGCTCTGGCACATGTACTTTCGTCTTCTTTAATAATCGGCGCAGCATATAGTGCGCTTTGCCTTCTTCTTTTTGCAATAGCCATAATACGTGGAGGGCATAACTACTCGCACGACATGCTAACTGCATTTTTGCCCGCAATGATAGTCAACGCCGTATTGGTGATATCGGTTGCGCTGGAGACGGTGACCATCTATCGGATTACAGGCAGCGCTGTATTGAGCGGGGCTGCGATAATAATTGGATTTGTCATGAGCTTGACGCTCTACGGAACCTTCCTTCAGGCGCCCATACCATCCTTGCGATGGATTTTCTTTCTTCCGGGGCCGTACCTTGGAGTCGGATGTGCCCTTGGGTATAGCGATATGGGGCAGCTGACGCTTCTGGGATATGGCGCGGCAGCCAGCTGTCTATCGGTATTGATTTACGCTCTCGTGAGCTTTCGCGCTGGGGGTGTGCTCAATGGCTCGTCAGATTAAAAGACTTCTCCAGTCAGAATTGAAGCATGTGAGCAAATGGGCGTACGCCTTAATCCTGGTAATTTATGCGTGCATGGTGGTATTGCAGCTTAATTCTTTCCCGATGTGGTTCTGTAGCCTCCGTGAGAACAGTTTCTTGGGCTTTTTCCCAGACCCGACGCTTCGGCTATCGGCAGAGGATGTCCTTCTATTTGGTAATGCAGGGGTTTTTCGCGGTCTGCTGTTCAACGTAGCCCCGTTGGCTCATGCATTGTTCTTTCCGTTCATCGCGGCTTGTATTGTGCCGCGCTTTGTCAGTTCGGGCTTTATTGAGGAACCGTGGGGGTTGTCGGAGGCTCGGGGTGGGAAGCGTGTGTGCGCTATCGTTGCGCGAGTGGTGCTGTCTTCTTTTGCCCTTTTGGGCGCGTTTATCCTGTCGAGTGTCGTTTTGTACTGTCTTAACTGCGTAATCGTTTTGGATGCTCGGCAGTATTTCAACCTGAATATTTTTTGCTATCGACTTGTTCTTGCTGCCGCTGCCTGCCTTGCATACGTGGTCTCTTGCGTGATCGCTGTTTCCTATTTTGGGTCCGGCTTCGGTCCGATTGGCATGCTGTTGCTTGTCAACGTTGTAGCGATCTACATACAGATCGGGGCCAATTCCATGCTTCCGCTTCCAGCCTCGATGCTCATGTGGATTTGTGGCGTGACCCCGTTGGGGAATAGTCAATGCATTTCGATTCTAATTGACTGCCTAATAAACGTAGCAAGCGTTTTTGCCATTTGCTTTACCGTCGACCGATTGCGGTCGAGATTTCTTTGATTGCTTGTGAGGGATAATCATACCGAGCATACCAAATACAGCGGGGGCGGGCACCGTGACTGGTGTCCGCCCCCCGCTGGCATGGAAGGTTTAAGCCTGTGTGATTCGCGAGCTAGCGAGCCCGCTTAACCTTTGCCGCTGCCTCGACAAACGACTTCCACAGGTTAAAGTCGGTCTCGAGCGTCTTCCACGTGTACTCAGGGTGCCATTGCACGCCCAGGCAGAAAGGCTGGCCTTCGACCTCGATGCACTCGGGAACGCCGTCGGTTGCCTTGGCGACCAAGCGCGTGCTTTTACCCAGACGGTCGACGCAGCAGTGATGTGCCGAGTTGGTCTGGATCAGCCTGTGCCCGCCAACCGCGCGCTCCAGCAGCGAGCCCGGCACGACCTCGACGGGGTGCACGGGATCGTTGAGCACGTGGACATGGCGCCACTGCGTGTGGCCCTCGCGCGCGCCCAGGCTCGGCACGTCCATGCACAGGGTGCCGCCGGTGGCGACATTGAGCAGCTGCGTGCCTCGGCAGGTGGTAAAGAGCGGCTTCTTGGCGCGAAGCACCTCGTTAACCAGCTTAAACTCAAAACGGTCGCGAATCTCGCAGCACAGCGTGGGGTCGTAAGGACGCTCGTCGCCCCAGCGTTTGGGGTTGACGTCCGGGCCGCCGGGAATAGCGATACCGTCAGCGATTTCCACGTAATGACGGATAACATCGACGTCTTCGGTAATAGACATCTGCAGTGGCAGGCCGCCGGCGGCAAGGATGGCATCGACAAAGACGCTTGCGATTTCCTCGTTGGGGGAGAGCGTCTCGCTCAAAAAAGGCTTTGCCTCTTCCCAACGCGGCGCGACGAGGATGAGCGGACGGTCGGCGGGGGCGACGTCGACGTGCGGGGTGTAGGACGATGAGGTGCGGGTTCCGATCATGGTTGCGGCTTTCGAATCCGGGTGGACATGGCACAGGGGTGGCGCGGGGCAAACGTTACTGATGAATTTGCCCGCGTGGCAATTGGGTTAGTGGCCCTTGATGGAGTTGAGGAAGTCCTGGGCGCGCTTGGTCTGGGGATGGTCGAAGAACTCGTCGGGCGTGCCGGTTTCCACGATCTGGCCGTCGGCCATAAACACGACGCGGTCGGCCACGCGGCGGGCAAAGTTCATCTCGTGCGTGATGACGATCATCGTCATGCCTTGCTGGGCCAGACGGACCATGACCTCGAGCACCTCGTTGATCATCTCGGGGTCAAGGGCACTCGTGGGCTCGTCAAAAAGCATGGCCTTGGGCTGCATGGCGAGTGAACGGGCGATGGCCACGCGCTGCTGCTGGCCGCCCGAAAGCTGTGCGGGCACCTTGTCGGCCTGCTCGGCCACGCCCACGCGGCTCAGCAGGTCCATGGCACGCTCGCGAGCCTCCTCCTTGGACACGCCCAGCACGTCGACCGGCCCCAGCATGACGTTCTGCAGCACGGTCATATGTGCGAACAGGTTGAACTGCTGAAACACCATGCCCAGCTCGGCACGCATGCGGGCAAGATCCTTGCCTTCTTGCGGCAGGGGCTCGCCCTCGATGAGGATCTCGCCCGAGTCGATGGTTTCCAGGCGGTTGATGGTTCGGCACATGGTCGACTTGCCCGAGCCCGAGGGGCCAATCACCACGACGACCTCGCCGCGGTCGACCGAGAGATTGATGTCGTTGAGAACGTGCAGGTCGCCATAGTGCTTATCGACGTGTCTGAGCTCGATCAGCGGCTGATTGCCGGTGGAAGAGGTGCTCTGTGCCATGTGCTCGGCTCCTTATGACTCGAAATGGTAAAGCGTTAGCGGATGATGGTCGCGCCGGTCTTGTGCGAAACGTAGACAGCAGCCTTGTTAATCGCGACGTTGATGAGGATATAGATGACCGCGATAACCAGGTAGACCGACACGAGGGCGTCGTAGTTGGTAATGAGCACGCGGGCGTTTTGCATGAGGTCGGGGTAGCTCACCACATAGGCGACGGTGGTGTCTTTGACTACGACCACAAGCTGCGAAATCAACGACGGAATGATGAACCGAATGGCCTGCGGCAACACGATTTTAAAGGTGATTTTAGCTTTGGAGAGACCGAGTGCCTGGGCGGCTTCGACTTGGCCGCGCGGTACGGCGTTGACACCGGCACGGAAGATCTCGGCGAGTACGCCGGCGGCAGCGAGCGCGACGGGAAGCGTGAGCATCCAAAACGACGGCAGCGCGATCTTGTACTGGGGCAGCACCAAAAAGAAGAAGTAGATGAACAGCAGGCTCGGTACGCCGCGGAAGAAATCCGTGAGCACGCGGCAGACCAGCTGCAGCGGCTTGATGTCGCTCGTGCGGCCGAGCATGAGGGCGAGGCCCAGTACCAGCGCGATGGCGCCAGCGGTGAGTGCGACTTTAACGGTGCCCTCAAAGCCGGCAAGCAGGAACTTCCAGGTGGTGAGGTGCGTAAAGAAATACCAATAGTGGACCGAAAGCTGGCCGGTCACATAAAAGCGCTGCAACACGAGGGCGAAGAGCACGGCGACGGCAACAAGCGAGATGGCGGTGCCGATGCGAATCTTGGCGCGCATTTTGGGGCCGGGAGCCTCGTAGAGCGCATCGCGCATGGTGAGCGCGGAGGTGGAGTGCTTGCTCATCGGAGGATCCTCACCTTCTTATCGATGTAGTTGCCAATGTGGCTCACCACAAAGGCCGTGCCCAGGTAGCCGAGCGCCGAGATAAAGAACGCGGCGACGCCGCCGAGCGAGCGCGTGTTGATGTAGCTCACCACGCCGGTGAGCTCTTGCGGTTGCAACGGTACCTGGCTGCCGAGCGCGGTGGTGAGCATGACAGCGATAAAGAGGTTGGTCATGGGCAGCACGCTCGAGCGCAGCGCCTGCGGAATCACGATCTTGGCGAGGATACGGCTGAAGCTCATGCCCAGCGAGCGGGCGGCTTCCACCTGGCCGACGCCGACGGTGTTGATGCCGCTCATAAAGTTCTCGGAGCCAAAGGCCGAGCCCAAAAGGACCGTGGCGACGATAACGCAGGTGCGGTAGGGCAGGACGACCTTGAGCGGCGGCAGCGCATAGACGACGATGATGAGCAGTGCGATGCCGGGGATGTTACGGAAGACCTGGACATACAGGTCGCCAAAGACGCGCAGCGGCTTGAGCGGCGACACGCGCATCACGGTGACGGCGACGGCCAGCACCATGGCGATGGCAAACGACTCAAGCGTCATGCCCCAGGTTGCTAGCAGCGCGTCGATATAGTTCTGGCCATAGAGCGACCAGAGCTCGGAGAGACTCATGCGGACCTCCCGCCGATAAGGAAAGGGGCTCCCGTGTGTACGGAAGCCCCGACAACTCTGTGAGGAAACAGTTTACCGCAATAAAGCGCATCATGCGTTTCCGTATGGTTTCGTTGCGGCTGTTACCAGGATCGCTGCCTAGGCGCCGATCTCGGGCAACTCGGGAACATTGGTGTCGCCCGTACGGTCGCCGATGCAGATCTGCCACAGCTCAGTCCAGGTGCCATCGTCCTCGATCTTCTTAAGGAAGTTGTTGACAAAGGCGACGCCGTCGGAATCGAGCGGCAGACCGATGCCATAGGGCTCCTTGCTGCCGAAGGGCTTGCCGGCGATCTTGTACTTACCGGGCTCGCGGACCAGGGCGCTCTGCTGCATGTTGTTATCGATGACGTAGGCATCAACGCGGCCCTGCTGGAGTGCCTGGCGGGCCTCCTCGTCGGTCTTGAACTCCTGCTGGCTGGCCTTGGGGGCGAACTCCTCCAGAATGGCGGGGCCGTTGGAGCCGGACTGGACGGCGACGTTCTTGTCGGCCAGGTCGTCGACGCTCTTGATGTCGTCGTTATCGGCGAGCACCAGGATAGCCTGCTGGGTGTAGTAGTAGGGGCCGGCAAAGGAGACGAGCTTCTTGCGCTCGTCAGTGATGGTGTAGGTGGCGAAGACAGCGTCGACCTGGCCGTTCTGCAGGACGGACTCACGCGTGTCCGAGGTTACCTGGGTGATCTCGACCTTGTTCTCGCCCAGAATGTAGTTGGACAGGAGCTGTGCGATGCCGGCGTCGAAGCCGCGGGTCTGACCGTCCTTCTCGTTGAGGAGGGAGAAGAGCGTGGAGGTCTGAACGCCACCGATCTTAAAGACGCCGGCGTCCTTGACGGCCGTGGCCCAGGTGCTGGCGGCGATGGCGTCGTCATCGGCCTTGGGGCCGTTGTCGACGAGCTTGTCGAATGCCTTGGCATCGAGCGTAGCGGAAACCTCGGTATCCTCGGAGCCCTTGGAGGAGCCGGCGGCGGAACCCTTGTCGGCCTCGGCGCTGGTGTCGGAGCAGCCGGCAAGACCAAGGCCGGCGACGGTTGCGAAGGTAGCGGCGACAAAGCCGCGGCGGTCGAGAACGACCTGCTGGGAGAGGTTCTTGCTCATGGTAGAACACCTTTCTCAATAAAATCCCTAGCGGTTGAGTAGAGTTATACCCTATCGCGCTCAAATGGGTCAACACGAAATAACTCAGAAACATACTTACCTTATGGGTAATTCTACCTACCAAAAAGGGACAGGTTTATTTTGGCAGGTTTTATCTGGGCAAACGTCGCTTATTACAGCTGAGATAGCGCTTTGCAGACGGCATGGTCGGTGCGGCGGCATGTCTTGCTGCTTTGTCTCAATCTGTAACAGTTAGACGAGGAAATGGGTTCTACCTGTTACAGATCGAGATTTTCTCTTCAGGGGAATTCGAATGTCTCAATCTGTAACATCTGGACGGACAAAAGGTCTCTATCTGTTACAGATTGAGACAAAGGTCAGGGACTAAGACGTCTTATCTAGATCTGTAACAGTTAGACGGGAATTCGGGCCATAGATGTTACGGATCGAGATATTCGCGCCGCGAAAATAAAAACCTCCGCAGGGGGCGCTTCCCTTGCGGAGGTTTTCTTACTCGTTGAGTAGTCTTACGGCTTCGGCGGCCATGTTCTCGACCGTCATGCCGTTCTGCGCGAGCAGTTCGTTGGGATCGTAGCGGTCGGGAAAGCCCTTGGCGATGCCAAAGGTGCGCGTGCGCAACGGCGTGCATGCCAGATAGCATGCCACGCGCTCGCCCCAGCCGCCGTCCAAGATGCCGTCCTCGAGGGTGACGACGACGCGATGCTCGGCGGCAAGGCTGTCGAGGAACTCGCGGTCAAGCTCGGCTGCGAAGCGCGGATTGACGAGCGTGGCCTCGATACCGTACTCGGCAGCCAAGCGGTTTGCCACGCGCTCGCCCAGCTCAAAGAAATCGCCGAGCGCGAGCACGGCAACGTCGCGGCCCTGACGCACCACGTTGTAGCGAACGGCGCTGTAGTCGGTGTCCTCAGCGGGCGCCAAATCGGGGCGGCTTACCAGGCCGATGCCCGGTACACGGATCGCGACGGGATGCTCGCGATGGTCGAGCGACCAGCTCAGCATGGACAGGTATTCCTCCATGCAGGCCGGCGCCAAGTAGTGCATGTTGGGAAGACCGCCCAACATGGAAATATCAAAGAACGAGAGGTGCGTCTCGGACGTGGTGCCAAAGATTGACGCACCAAACACCAGGATGGTTGCAGGGGCGTCGTTGAGGCACAGGTCGTGCCACAGCTCGTCGTAGGCGCGCTGCAAAAACGTGCCGTACACACCAAAGACTGGCTTGGCGCCCGAGCGTGCAAGCGCGGTGGCAAAGGTCACAGCGTGCTCCTCGGCAATGCCCACATCGACGAACTGTTTGCCGGCGGCAGCGCGAAGCTCGGGTGTAAAGCCCATGATGTAGGGCGTGGCGGCCGTGATGCCCACGACCTGCGGATCGCGCTCGATGGCGGCGCTGAGCGCCTCGCCCGTAATGTCGGCATAGGTGCGCGGTGCAGGCTCGCTCGGATGGCCCGGGCAGAGCTTGCGCCCAGTCGCCATGTCAAACGGACCCACGTGGTGCCAGCGTTCCGGGTCGCTCTGGGCTGGCTCAAAGCCCTTGCCCTTGGCGGTGGAGACGTGCAGCACGATGGGGTGATCGATATTGCGCAGTTCCTGCAACGCGTCGACGAGGGCCAACACATCGTTACCGGCGTCCAGGTAGCGGTAATCGAGCCCCATCGCGCGGAAAATGTTGCGCTCACAGGCGCCGTTGCTGGCGCGCAGCTCGGCCAGATTGCGATACAGGCCGCCATGGTTCTCGGCGATGGACTGGTCGTTATCGTTGACGATGATGATCAGGTTGCTATCGAGTTCGGCGGCATTGTTAAAGCCCTCAAACGCCAGGCCGCCCGAAAGCGAGCCGTCGCCAATAACGGTAATGACGTTATACGTGTCACCCGCCAGGTCGCGCGCGTGGGCAAGACCGCAGCCCAAGCTCACCGAGGTCGAGGTGTGACCCATGGCAAACAGGTCATGCTCGGACTCGTCGGGATTGGCAAAGCCAGAAGCCTCGCCAAAACGTTCCGGATCGATATAGGTATACGCGCGCCCGGTCAGCGCCTTGTGGGCGTAGGTCTGGTGCGAAACGTCAAAGACAATCTTGTCGATAGGGGAGTTAAACACGCGATGAAGCGCAACCGTAAGCTCAACGACGCCCAGGTTGGGGGCAACGTGTCCGCCGACAGCGGCGGAGCTTTCGAGGATGGCGTGGCGAATCTCGCCGCAGAGCAGCGGAAGCTCGGCGCGGTCGAGAGCCTTGACGTCCTCGGGCGTTGTCGTTTGCGTAAGCAGCATCGTTGTGGGTTACTCCATGCGAATCGAGCGCCGGCGCTCCCTCGGCCGACACAATTGCACAAGACAGTCTCGCACATTTTGGCGTTTGATATGTGACGGCGGCGCGGTAATTCGCCAACTGGTGGGGCAAAACGTTTTGTCCGATGCCATACTGATGTGTTCCATGATGTTTTTATCGATTGTGCGCAGGCCGTGGCTTGTCGCCGCGGGCCGCTGGAAGGAGGCAGCATGTCCGATACCGTTCGTGCCGAGAAAATCGCGCGCGAGGTTGACTATGCCGCCCGTCAGCTCGCCCAGGCGGGCCGCTTGGACCTGACGCACGGGTTTATCCAGCATGGTGATGTGACGGTCTATGCACATGTGACCTCGGTGGCGCGGGCAAGTCTGTCCTTTGCCGAGCGCCTGGGCCGTGTCGGTGTCTCGGTCGACCGCGCCTCGTTGCTGCGCGGGGCCCTGCTGCACGATTACTTTCTCTATGACTGGCACGATCCCGACCCAAGCCATCGGCTGCATGGCTTTCGCCACCCGTTTTTTGCCCTGGCGCGAGCCGAAGAGGATTTTGAGCTGACGTCTCGTGAGCGGAATATTATCGTGCGCCATATGTTTCCGCTGGTGCCGGTGCCGCCGACGTGTCGTGAGGCATGGATTGTATGCCTGGCGGATAAATGGTGTGCTCTGCGCGAGACGATCGCCGGCCGTCTGCCGCGCAAGGACGAGGCAGACGATGGCGTGAGTGACGAATCGAGCGAAAAGAGGAGAGGGTAGACGGTGGGGACCGCGATCGACATGGCATTTGACGGCGCGACGCTTGCCGCCTGTCCGCTCTCGGCGCTGGTGCTCTCGTTTGCCTTCTACGGTTTCTGCGGCTGGGCATGGGAATCGACAGTCTGCGCCATGCTCAACCACGGACGATTTGCCAACAGTGGCTTTTTGCTGGGGCCGTGCTGCCCTATCTATGGCGCGGGCGGCATTGCCTGCTGGCTGCTGTTGCGTGGGATTCCGGATGCCTCGAGCCAGTTTGTCGCTGCAGCGCTCGTATGCAGCGTGATTGAGTACAGCGTAGGCGTGCTGTTGGAAAAAACAACGGGCGCTCGCTTTTGGGATTACTCGCACCTGCCGTTTAACTTGCACGGACGCATCTGCCTGTACTGGGCATGCGCGTTTGGCCTGGGTGCGCTGTGCATTTGCCGTTTAGTGGAGCCGGCATTGCTGGGGCTGCTTGGCCATCTGCCGGTGCTGATTGTGCGGCTGTCCGCCTTTATCCTGCCGGAGATCCAGAATATCACCGCCAAGGACGACATGGAACTTGAAAAAATGGGAGAGCGCAAGCAGGCTGTGTTCGCCATCATCCCGGATAATGACGGCACCTTTAATTACATCGTGGGTATGCTCTACACCTGCGCCTTTCAGAGCCTTTACTATCAGGCCGACAAGGTACACCAAGGGGCGCTGCCCGTTCCCGTGCGAATGATGATGGACGAGTTTTGTAATGTCTCCCTCCCGGATGATTTCGGCAAGCTGCAAGCTACCATGCGCAGCCGCAACATCATGTCCACCATCGTCCTGCAAAACATTTCTGCGTTGAAAGCCCTGTTCAAGGATGACTGGGAGGGTCTGATCGGCAACGCGGATACGCTGCTGTACTTAGGCGGCAACGAGGTCAGCACCTTCAAATATATCTCCGAACTGCTGGGCAAGGAAACGCTGGATACCCGGACGCGCAGTGTTTCCAAAGGGCGCAGCGGCTCCAGCAGTGTGAACTACCAGCAGACCGGGCGGGAACTGATGACCCCGGATGAGGTGCGGGCGCTGGATAATGACCACTGTATTCTGTTTATCCGCGGAGAACTGCCGGTGATGGACAGAAAGTATGACATCCTAAAGCATCCCAGCCTGAAGCTGACGGAGGATGGCGGTGCCGCACCGTATATCCACCGCCCCGGCCTGACCTATGCGCTGGAGGACTTGCCGTTGTCCACGGACAGCTGGGAGTCCATTGAAATTATTGAATGAATAGGAGAATGACACCATGAAGAAGAATCGTATTCCGTCTGAAGCCAACCGCAGGACTATCCGGGCCGGGCGCTGCTATGGGGCGCTCGTTTTGACCATGCTGGCCTGTGCCGCCATGACCTGCCCTGCGCTGGCTGCTGACGATCCTCTTACCATCGTCGGAAACCTGTCCGACTTTGTGTTTTCCATCATCAAGGCATTGGGCGTTATCATCCTCGGCTGGGGCATCGTGCAGGTGGGTATGTCCATCCAGTCCCACGATGCCAGCCAGCGAACGCAGGGCTTTCTGTGCCTGTTCGGCGGCCTGATGATCGCCTTTGCCAAGGAAATCTTGACCGCCATTGGCGCGGTGTAACGGAAGAGGGGCAGGCCATGGAGCCTGCCCCTCTTACTTCTCTGGAGAAATGGGGTGATATAAATTGAATAACTGGATCATCGGCAATCTGCAATCAGCCTTCGATACATGGAACGAAAAGCTGACAGAGATATGGAGCCTTGTTACCGCCACGCCGCAGACCTTCCGCGGCGGCGAGCTTTGGAATACCATCGTCACCATCAATGACGGTCTGAAAGCCTTTGGCTATGGCTTGCTGGTACTGTTTTTTGCTATGAGTGTGTTTCACTCCGCTGCCAGCTTCCGCGATCTTCAGCGCCCGGAGTTTGCCCTTCGGCACTTTATCCGCTTTGTTTTGGCTAAGGTGGCAGTTGGTGGCGCTATGGAGATTATGACCGCCATGTTTTCTATATGCGGCGGTATAGTACAGTCTATCATGGGCAGCATCGGCGGTATGAGTTCTGCCGGAGTGACTATGCCGCAGGAAATCATTGACGCCATTGAGGAAGTGGGCTTCTTACAGTCTGTTCCGCTATGGATGGTCACATTTTTGGGCAGCTTGTTCATTACCGTGCTGTCCTTCATTCTGATTATGACCGTCTATGGACGCTTTTTCCGGCTGTATATGTTTACGGCGCTGGCTCCGCTGCCGTTGGCTTCCTTCGCAGGAGAGGATACCAGCTTTATGGGAAAAGCCTTTCTCAAAAGCTACATCGGCGTCTGCATGGAGGGGGCTGTCGTGGTGCTGGCCTGTCTGATTTTCTCTGCCTTTGCGTCCAGCGGCGCACCGATCGTAGATACATCCCTGCCCGTTGTCACGATGAGCTGGCAATATGTGGCGCAGACGATTTTCAATATGCTGATATTGGTTGCGCTTATCAAGGGGGCGGAACGGATTGCAAAGGAGATGTTCGGGCTA
>ENA-ORTB01003774-ORTB01003774.1-human-gut-metagenome-genome-assembly--contig:-NODE-3774-length-11333-cov-3.970562_pt1 | contig 11333 bp, 10 predicted proteins | sample MGYA00241905_ERZ509174 | MGnify/ENA primary metagenome ERZ509174 (study PRJEB26280, sample SAMEA2338851) | human gut metagenome | biome: human gut; feature: human-associated habitat; material: faeces...
CAAGAACCCCGACATCTTCATGCTCAACCACGCCTTCCAGAAGGAACGCACGCTTGAAGCCAACGGCACCATCAACGTGTCGCCGACCTTCGACGCCGCCGGCACCAAGATGGCCTTCACGTCCAACCGCATGGGCGGGCCGCAGATCTTCATGAAGGACCTGGCCTCCGGCTCCGTCTCCCGCGTGACCAAGCAGGGCAACTACAACACCGAACCGAGCATGAGCCCCGACGGGACGCTGATCGCCTTCTCGCGCCTCACATCGGAAGGGAACCGCATCTTCGTGCAGGATCTGACCACCGGCACGGAACAGCAGATCAGCTTCGGCCCCGGCAATGACGTGCTTCCCTCCTTCGCGCCGGACAGCTACTTCATCGCCTTCACCTCCAACCGGAGCGGCCCGAACCAGATTTACCTGACGACCCGTCACGGCGGCGACGCGAAGAAGGTCCCCACGGGCAGCGGAGACGCCTCGTTCCCCCGCTGGGGCGCGATTCCCCGTTAGCCGGGCTTGACGGAAAAGGGAGCGTTTTTTAGATAGGCGGAAACGGGCGGGAGCGGCCCTCCGCAACCGTGTTTTTCCCTCGTGAATCTTCGCGGGAAATCACTGAAATAGCCCCCTACCAGCTTGACAATACAGGTTTGCCGGAATAACCTTCAGCCCTTGCGTGTGCAGGGTAGTATACGCAAGGAAGAAGGAATTTTATCAACCGTTTTTCTGTGCGGGGAAACTCGCTCAGGAGGAAAAAGAGATGAACACTTTCAAACGTTTGGCTCTCGTTGTGACTCTCGTTGTGGCTATGGGTGCTGGCTTTGGTTGCGCGAAAAAGCAGACTGGCGCTGACGTGGCTCCCGCCACCACCGCCGACGACAACAGCGCTGCTAACGCCGCTATCGAACGCGCCGCTCAGGTGATCACCGACGGCATCGTGTACTTCGACTTTGACAAGTCCGACATCAAGGCCGAATCCCGCGACATGCTCCGCCAGAAGGCTGAGCTCATGAAGGCCTATCCCAGCATCCGCGTGCGCATCGAAGGCAACTGCGACGCCCGTGGCACCCAGGAATACAACCTCGCCCTCGGCGAACGTCGTGCTCGCGCCGCTTACGAATACCTCGTCATGCTCGGCGTGAACCCCGACCAGATGGAAATGATCTCCTTCGGTAAGGAACGTCCCGCCGTTGAAGGCACCGGTCCCGCCGTGTGGGCGAAGAACCGCCGCCCGAAATTTCCGGGCGGCGGTTCTGTTTTTGCGTGTTCGTGTTTTTACAGCCGGCGTTCCAGCCAGTCACCAATGTCAGCAAAGACCTCTTCGCGGTTCAGCTCCACCAGCAGCTCATGCCGGGCGCTGGGGTACAGCTTGACCTCGATGTTCTTCACACCGGCATCCAGCAGGCTCTTGACCGCCCGCTTCACACCTGCGCCCTGTTCGCCCACCGGGTCGGCATCGCCTGCCAGGAACAGCAGGGGCAGATCCTTGGGCACCCGGGCCAGAAGGACCGGGTCGTACAGCCGCAGGATGCCGCTGAACATGCTGTAATAGGCGTTCAGGGTAAAGATAAAGGTACAGCGCTCGTCGGCACGGTAGCGGTCCACCTCCACCGGGTCACGGTTGAGCCAGTCGTGGGCCGTGCGGCCCTCCAACCCCTTGTTGTACCCCAGAAATGAAAGTCTGGCCACCAGTTTGCTGCGGTAGTGCCAGCCATGGAACACGGCCAGCACCCGGCAGATGGTCCTGGCCAGCTGCACCAGCGCTTTGGGCTGGTAGCCGGTGCCCATGATGATGGCACCGTCCAGCTCCTCGCCCCACTCGCAGAGATACTGCCGGGCATAGAACGAGCCCATGCTGTGCCCCAGCAGGAAATACGGCACGCCGGGGTAGAGCTGCTTTGTCAGCTTGGTCACGGAGTGAAGGTCCTCCAGCACGGCGCGGTTGCCGTCCGGCTCGGCAAAATAGCCGTAGTCGGCCTTGGTGCGGATGGAACCGCCGTGGCCCAGATGATCGTTGCCGGTCACAAGGATGCCCCGCTGGGCCAGCGATTCGGCCAGCGGTTTGTAGCGGTCAATGAATTCCACCATCCCGTGTGAAAGCTGCAAAATAGCGCGCACTTCCCCCTCCGGCACGCAGCGGAACGCATGAAGCGTCCGCCCCGGCACCGTAGAGGGCAGGGTCAGGTCGATCATCTGGCTCATAGAGTCTCTCCTTTTGTTACAGGGCTCCGATCTTTTTGCGGCACTCCGAGCAGATGCAGTAACCCGCAAACTGCACGGCATTGGGGTCCACTTCGCCGCAGAAGTCGCAGCTCCCCGCGGCGCGGTACTTTTTGAGGATGATCTGATCACCCTCCACGAAGATTTCGAGCTTCGAATCCGTTTCCAGCTTCATGCTGGTCCGAAGCTCCTTTGGCAGGACAATACGCCCAAGGTTGTCGATGCCGCGTACGATTCCGGTACTTTTCATGTGATGTGCTTCTCCTTTGATGTGCTTCTCCTTTATTTACGACGCAGGGGTTCCTCATTTTCCATCTTTTTCCGGGCCACAATGCCCGGCGTTGATCCGCCACAGGAAAATTGTACCAGCGTCGTACGCCCAGTATACAAAATCCATCCCGCTTCGTCAATGATTGCGGTCGGTTTCGACAAAAACTTCTTCCTTTTCTTGGGAAAAGCCACCAGTATTCCCGGTCTCGCGCTGCCGCTGGGCAGAACAAACGCTTTTTCAGGCGGTTTTATGTGGAATTGGGCTGAATCGGCCGCGCTGTTCTTCCCGACTGCCCCAGTGCATTTGAGTCCATGCGCCGTTTTCCTCCGGGAGGAAAACATACCAGTAAACCATTTTTTCCTCGCCCGGCCTGATCTCCACGGACGCGGCATCGACTGCCGCCACGATCGGCCTCCAGATGCGTTCATTCTTGTCTGTTTCGACCCATGCACCCAGCGCGTCTTCGGCTTCACCCGCAAACAGCCGGTTTGCGTCCATGCCGTCCTTTGCATTGCTGGGCGTGACCGAGCCAAGCTCTGCCAGCGTGTGCTTCAGCTGCGCCTTGTGAGCCGTCTGGTTCTCAGCGTGGGTCTGGATCACGATCAGAGTGCCCGGCTTCCCTTGGCACTGGACCGAAACGCTGCGGAGGTTCCAGATCTCATAAACCAGCGCCAGCGCATCCCCGATGATCTCCGGTTCAGGTTCCGGCTCCGGCTCTGGTTCGGGCTCTGGTTCCGGTTCCGGGGCGGGGTCCTGCTTCGGGGAATCGTCCGTTACCGTATCCGCCGGCGGCAGGATGGGCGGCGGCACCGCGCTTGCGCTGCCGCTGCACCCGGCCAGCAGCACCGCAAGACAGAACAGAACGGCTATCCGGCCGAGGCGCTTGCGAAAAATCCGGTTGTTCCATCGTCTCATACTGCCTCCTTGCCCGAAAATGCGTCAAAATGCGTCGCTTTTATTGCACCGGGTTTCGGTGAGTTTGTCAACCGTTTTCCGCATTTTTGTGTCCAATCTTTTTCCTGCGATTTTGTGAAAATTGCCGGATGCGCTCCATCTGCCGACGGAGCGCACCAAATGCCCTTGTATGCAGGAAAAAAATGCGGTATACTATATCCGTATAGCGCTTGCGAAAAGTGCACTTTTCTGCAATTTTTGAGGAGCATAAACCATGAAGAAAACAAAACGGATCGTTGCTTTTGCGCTGGCGGCAGTTCTGGCACTGTTGGTGCTGGCCGGCTGCAAGAGCACATTGACGTCCATTGCACACAAATTGACCGGCTCATCGGACGAGGTGCAGGAGGAGGACACGACCCAGTGGGCCGTCCTCAGCAGTGACCCGCTGATGATCGATGGCATCACCGACACCTCGGCCAAGTATGCCACGGCGATGGCCAACGGCTCGCTGAACATCGTGTTCAACGGGGTATGGAGCCGCCAGACCGACTACTTCACCGCCCCGAACGGGATGGTCTCAGTCTACGGCTGCGGTACCGCCGAGGGTGTCCAGAAGTTCAAGATCTCGCTGTGGAAAAAGGTCAATGGCGGCGCAGAGTATGTGGACAACACCACCTTCTACTTCGTCACCGACGGCCAGAACTACCACTGCGACATTGGCAACCTCGACCCCAATGCCAGCTACCGACTGACCATCTCCTATGATTCCAGCAAGTATTACCTCTATGGTCTGCTCAAGGTGGAGGGGATCGGCTGATGAATACCCAAACCAAGCATTCTCTGATGCTGATGCTCTGCGCCTTTATCTGGGGCACGGCCTTCGTGGCCCAGAGCGCGGGTTCCGGCATGGGAGCCTATTCGTTTCTGGCCGGGCGGAGCTGGCTGGCCGTGATCGTGCTGCTGCCCACGGTGCGGGCGTTCGACGCCGTGCACCGCAAGCAGGGCGTTCCCTTCAGCGGGCCCGCCACCAACGCCGAGCGCAAAACGCTTTTGATCGCGGGCCTGATCTGCGGCACCCTTCTGTTTGCGGCCAGCGCGGCCCAGCAGATCGGCATCACCATCAACCCCTCCACCGCAAAGGCGGGCTTCCTGACGGCGATGTACGTTGTTCTGGTGCCGGTGTTCGGGCTTTTTCTGGGCCGGCGGGGGAATGTGCAGCTCTGGCTGAGTATGGTCATCTCGGTGGGCGGGCTATACCTGCTCTGCATGAAGAACGGCTTTGGCGGCATTGAGTCGAGCGACTGGATCCTGCTGAGCTGCGCCGTGCTGTTCAGTTTTCAGATCATGGCGGTGGATCATTTTTCGCCCCTCGTGGACGGCGTGCGGCTGAGTCTGCTGCAATTTTTCGTCGTGGCCGTGGAGAGCACCGCAGCGGCGTTCCTCTTTGAGACACCTGCGCTGGCCGAGTTCGGGGCCAACTGGCTGCCGCTGATCTACTGCGGCGTGCTGTCCAGCGGCGTGGCCTATACGTTACAGATTCTGGGCCAGAAGGAGCTGAACCCCGCCATTGCCAGCCTCATTATGTGTCTGGAAAGTGTGTTCAGCGCCCTCGGCGGCTGGCTGATCCTGCACCAGCGCCTCTCTGTGCGGGAGGGCTTCGGCTGCGTGCTGATCTTCGCGGCTGTGGTGCTGGCCCAGCTGCCGGTGGAGGAGTGGCGGAAATGCCGGGCCGGAAACCGGAAGTGACCCTGCGCACCGCGGGCGGCATCAACTACGAGGCCGCCCGCCGGAGGGTGAAGAACCTGAACATCCGCGTCCGGCTGGACGGCACCGTGGCCGTCAGCATCCCGCTGGGGTGCAGCTGGGCGGACGCTGACCGCTTGGTTTTGGATCGGCGGGAGTGGATCGAGCGCTCGAAAGCCGAGCTTACTGCCCGGCAAGCCAAGATGTACCGTCAGCCCCTGCCCGAAAAAGCGGAGGCGCTGGCCCATTTCACCCGGATGAGCGACGAGGTCTACCCGGCCTTTGCTGCCGTGCTGGGCGGGCAGAAGCCTACCATCAAGGTGCGGGATATGACAAGCCGCTGGGGGGTCTGCGTGCCCGCAAAGCGGCAGATCACCTTTGCGCTCCAGCTTTACAATATGCCCGCTGCGGCGCAGATCTATGTGGTAGTACATGAGTACTGCCATTTTCTTGTGCCCAATCACAGCCTAGCTTTCTGGGCGCAGGTGGAGCATATTCTGCCGGACTGGAAAGCGCGGCGGATGTTATTAAAATAGCCCGCTCAGGCGCTTCGCGCCAGCTCCTCTAGAGTGGGAGATTTTGACAGATCGGGAACGTATAAAAGAAGCGCCCTGCGGGCAAGGGCGGATAGTACAGGAGTTGAAAAACCGTGTCGAATGAAAAGAACACCGGCGACAAGTATTCAAAGCTGGCCGGAAATACCATCATCTTTGCGATCTCAAGCTTTTCGTCAAAGCTGCTGACGCTGCTGGTCCAGCCGTTTCTGACTTATGCCATGGCCGAGATCGCCGACCTTGGCCTGTCCAAGATCCTGAGCCAGTACGCAAACCTGCTCATCCCCTTTGTGTCGATGGGAATGTCCAATGCCATCATCCGCTTTGGTCTGGACAAGGGCAACAGTGAAAAACAGGTGTTCACCAACGGCCTGCTGACCATCCTCGGCGGCTTCGGCATCTTGGTGCTCTGCTGGCCGGTGGCGCAGTTCCTGCCCGATATGGCGCAGTACGGGATGCTCATCTACATCTACGTTCTGATGAGCTGTCTGCGCACCCTCTGCACCCAGTTCGTGCGCAGCCGCCAGTGGAACAAGCTGGTGGCCGTGGACGGCGTGCTCTGCACCGTGGCGACCATGGCGTTTTATGTGCTGTATCTGGTGGGCTTCAAGTGGGGCGCCAACGGCTACCTGCTGGCTATCATCAGCGGCGACTTCGTCAGCGTGCTCTTCCTCAGCTTCACCGGCAAGCTCTGGAACTTTGTGGAGTTCAAGGGCATCAACCGCGACCTGTGGAAGCAGATGCTCCGTTTCTCGCTGCCCATGATCCCGGCTCAGATCAGCTTCTGGGTCATCAATGCGTCCGACCTGTTCTTCGTGCGGGAGATGTGCAACGGCCTCGACGGCAACAGTGGCGAGGCGTGGAGCGGCTTGCTCTCCACCGGCTACTTCCTGCCCACCATTTTGACCACGCTGGGCCTGATCTTCTACGACGCATGGCAGCTTTCCGCCGTAACGGAGGAGGACGGCCGCGCCAAGTTCTTCACCAAGATCTTCCGCACCTATTCCAGCGTGCTGTTCTGCTGTGCGGCGGGCATCATCTGGCTCTGCCGCCCGGTCATGCACATCATGAAATCGAATTATTACTATGCGTGGCACTTTGTGCCCTTCCTGACGCTGGCGTCCACCTGCAGCTGCTTCAACCAGTTTCTGAACAGCGTCTACGTCGTCAACAAGAAGTCCAGCCACAGCCTGTGGACAATGCTCTCTGGCGCGGTGAGCAACTGCATCATGAACTATTTCTTCATCAAGTGGTGGGGCCCCATCGGTGCGACCTTCGCATCCTTCCTCGGCCTTGGGCTGGTGTTCACCCTTCGTGCGCTGGACGCCCACAAGATGATCGGCATGTCCATCCATCCCGCGCGGGTGGCGGTCAACCTTGGGGCGCTGATGTGTGAAGCCTTCGTCCTGCTGGCAGGTGTGCCCCTCTACGGCCTGTGGACCGGCCTCATCACCGCCGCCATCATCCTGTACAATTTCGCCGGTGTCTGGGCTATGGCCCGCCTCCTCCTGCCGAAAATCTTCGGCCAGCGCGGCAAGGCGCTGGTCAATGCCGTGGATGGCTGGGCGAAACCGAAAAAGGCGTAAAAGCGTATATAAAAATCAAGAAAGGCGTCTGCCGTGCTGGCAGACGCCTTTCTTGTTATCCGATAAAATAGAGGCTCACAACATTTTTTCCAACCGCTCGCGGATGGCTTTGATGAAGCCGATGCTGTCCACGGGGGTGGGAGTGATGCCCTCGGCGAGGCCGCAGAGGTCCTTGGTCATGATGCCGTCGTTCAGGGTCTGGAGGCTGGCGGCTTCCAGCGCCTCACCGAAGCGGACGAGGTCGGGCAGGGCGTCCAGCTCACCGCGCTTTTTCAGCGCACCGCTCCATGCGAAGATGGTGGCCATGGGGTTGGTGGAGGTGGATTCGCCCTTGAGGTACTTGTAGTAGTGGCGGGTCACGGTGCCGTGGGCGGCCTCGAACTCGTACTTGCCGTCCGGGCTGACGAGGACGCTGGTCATCATGGCGAGGGAGCCGAAGGCCGTGGAGACCATGTCGCTCATCACGTCGCCATCGTAGTTCTTGCAGGCCCAGACGAAGCCGCCCTCGCTGCGGATGACGCGGGCCACGATGTCGTCGATGAGGCTGTAAAAGTATTCGATGCCGGCGGCCTCGAACTTGGCCTTGTACTCGGTGTCATATACCTCTTGGAAGATGTCCTTGAAGGTGTGGTCGTATTTCTTGGAGATGGTGTCCTTGGCACCGAACCAGAGGTCCTGCTTTTTATCCAGTGCGTAGTTGAAGCAACTGCGGGCAAAGCTGCGGATGGAAGTGTCCTTGTTGTAGGAGCCTTGGAGCACGCCGCCGCACTCGAAATCGTAGACCGTGGCGGTCTGCTGGGAGCCGTCCGCGCCGGTGAAGCGCAGCTCCGCCTTGCCGGGGCCGGGGATGCGGAACTCGGTGGCCTTGTACACGTCGCCGTAGGCGTGGCGGGCAATGGTGATGGGCTTTTTCCAGAACTTGACGGCGGGCTTGATGCTGTCGATCATGATGGGGGCGCGGAACACGGTGCCATCCAGTGCAGCGCGGATGGTGCCGTTGGGGCTCTTCCACATCTCGTGGAGCTTGTACTCGTCCATCCGCTGCGCGTTGGGGGTGATGGTGGCGCACTTGACGGCCACGCCGTACTTCTTGTTGGCCTCGGCAGCGTCGATGGTCACTTGGTCGCGGGTGGCGTCGCGGTTGGGCAGACCGAGGTCGTAGTACTCGGTCTTCAGATCGACGTAAGGCAGGAGAAGCTCGTCCTTGATGAGCTTCCAGAGCACACGGGTCATCTCGTCGCCGTCCATCTCCACAAGGGGGGTGGTCATTTTGATCTTTTCCATGATGGTTTCCCTTTCCTCTCTTACAAAAATCAAAAAATCTAGCAAAGACTCCGGCGGCACTGCCAGATGCGCACCGGAGGTTCGGCTTTATTTGCGGTAGGAAGCAGCCAGCTTTTCCAGAGCCGGGAGGCTGCGCTCGATCTTTTCGGTGTCGATGCAGTAGGCCAGACGTACATAGCCCTTGACGCCGAAGGTGTCGCTGGGGACGAGGAGCAGGTCATACTGCCGTGCCCGCATACAGAAGGCGTTGGCGTCCTCTTCCAGCGCTTTCGGGAAGATGTAGAAGGTGCCGCCGGGGCGCTCGACCTCAAAGCCGAGGGCCTTGAGCTTGTCGTACAGCAGGTTCATGTTCGTCTCGTAGACGGACAGGTCGCTGGTGACATTCAGACAGCGGCTCACGGCCCGCTGGATGATGCTGGGCGGGCAGTTGTGGCCGGTGAAGCGGGAGATCTGGGCCATCATATCCACGAGAATGTCCTCGCCTTCGCAGCCGGGGCGGACCGCCACATAGCCCAGACGTTCGCCCGGCAGACTGAGGCTCTTCGAGAAGGAAAAGCAGGTCAGGGTGTGGGGGTAGAACGCGGCGGGGTAGGGGACGGCTTTCCCGTCAAAGGCGATATCACGGTAGGGCTCGTCGCTGACGAGGAAGATGGTGTGGCCGTAGGCGCGGCTCTTCTCGGCCAGCAGCTCGGCCAGCCGGGTCAGGGTCTCGGCGGAGTAAACGACGCCGGTGGGGTTGTTGGGGGTGTTAATGAGCACGCAGGTGACCTTTTCGGTCAGCATCTGCTCAAAGGCGTCGAGGTTCGGCTGGAACGCCGGGGCCTGCGGCGGCACTACCTTGAGGCGGGCCCCGGTGCCCTCGACGTAGGGGCCGTACTCCGGGAAGTAGGGCGCAAAGGTCAGCACCTCGTCGCCGGGCTGGGTCACGGCGCGGATGGCGTGGGCGATGGCACCGGCGGCACCCGTGGTGGGGAAGATGTGCTTCTGCTGGTAGGGTAGAGCAAAGGTCTTGGCCAGATACTTTGCCACGGCGGTGCGGAAGCCGGGGTCGCCCTGACTGGGGCAGTAGCCGTGGAGGTCCACCGGTTCCTCGGTGTCCAGCAGGTTCTGCATCGCCAGCGTGAACTGCGGCGGGCAGGGTACGCTGGGGTTGCCCAGCGAGTAATCAAAGACGTTTTCATAGCCGATCTCGGCGGCGCGCTGTTTGCCGTACATGAAGGTCTCGCGGATGACGCTCTTGTGGTTCAGCATTCCGCGATAGATTTCGTTCAGCATAAATACTTCCCCCTGTGAACGATCTTATTTTTGCGGAGCGACAGAATAGCTCTGCTCCAGTTTGATGATGCAGCTGTATTTGGGGTCCTGTTCGGTGACGAAGCGGCACATCTCGGCCATGGCAGCGTCGGTGTCGCCGGTGTAGCCCGCCGGGAACGTGAGGTCGAACAGGACGTTGGTGTGGCTGCCGCCGGGGACGATGCGCAGATCGTGGATGGAAAGCTGGGGGTCCAACTGGCGGAGGTGCTCCGTCAGCCGAGTGCGCAGCACCCCCACGGCGGCGTCCGAGGTCACGATGGGGTCATAGTGGATGGTGACCTGCAAATTGTCTTTTTTCAGAAAATCCCGCTCGATGTTGTCGATGACGTCGTGGGCGGCCAGCGGGTCGGCCTCGGCGGGGAACTCGACGTGGAGCGAAGCAAACTGGTGGCCGGGGCCGTAGTCGTGGACCATCAGGTCATGCACGCCCAGTACGCCGGGGTAGGACATGACGGTCTGCTCGATGTGCGCCACCAGCTCCGGCGAGGGCGTTTCGCCCAGCAGGGGGCTGAGGGTATCCATGACGAGGCCCCAGCCCGACCAGAGGATGAACGCAGCCACCGCCACGCCCATGATGCCGTCGATGACGTTCCAGCCCGTAACGCGGCAGAGGATGGTGGAGAGCAGGACAGCACCGGTGGTCAGCACGTCGTTGCGGCTGTCGGCGGCGGTGGCCAGCAGCGTTTCGGAAGCGATGCGCTGGCCCACCGTGCGGTTGAGGCGGCTCATCCAGAGCTTGACGGCGATGGAAACGGCCAGCACCCCAAGGCTGAGCCAGCTGAAAACGACCGGCGTGGGGTGCAGGACTTTGCCGATGGACTCTTTGCCCAGCGAAAGGCCGATGGCAAGGATGGTCACGCTGACCACCAGCCCGGCGAGGTACTCGTAGCGGGCGTGGCCGTAGGGGTGCTCCGCATCCGGGGCCTTGGAGGCCAGCCGGAAGCCGATGAGGCTGACGACGTTGGACGAAGCGTCCGAGAGGTTGTTCAGCGCATCGGCCATGATGGCGATGGAGCCGAACAGGGTGCCCACCGTCAGCTTGCCGACGCAGAGCAGGATATTGCAAGCCATCCCCACAAGGCTGGCCAAGTTGCCGTAAGCGGTGCGGACCGCCGGGTCCTTGGTGTCGGAGGGATGCTTGATGAACAGGCGGATCAAAAGCTGGGTCATACCGGTTTCTCCTGATACAGATGAATTTTGTCGGTGGAATGACTTGGAACTAGTATAACATTTTACTTTAGCGTTGTGAAGCGTTTTGCGATGAAAGCGCGGCTTGTTACAGCGCTGTTATATGAAATTTCGTCTTGTTCCGCAGACGCAAAATAGCCCCCAAGGCGGCATCTGGGCCGGTTGGGGGCTGCGGTTTTATGGGGTTTTACAAGGGCCGCCGGAACGCTCAGACATTCTTGGCGGAGGGCTTGCTGAGGTTTACGCTGCGGATGATCTTGCGCACGGGCAGGATGCTCTTGGCGTTC
>ENA-ORTB01003778-ORTB01003778.1-human-gut-metagenome-genome-assembly--contig:-NODE-3778-length-11317-cov-2.558071_pt1 | contig 11317 bp, 8 predicted proteins | sample MGYA00241905_ERZ509174 | MGnify/ENA primary metagenome ERZ509174 (study PRJEB26280, sample SAMEA2338851) | human gut metagenome | biome: human gut; feature: human-associated habitat; material: faeces...
GATGAACCGCGGCCTGGAGATGGCGCGCGGTGAGTACGTGGGCATCCTTGAGTCCGACGACTTTATGTTTGAGAATTCGCTCCAAAAGCTGGTCGCCAAGGCCGATGCTGAGCATGCCGATGTGGTAAAGGGCGACTTTTACCTGTATTGGTCCACGCCCAGCGAACGCCGTGAGCTGTTTGGGATCATCGACGAGCATATGACGGGCGCCGCGTATCGCCCCGTCGATCGCCCGGGCATCTTCTACCGTAAACCTTCCATATGGTCGGCTATTTATCGACGCGAGTTCCTCAACGACAATCAGGTTCGGTTCCTTCCCACGCCGGGCGCCTCGTATCAGGACGCAGGCTTTAACTTTAAGGTTTGGGCTTGCGCCGAGCGTGCCGCGTTTATTACGGACCCCATTTTGTGCTATCGCCAGGATAACGAGAAGAGCTCCGTTAATTCGCCCAACAAGGTGTTTTGCGTATGCGACGAATATGCCGAGATGCAGCGCTTTTTGGATGAGCGTCCCGAGCTCAAGGCTCAGCTCCAGGGGATTTTAATGCGCATGAAGGTCGATACGTATCGTTGGAATGACGAGCGTTTGGTCGATGAGCTGCGTGAGCAGTTTTGGAAGAAAGCCTCGTCCGAGCTCAAGGCCGATTGGGATGCCGGTCGCTTTGACCTGTCGCTGTTTGATCCACGCGGCGAGACCGACTTGCGCCTGATGGTCAAGTCGCCTCGTGCCTATATCGATTCGCGCTTTGACTTTAAGAAGCCGGGCAAGATCAATACGTTTAAGCATTACTTTAAGATTGGCGGCCTCCTGCTGGTCTGGCGCGTGCTGACGTATCAGCGCACCTACGGCGATAATCCGCACCCCGATGACGTTCCGGCCGCACAGTAGGAGCGAGTGACTATGGCTACCCCCAAGATTTCCGTTGTCGTTCCCATCTATAACGTGGAGGAGTGCCTGGCTTGGTGCCTGGACGCCCTGCTTGCGCAGGACATGCCCGATTGGGAAGGCGTGCTGGTCAACGATGGCTCACCGGATGGCTCGCGCGATATTGCGGCCGCTTATTGCGAAAAGGATGTGCGCTTTACGCTGGTCGATAAGGAGAACGGTGGCCTGTCGAGTGCGCGTAATGCAGGCATCGCTGCGTCCACGGCGCCTATCGTCGCGTTTTTGGATTCCGACGACCGGTTTACGCCCGATGCATGCCGCGTGATCGTCGATGCCTTTGAGCGCGAGGACTGCGACGTTTTGACCTTTGGCGCGAATCCGTATCCGCTGGAGGCGGGGTATCCGTGGCTTAACTATGTGCTGAGCCCGCGTGATGTGTCGTTTGAAGGCTATAGCTCTGACCTGTTGTTTAAGGAAGCGTCTCGCCCCTTTGCATGGCGCACCGCCTGCAAGCGTGAGTTTTTGCTGGGCAACGGGATCGTGTTCGACGAAACCGTTAAGTATGGCGAGGACCAGGTCTTCGATTTTGCCGTGTACGGTCGTTCGCATAAGACCGCGCTTATCTCGAACAAGCTGTATGACTACCGCGTGGCGCGCAAGGGCTCGCTGATGGACACCATGCGCTATGACGACGAGACGCGCCTGCTGGAACACGTGAAGATTTACTCCGCGGTGCTGGCTGACTGGCAGCGCGACGGTCTCGATGCTCAACATGCCGATGACCTGGCATATTTCCTGTGCGATCTGGTGCTGTACGACGCGCTCAGGCTACTGGGTTCGGACTGCGGCAAGGTGTTTGCTGCCGTTGCCGCGGCGCTTGCCGGTTCTGCCGTGGGTAGCGATGCTGCGCTTGCACAATGTGCCCCGTCTGTTGCCGCTATGGTGCGCGCGGCGCTTACCAGTAAGGCCCCCAATGTCCGTGGGTGCAAAAAGCTCATGTTCGATTACGACGTCTTGAGGTTTGGGCGCCTGGGTGCCTGCAAACGCATGGCAGCGAACGCCCTGGGAAAGCGAGAAGTGTAGATGAGTATCAAGCGTTTGGCACTTTGCCGCAGTCAGGGCCGTCTGTTTGTGCTGCTTCGTTTTGCCGGTCAGGATGTCGCCGCGCTTACTGAACGGGAGGGTTCTCAAGCGTTTGCCCATGCGACGACGAGCGGTTCTTGCGTGCCGTCGCTGGTGCTCCCGGTCGATCATGGCCGCGTGCTGGCGCTTTGCCCTTCCGTTTTCGATTACGAGCGCGAGCTCGCCGTCTTGGTGCTTCCGTTTTTGGATGGCTCGTCGATGGATGTCGTTTTTGCATCCGGTGGCCAAAGGTTGGGCTCCATTCGCCTCGATAGCCGCGTGGCCAAGCTGGAATCCAAGATTAACTACAAAGCAAAGCCTGCGCTGTGCGCGCTTATCCGTGATGCGCAGCGTGGCGAACACTGCGGTCGCTACGAGATCGATGCCATTCGCTATTTGCCGGCAGACGCCGGCGCGGTGTGGCGCTATGAGGTTACGTGGGTGGGAGACTCCAAGTGCACCCCTGAGCTCCAGATTTTCGATGCGCATATGAATGCCATCGATGTCGCAGGTCGATGTTCCCCAGCGCAACGGTTGCCGCGTCAATAAAACGTATCTGAGTGTTGAGATGCCTCAGGATATACGGGATTTTGTCGCGACTGTGAGCGATCCTACAGAGCAGATCCAGAGCGGTTTTTGCGCCATGGATGGTCGCCTGTACAACGGCATGGTCGACGACAGCTGGAACCGCATGAAGGATGCGCGCGCGGATGATGCGGCCTATCGACGTTGGTTTGAGCAACATCGCGCAAAGCCGGGCGATTTGGCGTGCCAGCGTGTCGCTTCGGTGGCTTTTGCCTATAGACCACTCGTGAGTATTGTGGTGCCGTGCTACAAGACTGATCGGGAATACCTGCGCGAGCTGCTGGACTCGGTGCTAGCCCAGAGTTATGACAACTGGGAACTGCTCCTTATGGATGCCTCGCCTGAATGGGATGCGGTGGCCGCCCTTGCGGCAGGCGCCAACGACGAGCGCGTTCGTCGTATTGGGCTGCCCGGCAACGGCGGCATTGTGGTCAACACCAACGCTGGTATTCAGCAGGTGACTGGAGACTACGTCGCGTTCTTGGACCATGACGACATTTTGGAACCGGACGCGTTATTCCAGTATGTTTCCGCACTGAATAAGGCGGCCGAGGGCGAGCGTCCCCAGGTCCTGTTCTGCGATGAGGACATGTTTCAGAAAACGGGGGAGTGGGGCCAGCCGGTCTTTAAGACCAAGCTCAACGTCGACCTGCTCTATAGCCATAACTGCGTGACGCATTTCCTGATGGTGGAGAAGGCGCTCATCGATCACATTGGTATGTCCCCAGAAGACGTTGCGGGCGCCCAGGACTACGACTTGACGCTTCGCTGCCTTGCAGCCGGCGCGCGCTTTGAGCACGTTGCGCATGTGCTGTATCACTGGCGCGTGCATCCGGGATCGACCGCCGATGGCTCTGCCGATAGCAAGCCGTATGCCATTGAAGCGGGTCGTCTTGCGCTGCAGCGCCACTTTAACGCGCTGGGCGTTCACGGAACGGTCGAGGAGACCGAGACGCCGTTTGTCTACCGCATGCGCCATGCGCTGCCGGAGCCTGCGCCGCTGGTGAGCATTGTGATTCCCACCAAGGATCATGTTAAGACGCTCGACGCCTGCGTGATGTCGATCGCCCAGAAGGCAACGTATGCCAACTACGAGATCGTCTTGGTGGAGAACAACAGTGAAGCCCCGGAGACGTTTGCGTATTACGAAACCCTGCCAGAGCGCGTGGCTGCAGCATCCGAAGGCAAGGGCATCGCGCGCGTTGTGTACTGGCCGGGCGAGTTTAATTACTCCCAGATCATCAACTTTGGCGTGGAGCACGCCAAGGGCGACTACCTGCTGCTGCTGAACAACGATACCGAGGTCATAAGCCCTGACTTTATCGAAGAGATGATGGGCTATCTGCAGCGTCCCGATGCGGGCGTGGTGGGTGCCAAGCTCTGCTTTGCCGATCATCTGGTGCAACACGCCGGCATTTTGGTTGGCGTGCGTGGCGCTCTTGCCCATGCCAACCAGGATTTCTCGGCAAAGCGCGAGGGCTATCTTGCCCGCGCCGTGCGCCCGGGCAACTTTAGCGTCGTAACGGGCGCCTGTCAGATGGTCCGACGCGACGTATTTGAGCAAGTCGGAGGCTATAACGAGAAATTTGCCGTCGGTTTTAAGGACACAGACTTTTGCCTGCGCGTGTGGAAGGCGGGCTACCGCACCATCTTTACGCCGTATGCCGAGCTGTACCACTACGAGTTCACCTCGCGCGGCAGGGAAGAGGCGAGCGAAGAGAATCTGCGCTGTTAGAAACGCGAACAGGCACTGTTTCTGCAGCGCTGGCCGGAGTTTTCTTGACGGGTAATCCGTGGTTGGGACCTAACCTATCCGCTGAGAGTGAGTACTTCTCGCTTTAGACAATGGTTTAACTGCTGTCGAGAGCCGCTAAAGCCACTAAGGGCTATGCCTATCTGGTGCAACTGGTCGGTTATTCCATTTGGCAGCGCGCCAATTTGCATCGTGCTAAAAGCGCCTTTGTGAGCGAGCGGGATGTCACCGAGGGCATCGCGCTGGCAGAGGCTCGTTTTCACGATGTTGTTCGCGAGCCCGCGATTTCTGGACTGGGGCTCAACGATATCAAATACCTTTTGGCCATGTGCGAGGATAAACAGCGGTCCAAATCATCCGAGATTGCTAAGCGCATGGGTAAAAAGACCAATGACGTCAGCTCCATTAGGGCCAAACTGCTACAAAGAGAGGTTATTCAGGCGCCGCAGAGGGGCTACGTGCAGTTTGCCGTGCCGGATTTAGATATCTATCTGCGAGAGAATGCCGAGGAAATTCTCGAGCGGTTTTAGATCGAGACTTATTATTAATAGGTTTTGGTTTTACTTGGGGGCTTTATGGCAAAGGAACGAGATTCCCGTATCGAATTACTTCGCATTTTCCTTATGTGGACGGTCATGGCTCACCATTTTGTTGTGCACAACGTTGATCCTGTATCGGTATTTCCAGGTTCGTTTACTAGGTTTTTCTACAATATCTTTTTCTATCCAATTGGAAGAACTGCAGTCGGCTGCTTTGTTGCCATAACAATCTGGTTTGTTTCGGGAAAAGCCGAATACTCCATTAAACACGCTGTCAAACAGATAGCTTCAATCGAGGGCGCAGTTCTGTTTTATAGCATTGTGTTTGGATTTTTCTTTATGTTTCACTGCGATATTCAGATTAGCCTTACGTATCTGGTTGATATTTTTGCACCGATTCTTACTGGTTACAGCTGGTGGTTTGTAACCGTTTATGCTTGGCTTGTATTTTTATTGCCCTTTTTAATTCCGGCTTTACATGCGTTGGACCAAAAACTGCATCTGTGTTTATCTATCTTTCTGGCCTCTGTCTTTGGATTCTTGCGTTACGTACCGCTCTTTTGGATTCCCATCGACGGACTGTTAGTTGATTTTATCATTATCTGTGTTCTCGTTTGTTATATTCGCTGGTATGTAGATTTGTCAACAGTGGATATAAAACATCTGGCTGTACTCTGCATTGCTTCCTTTGTGGGAGTCGCAATTTCGTTTTATGGCCAATTCAATTTTGTAGGTTTGCTGGGCTCAACCTTTGCGAATTTGTATAACGGCTTTTTCAGTTCGCCGGCATCTATTTTTTCGCTAGCTATAGCCATTTCGGTTTTGTTGATCGCTTTAAAACTGCCGTATTATTCCTCCCGTTTCGTAAACACTGTTGCGAAACTTTGTTTTGCAACGTACCTTATTTCTGATTATGGCCCCATTCAAAGTTGGCTTTGGAGTTCGCTGTTTCCTTTTACGCGCGTCGGCGTCGACCTGGGGGTGTTACAGGTACTTCTTGTCCCGACGGCTGTGTTCGCGATTTGCTTAATGGTGGAGGGTTTCAGAAAGCTCTTGGTTGATTTATTTATACGTCATTTCGGCCCAAATTCGATTTGTTAAATATAACTATGTCGTAAATTCAGGACTATTGACTATTATTATTGCATATGTGATTTGCCGACGATGCCTCTACACTGGTGATGTGGAGATTAAGAATCCGAAACAGCGCTCTCTGGCTTTAGCGTGTGTTTAATAATTATTTATGAAAGCGCTGTCGTGTTATGGCCGGGAATCGTGTTTTCGTGCGATTTCATCGGAGCATTTCGAATGGAGCATTTCATTTTTATCAGAAGCACTTACAATATCGCTTAGCTTGCAAGTGCGGCTCTCGGAATGGTCGAGCCCATCTTTAATTCTGTTGTACTCGTTTTAGATTCCAACAAGATTGGAGGGGTTATGACCATGATCAATATGATTGCGGTGGGTGCAAGTGGGAATGACTGTTCCGAGTTGCTGTTGCAAGACTTGCCCTCGCAGGGAAATCTGCGCATTCCCACCTTTTTGCCCTGCCTAGTCATTAACTTGCTTTTTTCCTAAACTATAATTAAACATTAGTTTGAATTTGGGAGAGGGTCAATGAAAACGCAGCGAAAAATCGTAGTTTATCTTGTTACTTTAAATTTAATTGTCTCGTCCTTGCTATCGCCTATTTCTACCGCTTATGCCTCTGAAACGGATAGTTCTTCAGTTGCTTCAAATGATGTTTCGACTCCTGCTCCTATTTCTGAGTCGGTTGTTGATTCCGGCAATGCGGCGTCGTGTGTGAATGGTGACGATCGTGCCGATTCTGTTTCATTTCCTAGTGTCGATACTGAGTTTGAGTCCAATATTCAGTATGTTTACATTGCGCAACCTTTTCTCCTAGTTGGACAAACCCAGGAAGTAGCTTTTGCCACACTAGATGAATCCGATGTGCTTAAATCGTCATCTATTTCATTGGTTAATGAATCTGGTGAGATTCAAACCATTGAGGCCTCTGCGCTTTCGGGGAATTCCGCTGGATTTTCCTTTGGTCCGGATCTCCCTGTTGATTCGTACTCCCTTTCAAGGATTTCCTACTGCTTAAACGATTCGAGCGATCCGGTTTTTATCGATCTTTCTTCTAATAATTTTTCCTTCACGGTTACCGATGAGACGGCTTCGTCTGACTCTAGCGATATGTCCGTCTATTATGCCGATCAAAATGGAAACACTGTCCAAGCCTCTTCTATTGAAGATGCCCTAGCTTTATCGGATGATGATTCTGGTATTGAGGCCTTTAGTGCGGATTCTAGATCTGCTCGTAAAAACGTTAGGGTTATTGCGCTGGATGCTGGTCATGGTGGAATCGATCCCGGCGCACAGGGAAATGGCAAGAGCGAGGCTGATCTCACATGGAAAATTGTGAGCGCGTGTAAGGCTAAGCTTGAGGGCTATGGCTTTAAGGTCATATTAGCTAGAGAGCAATCCGGCAGTTATGGTAGCAACGATTATTTGTATCGTGTACAGCGTTGTGTTAGTCAAGGCGCCCAAGCCTATATTAGTTTTCATATCAATTCCGGTTCTTCTGCTGCCCACGGCGCGGAAGTGTATTCTCCAACCGTCAATGGATCCGATTTTACTCAAGTATCTTATGAGCTAGCCCAAAAGGTCCAAAGCAATCTTGTTGCACTCGGTCTTTCTAATCGTGGCGTCTTCCAGATGCAACTTGGCGACGAGTTCGCTGTAATTCGCTGTGCGCGTGAAGCTGGTATTCCTGGGATATTGATTGAACATGGCTTTATTTCTAACTGGGGTGATACAAACAACTATTTTAGCGATGCTGGTTGCAAACGCCTTGGCGAAGCTGATGCCGATGCGATCATTGCTCAGTTCCCTAAATCCTCTTGGTTAGATTACTCTGCTGTTTTTGATGCCGATTATTATTTGAGTAATAATCCTGACGTTAATAGATGGGCCAATGGAAGCAAGGAAAAGGCCCTCGAGCATTTTATTGATTATGGCATGTCCGAGGGCCGACGCGGCAGCGCCTCCTTCGATGTCCAGAGCTACTACAACGAGTACCCCGACCTCCGGATGGCATTCGGCTCCAACCTCGCCTCCTACTACGAGCACTACATCACCAACGGCCGGGCCGAGGGCAGGCACGGGACCGGCTGCTCCGAGATCAGCGGCATGGCCACCTCGCGGGGCGGCAGGGACTACTCGGCCGTTTACGACCCCGCCTACTACCTTGGCGCGTACCCCGACCTCAAGAAGGCGTTCACCCGCGGCTACGGTTCCGTAACGCTCGTGGACGACGCGGCCCTGCTCGCGCACTTCGTCGGCTGCGGCATGTCCGAGGGCCGACGCGGCAGCGCCTCCTTCGATGTCCAGAGCTATCGATGTCGGTACTCCGATTTGAGAAGGAGTTTCGGCACGAATCTTTCTCTTTATTATTTACACTTTATTGATTTTGGAAAAAAGGAAGGACGTGATGGCTCTCCTACGGATTTATCTCTGTACTCCATTATGGGAACTCCATTTGTCTCTGATTCAGATTTGGCAGGTTACTATAAGAAGAAAGTCGGAGAAAGCACCTATCCTGCAGCTGTCTACTCTTCTTTCGGTGCCCCTTCGATTGATGAGTTTTGTTCAATTGTTTTTGAAGAGGCCTGTGCGGAGGGGGTTCATCCTGAGGTTGTATTCTGCCAATCTATGATCGAAACGGGTTGGTTGAGATTTGGCGGTTCCGTTAAGGCTGAACAGTGCAATTTCGCTGGCATTGGTGCTGTTTCTACGTCTGCCTCAGGCACTTCGTTTCCCGATGTTCGTACCGGTGTTAGGGCGCAAGTGCAACATCTTAAAGCCTACGCATCGCTTTCTCCTTTGAACAAGGCCTGTGTCGACCCCAGGTTCAATTTGGTTGAGCGCGGTTGCGCCCCTCTTTTGACTGACCTTGACGGAAGATGGGCAGTGCCCGGTGATGGGTATGGGAACAGAATCTACCGCCTTGTTTCTGAATTGATATCCTTGAATTATTAATTTGTTACGGATACTTAATGAGTTCATTAAATAAAACTACTAAAAATGTTGCTTGGAACACCTTTGGTTCTATCTTCTATCTTGCTTGTCAATGGCTAACGACCGTTGCTGTTGTTAGACTGTCTGGCGACTATGAATATGCAGGGTTTCTTTCCCTTGCTATGTCTATCGCTAACCTTTTTGTTCCGATTGGACTTTATAAAATCCGCTCTTATCAAGTTTCCGATGTTAATGGTGAATTTTCATCTCGAGAGTATATTGGTTTTCGTATCTCTACAATTATATTTGGCTTAGTAATTGTATTTGCCTATACAGTGTTTACTTGTAATGGGGATGCAGTACCCATAATTGTAATCTACTGTGTTTATAAATCTATTGAAGTATATGTCGATGTATTCCACGGAATAGATCAAAAGGCCGGGAATATGGTTTATTGTGGTATCTCCATGGCATTGCGTGGCGTACTTTCTCTCCTTGCTTTTTCTCTGGCCCTGTCCTTTACTGACTCGCTCTTCATTGCAATTACGAGCATGGTTATTGTGTCACTGCCAGTTGCGTTTCTTGATGTTAAATGGGCGAGTTCCTTTGATGATGTATTACCGGTATTCAATGTAGCTGTTTTCCTAAGCTTGTTTCGTAAGTGTCTTCCTGCCGTTTTAGGTGTTGCTTGCTGTGCTGCGGTTACATCCTTCTCTAGGCAAATTTTGGGTGAAATGTTAGGCGCTTCTGAACTTGGCTACTACTCTTCCGTTTGTGCTCCTGCTGCCATTGTTCAGGCCGGTGCATTGAATGCGTACGCTCCCTTCCTTGGCCTTTATGCTTCTGCTGAGAAAGACGGGGATCGTCGACGATTTAACAATATGATTCTTCAACTTTTGTTAGCGGTTTCTATTATCTGCGCAGTGGTTCTTTTTCTCTGTTATCTCTTTGGTAACCAGGCATTGATTGTAATTTTTGGTCAATCGATTGCCGGCTATACGAGTCTGATTTATGGGGCAGTTATTAGCTCGTTTTTGACGGCGCTTATCGGTATGTTTGGGGACCTGCTTATTGTTCGCCGTAAGATGAATGTAAACTTGGTCGCTAATATCGTTGCTGTTATCGCAATCGTCCCGCTTTCTTTTGTTTTGATTTCCAGTTTTGGTGCCAATGGTGCGAGCTATGCTATTTCGTTCGCCTACTTCTTAGGTTGTCTCGTTTCCTATCCCTTACTTATTAAATAGAGGTAATGATGCTGTTTCATGTTATTGAAAATGAAAGAAATAAAGGGGACTTTCAGAATGCGTCTATTAAGCCCCGCAAAGACTTTAACGAGGTTTTAGGTCGAAACTTTGGGTCCCGCCCTTTGGACTGCTATTTCCCCCAACCACCAGTTTCGGGCGTCTTTTCTAAAATAATCTATCAGTTTCAAACATTTAGAATTTGGAAAGATGCTTTAAGCGGCTTGTCTTCAAATGATGTTTTATTTATTAACTATCCTCCCGTTTACGGTTGTTTTTCTTTTGGCCACGCTCTTCGTTATTTTCAAGGAAGAGTCATCCTTCTTGTTCATGATCTAGAAACGCTGCGAAACAGCTCTCAAGGCCAAACGAAGGGGCTTTTTCAGAGCGTTGTAAAAAAAGAAGAGCGTCTTGCATTGTCAATGGCCGACTATGTTATTGTGCACAATTCCTTAATGGTGGATACACTTTCTGAGGTTTTTTATTTAGATAAGTGCAAGCAAATTTCACTTGGAATCTTTGACTATCTACTTTCTTCGTCTGATTATTCAAACGATTGCTCTGGTGACGATGCTGTCGCTATTGCGGGCAATTTGAGTTCGGAAAAAGCTGGCTATCTTTCAAATCTCCCCAATGATGTTGCCTTTAATTTATATGGATTGAATTTGACGGCTTCTCTGCCAGAAAACGCAAGGTATTTTGGCTCTTTTGATTCTGAGGAACTCCCATTTCTCATTAGCGGTAAGTATGGTTTGGTTTGGGATGGCTGTTCTACTTGTACTTGTAGTGGCTCATTTGGCGACTATCTTAAGATAAATAATCCTTTTAAGGCCTCTTTGTATTTGGCATCAGGCTTACCTTTAATTGTTTGGAATCAGTCTGCGATTGCTCGCTTCGTTGCAGACGAAGGCGTGGGTATTGTTATTGACTCTCTTGATAATCTTGGTGAGGTTTTAAGTGAGATATCTGATCAATCTTATAATGAAATGAAAAGCAGGGTCTACGAAGTTTCTTCTAAAGTTAGATCTGGCTTCTACTCTTCAAGTGCGATTAATTCAGTAATGGCTAAGTTTTAAGGTATATTGACCATGAATTCAGCATCTACAGCATTCAAAGACAAGACCCTCATGATCACGGGCGGCACCGGCTCGTTCGGCAACACCGTGCT
>ENA-ORTB01003792-ORTB01003792.1-human-gut-metagenome-genome-assembly--contig:-NODE-3792-length-11268-cov-2.522251_pt1 | contig 11268 bp, 11 predicted proteins | sample MGYA00241905_ERZ509174 | MGnify/ENA primary metagenome ERZ509174 (study PRJEB26280, sample SAMEA2338851) | human gut metagenome | biome: human gut; feature: human-associated habitat; material: faeces...
GGCATTGCCGAGAAGTCAGGCGGCATTCCTTCTCTGACAGCCGTCATCGTAGTGGCGGTCGGAATATTCGGCAGTATTGTCGGGCCGTTCGTGATGAAAGTGTTAGGCATCGAAAGCCGCATAGCCAAAGGGTTGGCATTGGGCGCCTCTTCGCACGGGGTAGGTACTTCCGTTGCGATTCAGATCGGTGCGGTGGAAGGAGCTTTGAGCGGACTTGCCATCGGCCTGATGGGGATCATGACGGCTATCCTCGTTCCGGTTATCAGCTTTATTATCTCGCTTTTTTAACTTCCCGTTATCCCGGACTTGATCCGGGATCGTATTTAGCCCTTATACCCCCTCTGCATATCAAACTGATTTGCAACCTATTTCCAAATAAAATTACAGAAGTTTATTGTTACTTTAAGAGGAAAACACTACTTTTGCACCCGAAATCCATCACGAGATAAATTAACAATATAATATAAAGAACATTAGTATGATTAATTCACAGGACATCAAGAAAGGAACATGTATCCGTTTGGACGGTAAACTCTATTTCTGCGTCGATTTTCTTCATGTAAAACCGGGAAAAGGTAACACGATTATGCGTACAACCCTGAAAGACGTTGTAAAAGGTGGTCAGATCGAACGTCGTTTCAACATCGGTGAAAAACTGGAAGACGTACGCGTAGAACGTCGCCCGTACCAATATACATATCAGGAAGGCGAACACTATCATTTCATGAATCAGGAAACTTTCGACGATATCATCATCGACAAAAACCTGATCAACGGTGTGGACTTCATGATCGAAGGCCAGATTGTGGAAGTCGTTTCAGACGCTTCAACAGAAACTGTTCTGTTCGCAGATATGCCTGTAAAAGTACAGTTGAAAGTAACTTATACGGAACCGGGTATCAAAGGTGATACAGCAACCAACACTTTGAAACCTGCAACAGTAGAATCAGGTGCTGAAGTACGCGTTCCGTTGTTCATTGAAGAAGGTGAAATCATCGAAATCAATACACAGGACGGTTCTTACGTAGGACGTATCCGGTAAAATATATGATTTATGATTTATGATTTATACGTTGACAAGATAAATCATAAATCATAAATCTAAAATCATCCAAAACTTTCTTGCTATGAAAATAAAAGAATGGGCAGAAGAAGACCGCCCACGCGAAAAAATGTTATTGAAAGGTATTGCTTCCCTCAGCGATGCCGAATTACTGGCCATTCTGATCGGCTCCGGCAACAGCCGGGAAACTGCCGTCCAACTGTCACAACGTATTTTAAATTCCGTCAATAATAACCTGAATGCTTTAGGCAAATTATCCGTCAAAGAACTGATGTTTAAGTTTAAAGGCATTGGCAAAGTCAAAGCTATCACAATCAATGCAGCCCTCGAACTTGGGAAACGACGTGGCAACAGCGATCCGGTTCAACGTCCCGTTATCCACTCCAGCAGCGATGTTTACCGGATTTTCTATCCCCTGCTCTGCGATCTTCCCCACGAAGAATTATGGATCGCACTCACGAACCGTTCTTCCCTGGTGATCGAAAAGGTCAAGATTAGCCAAGGCGGGATAAGCGAGACATCAGCCGACCTGCGCATCATTCTGAAAGCCGCGATCAATGCCCTTGCGGTAGGCATCATCCTCTGTCATAACCACCCTTCGGGCAATCCCCGCCCCAGCCGGCAGGACGACCTGCTGACACAACACCTTCGGGACGCTGCCCGCTTACTCGAAATACAACTGTTAGACCATATTGTCCTGGCCGACGGCAGCTACTACAGTTATTCGGACGAAGGAACCCTGTGAGATAAAGCTATGCTTTACGAAGGGTAACTCTATGCATTAGCCATCGTAAAGCTATGGGTTACGAAGCAGAAGCCACCCTTTCCTGTTATTAATTGTCAATTGTCAATTGTCAATTGTCAATTAATTCGTACGTTTGTATTCAAATTAAAGAAATATGAACAACGAATTCCTCCAAACAGAAGAAGCGATTGTCGCCATGCTTAAAACCGTATACGACCCGGAAATCCCGGTTAACGTCTACGATCTTGGCCTGATCTATAACATAGAGGTAGACGATGAGAAGAACGTTCGCATCGACATGACCCTCACCGCCCCCAACTGTCCTGCCGCCGATTTCATTCTGGAAGATGTCCGGATGAAGATAGAATCTGTCGACGACGTGAACAACGTGGAAGTAAACCTCGTGTTCGAACCTGAATGGGATAAGGACATGATGTCCGAAGAGGCCAAACTTGAATTAGGTTTTTTATAGAGACATGGATTCCCTTCGAAAGAAAATATATTTTGCATCGGACGCCCATCTGGGTGCCCGCTTCCATAAAGACCCGCTTGCCGTCGAAAAGAGACTGGTACGCTGGCTGGACAGCATCAAAGACGAGGCAATGGCTATTTATTTCCTAGGGGATATGTTCGACTATTGGTATGAATATAAATACGTCGTACCGAAAGGCTTTGTCCGTTTCCTTGGTAAATTGGCGGAACTATCCGATAATGGAGTGGAAATCCATATATTTATCGGCAATCACGACATCTGGATGTTCGACTATCTGCCAAAGGAGATAGGTGCGATCATCCACCGGGATGTGCTCACTGTAGACCTTTTAGGCAAACGGTTCTTCCTCGGACATGGCGACGAGGTAGACTATAGAAGCAAGGCATTCCGTTTCCTTCGCACCCTTTTCCGTAATAAATTCTGCCAATGGCTGTATGCGGGCATCCATCCCCGCTGGACGTTCGGCTTCGCTCTCGGCTGGTCGCTCAGCAGTCGTAAAAGCGGATTAAAAAAACATAAGACAAGGGAAGCAGCCGAATACCAGGGCGAAGACCACGAGTATATGGCCCTCTTTGCAAAAGAATACCTCAAGACACACCCGGATATCAACTTCTTTATCTTCGGACACCGCCATATCATGCTCGACTTGATGCTTTCACGTACCGCGCGCCTACTGATCGCGGGTGACTGGATGCAATATTTCTCCTATATCGTCTGGGACGGGGAAATGCTGTATATGGAGCAGTTCGAAACAGAGTAAGAAGAGAATTAGTTTTTACTAATATTTATCGTTACATTTGTATAATCATACTAAATAGAAAGACGATGCAAACTGAACTCTCCAATATAAGCAAAATCAAGCATGCTTCACTTCAATAGAAATTGGTGGCTTAACAGTCATTACCGGAATTAACGATTCTGGTAAAAGTACGGCAGGTAAAGCTTTGTTCTGTGCAATCAAAGCTCTATCAAGCAGTGAAGGAGATTCTTTTGAGTACAAAACCCGTATCGTTCGAGAATGTATTAATACCCATCTTAAATCAAACAACGGAACAGCATTAATAAACGATGCATTCCAAAGAGCCATTGATTCCGAATTTATTCAGAACATTTGCACAGAAGGGGCGGAACAGTCATCTGTCATATTATCCGATGAGACAGGACAATGTCTTTTTACAATTCAAGACAATCAGGTTGTCAGATCTTTTAAAGATGAAAGTTTCTATCTACCCCTTGTTTATTGTAAAGATTTTGACCGTTTCATTTTATAAAAAAAGACCGCCCCAACCGGTGTCGGGGCAGTCTAAACACTAATCCTAATGTTTTGTAAGCTGTGAGGATTAGAATAATTATTATTTACCTAATATATCCATTGTATCGGCAGCGATCATGTATTCTTCGTCTGTCGGGACCACAATGATCGTAACCTTGCTGTCCGGTGTACTGATGACCATTTCTTCACCACGCATACCTTCATTCTTTTCAACGTCAATCTTCATGCCCATGTATTCCATGTTTTCACAAACGACACGACGTGTCGCCCACTGGTTTTCACCGACACCACCGGTCCAAACCAAGATATCGCAACCACCCATGGCAGCAGCGTAAGCACCGATATATTTCTTGATGCGGTAGTTGTAAACATCCAAAACCATAGTAGCACGTTCATCGCCTGCCTCTACGGCTGCTTCCAAATCACGCATATCGGAGGAACCACCGACCAAGCCGGCAACCCCACTCTTCTTGTTGATCAAGTCTGATAAACCATGACCATCCAATCCTTCTTTTTCCATGATAAAGGAAAGAGCACCAGCGTCTACGTCACCGCAACGAGTACCCATCAGCAGACCTTCAACCGGAGTCAGCCCCATAGAAGTATCAACACATTTGCCATGATCTACGGCAGCGATGGAACCACCGTTGCCTACATGAGCCGTAATGATCTTCTGTTCTTCATAAGGAACGCCCAGGATTTCGCAAGCGCGACGGGAAACATAGCGGTGGCTTGTTCCATGGAAACCGTAACGGCGCACACCGTATTTCGTATACATCTCGTAAGGCAAACCGTACATATAAGCCTTAGCCGGCATTGTCTGGTGGAAAGCCGTATCGAATACTGCTACCTGGGGAATACCCGGAATCAACGCTTCCATAGCATCGATCCCCTTCAGGTTAGCCGGGTTATGCAACGGAGCCAGATCCGAACATTCGATTACCTTGTTGATCACATCCCGGTCGATCTTCACGCTGGAAGCGAACTTTTCACCTCCATGTACCACACGGTGGCCGACAGCGTCGATTTCGTTATATTCCTTAATGCAGCCGTATGTCTTGTCAGTCAGAATACTCAGGATAAATTCGATACCTTCCTTGTGGCCGGGCATTTCTTTTTCCAAAACAACTTTCTTACCGTCTTTGTCGGTCAGTTTCAGGAATGCACCGGGCAGACCGATCTTTTCGATACCACCTTGTGCCATTACTTCACCGGATGTCATATCGAACAATTTATATTTAATAGAACTACTACCGCAGTTTAATACTAAAACATTCATTTCTATTTTATTAAACGTTTTTATTCCGTTAATTTATTCCGGCGGCCTGATTTACTGTGATCGCTACCAGATTGACGATATCACTGACAGAACAACCTCTGGACAGGTCGTTGATAGGAGCGGCCATCCCCTGAAGTACAGGACCTACAGCTTCGATACCGGCGATACGTTGTACTAATTTATAACTGATATTTCCAACTTCCAGACTAGGGAAAATCAAAACATTGGCTTTGCCGGCGACAGGGCTACCCGGAGCTTTGCTTGCCCCTACGGAAGGAACCAGCGCTGCATCGGCCTGCATTTCTCCGTCGATCATAACGTCCGGAGCCATTTGTTTGGCCAGTTCTGTTGCTTTTACCACTTTGTCGACCAATTCATTTTTGGCAGAACCTTTCGTCGAGAAACTCAACATAGCTACCCGGGGCTCGATTTTGGCAATGGCACGGGCTGTTCCGGCTGTAGATACCGCAATTTGTGCCAGTTCTTCTGCTGTCGGATTAGGAAGTACTGCACAGTCAGCACAAACAATTAAACCGTTTTCACCATATTCGGGTTTGTTGGTCAGCAACAAGAAGGCACCTGAAACGACGGAAATCCCCGGTAAAGTCTTTACAATTTGCAGAGCAGGACGTAAAACATCGCCTGTTGCATTTTTAGCACCGGCAACTTCTCCGTCTGCATCTCCGCTCTTAATCATCAAAGTAGCCAGGTAAAGGGGATCTGTAACCAGTTTTAAAGCTTGTTCTCTGGTCATTCCTTTACTTTTACGCAGCTCTACCAATAAATCGGCATATTGTTCTTTTTTGGCATGTGATTCCGGATCGATAACGGTAGCTTTGCCGATGTTTTTCAGATTGTGTTTTTGAGCTAAAGCCTGTATTTCGGCCGGATTACCGATCAGGATAATCTTAGCGATCCCTTCTCCGATAATCTGGTCTGCTGCCTGAATCGTCCGTTCTTCTGTACCTTCCGGGAGAACAATTGTTTTACACTGTTTTTTGGCGTTTTCTTTGATTTGTTCTAAAAGTTCCATTGTATTGTATTTTTTATCCAGTTTCTTTTAAACGTTTGCAAAAGTAGGAATAAAATAACTAAAAAAGAAAAAGAGTTGCCTTTAAAAGGTCAACTCTTTATATCGAATTTGAATTTTGGCTTATTCCCCTTCTTTGTAGATGGTGACACAAGTATTCGCATTGCCTATATCGATACCGACAGCTAGCTGAGGATTTCTGAATATCTTAATTTCTTCCGCTTCAATATTATGCGGGATATTCGAACGGGCGACGGAAGATTTGATTTTAGAGTTCAGACAATACCCCTGAGAAGCACATTTCTCCGGTTCAGGATATACATTGACCGATACGATATCGCCGAATTCTTCTTTGAAGCAATCGACCAGTTCAGGATACAAAGCACCACCACCGACTAAATACATTTTCGTACATTTATTGAAATCATCGTCTATAAATGCTTTTCTTAAGTTAGGAGCGACGATTTCATTATAGTACATTTTCAATACTTTTTCACGTATATCCAATATGTTGTGTTTAACCCGGTTTACAGTGATATTTCCTTTTTGGAAAGCTACATCTATCTGGTGTTCTGTTTTGAGGTTCAGATAGAAATTTTTACTGAGCTCATTGGCCAATAAATTTACGGCATGACGGATACCGTGTGTACTGACGGCTGAACGGTTGATCAGTCCGGCTCTTGTCGAAACGACGGCTTCGCAGGTGCCGTATCCGAGGCTGACGATAAAAAAGTTTTCTTTTTCTTGCAGGTTCCCCTCGCGGATTGCTGTCGTACATCCCATGATTTCAGGAATAATCTCGACTTTACCTACGTTCACTTCACGTTTGGTTGTATTCGGACCACCGAAAGTGGAAGCATCGTAATTGATAATATGTCGTCCTTGTAAGACTTCCATCGCTTTATCCCGGTAGAGTATATAAGTTGCGAACGGGAATCCTGTCGTCAGATAGATTTCCTCTTCTCCTTTCGGTTGGGTAAGCAACAAACTGGCTTCACTCAATAATTTATACTCTTCGTCTGTCGGGGCTGCATTGATACTCTTATGTGGAGAATAGCCTTCGACCAGTGCCAGGTTACCGACAATGTAATCCGTATCATCGAGATTGATCTTTAGCCCATCCAGTATATTTTCTGCAACGTTAGCAAGTTCCTGATTAGTCGCTTCATATACGCTAGGAAAATTGTAAGACTTCAACATATAAAATGATTATTTTAGGTTTTAACATTTCAATTACACACAAACACGTACAAATCTATATAAAATATTTGAATGGAGGGTGTTTTATATCCAAAAATCGTTAAAAAAATGATTTCTTTAAAAATGCAGACTATTATTTAAGAAAAATATGTTCTTTTGTTCTTATGTCGTAAATATAAAAACACATATATTTGTCTCTACAAAAAAACTATATGGAACAAGAAATACAACTCAACGGCCACAACAAACAGGAGTATCCTCCTATGCATACGGCAGAGCATATACTGAATCAGACTATGATCCGGATGTTCGGCTGTGAACGTTCGAAAAATACGCATATCGAACGAAAAAAATCAAAATGCGATTATATTTTATCTGTCGAGCCTACTGCGGAAATGATCACAGAAATAGAAAACAGAGTGAACGAAGTGATCGGACAAGATTTACCTGTCACTACTTGTTTTGTTACCCGGGAAGAGGTGCCTGAAGGGGTGGATCTGAGTAAACTTCCTGAGGATGCCAGTGCTACTTTACGGATTGTAAAGATCGGAGAGTACGACACTTGTGCTTGTATCGGACAACATGTCGGTACGACTGCCGAAATTGGAAAGTTTAAGATTATATCCTGGGATTTTGAATCGAACCGTCTGCGTTTAAGATTCAAACTGGAGCTTTAATCCGGTCTATTTTTTCGGCATTTCATTTGTTTCATTATCTTTGTGGTTTAAAATTTAATTAATCGTTACGACGGTTAAAAGTCTAATTAATTATAGTTGAAGTAAAACTGTTATTATGAAGTTATTAGAAGGAAAGACAGCACTGATTACCGGTGCTTCCAGAGGTATTGGGAAAGCGGTGGCTCTGGCATTTGCCAAACAAGGTGCAAATATTGCTTTTACGGATTTGAGATATGACGAGAATGCACAAGCTACTGAAAAAGAAATCGAAGCTTGTGGAGTGAAAGCTAAAATGTATGCCTCCAATGCTGCTGATTTTGCCCAGACTGCCGCTACTGTAGAAGAGATTGCAAAAGAATTCGGCTGGATCGATATTTTAGTGAACAACGCCGGTATTACTAAAGATACTTTGTTGATGAGAATGACGGAAGAACAATGGGATGCCGTTATCAATGTCAACCTGAAATCTGTATTTAATTTTACCAAAGCCGTATCGGCTATCATGCTGAAACAGAAAAGCGGTTCGATTATCAGCATGAGCTCTGTTGTCGGCGTGAGCGGAAATGCCGGACCAGGCCAACTATTCTGCTTCCAAAGCCGGTATTATCGGTTTTACCAAGAGTGTGGCCAAAGAATTGGGATCCAGAAATATCCGGGCCAATGCCGTTGCTCCGGGATTTATCATTACAGATATGACGGCACAGTTGCCCGAAGATGTGCGTAAAGAATGGGCCGCTAAAATTCCTTTGAGAAGAGGAGGTACGCCTGAGGATATTGCCGATGTATGTACCTTCCTGGCTTCGGATATGTCCAGATATGTTACCGGACAAGTGATCCATGTTTGCGGCGGTATGAATATGTAATATAGGTGATGCTCCGAAGCAGAAAAAACGCTGCTTCGGGGTATGCTAAAGCGGTTCGGGGTGGTATTTGAGTATTCTATGGCATGGCTTTTGCCTATTGCAGGTTTATCGTTTGTTATTGCCTGGCTTAAATTCAGGAAACTTTCAAAATTACCGGATATTTCTAAAGGAATGGCCCTGCTTATTTCCGGGCTTCGTTTTATTGTCATTTTTACTTTACTTGCTTTACTTTTAAATCCTGCTTTTTCGTGGGTTGAAAAGACGAAAGAGAAACCTTTGCTGGTCTTGGCTCAGGATAATTCTGCTTCTCTGATAAAAACGAAGGATTCCTTGTACTATCGGAATGAATACAAGGCATCTTTAGAAAAGATGAGCAAGGCTTTGAAAAGCAAGTTCGATATCGTTCCTTTAACTTTCGGAGCTTCGATCCGTCAAAACGATGAATACGATTTCTCGGAACAATACACGAATATCTCAGCAGTATTCGACTATACCGACCAGCATTTTATCGTCCGCCGCCCGGCGGCTATGATTTTATTTTCCGACGGGATCTACAATACCGGTGTGAATCCGAAATACAAAACACCTGATTTTCCGGTCTATACCGTTGCTTTGGGGGATACCGTTACTTATCCCGATGTCTATATCCGGAATGTGGAAACGGATAAATTCAATTTTGTAAATACTATTTTTCCGATAAAAGTCGAAGTCGGTGCCATAAAACAGAAAGGAAGCCAGGTAAAATGCAGTTTAAAACAAAATGATCAGGTCATTGCCCGACAGATTTTAACTATTGGACAAGATTATTTTTTTCAGGAAGTCTCCTTCGAAGTAGAAGCTCCGAAAAAAGGAATATTCCGGTATAGTGTCGAACTGGAAAACGATAGGGTGGAACGTACTTATGAAAACAACCGGATAGAAACCTGGGTGAATATTATAGATAATTCTGCTAAAGTTGCTATTTATACCACTGCTCCACATCCGGATATTGCTGCAATTAAGAATGCAGTCGGTGTATCCGGTATATACCGATGTAAACTTTATCGCTGGGAAGAACCGCTGGATAGTCTGAATGCTAATCTGGTTATCTTGCATAATCCTGATCCGCATAGTACAGGCTATCAGCAATTGATGCAGGAAATAAACCGCAGAAAATTGTCGGTTTGGTATATATTGACTACGCCCGAATGTATCGCTGGTTTCTCCAAACTCCAAAATTTATACACTTCCGATATTAGTGCCGATCAAACCGAATATGCCTCTTTACAGATCAATGAACAATTTTCCTATTTCGAATTCTCGGAGACGGAAAAAGCGGCTTATAAGGATTACCCTCCTATAATCGTACCTTTTGGAGAGATCAACACCGGTGCTGGGAAAATTTTATTCAGTCAGAAAATTAAAAATACACCTACTTCGAATGGAATTCTTGGTTTTTATGATTTGAATGGACAAAAAATTTCTTATTTTTGGGGAGAAGGTCTTTGGAAATGGCGATTATATTCCTATCAGGAAAATGGTAATCACGAACCGTTCAACACGCTGATCAATAAAATTGTGGGTTATCTGACTACCCGTCAGGGAACGGAACGCTTGGTGGATGACATTGAACCTCTCTACGAAGAGTCGGAAGAGATTGTGATTAATGTAGAGTTGTATAACGATAGTTATGAACTTATTAATACTCCTGATCTAAAGATGGAATTAAATATTGGCGGGAAAACGTATAACTATCTTTTCAATCGGAACGGGGAAAAATATAGAATGACTTTGGGTAACCTGCAGGCCGGAGAGTACAATTTTCGTCTGAGTACAGATTTGAAAGGAGAACGATTCACCAAAAAGGGAATTTTTTATGTGAAGAGCCATAATCCGGAATTGAATCGTTTAGTGGCCGATCTGTCCTTACTCAAAGAAATAGCCCGGCATACCGGAGGGGAGTCGGTAAGTGTACGGGATATGGTCCGATTGACGAATGAATTGAATTCAAATGACAGATATATATCCGAATACAAAAGTGAAACGGGATTTTCAGACCTCAGTGAGATAAAAATATTAGGGTTGATAATACTTTTGCTATTATGCATGGAATGGTTTTTACTAAAATTTTTCGCCGGTTGATTTTGGGCCTTTGGGGGGCCACCCTGTGTTCGTGTACCACCTATCGCACCTTATCGATCGAGATACTTCAACCTGCCGGTTTTCATATCGAACAAGGAAAAAAACTGGCTTTGCTAGAAAGAAACATCCGCAACGAAAACAGTATATTGACTTTTATGAAGAATATTCCTGAATTAGACCGGGAGTATTTATTTGAAGATTTCTGTGAAGGGGTGAAATTTATCTGGGAAACTTCGGGGTACAAAGATGCTATAATATGTCTAAAAGAACAGGAAATGGGCTATTGGAACCAATCCTCTACTCCGCCCCCTTTCGCTCCGGATAGTATAATGAATATGTGCCGGAATTTTCACGTGGACTACCTCTTATCCATAGAACTACAGTATTATGATAACGCAGATCCTGGAGGAGAGATAAATACCATTTGGTTTACCCGGTTGTACGATAAAGAACAAGGCGAACCGGTCGATTCTGTGAAGATCTCTTTTAAACTGGATCAGGAAAAACTCGGGGAGTTCGATAAC
>ENA-ORTB01003793-ORTB01003793.1-human-gut-metagenome-genome-assembly--contig:-NODE-3793-length-11266-cov-4.026224_pt1 | contig 11266 bp, 8 predicted proteins | sample MGYA00241905_ERZ509174 | MGnify/ENA primary metagenome ERZ509174 (study PRJEB26280, sample SAMEA2338851) | human gut metagenome | biome: human gut; feature: human-associated habitat; material: faeces...
ATCTTCGGTCTTCCGGGAGCAGCTCTTGCCATGTACCGCTGTGCAAAGCCTGAGAAGAAAAAAGCAGCAGGCGGACTTCTTCTTTCCGCAGCCCTTGCATGTATGCTTACAGGAATCACAGAGCCACTGGAGTTCTCATTCCTGTTTGTAGCACCGATCCTTTTTGCGGTACAGGTGATCCTTGCCGGATCTGCTTATATGATCGCGCATATGTTAAATATTGCAGTAGGACTTACATTTTCCGGTGGATTTATTGATCTGTTCCTTTTCGGTATCCTTCAGGGAAATGCTAAGACAAGCTGGATCAGAATCATCCCGGTTGGAATTATTTATTTCTTCTTATATTATATCATCTTCCGTACTTTGATTCTGAAGCTGAATCTGAAGACACCGGGAAGAGAAGATGATGATGCGGAAACGAAGCTGTATACAAAATCTGATTATAAAGCAAAAGTAGATGGAAATGATGCAGATTCTGAAAATGAAATGACACCGGAAGATCAGAAGAGCGCACTGATCACAAGAGGACTTGGTGGAAAGAAAAACATTTCTGATGTAGACTGCTGTGCGACAAGACTTCGTTGTACGGTAGTAAAGCCGGAACTGGTAAATGAAGATGTCTTAAGAATGACATCCCCATCCGGAATCGTAAGAAAAGGACAGGGAATCCAGGTAATCTACGGACCGGCTGTTTCTGTGATTAAATCCAATCTGGAAGATTATCTGGAGAAAGCTCCGGATGTGGAATATCTTCCGGGAGAAAACGAAAACAGCGCAGAAGAAACGAATAAATGTGCAGAAACAAAAGATGAAGCGAAGAAAGATGAGAACAAAACTGTTGCAGCCGGAACTGTAAAGAAAGAGCTTTGCTCTCCATTCACAGGAGTGGCAGCACCGATCGAAGAAGCGTGTGACGAAGCATTTGCAGGGAAAATGATGGGAGACGGTTATCTGGTTCGCCCGGAAGAGGGAGTGGCTTATGCGCCTGAAGATGCAACTGTATCTTTTATCTTCCCATCAAAACATGCAGTTGGTCTGACTAGTGATGACGGAACCGAATATCTGCTTCACATTGGCGTGGATACTGTAAATCTGGATGGAAAAGGATTCGAAACTTTTGTAAATGACGGAGACCGAGTAAAAAAGGGTGACAAACTGATAGGTTTTGATATAAAATATATCCAAGAGCATGCAAAATCCGATGAATGTATGGTTGTATTTACAAGTCTTCAGGAAGGTGAAGAGATCAGAATGTCTAAGAGCGGAAAAGTAGAGAAGCTTGAGAAGACAGCAGAAATCGTAAGCTTGAATTAAGAGAAAGAGAGGCTCCGGGGGGATGTATCGAGTCATTAAAGTTCTGAATAATAATGGGATTCTTGTATATCATGTTGAGACAGGGAAGGAGATGATCCTTCTCGGAAACGGTGTGGGATTTGGAAAGAAACCTACAGAACAGATCGAGAAACTTCCCGGAGCCAAAGTATATTCCCTTGTCACAAGAAGAAAGCAGGAGTCTGTTCTGAAAACAGTCAATGGAATCCGCCCGGAGTTTATTGAGGCAACAGGAAAGATCATTGAAGAAGCAGAGAACGTGTTTCAGAAGATCAATCATGAGATGCTGCTTCCGTTGGCAGATCATATTGCGCTTGCAGCGAAGAGAGCGAAGGAGAACCGCCAGCTTCCGAATCCATTTACACCGGATATCCGTGTGTTGTTTGGAGAGGAGTATCAAGTGGCCCTGAAAGGGCGGGAAATTATACAGCAGCTGACAGGATATGAAATCTCAGAGGATGAAGTCGGATTCATTACGCTACATATCCATGCAGGTCTTTCAGATGAGGCAGTATCCCAGACTCTGGATGCGACCAGAATTGTAAATGAAGGGATTGCCATGATTGAACAGGAATTCGATCAGAAGCTGGAGAGCGGCTCACTTGGGTGTACACGTCTGATGAGCCATATGTATTATATGATTCTGAGAACCCGTAAAGGCGAAGGGACGAATGCAGACTTTAATGATTTTATTTTTCAGAATTACCCAAGGACCGGAGAGGCGGCGAAGAAAGTGTGTGACTATATGTCCAGACAGCTGAAACAGCCGGTCGCAAAAGAAGAGATCGGATTTCTTGCAATCCATATCCAGCGGGTTATCTCGCCAGATACGGTATGACCGTGTGCTCTTGAAATACTGTATACTATGATATATAGTAGTGGATAAGAGCGAAAGGAGAATCCGCAGAATGTATAAGATTCTAATCATAGAAGATGACCTTGTGATGGCAGGGGCAATTAAAAAAGAGATGGAAGCGTGGGGAAATGAAGCACGTTATGTGGAAGATTTTGCAAAGGTTCTTGAGATATTTGCAGAGTACGGTCCACATCTGGTGCTTTTGGATATCACGCTTCCTTTTTATAATGGATACCACTGGTGCAGCGAGATCCGTAAGATATCGAGCGTTCCGGTGATCTTTATCTCTTCAGCAGCGGATAATATGAATATTATCATGGCGATGAATATGGGCGGAGATGACTTTGTGGCAAAACCATTTGACTTAAGTGTACTGACAGCGAAGATTCAGGCTCTGCTGAGAAGAACGTATGATTTGTCAGGAAAAGTGCCGATGCTGGAACATAGAGGAGCAATCCTGAACCTTTATGATACAACAATGACTTATAATGGAGAAAAGATTGAGTTGACAAAGAATGAATTTCGCATCTTACAGACATTGATGGAGAATAAAGGACGCGTGGTCAGCAGAGACACGCTGATGACAAAGCTGTGGGAGACAGACAATTATATCGAAGAGAATACATTGACAGTCAATGTCGGAAGACTTCGGAAAAAGCTGGAAAAAGCGGGACTGGAAGGCTTTATCAAGACGAAAGTCGGCGGTGGATATATCATCGAGAAGGAGTAAAAATGTTTTTACAATATTTGAAAAGAATCCGATTTGTGCTTCTGTGGAGTTTGCTGTGTGCGGGAATCTTTTTTCTGATTTTTGTACTGGAAGAGATTAATCTGAAGGCAGCGGTTTATCCGACAGTGTTGTGTCTGGCGTTTGGATTACTTTTTTTACTTTGTGGATATTTGCGGTATAAGAAAACCAGGCAGAAGCTGGAGCATTTGCTGCAAGGAGAAGGACCTTATGAGGATTCGCTTCCGGTGGCACAAGATGGGATTGAGTCAGGATATCAGGAACTGATCAGGAAAGAAGAACAACAGCAAAGAAAAGAACATGCCAGATGGGAGAAGTCCGGTCAGGACATGGAGGACTATTATGCAACCTGGGTGCATCAGATCAAGGCACCGATTGCTGTGATGAATGTATTACTCCAGCAGGAAGATACCGAGACGAATCAGAATTTGAAAGCTGAACTGTTCCGGGTGGAGCAGTATGTGGAGATGGTACTTGGGTATGTGCGTCTTGACAGTGGCACGAAGGATCTAGTGATCGCACGGTATCCTTTGGATGAAATTGTAAGAAAATCGATCCGTAAATATGCAGGACAGTTTATTCGAAGGAGAATCCGTCTGATCTATGAAGGGACAGACCAGATTGTGCTGACGGATGAGAAATGGCTTTCGTTTATTATTGAACAGTTGTTATCCAATGCAGTGAAGTATACGCTGAAAGGAACAGTGACGATCACTGTCAGTGAAGAAAAGAAACTGACGGTTACAGATACCGGAATGGGAATTGCACCGGAAGATCTGCCGAGAATCTTTGAAAAAGGATATACGGGATATAATGGAAGAATGGAACGGAAATCAACGGGAATCGGTCTGTATCTGAGTCAGATGGCGGCAAAGAAACTGGGGCATCAGATTACAGTTGAGTCAAAGTTGGGGGAAGGCAGCAGTTTTACAATAGATCTGGCAGAGTATCCGTTGAGAGCAGAGTAAATCACTAAATCACACAGAGAGAAGCAAGTGACAAAATTGTCACATCAGACAGCTAGAATGTCACAGAAATCAATGTTGGCATTCTGGCTGTATTGCTATACTGAGGATGTTGAAAGAAAGAAGAGGAGGTCGTAAGAAATGACAGTTTTGGAAGTAGAAAATTTGAAAAAAATATACCGTCCCCGTTTTGGCGGTAATCAGGTACAGGCACTCTCTAAGGTGACATTCTCAGTAGAAGAGGGCGAATATGTAGCAATCATGGGAGAGAGTGGCTCGGGGAAGACGACATTACTGAACATGCTGGCAGCATTGGATAAACCAACTGAAGGGGAAGTTTATCTGGATGGAAAACCGTTATCAGCAATCCGTGAGAAGGATCTGTCCAAGTTCAGGAGAGATCATCTTGGGTTTGTATTTCAGGATTTCAATCTTTTGGATACACTGACCCTGAAGGACAATATCTTACTGCCATTGGTACTGCAGGGAGTTGATTACAGGAAAATGAATGTCAGGATGATGCCAATCGTGAAAGAACTTGGAATTGCAGGACTTCTGGAGAAGTATCCATATGAAGTATCAGGAGGACAGAAGCAGCGTGCAGCAGTGGCGAGAGCGCTGATCACAGATCCGAGACTGATCCTGGCGGATGAGCCGACCGGGGCACTCGATTCGAAATCAACGGATGAATTGCTCGGGGTATTTGAGCGGATCAATCAATCGGGACAGACGATCCTTATGGTAACACATTCTGTCAAAGCAGCGAGCAAGGCCGGGAGAGTGTTATTTATTAAAGACGGAGAAGTTTTCCACCAGGTATATAAAGGCGAACAGACAGATGAACAGTTCTATCAGAATATCTCAGCGACACTTACAATGCTTGCGACAGGTGGTGAGAGACGATGAAAAGTGGACTTTATCTGAAACTTTCCGTTAATGGAATTAAGAAAAATAAGAAGCTGTATCTTCCGTATTTGATCACATGTATCTGTATGGTTATGATGTTCTATCTGATCGATTATCTTGCAGTGAGTCCGCAGTTTGCCCAGATCAAAGGTGGGGATACTATGCAGATGATCCTTGGATTTGGTTCCGGTGTGATCGCAATCTTTTCGCTGATCCTTCTGTATTACACGAATTCATTTCTGATCCGCAGACGACAGAGAGAGTTTGGGTTGTATCACATCCTTGGAATGGGAAAAATTGACCTTGTAAAAATCATGGTTCTTGAGAATCTGATCATCAGTGTTCTGACGATTGCAGGAGGAATCGTGGGAGGAATCCTGTTCTCTAAATTAGGGGAACTTCTGGCAGCGAAGATACTTGGAAGTAATGCCGGACTTTCTATGAAAATCAGTGTTCCGGCACTTGTGGCTACGGCACTGTTATTCCTGGTCATTTTTGCATTAATCATGCTTCGGATGATCGTGTCCGTCTATCGGTTAAAACCTGTAGAACTTTTAAAAAGTGAAAAGACAGGAGAGAAACCTCCGAAGGCAAACTGGATCTTTGCAGTACTCGGGTTGCTTCTGCTTGGTGTGGCTTATTATTTATCCCTGACAATCAAAGATCCGCTTGTAGCGATGATCTGGTTTGTGGTTGCCGTCGTGCTGGTAATCCTTGCAACGTATCTGTTATTTATTGCCGGCTCGGTCACATTTTGTAAAATAATGCAGAAAAAGAAAGGATATTATTATAAAACAAATCATTTTATTTCACTTTCATCCATGATTTACCGTATGAAACGAAATGGGGCAGGATTAGCGTCTATTTGTATTCTGTCCACAATGGTTCTGGTTATGGTATCTTCTACAACCAGCCTGTATCTGAGTATGGAACATGGCTTGAATCTTCGATATCCGAAATCTGTCCAGATTGAGATGTACACGAAACCGGAGCAGACGGAAGAAATGAAAGAGAATCAGAATGGACAGATTATAGAGCTTGTACAGAAGGTTTTGAAAGAACATAACCAGACCGCGGAGAATCCGGAGAATTACCGGATGCTTACAGTCAGTGGAATTGTTTCAAAAAATGAAATCTATTTTAATCCGGAGAATGCTCCGGGAGTCAATGAAGTGAATACATTTGATCATTTAAAAATGTTCTATGCTCTGCCGTTGGAAGCGTATAATCGGATCATGGGGACGAATCTGGAGCTTGCTTCCGGGGAAGCGTATCTGTATGCGAAAGATTCCGATTTCCCCTATGATCAGATCACGGTGGAGAATTCCGGGACATGGAGGATTAAAGGACATTTGGATAAAATGATTTCAAATGGAAATAATATGGCAAATATGAACAGCAGCTTCTATCTGGTGGTTTCCGGACTGGAAGATATAAAAGCTTTGGAAGAAGGAAATGTTTCCGTTTACGGTGTCAATGGTTCTTATGAGAAATGGTACTACAATTTTGATCTGTCCTGTGGAGATGAAGAGCAGATCCAGATTCAAAACGAGATTGACAAGAAAATCAATGCATTGGCTGAACAGGAATCAGAGGAATCAGATACCCTATTTTTTGGAGCTTCTACAGACAGCAGAGCCGCATCAAGAGCTGATTACCAGGCTTTGTACGGCGGTCTGTTCTTCCTTGGAATCCTTCTTGGAGTCGTATTCATTCTTGGAATGGTGCTGATCATTTATTATAAACAGATTACAGAAGGCTATGAGGATCAGGACAGATTCCAGATTCTGATGAAAGTGGGGATGACACAGAAAGAAGTGCGTCAGACGATCAATTCTCAGGTAATGACAGTATTCTTCCTGCCTCTTGTGGCTGCCGGAATTCATACGGCATTTGCATTTCCAATGATAGAAAAAATGGTGCATCTGCTTGCTTTTTCTGACAGAAAATTCCTGATTCTGGTGACAGTGTGCTCCTATTTAGTATTTGCATTATTCTATATCATTGTCTACATGGTGACTTCGAAACAGTATTACAAAATTGTTAGCGGAAAACAGGAAGAAAGTCTTTTTTCTTAATTCAAAGAGTGATAGAATAGAATTATCAGAAAAAGGAGGACTTGCTTATGATGGATCACACAATTATTACAATTGGAAGACAGTTCGGAAGTGGCGGTCATGAAGTAGGAAACAGACTGGCAGAGAGACTGAACATTCCTCTTTACGATCACAATCTGATTCGAATGGCAGCAAGAGATCTTGGAATTTCGAACGAAGATGCTGGAAGAGTAGATGAGACGAGACTTGGAAATGTGTTATCAAGCTATTATATTGGAATGGGTGATTATACTACATTTATGCTCAGTCCGGAAGTGGAGAAACCATTAAGTGATCAACTTTTTGACGCACAGTCAGCAATCATCCGCAAGCTGGCGGAACGCGGACCGGGAATCTTCGTGGGACGCTGCGCAGATTATGTTCTTGGGGATTATTCAAATGTTGTGAATACATTTATCTATGCTTATAAGGATGATAGAATCAATCGAATCATGGATATCTATAAGCTTTCCGAGAAAGAGGCTGTAGATAAGATTAAGAAGATTGACAGAGAGAGACGCCTGTATTATGAAGGTAGAACAGACCGTAAGTGGGGCAGTATTGAAGCGAATGCAATTCTGCTGAATTCAAGTCTTCTTGGAATCGATGGTGCGGTAGATGCACTTGAGGCGATTTATCATAAGTGGGAAAACAGATAACAAAATAAGCAGAAAAAATGAAATAATTAACAAAAATTAAGAGGGTGTCGTTTAGTGCGACACCCTCTTTGCTACGTCTTTATTCTGGAATCTGTATTTATTTCATCATGCCGGCAAGAATCTGATTGACTTCTTTACCATCAGCTTTGCCTTTTACCTTCGGCATGAGTTCTTTCATGATCTTACCTTTATCCTTTGCTGTAGGAGCATCGATACCAAGATCTGCAAGAACGGATGTGATCACTGCTTTGATCTCATCTTCGCTCATCATCTTTGGTGCATATTCTTCAAGAACAGCAAGACGCTTCTGAGCCTCTTCAATCAGATCTGTACGATCTTCAGGTGTCATATCAATTGTTTCTTTTAACTGTTTGATTTCTTTTAAGATTACCTGTCCTTCTTCCTCTTCTGTCAGGTCGGCACGTTTGTCGATAGCTTTATTCTTCAGAGAGGAGAGCAGAAAGGAAAGTGCGGCTTTTCGTTCTTTGTCTCCTGCCTTCATTGCAGCGACCATAGCGCTTCTGATTTCATCAATTTTGCTCATTTTAGAGTCCTCCTTATAATTTAATATGCTTGAAATAGTTACAATTATTGAAAAGAGCGGATTGCTCTTGATTCATAAGATAAATTTTAGCAGATGGTGGTTTATATTGCAAGAGTGCACTCTGTTTTGTGAAAATATATGAAAAAAATGCATGAAAAGTATAAAAAATCAGAAAATTTACGAAAAGTAAAAATATAGGTTGACAATATTTGGCTCGAGGAGTAAACTACGTGACATAAAAGCAAAGGCGCTTTGAGAAACAGATCTCAGAGTGCCTTTTTCTTTTAATAAAATATGGTACCTATAAGATTTGCCGCGAACAGCAGCAAGTCTCAATGACACAAAGGCGTGTCTTACAGAAAGAACCGATTCAGGGGGATGGTTCAACGAAACTGTAAGATACGTCTTTTTAGTTTCTAGGTATGAGGAGGAAGTAGTATGACACAAGAAATTATTACTCAGATTACAGACACAGTCGGAACAGAAGTGTTCGGCATCTGGTTCCTGATCGGAGCTGCATTTGTATTCTTTATGCAGGCGGGATTCGCTATGGTAGAGACAGGATTCACCAGAGCAAAGAATGCCGGTAACATTATCATGAAGAATCTGATGGATTTTTGTATTGGAACAATCGTGTTTATTTTCCTTGGATTTGGATTGTTACTCGGGGAAGATGCACTTGGCGGACTGGTAGGAGTTCCAACACTTGGAATCTTTACAGATTATGCAAACTTTGACTGGTCTAATTTTGTATTCAACCTGGTTTTCTGTGCGACAGCAGCAACAATCGTATCAGGAGCTATGGCAGAAAGAACAAAGTTTCTTTCCTATTGTATTTATTCCGCAATGATCTCCGCAGTTGTGTATCCGATCGAAGCACACTGGATCTGGGGAGGCGGATGGCTTTCACAGCTTGGCTTCCATGATTTTGCAGGATCTTGTGCAATCCACATGGTAGGTGGAGTAACAGCATTTATCGGAGCTGCAATGGAAGGAGCCAGAATTGGTAAATTCTCAAGAGATAAGAATGGAAAAGTAACAAAAGTCCACGCATTTCCAGGACATAACCTCGTAATAGGTGCTCTTGGATGTTTCATCCTCTGGTTTGGATGGTATGGATTCAACGGTGCGGCAGCAACAACAGGCCCACAGCTTGCATCTATTTTTATGACAACAACAATCGCACCGGCAACAGCAACCGTTGTATGTATGATCTTCACATGGCTTCGTTATGGAAAACCAGATGTGTCTATGTGTCTGAATGCATCCCTCGCAGGTCTGGTAGCAATCACAGCACCTTGTGATGTGACAGATGGATTAGGAGCACTGATCATTGGAGCAGTTGCAGGAGTTCTCGTAGTATTTGGCGTTTGGTTCTGTGATAATGTAGTGCATGTAGATGACCCGGTTGGTGCCGTAGCAGTTCATTGCTTAAATGGTATCTGGGGAACAATCGCAGTTGGTCTTTTTGCAACAACAAATGCGCCGGAAAGCACACTGAAAGGTCTGTTCTACGGCGGTGGATTCGGACTTCTCGGAACACAGCTTCTTGGTGTAGTAACAGTTCTTGCTTGGACAGTTGTAACAATGACAATTATCTTCAAAGTAATCGATATGACAATTGGACTTCGTGTTTCAGAGGAAGAAGAGATTGTTGGTCTGGATTCCAAGGAGCATGGTCTTGCATCAGCATATGCAGGATTCAGCATCATGGATATTACAGAAGGTGCAATGAATGAAAATGAAAACACAGATCTTGGTGTAGCAGATTATGACGCAGCATCTCCAATCCAGAGAGCAGCAGCTGTACCTGTAGCCGGACCGGTAGATGCAGATACAGGAATGCATAAAGTAGTTATTATCGCAAAGCTTTCCAAGTATGACAGGCTGAAATCAGCGTTGAACAATCTTGGTGTTACAGGAATGACAGTTACCCAGGTTATGGGATGCGGTATCCAGAAAGGTGCCGGCGAGAAATATCGTGGAGTTGAGATGGACGTTACTGTTCTGCCAAAGGTAAAAGTAGAAGTTATCGTTGGAAATATTCCGGTTGAGAAAGTCATCGAAACAGCATCCAAGACACTGTATACAGGACATGTCGGTGATGGTAAGATCTTTGTATACAACGTGCAGAAAGTAGTAAAAGTACGTACAGGAGAAGAAGATCTCGAAGCATTGAAAGATGTAGAATAATACTTGATAAAAAAAATAATCTCCCAAAAGCAGTAAAGACTGTTTTTCCGGAGATTATTTTTTATGATTATTGAACGATTTTTTGAATAATTTTTTTTTATAAATAAGATTGAAATCTTATATACTACTATATTTAATAAGAAGTAACAGCGTAAAAAACAACACAGGATGGTAAAAATTACCTAAAAATTTTTTAGATTATCATATAATTTGAAAAGAAAAATGTGAAAAAAATACTATTTTATGTAAAGAGAGTTAAATAAATATAAAATTTTTCTTTAAAAAGCTAAAAAAATGTGATATAGTGTAATACAAACATATGATATTGAAATTCAGGAGGGAAAATTAAGAATGAACAATTATATGTATCTGGTTCCAGTTGCAGCTGTCATTGCTCTTCTTTTTGCAGCATATCTTGCAGCAAAGGTTAGCAGACAGGATGCCGGAACAGAAAGAATGAAGGAAATTGCCGGTGCAATCGCAGATGGTGCACGTGCTTTCCTGACAGCAGAGTACAAGATCCTTATTGTATTCGTAGTAGTACTTTTCGTACTGATCGGATTAGGAGTAGGTAACTGGGTAACAGCAGTTTGCTTCGTAGTAGGTGCTCTGTTCTCAACAATCGCAGGTTACTGCGGAATGACAGTTGCTACTAAGGCAAATGTCAGAACAGCTAACGCAGCTAAAGAGAGCGGAATGAACAAAGCTCTTTCCATCGCATTTTCAGGTGGTGCCGTTATGGGTATGTGTGTTGCTGGACTTGGTGCACTTGGTGTCAGCCTTGTGTACATCGTAACTAAGAATGTAGATGTATTATTCGGATTCAGCCTTGGTGCTTCTTCCATCGCATTGTTTGCACGTGTTGGTGGTGGTATCTATACAAAGGCAGCAGACGTTGGAGCTGACCTTGTAGGTAAAGTAGAAGCAGGTATCCCGGAAGATGATCCGCGTAACCCGGCTGTTATCG
>ENA-ORTB01003802-ORTB01003802.1-human-gut-metagenome-genome-assembly--contig:-NODE-3802-length-11243-cov-2.781552_pt1 | contig 11243 bp, 11 predicted proteins | sample MGYA00241905_ERZ509174 | MGnify/ENA primary metagenome ERZ509174 (study PRJEB26280, sample SAMEA2338851) | human gut metagenome | biome: human gut; feature: human-associated habitat; material: faeces...
ATCGAATGCGAACTGGAGACAGGACGAACCCACCAGATTCGTGTTCATATGGCAAGCATTGGACATCCCATTCTAGGAGACAGTATGTATGGTCCGTCAAAATGTCCGTTTAAACTTCAGGGTCAGACATTACATGCAAAAGTTCTTGGAATCACTCATCCTTCCACAGGGAAATATATCGAAGTCGACGCACCTCTTCCGGAATATTTTAATAAACTTCTCAAACAATTAGAAGAACGCTGATTTTGTTGAAGGAAAAAAGAAAAGAAAATAGAGTCTCAACCAGTTGCAGAATGAAGATATGGGTATGTTGGAATCAATAGAGAAGATATTGCACAATGTTGCCGATCTATTTTCTGCCAATACGGAAGCAGGGCATAATGTGGTTTATGTAATCTTGATCGTTTTGATAGCCATTTTGTGCGATGTGCTTTGTAAGTTGCTAATAAATAGATTGCTACTTCCAATCATTCGCCGTACAAAATTTGAATGGGACGATCATTTATATGACAAGAAGGTGGTGTCGAGGCTGGCTGCGTTGGCTCCAGCTTTTATTCTATATGCATTTTTGCCTTCGGCGTTTGATATAGAGAGTAGTTGGTATATACTTATCGATCGTATATGCAAGGTTTATATCATAGCTCTTATTCTTCGATTCTTGAATGGTGTGCTGAATATAACGGTGATTTCTACGGAGGGTGGTTTGCTCGATATTTTTAATGGAAAGGAAAGTTTACGCCATTATCCCATAAAAGGCGGTGTGCAGACCATACAGGTTATCTTATTTTCAATTGGTTTTATCAGTATAATAGGAACAATTATAGATCAATCTCCTGCTCGTTTGTTTGCCGGATTGGGTGCATCCGCTGCGATTCTCATGCTGATTTTTAGGGATACGATATTGGGGTTTGTAGCCGGAATACAGCTTTCGGCAAATAATATGTTACATAAAGGATTGGATAACGGCTCCGGCATATAATGCTAATGGTATCGTACAAGATGTGACTCTCAATACAGTAAAAGTTTTGAATTTTGATAATACGACGACCACTATTCCGCCATACGCTTTGGTTGTCGGCAATCCTTCCCGTCAGATCGGTTGGGTGAGCGAATACGGGCATCGCCTCTCCTTCAATGAAAAAGGGATCGCCACATGCTCGGAAAGCAATCAGCAATACCTGTTAGAGGGGGGCATCGTGACGCGTATTTCGTAGAGACGAGATCCGCCCGCCTTAATGTCTTTAGCAAGCCTTAAAGCTCATATCCAGCCCCTTGACAGAGTGTGTCAGGGCTCCGACTGAGATATAATCCACACCGCATTCGGCATAATCGCGAAGCGTGGCGAATGTGATGCCACCTGAAGATTCCAGCTCGTAACGTCCGGCAACCATTTCGACGGCTTTCTTCGTATTCTCGATATTGAAGTTGTCCAGCATGATACGGTCGATACCGCCGACACGCATTGCTTCCTGTAACTCGTCGAAGTTACGAACCTCGATTTCAATCTTCAAATCCTTGTTTTTCTCTTTCAGATACTGATGGCAGCGTGTGATGGCCGCTTCGATACCGCCGGCAAAGTCCACATGGTTGTCCTTCAGCAAAATCATATCGAACAACCCGATACGATGGTTGACACCTCCACCGATTTTAACTGCTTCTTTCTCGACCATGCGCAGGCCCGGAGTCGTCTTACGCGTATCCAGTACGCGTGTTTTCGTTCCTTCCAATGCTTTGACATATTTGCGTGTCGTGGTTGCAATACCACTCATGCGTTGCATGACATTGAGCATCAGGCGTTCCGTTTGCAGCAAAGACTGTACCTTACCTTCGACTACGAAAGCGATATCGCCTTTCTTCACTTCGGCTCCGTCGTGGATGAATGTCGTCATTTTCAGATCCGGATCGAATGTGTGGAAAATACGTTCAGCCATTTCGACCCCGGCCAATACGCCGTCTTCCTTCACGATCAGCTGGCTCTTCCCCATTTCCGTAGCCGGAATACAACATAAAGTCGTATGGTCGCCATCACCTATATCTTCTGCGAATGCCAGGCGGATCAGTTCCGCAATCAGTTGTTCTTTTGTCTCTTGTACGTTCATGTTACTGTTGATTTATGATTTATGATTTATATGCGACAAGGTATAAATCATAAGATCTTGTTATTCAATTCTGATAGACTGTATAATCGCTTTGTTTCCTTCTGCACGGTATGTCACGTTTACGCGATATTCACCGGATGAAGTAGGTAGTTTACCGACAAAGAAACCAGTCTCTTTTTTATCAGCATGGTGAACGACTGTGAATCCTGTCGGCTTGTTCCCTCCGAAGAAGGCATTCAGCATTGAAACAGCGTCGTTTGCGTTGCACTTTTTGGATGAACCCGGTAGGGCCATGTCGACTTCCTTGTCCATTGATCCGCTGAGCGACGAGGCGTTGCCTCTTTTAAAAGCGTTCGATATAGGAACTATGTCGGCAGCCATTACACTCAGAACCGAGAGAACCAATGCCAACGTCAAAAATAATCGTTTCATAAGCTTTCTCCTCTTTTTGTGAGTATTATCGTACAAAGGTATGTATTTTTTCCTGTAATTTAGCACCCTCAATCTCTAAAATGTAAACGAATGAAAATTGCGCTGATTGTGATCGGCAAGACGGATGCCGGCTATTTTGTGGAAGCGATCAATGAGTATAAGAACCGCCTGGTCCATTATATCCCTTTTGAAATGGAAGTGATCCCTGATATTAAGAACGTCAAAAATCTTTCCGAATCCCAACAAAAAGAGAGGGAAGGAGATTTGATTCTGAAAGCATTACAGCCGGGTGACTATTTGGTTTTGTTGGATGAAAAAGGAAAAGAATTTACATCGGTGCAGTTTTCCACCTATATAGAAAGAAAGACGCATACGGTCCCGAAGCGCCTGGTTTTTGTTGTCGGTGGTCCGTATGGTTTCAGCGATGCTGTTTATAAAGCCGCCGCCGAGAAAATATCCTTAAGCAAAATGACTTTCTCTCACCAGATGATTCGCCTGATCTTTATCGAGCAGCTCTATAGGGCGATGACAATTCTGAATAATGAACCCTATCACCATGAATAATTGGCAATTGACAATTAAAAATACAATCTGATAATTGTCTGATACATTTAATTGTCAATTGTCAATTCTCAATTTCGGATTTTCTGCATAAGCAGAAAATCCAACAGTGTCATTGCCGTCATTGATTCGACGATAGGGACAGCTCGAGGTAAAACACACGGATCATGGCGCCCACGGGCTTTCAAGATCGTGTCTTCACCTTCCGTATTGACGGTTTCCTGTTCCATCAGGATGGTGGCGACCGATTTGAAGGCAACACGGAAATAAATATCCTGCCCGTTCGAGATACCTCCCTGTATGCCACCGGAATGATTCGTACGGGTGTTGATGTGTCCGTTGTCGTTGAAGAAACGGTCGTTCCGTTCCGAGCCACGATATAAGGCCGCTTCGAAACCGTCACCGTATTCGAAACCTTTTACGGCATTGATTGTCAACATCGCATGTCCCAATGCCGCATGCAACTTTCCGAATACCGGTTCGCCCAGACCAATGGGAACTCCCTGTGCTACGCAGGTGATGATGCCGCCGATCGTATCTCCTTTGGATTTCACTTCGGCGATCAAAGCCTCCATTTTTTCGGCGGTCGCCGGATCCGGACAACGTACGGCCGTTTCTTCTGCCTTGTCCAAGTCGTAATCCGTGTATGAGCCGTTAAGTTTGATGTTCCCGACCTGTGAGGTAAATGCTTGTATCCGGATACCTTTCTGGCGAAGAACCAGTTTGGCAATTGCTCCGGCTACGCAACGGGCGATCGTTTCACGTGCAGACGAACGTCCACCTCCGCGCGGGTCGCGGATTCCGTATTTGGTCTGGTAGGTGTAATCTGCATGGGAAGGACGATAAACATTCTTCATATTATCGTAGTCCGCCGAGTGCTGGTTCTTGTTCCAGATGACGAAACCGATCGGAGTCCCTGTCGTTTTTCCTTCGTAAATACCGGAAAGGAACTGTACTTCGTCGTCTTCCTTGCGTGGGGTTGTGATTTTGGACTGTCCCGGTTTACGGCGGTTCAGTTCACTTTGGATAAATGCCGTATCTAGTTCGATACCGGCAGGGCATCCGTCTATTACGCCTCCGATTCCGGGACCGTGCGACTCTCCGAAAGAGGTCAGTCTGTATATGTTTCCAAATGTATTCACCCTTGCTAAAATTGTCAATTGTCAATTCTTTAATGGCATCCGCCACATCCGCATCCACTTTCGTGGTTATGGTCGCCACAACCGCTTCCACAGTCGTCACATCCACAACCGCATCCACCTGCCGGAGCTGTGAGGGCTGCGATTTCTTCAGCTGTCGGTTCGTGTACATCGATAACTTCACCATTGAAATGCAATGTTTCGCCGGCCAGCGGATGGTTGAAGTCCATAACGACAACATCTTCTTTTACTTCCAAGACAGAACCGTTCATACGATTGCCGTTCGAATCCATCATCGGTACCGTGTTGCCTTCTTTGATCATTTCCGAGTCGAACTTGCCGTCTACCTCGAAAATATTCTTTGGAAGATCCAGTACGTGTTCCTCCACATATTCGCCGTATGCATCAGCCGGAGTTATAGAAAAATTAAATTTGTCGCCTACTTCCAGTCCTTTCAGAGCGTCTTCAAAAGCGGGGAGCATAGCGCCTGTACCAAAGATGAATTTCAGAGGTGTTTCAGCTGTTGCTCTTTCCATCAATTCGCGTTCTTCGCCTTCGCCTACGTTCAGATCGTAAGTAACTGCAACGAACTTATTTGCTGTAATTTTCATTTGTAATTGTATTTATGATAAATAAAATGGCAACAAATTTACGCATAATTTCCGACTTGTCTGCCCAATCTCTGGATAATTAAATAGGCAAACGACTCTATTTCTTATCTATCGCTTTTTTCAAAGCATCCAGTGCGGAAGACAGGACGGAACGCGGATAGCCGATATTCAAACGCATATGCCCTTCACCTCCGGGACCGAACATGCTTCCGTCGTTCAGCAACAGGCCGGCTTTATCTTGGAACAAGCTTACCAGTTCAGGCTGGCTTAGTTTCAGGTCACGGCAATCCAACCATACAAGGAAAGATGCCTGAGGGGGATAGACTTTGATCTTCGGGAGTTTGGATTTGCAATATTCATCTACGAAGCGGACATTCTCAGTGATATACATCCGCATCTGTTGCAACCATTCGGCTCCGTATGTATAAGCCGCTTCTGTTGCCGTATAGGCAAAGATCGTCCCGGCATTGAATTCTCCTGCTTCCATGAAGGAATAGAATTTTTCTCGTATTTCCGCATTGGGAATGATCGAATAGGAGGTGACGATTCCGGCAATGTTGAAAGTCTTGCTCGGAGCCATGAAAGTAATGCTGCAATTGGCGGCTGTCTCCGAAACCGTTGCAAACGGATGATGCGTATATTGCGGATAAGCCATCTCTGCATGTATTTCATCGGAGATAACGAGTATATTGTGTTTGGCACAAACCTCGGCCAACTTGACCAGTGTGTCTTTTTTCCAGACGACACCGCCTGGATTATGAGGGTTGCAAAGGATCAGGACTTTGCAATGCTCATCGATGACCGATTCAAGATTCTCGAAATCCATCTCGTAAATGTCGTCTACTGTTTTGAGCGGGTTGTAGACAACCTCACGGTGCATGTTTTCCGGAACGATGCGGAAAGGATGGTAGACCGGTGGCTGGATAATTACTTTGTCACCAGGTTTGGTGAAGCACTGCAAAACGAAACCGATTCCCTTTACGATGCCGGGAATATAACTAAGCCATTCGCGTTGGATTTTCCAGTTATGTTTATAATGTACCCACTCGATGATACTGTTATAATAGGAATCCGAATCGAATGTGTACCCGAAAATCTCATGCTCCAGACGCTTCTTGATTGCGTTGACAATAAAGTCTGGTGTCCGGAAATCCATGTCGGCTACCCAAAGTGGAACAAGGTTCTCGTTACCGAAGTCTTTCTTTAGAAGATCGTACTTGACACAATTGGTTCCACGACGTTCGATGATCTCGTCAAAGTTGTATTGTTTCATTATCTCTATAAGTTCAGTCTGTTGATCGGGGTCAAAGATACGAATTATATTTAGAAACTGTTTCGATTCCGACATTTGGGTAGTTACACAACCGGACTTTTAATTTTGTCTCGTCCTGAATAGATTGACTGTGTATTAAAAAATCCTGTTATAGGTTGTCTATAAATGTAAATAACTGACACTTGTAAATGAGTCGGGTACGAAAAGTATCATAGAGTGGCAACTGCCATACTTTTATCGTCAGGCTATAAAGCCATAGAGCTTTTGACCTACGTCGAATATCTTTTTGCCCAAGGTCGAAAAGGCTTTTGCCATTAGGCAAAAAGGCTTTCGGCCTTGGGCAAAAACGTAAGAAGTTATAATTAAATCTGTACGAGACAGGGTGAAAGCAGATCTTTAAGGTGAAGCCAGTCCGAATGTCTGCCTTCACCTTAAAGATCTGCTTTTATTTTAATATATAGCAAGACGATGGTGAAGCCTACTCGCATATTCTTTCATATGAAAAGTTAGGCGGAAACAATCCAGACAGGTATTTCGGATTTGATAATGGAAGATTGGAAGGATGTGTTAAACTGCAAGCCTATCTTGTTTCTTTGCTTGAGAAATGTAAGATAAATTGATATTTTTCTTTTAATTTCTTTGGAGGTATGAATTATTGTTCTACATTTGCAGCGTCAAACAATAATAAAGACGTAAGAAAAGATGATGAACAATGTATTGCATATTATTCTCGTGGTGGTCCTTCTAGTCATTAGCAGGTAAGGAGAAAGGTGTGCAAGAAATTGTGAAGTCGTATAAAGATATTTCTTAAGCCTTTCTCCATACAGAGAAGGGCTTTTTTAATATAATAATATTTAGGATAAGAAAATAGGGGCGGTTCGTGAGCCGTTCGAAAACAACAAATAATATGATGAAGAATCCGTTAAGAAGTTCATACAGCACAGAGGGCAGACGCATGGCCGGGGCTCGCGCTTTGTGGCGTGCCAACGGTCTGAAAGAAGAGCAGTTCGGTAAACCGATTATAGCCATTGTGAATTCATTTACCCAGTTTGTACCCGGCCATGTCCATCTGTATGAGATCGGGCAGCAGGTAAAAGCGGAGATTGAAAAGTTGGGTTGCTTTGCTGCCGAATTCAATACGATTGCCATTGACGATGGTATCGCTATGGGACACGACGGAATGCTCTATTCGCTTCCTTCGCGTGATATTATTGCGGACAGCGTCGAGTATATGGTGAATGCCCACAAAGCCGATGCAATGGTTTGCATTAGCAATTGCGACAAGATCACTCCGGGGATGCTAATGGCATCCATGCGGCTCAATATTCCGACTATCTTTGTCTCCGGCGGTCCGATGGAAGCCGGTGAGCTGGATAACCGCCATCTGGATTTGATCGATGCCATGATCGAATCGGCCGACACTTCGGTCAGCGATGAACGGATCGCACAGGTGGAACGGAATGCCTGTCCGGGATGCGGTTGTTGTTCCGGTATGTTTACGGCCAACTCGATGAACTGCCTGAACGAAGCGATCGGCCTGGCTCTTCCGGGCAACGGTACGATTGTCGCTACGCATGTGGGCCGTACACAGCTGTTCCGCGATGCTGCCCGGCAGATTGTAGAAAATGCCTATAAATACTATCGTGACGGAGATGAATCGGTTCTTCCCCGCAGTATCGCTACCCGTCAGGCTTTCCTGAATGCCATGTCATTGGATATTGCAATGGGTGGTTCCACCAATACGGTTCTCCACTTGCTCGCCATCGCGCAGGAAGCTGAGGCGGGCTTCACGATGGACGATATCGATATGCTCTCCCGCAAGACTCCTTGCCTCTGCAAGGTTGCTCCCAACACGCACACCTACCACGTCCAGGATGTGAACCGTGCCGGTGGTATCATGGGAATCATGAACGAGCTGCTGAAAAACGGCTTGGTAGACGGGAATGTGAAGCGTGTGGACGGAATGACGCTTGCCGAAGCCGTGGATAAATTTGCTATCACCTCGCCGAATGTGACGGACGAGGCTGTCAAGAAATACAAGAGCGCTCCCGCCCATCGTTTCAGCATTCGGATGGGATCGCAGGAAACCTATTATAAGGAACTGGATACCGATCGTGCCGCCGGATGTATCCGTGACATCGAACATGCCTATTCCAAAAACGGCGGCCTGGCCGTCCTGAAAGGAAATATCGCACTGGATGGCTGCGTGGTCAAGACTGCCGGTGTGGATGAAAGCATCTGGAAGTTTGCCGGTCCGGCGAAAGTGTTCGATTCGCAGGATGCGGCTTGCGAAGGCATCCTCGGTGGAAAAGTCGTCTCGGGCGATGTGGTGGTGATCACACACGAAGGACCGAAGGGTGGTCCGGGTATGCAGGAAATGCTTTATCCTACTTCTTATATAAAAAGCCGCCATTTAGGCAAGGAGTGCGCGCTGATCACAGACGGTCGTTTCAGTGGCGGTACTTCCGGTCTTTCTATCGGTCATATTTCTCCCGAAGCTGCGGCAGGAGGAGCGATTGGACTGGTGAAAGACGGCGATATAATCGAGATTGATATCCCTGAACGTACGATTAATGTGAAGGTAAGCGATGAAGAGTTGGCAGAACGCCGTAAAGCGGAAGAAGCCCGCGGCACAAAAGCCTTTACGCCGCCTCATCGCCAGCGTGTCGTCTCAAAAGCCTTGAGAGCTTACGGTAAGATGGTCAGTTCGGCCGATAAGGGTGGAGTGAGAGTAGTAGAAGATTAAACACAAGACTAAAATAAAGAGATATGGAGAAACAGAAGATAACCGGTTCGGAAGCTTTGCTGAAGTCACTGATAGCTGAAGGAGTAGATACGATTTTCGGTTATCCCGGCGGGCAAGCGATTCCTATTTACGATAGTTTGTACGATTACAGGGATAAATTGAAGCATGTATTGGTGCGTCATGAACAAGGGGCGACGCATGCTGCACAAGGGTATGCCCGTGTATCCGGTAAAGTAGGGGTGACGTTGGTTACTTCAGGACCCGGCGCAACAAATACCATCACCGGCATTGCCGATGCACTGATGGACAGCACGCCTATGGTGGTCATAGCCGGACAGGTCCCTTCTCCATTGCTTGGAACAGATGCTTTCCAGGAAGTCGATGTGATCGGCATTACGCAACCGATCACCAAATGGGCGTACCAGATTCGCAAGCCGGAAGAGATAGCGTGGGCTGTTTCACGTGCTTTTTATATCGCTTCTACCGGACGGCCGGGGCCTGTTGTACTCGATTTGGCAAAGGATGCTCAGGTCGGATTTGTAGAGTATGAATATAAGAAAGTAGACTATATCCGCAGCTATCAGCCGGAACCGGATATCAACCAGGATCGGATTAAAGCGGCTGCCGCGTTGATCAATAAAGCGGAGAAACCGTTCTGCCTGGTCGGACAGGGTGTTCTGTTGGGAGGTGCTGAAGAGGAGCTGAAAGCATTCCTGTTGAAGAATGACATTCCTGCCGGTTCGACTGTTCTCGGTCTATCGGCGTTGCCTTCCGATTTTCCTTTGAATAAGGGTATGTTGGGTATGCACGGCAATGTCGGTCCGAACAGGAAGACCAATGAATGTGACGTGTTGATCGCCATCGGTATGCGTTTCGACGATCGTGTTACAGGTGATTTGAAGACATACGCCAAGCAGGCGAAAGTGATCCATTTGGATATCGACAACTCGGAGATCGGGAAGAATGTACCGGTCGATGTGAAGGTTCTCGGAAATGCCAAACATACCATTCCGATGATAACTGCGTTGTTGGAAGAACGGAAACGTCCGGAGTGGAATGCTGAGTTTGAGCCGGATGCACAGGAAGAGTATGAAAAGGTGATCGAGAAGGAGTTGTATCCGATGAACGGATCTTTGAAAATGGGTGAAGTCGTTCGAAAAGTGTCCGAGGCGACCGGAAACGATGCTGTTTTAGTTACGGATGTCGGACAGAACCAGATGATGGGTGTCCGCTATTTCAAATATAAACGCACTCGTAGCGTGGTTACTTCAGGTGGTCTGGGGACGATGGGCTTTGGCCTTCCCGCTGCTATGGGAGCCAAGTTCGGTGCACCTGACCGTACGGTCTGCTTCTTTACCGGTGACGGTGGGATGCAGATGACGATTCAGGAGTTGGGAACCATTATGCAGGAAAAACTGGATGTGAAAATCATTATCCTCAATAATAATTTCTTAGGAATGGTACGTCAGTGGCAGGAGTTGTTCTTCAACAAGAGATACAGCAGTACATGTCTCAGATACAGAAGAAGATGCAACAGAGATTGTCAGAATCCGGACAAGTGCTGTCCAAAGTATTCGCCTGACTTTGTAAAACTGGCTGAAAGTTATGATGCAAAGGGAATCAGAGTCACTAAGCCGGAGGAAATAAGACCTGCATTTGAGGCTGCAAAGGCCAATACAAACGGACCTACAGTTATAGAGTTCTTCATAGATCCTACGGCCAATGTATTTCCTATGGTTCCTGGTGGAAAATCACTGAATGACATGATACTTGACTGCTGATATTGATAAATTGATTTTATATCGGTAATAGAATGTACATATATAGATTTGTATATTATCCAAATGAAAGGGGTATATAGAATGAGCGTAAAGAAGAGATGGATATGCCTGTTCGTAGAAAACGAAGTAGGTGTACTTGCAAGAATTTCAGGTTTGTTTTCAAGCAAATCATACAATATAGATACAATAACTGTCGGTGTTACTGAGGACGAGACCATATCAAGAATGACCATCGGTTTCACCAGTGATGACAGGACATTTGAGCAGGTGAAAAAGCAGCTCAATAGAAGTGTTGAGGTTATCAAGGTCGTCGACTACACAGATATTGCAATCCACAACAACGAGATCTTATATGTCAAGGTCAATAGCTGCTCAAATGAAGATAAGGACGAGGTGTTCCGAATTGCAAATGCATTTGGCTATAAGATAACAGATTATAATAAGAAATCTGTGCTTGTAGAGTGTGTCCAGACGGATGCAAAGAACGACAATGCCATAAAGCTGTTCAAGGAGAGCTTCCCTAACAGGATAGAGGTTGTAAGAGGCGGCAGTGTTGCAGTTGAAGCGATAAGCATGTCGGACAGATAGTATGACCAGAAAA
>ENA-ORTB01003805-ORTB01003805.1-human-gut-metagenome-genome-assembly--contig:-NODE-3805-length-11242-cov-7.489318_pt1 | contig 11242 bp, 9 predicted proteins | sample MGYA00241905_ERZ509174 | MGnify/ENA primary metagenome ERZ509174 (study PRJEB26280, sample SAMEA2338851) | human gut metagenome | biome: human gut; feature: human-associated habitat; material: faeces...
GGAAGGTCGAGTTCCTCGCCTCTTCCCTCACCGGTGACACCGGCGGCGGCGTCATGACGCCCGTCGCCCCCCGCGAGTACAACGAGATCCGCGAGAGCTATCTCAAAGACACGTTCCACGTGACTTACAGCGACAACATGATCACCTTCCAGCAGATCGGCAGCCACATGGCCTACGGCGACCTGTACAAGATCGAGGTGGACGGCGTGGTCGGCTGCGCGGCCATTGAGTATGTCCAGAAGCGCCGCCTGCTGGCCAAAGAGCTGCTCATCCCCCACGCCCAGATGGGCAAGGCCGTGGAGACCATCGCCAAGGAGATGGAGGCCTCCCGCTACCACATCCGCACCCCGGCTTTCTGGGACGGCCTGTCCGGCAGCTACACCCAGGCCTTCGGCATGATCAAATGGTACGACCAAGACCTGCACGCCAAGTATTGCAGCACCCAAGACGCCTACCTGGGCCTGGGCTTCGATTGATGGCGCATTGCCGGCTGACAAAATGATTTCCCCCGGAAGAGGTGCCTCTCTTCCGGGGTTTTCTATGTCCGTTTTCCCCATAGGGTTCACGATGTACGTGGAGACGTGGGCTGATTTCACCTCAGGCTGACTGCCGTGGTCCTTTTTCTCCTCCTCCAGCCATTTGCAGATGTAATAAGATAGGATCCCTTGTTATGGTATCCTTCTGGTAACTACGGCACAATATTGTGCGTACTTTACGCCGGGCAAAAAGGGGTGTATCATGGCCTCGTCAGCCGGGGCACGCCGAGATGCCCCGCACACCCAATGCAATAATCCTGGAGGATGCTCACGGCGCCATCGCCGACTTCTCCGGCAACCCTCCCTACGAGTTCTGATTCCCGTTTCGTGCAGATCGCCTTGGAAACGCTGTTTTCAGGGCGTTTTGCCGTTTGGTACCGCAAAGGAGGTCTTTCTATGACCCAGACCGAACGCCGCCGTTTTTTGCTCAGCCGCCTGCTGTCAGAAGCCCCCGAATACCGGCATCTGGCCGTCCCGGACGATGCCGCCGGGCAGAAGCAGCTGCTGCGCGCACTGCTCAATGTGCGCCCGCCCCGGGATGCCAGCCCGGAGTTTTTGCAGGTGCAGGACGAATACCTGCGCGCCGAGCTTGCCCAGAAGGGCGTTACCGTCCTTGAAGGCCTGACCCCCGCCGCCCGCTGCGGGGAAGCTGCCCTTTACCTGTGGCAGGGCGACATCACCACGCTGCAGTGCGACGCCATCGTCAACGCCGCCAACAGCGGCATGACCGGCTGCTATGTGCCCGGCCACCGCTGCATCGACAACTGCATCCATACCTTTGCCGGGGTACAGCTGCGCAGCGCCTGTGCCCGCCTGATGGCGCAGCAGGGCCACGAGGAGCCCACCGGGCAGGCCAAACTCACCCCGCCCTTCAACCTGCCCTGCCGGTATGTCCTGCACACGGTGGGGCCCATCGTGACCGGGCGCGTCACCGCACGGGACCGCGCTCTGCTGGCCTCCTGCTACTGCGCCTGTCTGACGAAGGCCGCAGAAGCCGGGCTGGAAAGCATCGCATTCTGCTGCATCTCCACCGGCGTGTTCTGTTTCCCGAATGAGGATGCGGCAGAAATTGCCGTACAGACTGTGAAGGAGTTCCTGCAAACGCCCACAACCATCAAAAAGGTGATCTTCAATGTTTTCAAAGATTTGGACAAGGAAATCTACACCCGACTGCTCACAGCCTGAGCAGCTCAAAAAGGCCCTGCACGAGGCTGATGCCGTCATCATCGGCGCAGGAGCCGGGCTGTCCACCTCCGCCGGGTTCACCTACGCCGGGGAACGATTCCGAACATATTTTTCCGATTTTGCCAGCAAATACGGCTTTACGGATATGTATTCCGGCGGCTTTTACCCTTACCCCACCATGGAGGAATACTGGGCGTACTGGAGCCGGTACATTTATATCAACCGCTATCAGAACGCCCCAAAGGCCCGCCGTCCATCTCTTTTGGCTCCGGCTTGATGGCCGCTTTTAACTGCGGTGTATTGACCGAACCGAGCTGGAACAGATGATCCGCGAACACGGATTTATCGTTTCCGACAGCTAAAATGTATTTCAGCAGATCTCCCGTAATATGCCGGGCCGTACCATCCGACCGAAATTTCCGTCGTAGTTCAGGTTTCCACGCAAGAATGACAGAGCATTCCCGTCCTCTCGCTGCAGTCCTGCACCCCCGATAAAAAGCTGCCCGCATACCGTGTGATCTTGTCACATCCGGTATGCGGGCAGCTTGTCTTTTCTGATTTTACGCGATTTAGGGGCTTATTTTGCCACGATCTCGTCGGCCAGAGCGTCCATCTGGGCCTCCGCAGCAGCATTGGCAGCAGAGCGGATGGTGACCACGTTCTCGCAGACCGTGATGTTCTTCATGCCTTCCAGCTCGGCGCGCATGAGTTTGGCAGCCATGGGGGCCCAGGTGCCGTTCTCCATCAGGCCGACGGTACGGTTCTGGAACGCCTTGGTCTTGAGGTGGGTCAGCAGGGACTCCATCGGCGGGAAGAGGAAGCCGTCATAGGTGGCGCAGGCCAGAACGATCTTTCCGCAGCGGAATGCCTCGGTGACGGCGTAGGACACATCGGTGCGGGTCAGGTCCATCTCCACCACCTTTGCGCCCTTGGCACGCAGCTTTTCGGCCATGGTGTGGGCCGCGGCGCGGGTATGGCCGTGGATGGAAGCACTGGCCACAAGGATCTTTTCCGGCTCCTCCGGCTTGTAGCTGGACCAGGTATCATAATAGGCCAGATACTTGCCCAGGTCCCCGGTGAGCACCGGGCCGTGCAGCGGGCAGATGGTGGCAATATCCAGTGCGGCTGCCTTTTTGAGCAGTGCCTGCACCTGCGGGCCGTACTTGCCCACGATGTTCAGGTAATACCGGCGGGCTTCGCTGGCCCAGTCGGCCTTTTCGTCAAACTTTGCCACCGCCCCGAAGCGGCCGAAACCGTCGGCGGAGAACAGCACCTTTTCGCTGCTCTCATAGCTGACCATGACCTCCGGCCAGTGCACCATGGGTGCAAACACAAAGGTGAGGGTGTGGCTCCCCAGAGACAAGCTCTCGCCGTCCTTCACCACCACACGGCGCTCCTTGGCCACGGCATCCGGGCCGAAGAACTGCTCCATATACATAAAGGTCTTGGCGTTGCCCACCACCTTCATGTCCGGGTACTTAGCGGCCAGGCGGGCAATGTTGGCACCATGGTCCGGCTCCATGTGGGAGACCACCAGATATTCCGGCATGCGGTCGCCCAGCGCTTCGGTGAGGTTTGCCAGCCAGGCATCCGTGGCACGGTCGTCCACCGTATCCAGAATGGCGACCTTTTCATCCAGAATGACATAGGAGTTGTAGCTGACGCCGGTAGGCACCGGGTACTGACTTTCAAACAGGTCGATGGTGGTATCGTCCACCCCCACGCCCAGAATGGCATTGCTGATCTTCTGTACGCTCATAAATCCCATGCTCCTTTATTTTTATGCTGTGCCGCAGAAAGCGGCCGATTCTTCTTAAGAACAATTCCTAGTATAGCACATCGTCAGAAATTTAGCAAGAGGGATCTGCGGCTTTTTCCTCCCGGACCCCTGACCACAACCGTTATTCATCGCCCCTGCTTTCCGGCAGGCGGGCAGACACGGGGCGGCCCGCCTCGGTGTCCAGCTCCAGCAGGGCCGCAGCGCTGGCGTCATCCATCGTCTGTACGGCCCGCAATTTGCGGCTGATGGCACGGCTGCGCACGCCGATAAGGTTGTCCAGCTCTTCGTCGGTCTGGCGCAAACGCTGCTGCAGCTTGGAAAGCCCCTGCCCGAACTTGTCGAACTCAGTCTTGACGGCACCCAGCAGCTGCCACACCTCGCCCGAACGTTTCTGTATGGCAAGGGTCTTGAAGCCCATCTGCAGGCTGTTGAGCAGGGCCGCCATGGTGCTGGGGCCGGCCACGTTCACCTGATAGTCCCGCTGCAGCACCTCCAGCAGGCCCGCATTCACCACCTCGGCGTACAGGCCCTCGAAGGGCAGAAACAGGATGCCGAAGGCTGTGGTATAAGGCGGCTCCACATACTTTTCGCGGATGTCCTTGGCCTCGCTGCGCAGCACCAGTTCCAGTGCATGGCGGGCGTTTTCCACAGCCTGCGCATCGCCGGATGCCTGCGCATCCTGCAGGTGGGCGTAGGTATCACCGGGGAACTTGGAGTCGATCGGCAGCCAGACGCTGCCGCCGTCGGCACCCGGCATTTTGATAGCGTACTCCACCCGCTGGGCGCTGCCGGGGATGGTGGCCACATTGGTGTCGTACTGCTCTGGGGCCAGAATTTCTTCCAGAATGGCTCCCAGCTGGATCTCGCCCAGGATGCCGCGGGTCTTGACGCCCGACAGCACCTGTTTCAGGCCGCCCACATCGGCGGCAAGGCTCTGCATCTCACCCAGGCCCTTGTACACCTGTTCCAGCTGGGCATTGACCGCCTTGAAGCTCTCGGTCACCCGCTTCTGCAGGGCATCCTGCAGCTGCTCGTCCACCGTGCAGCGGATCTCGTCCAGCTTCTGGGCATTCTGTGCCTGCAAGGCCGCCATGCTTTCGGCCAGCGTTTTGCGCATTTCTTCCAGCTTGCGAGCGTTGGAAGCTTCCAGCCCCTGCAGGCGCTGTTCCATGGTCTGCTGCTGCGCGGCCTGCCCGGCATTCAGGGTGCTGCTCATACCCTGCACAGCGGTCTGCAGCGTTTCGCTGATGCCGCGCATGGCGTCGTAGTTCTGCCGGGCCAGCTCGGCCTGCTTCTGGGCAAAGAGCTTCGACTGGGCATCCAGCTGCTGACGCACCCACTCTTTGAGGGCTTCGTCGTCCTGCCGGGGTGCCTGTTTGCCGGAGCGGTACAGCAGCAGTGCCTGCAGCAGGCAGATGGCCACCAGCAGAACGGTGTAGAGTAATGCAAGAAATTCCATAGGGTATCTCCTTATAAAATCCAAGATCCGGGCCGTGCAGATGCAAAGCCCGGACCTTTTGCTTTTTACAGTGTCTCGTAACGGCGCAGCGTCTGGCTCCACTGCAGCTGCTCGCCGTACAGGCCCACACCGTCGGCTTCCACCTCGCCCACCTGATTGTCGCAGGGGTCGGCGCGGAAGGAGCACATGGGCGGGTCAAAGGGCGCACAGAGGGCACGGTTGGCCACCATGCGCCCGGTGTCCAGATTGCCGAAGTAGTGCAGGCGCATCTTCTCATTCCCGGCGCGGGCCATGGAGGCACCTGCCGAGCAGTCGGCGTACATCCAGCCCTGGGGCGCGATGTAGAACGCGGCCCAGTCGTGGCAGCCCACCATCTCCCGCCGCACCACAAGGCCGCTCTGCCACTGGGCCGGGATGCCGGCCAGACGGCACAGCACGATGAAGGTAGAGGCCATGATGCCGCAGTCACCCCGGCGGTTGTGGACACAGCCGTCGGTGATGTTTTCCTGCACGAAGTAGGGCGGCTGGTAGTGGTAGTGGGTGTTGAGGGTCACATAGTCGTAGATGCGCTTTGCCTTCTGCACCGGGTCGGTGAGCCCCTGGGTGAGCTGGGCCGCCAGTGCCCGCAGATAGGGCGTGAACTCCAGATGCGGCAGCTCCTCCTGCGTGTCAAAATCCGGCTGCACGGGGTCCGCCTGCATGTGCAGCGGGTCGGCATAGCGGGCCGTGGTACGGTAGCTGTACACCGCGCCAAAGGGCCGGTTCTCGGCAAGGTCGGCCTCCCAGTACGCAGTGCGCTGGGCGGCATCTTCCGGGGCAATGCAGGTGGGCGGCTCGGTGAAGGAATCCAGCGTGATATTGCTCTGTGCCGGGCAGGCCGCCGGGAGCGGCAGCCACACCCGGACGTGCACGGTGCTGCGGCCCTGCTGCTTTGCAGCCGCAAGGGCAGCGGCAAAGGCCTCGTCGCTCATGCCGATGCTGGTTTCCAGCGTGATGTCCGCGCTGACTGCGCCGGTGCGCACCATCTGCTCGTGCTCCGGCTCATACCGCTCCCAGCTGGGGTACTGCTGGGGCGGGTCGATCTGACGGGCTGCCAGCTCCGGATGGGTGGCCAGCAGGGTCTCGGCAAAGGAGCGGATGTACCGCTTCTCCCCTTCCACGAACCGCCAGTCCATGGCCCCGGCGCGGTCCAGTGCCCGGAATTCCTCCGGGGTAAAGCCCCGCACAAGGCTTTGCAGCATTTCCAGTGCCTGTGCTTCGGGCACCGTATAGTCCAGCGGCAAACGGCGCAGGATCTCCCGCTGGGCCAGCAGTGCATCCCGCATGGCATCCACCCCGCGGGGTGTGGGGTTTTCCGGCAGAGGGCCGGCAGGCTGCACCGGCTGGTTCTGGGTCTTTGTCCAGTCCTCCGCCAGGTAGGTGTCAATGCAGGCAATGGCCTCGGTATAATAGCCCGCCTCTTTCAGGCGGCGCACATCGTCCGGCAGGCCGAGGTTCAGGCTTGCCAGACAGGCATTCAGGTTCTTCATCGCATTCCACTCCTCTTTTGTTCAGATTCAGCCGTTGATCTGGGTCTCCCAGAAGTTCGCAGCGTCCAGCATCCAGCCGTCGGCATCGGTGCCTGCGCCGGTACCCACGCCGTGGGTCGCATTGGGGAACAGCACCTCTTTGCAGGGCACATGGTGCTTTTCCAGTGCGCGGCTCAGCGCCGGGCGCTGAGCCGGGTAGCACAGCAGCGGGAACACATAATCGTTCTCGCCGTACCAGTGATACACCGGCGGGTAATCGTCGGTGACACAGTCAGAGATGTTCAGTTCATAGTACCGGCCCTCCAGCACAAAGGGGTCGATGGCAGCATGATAGACCGGCTTATACTCAAAGAAATTGTTGATGGGATAGCCCAGCAGCAAAGCACCGGGCTTGGGCACCCCATAGTGCTTGTAGCCCAGTTCGTCGCCGGAGAACACACCGGCCAGATGGCCGCCGGAGGAATAGCCCAGCAGGGCGTAGTTTTCCGGCTGCACATTGAACTGGTCTGCATGCGTGGTGATGAACCGGACAGCGTTGCCAAGGTCAGCCACCGGGGCGTTGTCCTTTGCCTTGAGGAACACGCGGTAGCGCAGCACGAAGGCTGCGTAGCCCATCTGGTGCAGCCGCCATGCCGTGGCATAGCCCTCGGACATATTGGAAGTCTTGTTGAGCACATTGCCGGACATGACCACCACAAACTTGCTGCCGGGCACTTCCGACGGCCAGTAATACAGTTCCACGCCATCACGGGTGGCATCTGCGGCGATCTCCTCCGGGGAGTACACTTTATAAGTCACCTGAGTGCCGGCTTCATAGGTATCGGCCAGATAGTTCAGGGCGTCGGCGCTGTCCTGTGCCATGTTGGCGCCCACATAGTCCGACAGCGTGGTACCTGCTTCCGGGGTGTCCGGGCTGTCCACGGCACTCTGCCAGGTCCACACGCCGCTGGCGGCGAATGTCGGGTCGGCACGCAGGTCAGAGACGAGGGTATCCGGCGTAACGGTCAGATGGCCCGATGCGGCAGAGGCCTCCACCGGCAGGCCGGCCAGCAGCAGCGCAGCGGCCGAAGCACCGGTCACCTGCAGAAACTGGCGGCGAGAGATCTTGTTTTGCATAAAAACATCCCCTTTTTTATAAATTCAAATTCCGATATTTCAGGAAGTGTGCTGCTCCCAGAAAGCCACCGCATCCGTCATCCAGCCCTCCGCATCCGTACCGTTGCCGGTGCCGATGGCATGGGGTGCATTTTCATAGACATGCACCTCACAGGGCACACCGTTTGCCTCCAACGCCTTCCGGACGGCCGGACCCTGGAACGGATATCCCAGAGTCTTCAGGGTAACATCATTCTTGCCGTACCAGAAATAGGTCGGCGGGAAGTCCGGTGTGATGCCGCCTGAGATATCCGACCAGTAATACCTCCATCTGCAGGATGCCGGGTCCATCACGGCATGGTACACCGGCTTGATCTCTGCAAAATCGTTGACGGGGTAGCCCATCAGCAGTGCACCGGGCTTTGGCACATCATAGGCCTTGTAGCCATAGCGCTTATCCGAACTGAACAGCCCGCACAGCTGCCCGCCGGAGGAAAAGCCCACGAGGGCATAGTTTTCCGGCTGCACGCCGAACTGCTGTGCATGGTTCGTGATGAACTGCACCGCCCGGCCCAGATCCTGCAGGGGGCCGTTGTTGCTGATACCCCACAGAATGCGATACCGCAGCACAAAGACGCTATAGCCCATCTCGTTCAGCTTCGCTGCCACAGCAATGCCCTCGTTCAGGTCGCCGCTTTTCATGGCCGCATTGCCGCCCACCACCAGCGCATATTTGCCATCGGCATTCGTGCCGGGGAACCAGAACAGCTGCACACAGCCCAGCGAGGAGTCGGCTGCGACCTCTTCCGGGCTGTACACCTGCCAGGTCACCTGCTTACCGGCTTCGTAATTCTCAATGACAATGTTCAGGCCGTCGGCACTGTCCTGTGCCGTGGTCTCACCCACATAGTCCAGAAGGGTCTTGTTTTCATACAGGCGGCGCAGTGCAAGGCTGTCCGCATCCCCTTTGCAATAGGTGGAGACCCCGCTGCCCGCAATGGCCGGGTCGGAGCGGATCTCCTTCATGGTCATATCGGTGGTGATGCGCCCTTCCGCATAGGCCGGCAGAGCCAGAACGGCCGCAAGGCATAAAATAGCTGCCCCGCGTTTCAGCAGATTTCCGAACATTTCACCCATTCCTTTCCGTTTTGAATCAGCCGGTGGTATGTGCTTCCCAGAAAGCCACCGCATCCGTCATCCAGCCCTCTGCATCGGTGCCGTTGCCGGTGCCGATGCTGTGCGGGGCATTCTGATAAACGACCATCTGATGGGGAATGTTGTTTCGCTCCAAGGTCCGGTCAAAATCCCTGTGCTGGCCAGGCATCTCGGCAGAGCTCAGCACAACATCGTTTTTCCCCCACCAGAAGTACACAGGCGGATAGTCTGCGTCTACCATATTACACAGGTTTGCCCAGTAGTAACGCCAGCCGCAGGTGCCAATGTCATACAGAATGTGGTAAAGCGGCTTCATCACTGTCAGGTCCACCACCGGGTAACCCAACAGCAGTGCACCGGGTCTTTCCACCTGATAAGAGCCATAGCCCCGTTCCTTGTTTGCAAAGATTCCTGCGATCTGTCCGCCAGAGGAATAGCCCACCAGCGCATAATTTTCCGGCTGTACGCCGAACTGCCCGGCATGGGCCGTGATAAACTTTACCGCATTGGCAAGATCCTGAATGGGCGCATTGTCGCCCATGTCGATCCAGGTGCGGTACCGCAGCACGAACACGGTGTAGCCCTGTTCATGCAGCTGGTAGGCCGCAGAGCCACCCTCTTCCATCTCGGAGGTCATGGTGCTGCCATTGCCGGGCACCACCAGTGCATATTTGCCACCCGGCTCCTTGCCTGGGAAATAATACAGCTGCACACACCCCAGTGAAGAGTTTGCCGCGATCTCTTCCGGGCTGTACACCTGCCAGGTCACCTGTACCCCATTGCGGGTATTTTCCGCCACCAGATTCATGGCCGCCACGCTGTCATCCACCAGCTCCGGGCGCATGTACTGTTCCAGCGTTTTGTTCTTCCAGTATTCGTTGCCAAGGCCGCTCAGCTCACGGCAGTAAGTATAGTAGCCAGACGACTTGATGGCCGGGTCATCCCGCAGCTGCTGCAGGGTGGTCTGCCGGGTGAACGCCGCCGAATTTTGTGCTGCCCATACGGGCAGGCTCAGGCAGGCCAGCTGTGCCAGGCACACCGCCCCACACAGCAGCTTGTAGTTCCATGATCTCATTTTTTGTTCCTCCTTTGGTCCGGTCCCAACCGGACGATATGAGTTTATTGTATCACATCCCAGGCTATTGTCAAAACAATTCTGCGGCCCCGGCCGGGGGAAATCTTTCTCCCGGAGGGAGGCTTTTGGCAGCCCGGCCAAGTTTCCCGTACCAACAAAAAAGGCTCCCTCCCAGAGGGAGCTGTCGCCGCAGGCGACTGAGGGAGTTGTACGCAAAAAATGGGCCCGGAGACTTTCGTCTCCGGGCCCATTCAAAACCTGTTCTTTGGTCTGCCCTCAGGCAAACCAGCTAGTCAGTCACAAATACTGATTAGCCAGCGATGGTCCAAGCCTTCTCACTGGCATCGTTCTTCACGGTGCCGGTAGCCAGGTTGTAGATAGCAGCAGCGGAACCGACCATACGCAGGCCAGCGTTCAGAACGCCGTTAGCACCGTTCAGGAACTTGTCGCCAGCGGTCAGCTCACCATCATGCTTGCCGAAGCCAGCAGCGGAGCCGGTGCCGTAAGCACCCTTGACGCCGGTGAGCCATGCGTTGCCCAGGTTGCCGGGCTTGTAAGCGCCGTTGAACAGAACGCCGACAGTGTTCTTGATGTAGCTGCTCATGAAGCTGTTACCAATGATGGTAACCATGTTGGTGTTGAACTTCTGCCAGTTCTCGGGCTTCAGCTCGGGGGCCAGGATCTCAGCCAGAGAAGCGCCACCGTTGACGTAGGTCATCTCGTTCTCAGAGATTGCGGAAAAGTTTGCAGGCATCATCATAATGAATTACTCCCTTCAAAATGTAGAAAGATATTTTGCGAGCTCACTTTCGTGTGCTCACCAATCCTTACTAGGATGGCAATAATATACCACACTTTCCAGAAATGTTCAAGTACCTTTTTGCAAAAAGTGTAAAAAATGTGAAACAAGGTCTATAAAAGTATTGCTTTTGTACAGTCCGCAGGCGGTTTTCCGGTTCCGACAAGCTTTGCCGCCGCCGGGCGGTACACTGGCTGCAAGGGGGCTGCGGCATTGAAAAGCGTGATCTACCTCGACGAGCTTCTGCTGACCAATTTTGTCCTTGCTGCCCTGTTTCTCACCGCAGCTGGTCTGCTGTGCGCCACCGTGTGCACCGGGGTGCGGCTGTGCACCGGGGCGGCGCTGGCGGCAGTGTCGGCACTGGTACTGCTGGCCCCGGAGCTGCCGGGAGCCGTGGCAGTTGGTTATAAAATTTTCACAGGCTGCGCGGTGGTGGCCGCCGCCTACGGCCTGCCCGGGCGGGGGCGTTTTGCCCGGTTGTGTGCGTGGTATGCACTGCTCAACCTGCTTTTGTGCGGAGCGGTGGTGCTGCCCGGCGTGCAGAGCCGCAACCTGAGCGTCAGCCTGCCGCTGTCGCCGGGGCGGCTGCTGGCCAGCTGTGCGGGGGTGTATGCCGTACTGCGGGCCCT
>ENA-ORTB01003807-ORTB01003807.1-human-gut-metagenome-genome-assembly--contig:-NODE-3807-length-11238-cov-3.190110_pt1 | contig 11238 bp, 8 predicted proteins | sample MGYA00241905_ERZ509174 | MGnify/ENA primary metagenome ERZ509174 (study PRJEB26280, sample SAMEA2338851) | human gut metagenome | biome: human gut; feature: human-associated habitat; material: faeces...
GAGGTAATCATGAAAAATATCAGCAACAGGAATATGATGTCTGTCATAGACGCCATACTGAAATTGGGTGATATTTTTTGTCTTCTTTTTAACGCCATATATTTTTATTTTTGAACCGGTTCATTCAGCAGATCCATAAAATCCATGGTACGGGCTTCCATCTGGCCAACTACCTTATCCACACGTACCACCAGATAATTATAAGCAAACATGGCTGCAATACCTACTATAAGACCACTAAATGCTGTAGCAAACTTAACTTCATAATCTGTAACATCATAATTATCCTTAAGATACTTAGCTACAGTTTCATCAGCTACAGGTCTAAAATCAAGCTTTACACATCTTGAAATAATTGTCTGTAAAAATATATCTGCATTAGTTGTAATAAGAATAATAATCCCATATTCTGGTGGTTCTTCTATTGTCTTTAAAATGGCATTTTGTGCCTGTTGTGTAAGCTTTTCTGCCTCATCAATAATGTATATCTTATAAGGACTACTATAAGGCTTTATCTGCATATCTGCAATAAGCTGTTGTCTTATATCATCAACACCAATACTAGATGGCTTTTCATGCTTAATCCATATTATATCTGGCTGATTATAAGAGTCTGCCTGTTTACAAGAATGACATTCATTACAAGGCTCTATCCCCTTTTTTTCGCATTGAAGTGTCTTAGCAAATAGCTGTGCCATCATCTTCTTTCCCGAACCTAGTCCACCATTAAATATATACGCATGTGATACCTTATTCATACTAATTGCATTTTGCAAATGTTCTTTAATTGTATTATGTCCATAAATATCCGCAAATTTACTCATATTAATCCTCATTTCTATACTGTATGTATAATTACGTTGTTATATCTAAAAGCAACCCCCTTATATCATCAACTTTTCCAATAATCGCAAGATGGTCTTTTTCATCTTTTACAAGTTCACTTGCAAGCTCGTCAAGATTTTTGTCCACCAGCTTAATAATTCCATATACCCTATGTCGTCCTCGCCTATCAAGAAAATTCTCCCTTGAAAACTTATGTGACCTATTAACAACTTCATTTAGAAAGCCTTTTACAAGCTCTCTATACTTTCTCATGTCCTTTATATCCATGTGTTTTGATATCTTATCACCTTGAACAGTTATATCCTCCATCATCTCAGAAAGCTTTTCTTGAAGGTCTTGTTCTTCTATATTACTAATTAATGTAAACTTAAAACTACCATCTGATTTTTCAATATTTTTCTTTGCCTGCGTTCTTTGAACTTCTGAAACGTCATTGACCTTAATATCCACGAGAATACCCCCAAAAATTGATATATATAATTATATTAACATATCTGATTTTATAAATAAATAATTACTTAAATACTTTATCAAATTTATATTATTACACCATAATCTCTAATATATCTTTAGCAATTATTTGTAAACAAGAGTCTATATCTTTGTCATTATTATACCTTTTATTAATATTTGCTTTTTTTAAATTTTCCTCTGAAAAGTCTTTTGTATCTGCAAGAAATCTCCTACACATTTCTTCATACTGAGGTGTTTTTTGTAACTTTTCTCTATCTAATGCACGTTTAAGTCTTATGCCATCATCTACTTCTATGTATATTGGTAATATATGCTCACTTCCAAAATACTTACAAAACTGTTCATAGGCTTCAAGTGTCCCAATAACAATATATTTTTTACCACTATTAATATCAATCTGTCCATCATCTGCTGTAAAGTACTTCCAAACACCATATACAGTGTTATAACAACGGATTTCAATAATCTTGTTGTTATTTTCCATCTCAAGCGCTTGTTTGTCTGTTACAAAATTATACTCAATACCTTGCACTTCTCCTTCTCTTTTAGGTCTTGTTGTATAAAGTGTAACTGTATTTAAATTAAGCTTATTATCACTAATAAGCCTTTTGTATATACTATCTTTTCCAGAAGCACTCTTTCCCATAACAAATGCTATTTCAGGCATAATAAATATACTCCTTTTCTTATTAATTCTTCATCTTTACAATTATTTAACTCTATATTTTCAATGTCAAGCCCCATCACCTCAAGTCCTGTATTCAAACCTGATATAATATAATCAATAACTTCTTTCGTTATTATTTCTCCCGGATTAACAAGTGGTATTCCGGGCGGATAAAAACAAACTGTGGTTGCTGATATTTTACCCTGCGCCTGATAAAGATTAATCTTTTCTTTATTATCACAAGTTAAAGCCTTGTAAATATTTAACTTTACATTAGCCTTATACAAGCCACTATAATTATTTATATTAGAATTTTCACCTATACTTTGAATTAGACCAACATTTTTTAAAGCTTTATTATAATAAACTATTTTTGTTAAAATATCTTGTCTTAATTGCACATTTTTACTTGTATCTGTATTACAATTATATTTATTTAATGTATTATATAATTTGTCATTATTTATACTGCTATTTAATATATTTTCTTGTTTTATAGCTAGTAACTGCTCCTCTATTAATTCGTCTATCTGCTCTAACGCCTGCGCAAATCTTTCATAGTATTCAACCTTATCTGCAATACTTGTCATTGCAATTATATACTTAAGAGAAGACATCTCCAGCTCTATGTGATAATATTTTAACAAAATGTCGTGAAGTCCCTTGCCATTCCAAGTTGCAAGCACTATTTTTGAAATATCATCTACATCTAGCAATTTAATATATTTTAATTTTGACAAACGTTTTCTTAAACACTTTAAATTATACATATAATTATCAAATAATTCTTTTCCATTTTCTTGAATTATAGATACACACCTGTCAATCCCTGCCAACAACAAATATGATGGGCTTGTAGATTGATATATATTCCAATAATGCTTAACCTTGTCCCTATCTATAATCTTCCCATTAAGATGTAACAGGGCGGTTTGCGTAAATGACGGAAGTGTCTTGTGAATACTTTGTATAACAGCATCAGCACCACAATCAACTGCACTTTCAGGTAAGTCCTTGTGAAAATGTAAATGCGCCCCATGAGCTTCATCTACAATAAGGACTTTCCCATATCTATGCACAACACAAGCAATACTTTTAATATCTGATACTATTCCCTCATACGTTGGAGAAGTAATTATAACAGTACTTATATTTTCATTTTCCTTTAAATGTTTTTCAATATCATCTGCATACACCTTGCCATAAATGCCAAGACCACTATCTATAATATTACAACTTTTGTCATTACATTCAACTTTTTGTAACTGATTATTATTATCATATTCTAAACAATCGCTTTCTATATTACTATATTTTTCATTTAATATATCTTCTTGCACTTTATTGCTATTATAAGGCTCTGGATATATATATACTGGATTAAGCTCATTTAGATAAATAGCATTATACACCGATACATGACAATTTCTTGCTACAAGAACACTATCACCTTTCCTAGTTGCACCACATATTGCCGATAATATCCCTGCACTACTTCCGTTTACAAGAAATAATGTTTCATCTGCTCCAAAGACTTTACTAGCCCTTTCAAATGCTTCTTTTATTATATCTGTTGCATGATGCATATTATCAAACCCATCAATCTCTGTAATGTCAAGGCCATAAGGATTTCCCATCTTAAATAAATCTGTATTTCTTTTTGCACCCGGCATGTGCATAGGTACATAATCTTTTCCACAATAATCTTCTAATCTATCTAAAATATCCACATTCATATGCGTTTTTTCATTAGAAAATGTGGTAAACTTTTCTTCTTTATACATAATACCCTCTTACTTATTTTTAAAATCATACCTCTAAATAAATACAATAATTGCATTTTTAATATATATCCATAAATTGCACTACCTGCATAACAGTTATTTTTTATATATTTCCAACAGGCTAAAACGCACAACTATGAGAATTTTTCATGTGAGTTTTACAGTTGCCAAAGTCTTTTGCAATGACATGCTTTAACTTGTTATTCGCATAATAAATAAGAGCCGACAAAAATGACGGCTCTTAAATAATACTTATTAATAATTTACAACATAAAAATAATTACTCAGTAACCTTTAATGTAATCTTTGCAGTTGCAGTACTATCAATTGCATCTGTTACTTTATAAGTAATCTCATATTCTCCTGCTTTATCAAATGTGTAACGACCAATTGTAATTATATCCTTAGAGATATCATTTCCACAAGTGTCTGTAGCTGTAACACCTTTGAGCAAATCTACTTTTTCTCCAACCTTAGTTGTTATATCCTTTGCACCTTCAATCTTTGCACTATAATCAAGCCAAGGATTATCTTTATCTGGGTCAGTTGGGTCCCAATTAGCATATTTGCTATCTAATGGTATTTTAATCATATCTGGTTTTCCTAAAGGTCCAGGATTAGCTTCATTATCATATATATCTACTTTTGTTCCCTCTGGACAATTATCATATAACCAATATACATCCCTAACACAAAGTCTTACACAGCCAAGAGAAGCAAATGAACCAAGCTTATTAAACTCCTCTGTTTCGAGAGTATCACTTGAAGCACTTGTAAATGGAACTGAATGGAATAAATAACCATCATAGATACGAGTTGCATAGTGACCATAAGTTCCATCAACCATAAGTCGCCATTCGTACTTATCTGTAGTGCTATATTCTTCGCCAGTTATAGTTTCTTCACCTTCAACACCACATGATGCTACAAATGCCTTTACAGGAATTGTGTACTTTCCATCATCGTCAATTCCATATACAGTTACACAATTAGCAGCTCTATTAACCATAATATAATATGGATATTCAACATCTGCTGGAGCTTTATAATTAACCTCTTTGCTTTCAGGCTCTTTATCTTCTATCCATACTACATTTTCATTGTCGTTGTTATTTTCTTTTTGTTCGCTTTGTGATGTTTCTTCTGTTTCTTGCTCTTGTTGTTCTTCTTTAGAGGCTTTATTAAATTTTATTCCCCCTGCATTTTTTATCTTTATGCCAGCAAATATCCCACCGCCAATAACAGCTATTGCTATAAGACACACTAATAAAATTTTCCAATTTCTTTGAAACCAGTTTTTTCTTCTTCGTAAATATCTATAATTAATATTTCCTTTACTCATTATTATCCTCTTCTATTATGAATTAATTTATTAACTATATATTTAATCTCATTGCACTATACAGACTAACTTCTACTTTCAATCTGCTTTATATATAATAACACAATACGTTAATATTTCAATACTTATTAAACTTATATCTAAATAATAAATTTATATTATAAACATCATCGTCAAAACATTATATATAATACAAATGCAACTATTAAATATTAAACAATTTTGTTTATAATATCAACTACTTTTCTATTACTTATACCTATTTATTGCAAAAAAAAAGAACCTCTCTATTATACAATAGACAAGTTCATACATCTCAAAGTGCCTAGAACCGGAATCGAACCAGTGACACGAGGATTTTCAGTCCTCTGCTCTACCGACTGAGCTATCTAGGCAGAAATCTAAGAATTTTCTAAGATTTCTTAAATATATTGTTTACACTTAGACGTTCACTGTCGTGAACACAAGATACAGTTTATCATAATAATCAAATGTCGTCAATACCTATTATTAATTATATAATATATATACCACTAATATCTAGCAATATCAAATACATTATTAATTTTTATTTGATATTGCTAAAATAATTCTATTCTTGCTTATCACGCATATACTTTTCATACATATCCGGTCTAAACTTTTTCGTTCTTTCAAGCGACTTTTGATATCTCCACTCATCAACCTTGCCATGATTACCTGATAAAAGCACATCTGGTACTCTCATTCCATTAAATTCAACAGGTCTTGTATACTGTGGATACTCTAAAAGTCCATTTTCAAAACTCTCTGTTTCTGCTGACTCAGAGTTATTAAGCACACCCGGAACTAATCTTGATATAGTGTCTATAACCACCATAGCAGGCAGTTCTCCACCAGTAAGCACATAATCACCAATTGATACATAATCTGTAACAATAGTTTCCAAAGCTCTCTCATCTATTCCTTCATAATGACCACAGAGTAGAACAAGGTCTTCTTCCTTTGCAAACTCATGCGCCATCTGCTGTGTAAAAGTATGCCCTTGAGGAGTCATATATACAACTCTTGGTCTATGTCCTGCTTTTTTAACAATACTATCAAAGGCAGAGCATACAGGCTCAGCCTGCATAACCATTCCTGCTCCGCCACCGTATGGATAGTCGTCAACTTTATTATGCTTATTCGTTGAAAAATCTCTTATATCAACAGCTTCAACCGACATAAGACCATTTTCAATTGCTCTGCCTGTAATACTTGTATTAAGTCCATTTAGTATCATATCAGGAAATAACGTCATTACATAAAAATTCATTACTTAACTACTCCTGCTATACTATTTAAAAGAAATGGATAATATTCATTATAAATATTACTTCCATTACCTGTATACTGTGGGTTCATATATCCTGTGTTATCCTTAAAGGCTGTTGCTACATCAATATATGTCACACTATTTGGTTGACAAGCTGACATAACAATATTATTAACCTCATCAATAACTGACTGTTTAGCATTAACATTTGCCTTTGCTTCAAATGCTTGTGTAATTGGAAGAAGTGACAATACATATACATTAGTTGTTGGACTTGCTGTCTTTATCTGTGTTGCTATCCACATAATATTTTCAGCTATTGTCTGTGCGCTTCTTGTTCCATAATTAACATCATTAAGTCCAACCATTATAAATACCTTAGCTGGCTTTAAATTTACTGCTGTTTCTATATATCTATCAGCCTTATCTGTTGTATTATTACCATCTGCCATTACTTGTGGTGTATCAATATATTTATAGTATGCAATACCGTCCATAATTGAATCACCTATAAATATCGAACCATTATAATACTCTCTCGATGTGTACTCCTGTGCTACAGCTGGACCTACAATTGAAAGCGGAGAAAAGCCCATATTAGGTGAAAGTGTTGTTTCTTGTATTGTCGACTGTGTTGTCTGTTGTGTAGTAGTGTTATTGTTATTTTGTGCATTGTCTGTAGCTTGTATTGTCTGGTTATTTTGATTATTTTGGTTATTCTGATTATCACTACTTTGTGTTACATTTTGTGCTACTGTTGTCTGTGTTGTATTATTAGCCACTGTTTCTGTAGTAGCTGACTTGTTTTCTCCTGCATCAGATTTTGTTGATGTTATTGTCTTATAACCTGCTATACAAATAACAACTGCTGATGCCGCACCAACACATATAAAGCATAAATTCTTATACTTATTCCACATACGCATCTTTCGGTTAAGCTTTATTCCATTTCTGCTTTCAAGCTTTTTACTCTTAGATACATTAAAATCACTATAATCATTTTTTGAAGTTTCAAATTCTTCATTATTATTTATACTATCTAATTCTTTATCAGCTTCAATATTTTTGCCTATATTAACACTTCCATTAGACTTATTATTAGAAGTGCCACTTGTCTTTTCAATGTTATTTTTATTATTACCCATTATATTAAATCCAGCCTTTCTGGTTAATCATGCGTTTATATTTTACCACTTTAACTTACGAAGAACAACTGCTGATGTCTTTCGCATACCAATCTCAAGACAACCACCCGGAAGCGAATATCCAAGTCTTTCAGTACTAAAGCCACCATCAAATGTAACCATTACCTGTTCAACATCGTCTTTATCTGTAAGTCCTATCTCCCATGCTCTTATCTTAACTCTTCTTTCTTCTTCAGAATTATTTACAATTACAATAATAGCATCATCTTTAGTAAATCTGCCATAAGCAATCAAATTATATTCTGCAGCAAGACTCTTATATGAGCCATACATAAGTGCTGGGCTGTCTTTGTGTACTTTAATCATTGCCTTATGAAATGCAATAAGCTCATTATCTTCATTGCCCCATGGATAAGTTCTTCTATTATCTGGGTCTGTCCAACCACATACACCGGCTTCATCACCATAATATATAGTCGGTGCTCCCGGCCATGTCATCTGTATTACTACAGCTTCCATAAACACATACTTATTAACATTCATATTAGCGGCTTCTGCCCCTGCATATGCCACTCTACCTACTGTTCTGTTAGTTCTAGTAAGAAATCTTGAATGGTCGTGGTTAGACAATTCATTCATAGATATAGCATAAGCCTGTCCGCCCATTCTTGACATATTGTGGTGCATCGAACCAAAGAAATTATTTGCATTGCCAAGCATATCTTGTCTAAATTCATCACTATGCTTTTGCATACCTGTAAGAAACCATGTTACAGGCTCCATAAATGCGTCATAATTCATAATAGTATCCCATTCACCGCCATGAAGCCAGTTATATGAGTCACCGTAATTCTCCGCAAGAATAATTGCTTCTGGATTAGCTTCTTTAACCACATCTCTAAATCTTCTCCAAAAATAGTGATTATATTCTTCACTATGCCCTAAATCAGTCGCAACGTCAAGACGCCAGCCATCTACGTTATAAGGCGCAGAAACCCATTTTTTACCAATTCCTAATATATACTCTTCTAGTGCCTTTGAATCCTCGTAATTAAGCTTAGGAAGTGTATCATGCCCCCACCAGCCGTCATAAGAGCTGTTGTCTGGCCACTGGTCACTATAAAACTTAAAAAAGTCGTGATATGGACTGCTATATGTTTCATAAGCTCCAGCTGCATAATCTTCTTTACTTGAGCTATAAATGTGTTCTCTATCAAGCCATTTGTTAAATGAACCACAGTGATTAAACACACCATCAATTATAACTTTCATTCCCTTTGAATGAATATATTGTACAAGGTCTGCAAAATATTTATTACTAGCTTCAAGATTAGCTTTATTTGTAACTCTATCTTTGTACCTTGTAGCATTAACATTATTATTATCGCCCGGTGCTAGAAGCTCTCCCTCATCAGATACTATAACACCAATATGTGGGTCAATATAATCATAATCTTGTATATCATATTTATGGTTAGATGGTGATACAAATATAGGATTAAGGTATATTACATCAACACCTAAATCACTAAGATAACCTATCTTATCCCATACTCCCTTTAAATCTCCACCATAAAATTCTCTTATTCCCATTGTGGCAGGATATTTATTCCAATCCTTAACTTGATTAACATGTTCGCCTATATAGCTATATTCGTCATCTAATACTGTATTAGACTTATCTCCATTACAGAAACGGTCAACAAATATTTGATACATAACTGCACCCTTTGCCCACTGTGGAGTACAAAATCCCGGTATGATTTCAAAATTATAATAAGGATTAAGTTCTTGTGTTGCCCCTATCTGATTATAATAACACGTTGCATTGCCAGACCTTACTTTATAATAATAATATATCTTATTCTCATCAACAGTTATCTTGGCTTCATAATAGTCGAATTTGTAATCACTTTCTACTTTTGTCATTATGTGTTCAACATTATTAATATATACATAAGCATTATCTACATTATATCTTCCCGTTCTTAATCTAAGCGTAACCTCGTCATTTGGCTTTGGTTCACATGGACTTCTGTAGCTTTCTGTTGCGTCACTAAATAATGCCCTTGTATTCAAAATGGGTCTTACATTACACATATAAATTAATTTTTTCTCATCATCTGCAAGGCTTTCAACCATTTTAACTATCTTCATAACCAATCTTCCTTTTTTCCCAAATATATACTATATTATAACGAAAACGAACTCAATTCAACCATGATTTATTAACTTTTTAACAATATTAAATAAATTCTCTTGAATATAGTAAAAAGGACAGCCGGGGAAGGCTGTCCTTTTCGGAGAAGGTATTTCACTTATTATGGGGTGTAGCAAAAAATATATAATGTATTGGGGGGTTTTTACATTGATTATAATAACATTTTGCCCATAATAAGTGTTACCAAACATCACTAAATTTTGAAAATATTTTTGTGCATTTTATACAATTCGCTCTTTGCATTTTGTATGCAATAACAATATAATCCTATTTGATTACATTTTAGTGCTATATACTTTCTATCATTATTAAAAGTATATTTTCAATCAATTTTGACACTAATTACTATTCATAGCAAGCTATTAAAGTTCTAACCGTTAATATTTTACAGTAATCATATATCATCTTCCGACTTTTGATATACCATCTTTTTAGCAGAGCAGCTAAACAACTTTTACACTTCAACTGTATCTGTATCATTTTTTTCTTCAAAAAGAGCTTCAAATTCTTCTCTTGTAATCTTTTCTTTTTCAAGAAGAAGATTAGCACTTTTTTCAAGGATATCCATATTATCTGTTATTATCTTTCTTGCCTTTTCATAACAATCATCAATAATACTCTTAACTTCCATATCTATCTGACCAGCAATATCTTCGCCATAAGGTCTTGAGTGAGCTAAATCTCTTCCGATAAATACTTCATCGTTACTATCATCGTAATTAATAAGACCAAGCTTTGAAGAAAAACCATACTTTGTAACCATAGCTCTTGCTGTTTCTGTTGCCTGCTTAATATCTTGTGAAGCACCTGTTGTAATATCATCAAATATAAGTTCTTCTGCTATACGGCCACCAAGACTTACGATGATATTTTGAAGCATTTTACCTCTTGTATTAAACATCTCATCTTTTTCAGGAAGTGGCATAGTATATCCTGCTGCCCCCATACCTGTTGGTATTATTGACACTGTATGAACAGGGCCTACATCTGGAAGCACATGGAATAATATAGCATGACCTGACTCGTGATAAGCTGTAATCTTCTTTTCTTTTTCAGATATAATCTTACTCTTCTTTTCAACACCTATTCCAACTTTAACAAAAGCATATTCTACATCTGAATTTGAAATGTATCTTTTCTTAGCCTTTGCCGCATTAATTGCCGCTTCATTGAGAAGATTTTCAAGGTCTGCACCTGTAAAACCGGCTGTTGTTCTTGATAATGAGTCCAAATCAACATCATCGCCTAATGGCTTCTTAGCCGCATGAACATTAAGTATCTCAAGACGCCCTTGAACATCTGGCGCACCTACTACAACCTTTCTGTCAAATCTTCCTGGTCTTAATATAGCAGGGTCAAGAATATCAATTCTGTTAGTTGCTGCCATTACGATAATTCCTTCATTTACACCGAAACCGTCCATCTCAACTAACATCTGGTTAAGTGTCTGCTCACGCTCATCGTG
>ENA-ORTB01003811-ORTB01003811.1-human-gut-metagenome-genome-assembly--contig:-NODE-3811-length-11217-cov-3.237323_pt1 | contig 11217 bp, 8 predicted proteins | sample MGYA00241905_ERZ509174 | MGnify/ENA primary metagenome ERZ509174 (study PRJEB26280, sample SAMEA2338851) | human gut metagenome | biome: human gut; feature: human-associated habitat; material: faeces...
GGCTGGTCGGCGTTGCGGGCGATCACCTGCAGCACGTTTTCGGCATCAAAGTCCAGCTTCCCGGTCAGGTCTACCTTGAAGTCGGTGTAGCCGTAGGGGTTGAACGCCAGCTTCTCGCCGTTGAGCCAGACTTCGGCGTTGTGGTACACGCCCTCGAATTCCAGCACAAGGGTCTGGCCCTGCAGGGCTGCGTCCGGGGTGAAGCGTTTTTCGTAAAGGTAATCATAGCCCTCGTACCAGCCGGTGTTGGTGCCGCCGGGGGCCGTCTCGGTACGGGGTTCGGCCAGTGCCGCATCATGGGGCAGGGTGACCGGCACGGCCGGCCCCTCTTCCAACAGGTGGCGGCAGGTCCAGCCGGTGTTGAACGAACAGGCGATCACAGGCATCTGCCTCCTTTCATTTGATCACAAGATAAGGTCCGGAACCCAAAATGCCGCCCGGCAGAGCTTCTCCGCCGGGCGGCTGGGGGGATTCATCAGTTCTTTGCGGAGAAGCCTTCCACGATCAGGGTCACGATGCCGACCAGGTAGCACACGGCACCCACGATGGAGATGTGCAGGGCCGTGGCCTCAGAAGCCGGATAGTTGACCGGGATGAAGTAGACGTCCGCAGCCAGCGAAACGCGGGCCAGAACGAATACGGCGAAGCTGCCGATCAGGCAGACATTGGCTGCCACCAGCAGCACGTCGTTGACCACGGCGGGCAGCTTGCTGCCGGCGAACTGGCGCAGAGCCAGGAACACCAGCGCGGCCACGGTGAGCACCACCGGCAGGGTGCTGGTGGCCGAAGCCGCCAGATATCCCACCATCGAGGTGTAACCATAGACTGCAAGGCCGATCACACTGGCCACAGCAGCCACGATCGTCTTCGTGTTCAGTTTCGTTTTCATGGCTCAGGCCTCCTTTGCAGTCTTCTGCTTCTTGCTCTTGACCGCAGACACGACGTACAGCAGGGCGCACAGTGCGGTGAGGGCTGCAAAGCCGTAGATGCACACGCGGTAGGTCATACGCCACCAGGTCATCACGCTGATGGTGCGGGTGGTGGAGTTGACGCCGTTCATGGCGGCACTGTTGGCCAGAGCGTACAGCAGGTAATGGATGTTCTGCTTGATGGCCAGCAGCATGGTGCGGTCGCCCTTCAGAGCGTCAGCATTCCAGTAGGTGATGCTGTCGTCCGTGCCGAAACCGCAGAATGCGGTGGTGCCGGCCAGGATGGACTCCTTGGGGGAAGCGTGCAGGGTAACACCGGTAAAGTCGGTGACGTTGTAGCCCTTGAAGCCCCACTCGTTGCGCATGATCTGCACCTGGACACCAGCGTTTGCGCTGGAGGCCACGGCACCAATGCGGTTGTAGGAGCTCATCACGCCCAGAGCACCCACCGTGTAGGTGTCATCGCGGGAAGGATCCGCCTCGAAGGAAGCGGGCTTGCCGTTGCCCTCAAAAGCCTGCTGCAGGTTGCGCAGCTCCAGCTCACGGGCCTTCTGCTCAGTCATAAAGACTGCGATGCCGGAGCGGTTGATCTCCTGATCGTTGAAGGCAGCGTGCTTGATGTTGACCAGGGTGCCCTTGCTCTGAGCGCCCTGCACCACAGCGGAACCGGTGTAACCGGACAGGACGGGGTCCTCGGAGTAATACTCTGCGCCGCGGCCGTTGTAGCCGTGACGATGGATGTTCATGCCGGGGCCGATCATGATGGGCAGGTTCAGCACCAGGGTGCTCTCGCCCAAGGTGATCTCACCCACGCGGTAGGCCAGTTCCTTGTTCCAGCTGTAAGCAATGTTCTCCGGGGTGGGGCCGACGCGGGTGCCGTAGTCGTAATCGGCAGCATCTGCATACGGGGTGCCCTGGTAGCTGCCCTCGGTCAGGTAGTGCGAGTCGGAACCGTTGGGGCCGTCGTCGGCTGCGTACTGCGGCAGGCCCACAGAGTCGATGTTCTGGATGTTGTGGAAGGCGTTGGAGGCAAAGTTCAGGAACTCGTCGATGGTCACTTTGCCGACCAGCTCATCCCAGCGAGGATCGTCGAAGTCAGCGCCCTTCAGGTCGTTCAGGGTCAGGGTGCTGGTGGTGTCGCCGAACACGATGTCCGAGGTGTCCTCATCGGTCTTGATGTCGATGAAGTCGTTGGCCAGCAGGGTGGCCAGACGGCCCTCGGCCTTCAGGCCGGTAATGGTGGTGGGGAAGGTGCCGTCCCAGTCGCTGCGGGACAGATAAGTAGCGGTGCCGGGGATGAAGGTGTTGATGTCCATGGAGTAGTCGCCGTCGCTCACTGCGTTGGTGATCTCCACGCCGGCCTTGCTCACAGAGAAGGTGTCGGCATCCACAGCGCCGTCCCAGGTCCACTGGTAGGTCTTGGAAGCATCGCCGTCGGCGGTCATGCCGTCGGCAGTGGTCTTGCCCTGAGCAGCCAGGATGTTGTTCAGAGCATCATGGGCGTCAGAGCCGATGGCGAAGTAGTAGTCGCCCGGGTCCACGATGAAGGTCTTGGCGTTCTGGCTGTCGTAGCTGGCCAGCAGGCTCATGTCCACATTCATGGTAATGGTCTGGCTCTCGCCGGGCTGCAGGGTGTTGGTCTTTTCGTAGTCCATCAGCTGCAGGGCGGACTTTTCGATGCCGTTCTGCTTGTCGTAGTCGGTGTAGGGTGCGCTGGCGTACAGCTGCACGACAGCCTTGCCGGCCACATCGCCGGTGTTGGTGGTGGTCACGGTCACGGTAGCGGTGCGCTTGTCACCGGTGATGACCACGCTGTCCAGGGTCTGCTCAAAGGTGGTGTAGCTCATGCCGTAGCCGAAGGGATAGACCACCTCGTTGTCGTAGCTCCAGGTGCCATCGCTGGTGGCCACGGTGCCGTCGGCGTTGGCGTAGGTACCGGCAGAGGCATTGGCACCGCCGTTGCCCAGCACGATGTCCGCATAACGGGTCTCGTAGTAACGGTAGCCGGTGTAGATGCCCTCGTTCTCGATCAGGTAGGAGTTGACGCTGGTGCCCTCAGCAAAGTCCGAAGCGTTTGCCCAGGGGATGTTGCCAAAGTTCTGCATGGCAGGAGCCAGGGCGCCGTTCTTGACAAAAGTATCGCCCAAGTGTGCAGAGGGAGCCACCGTGCCGTTCAGCACATCGGCCACGGCGTAGAAGCCGTAAGCGCCGGGGTAGCCCACCCACAGGATGGCGTCAATGTCGGGGTCGTCCTGCAGGTTTGCGATCTCCATGGGGTTGGCTGCGTTGACCAGCACGATGACCTTGTCGAAATTGGCCTTTGCTTCCTCGATCATGGCCATTTCTTCATCGCTCAGGCTCAGGATGTTTCCGTTCACGGTGTTCACGCCCTCAGCCAGGCCTTCCTCGCCGGGGTAGTAGGCACCGTCCTCGCCGCCGACACGGCTCACCACCACGATGGCGGCATCACCGTATTCGGTGTACTTGGACTGGAAGTCCGGGTTCAGAGCCTTCAGCTCATCCATCGTCAGCTCGCAGGGATCATCGTAAGCGGTGATCTCGGCGTAAGCGGGCAGGATGCCGCCGCCGAACTGAGGCTTGGTCCATTCCTTGTCCGCAAAGAATGCTTCGTATGCGGCCAGGGTCTCCGGGTTCAGCTGGAAGCCGCGCTCGGTAAAGGCGTCAAAGATCTGCACGGTGGACTTGCCGTCCGGCACGCTGCCGCCGCTGTTGCCGTAAACAGGAGCATAGCTGCGGACGCCCAGCATGGTGATCTTGGCATCCTTGGCCAGAGGCAGGGCACCGTTCTCGTTCTTCAGCAGGGCAAAGGTCTCCTGCGAAGTCTCGATGGCGAAGTCCTTGAAGCCCTCGTAGGCTTCTTTGGCCGTGGTGAATTCCGACTTGTAGGTCCAGGCATCGGATTCATCGTCCGACTGCTCGGTCACAGTCTGGGTGCTGCGGGTGCCCAGGAAGGCATCCACAGAGGTGCGGTAGAGCTCCAGGATGTTGCCTGCCATCATGGAAACGGCCAGAAGCAGGGCAAACACCATGGTCAAACCGCGCCACAGGTTTTTCTTCTTCAACATTTTGTCCTCCTTTGAAAGTTGTCCGCTCTCCCCCTGTGCGGTGCGGAAGCAAACGCCGCACAAAAAGAAACCAGCAGAGTGATTCAAAGCTCTGCCGATAGTATAGAGGTTTTGTGAATATTTACAACAAATTTTTCCCAAACTGTCATTTTGGGGCCCTGAACTGTCATTTGAGCGGCAGGAGCGCCACCAGACGGAACATGCCGTCCTGTGCCTGCATCGTCAGGGTGCCGCCGTGCTGCTGCACGATGCGGCGGATGCTCTTAACGCCAAAACCGTGCCACCGGGCGTCCCCCTTGGTGGTCTGGGGCAGGCCGTCCACAAAGTGCAGCGGCTCGGCGGCGCAGTTCTCCATGCGGATGAGCAGCATGCCCCGCTCGGCCCGCACCTGCAGGCCGATGTAGCGGCGGTCCGGCTCCAGCGGGGTCACCGCCTCGATGGCGTTGTCCAGCGCGTTGCCGAACAGCGAGTACACCTCGCCGGGCTTCAGGAAGTCCAGCTTTGCACCGTCGGCGATGTAATCCAGCTGGATGCCGCGGCCCTTGCACACGATGGAGCGCTCCGCCAGCAGCACGTCCAACGTCTCGTTGCCGGTCTTGACCGTGGAGTCGTAGATATCCACCGCCTTTTTCAGCTCGTCCAGCTCCTCGGTCGGCACCCGGCTGCCCAGCGTGTACAGCTGCTTGCGGATGTCATGGCACTTGATGTTGATGAGCTCCACCGTCTCCTTGGACAGCTCCATCTGCTGGCGCTGCTGGCGCATCATCTGCTGCAGCACCATGTTGTCCCACTCGGCGTCGCTGCGCTGCAGGATCTCACACAGCAGGAAGAACAGCAGGATGGTGGTCACCTCGTCGTAGACGCTGTAGGTAGTAAAGATGCGCGGGGCACCGTCCACACTAAAGGCGTTGAACAGGTTGACGAAGATGTTCATGCTCAGCTGGTAGCCCACCATGATAAAAGTCATCGTGCGCCCGGGCAGTGTGCCCAGATTGCGGCTGTGCAGCCGCCGGGTGAGGGTCAGGCAGCACACCGCGAACAGCAGCACGAAAAGGCCCAGATAGACCCACCGGCTCCAGGCCCAATACTGCCGGTCCATGTGATACACCGCATTCTGCAGCAGCTTGGCCCCCCGGTAGATGATGTGCTGCATGGTGCCCGCAGCCGTGGCGTAGAACACCGCCCACGCTGCCGCGATGCGGAAGCACAGCCGGATGCCCACCGCCGCGATGCTCCACAGCAGAAAGGTGCGCAGCGACTCGGTGTAGAGGTTGTGGGGCACCTGCTCCCACACGATGGTAAAGCAGGCCTCCGCCAGCAGGATGCCGGTCAGCCGCACCGCAAAGCGCTCCTGCCGCTCCAGCTTCCAGGTGGTGGCCGCCACGCACACCAGCAGTTCCAGCACATAGCCGTGGCGTTCAAACAGATCGATGACCGTACTCATAGCACAAATTCGTTGCCCATGCTGCGGGCCAGCTCCTCCATGAATTCCTTTTTGCGCAGACGGCTGATCTGCAGCTTCTCCCCGTTGGAAAGCACCACGTCGCTGCCGGTGACGGTCTGGATGTGCTTCTGGTTGACCAGATAGCACTTGTTGCAGCGCAGGAAGCCCTTGCCGTGCAGCCGCTGTTGGCGGCAGCGCTGGACACCGCCCGCCGCGCCGGGCTCTGTGTCACGGAAAACAACCTGATGACCCCCCGCAAAAGCGTGACCGCCATTCTGGGGGTCAGCGACCATCCGGTCAAGGGACATCTGGCCGGGTGCGGGCACTGTGTGCTGCGCACCCGCTGCGAATACAGAAAGAGGGGAAAGACCTGTGCAAGTGAGTGAACTTTTCAAGCAGAGCAATACCATCCTGCTGGACGGCGGCATGGGCACCATGCTGCAGGCGGCAGGCCTGAAGCTGGGTGCCCGGCCGGAGGAACTGAACATCACCGACCCGCAGCTCATCGGGGGCATCCATGCTCAGTATGCCGCAGCGGGCAGCCGCATCATCAACGCCAACACCTTTGGCGCGTCGGCCCACAAACTGGCGGACAGCGCCTACAGTCTGGAAGAGATCATTGCGGCGGGCATTGCCAACTGCAAGCGGGCCTGTGCGCCCTATGGTGCGCTTGCCGCGCTGGATGTCGGCCCGCTGGGCGAGCTGCTGGAACCCAACGGCACTCTGGCCTTTGAGGATGCCGTGGAGGAATACGCCCGCATCGTGCGGGCCGGTGCGGCAGCCGGGGCCGACCTGATCTTTTTTGAGACCTTCACCGACCTGTACGAGCTCAAGGCCGCGCTGCTGGCCGCCCGGGAAAACTCCAGCCTGCCCATCCTGGCCAGCATGAGTTTTGAAGCCGGCGGCCGCACCTTTACCGGCTGCACGGTGGAGAGCTTCGGCGTCACCGCGCGGGGTCTGGGGGCCAGCGCCGTGGGCATCAACTGCTCGCTGGGCCCCAAGGAGATCTTCCCCATGGCAAAGCGCCTGACCGAGGCCGTGCCCGGCAACTTCCCGGTGTTCGTCAAGCCCAACGCGGGTCTGCCCCGGGCCGACGGCAGCGGCTACGACATTACCCCGCAGCTGTTTGCGCTGGAAATGAAGCCCTACCGGGAGCTGAATCTGTTTGCCGCTGGCGGCTGCTGCGGCACCACGCCGGAGTTCATCAAGCTGCTGAACAGCGTTTTTGCAGGCTGCGTACCCGGCCGTCCGGCCCACAAAATGCCCTCCGTGCTCTGCACGCCGGTGGACTTTGTCAATGTGGACGGCATCACGGTGGTGGGTGAGCGCATCAACCCCACGGGCAAAAAGCGCTTCCAGCAGGCACTGCGGGAAGAGGATATGAACTACGTTCTGGAGCAGGCGGTCAGTCAGGTGGAGGCCGGGGCTCAGGTGCTGGACGTGAACGTGGGCGCACCCGGCGTGGACGAGCCTGCCCTGATGCCCAAGGTGGTCAAGGCCCTGCAGAGCGTCACCAGCCTGCCGCTGCAGCTGGATTCCTCCAATGTGGAGGCACTGGAAAACGGCCTGCGCGTGTACAACGGCAAGCCCATCGTCAACTCTACCAACGGCGAGCAGGAAAAGCTGGACGCGATTCTGCCCCTGTGCAAAAAGTGATAATGCGTGATGACAAAAGTTTTGTCGTCACGCATTATTTGGTTGTCATCACGCTATAGTCGGCTTACTCTTAGAGAGTTAACAGGCGGTGTGACGAGTGATGAGAAAATATCGAAAACAAGCGGTTCGGCGGGCTGACAGAAAGGATTTCACACTGACTTCATCAAGAAACAGAACAGACGGTATAGCTCAAGGTGTTATGAGCCATACCGTCCGTCAATAGACAAATGTGTTAAGTTAGTATTCCGCGTATTTACTCGCCTTCAAAGATGGTGAGAACTGGACGAAGAACATATTGAGAATTAAGAGCCCAGCTACCGGTAATTGCCGAATTGATAAATTTAAAATTGTTATCTACAAGCAAGGTAGATAGTTTTGATTGTGTCTTATCAAACGAACTTGTCATTATCCAAGTGGATCTGGTAGCATTACCGATTAACTTAGCCTGAGGTGTACCGATACTACTTACCGCAACATCATAGGCTGCTCTTAGCGTTGCATTTTTCGTTGATTCATCGAGTGGTCCATTCTTTTCAGGAGAGATGCCATAAATCCGGGCACAAATATCGTACATCTGGTGTGCGGAAGGTATGTACCAGTCACTAAGATTTGTAGCTGTATGGTTATACTTTGCTCGCAAGCCCTTGTATTGTTTGAATAACAAAGATTGCTCAGTATTATCAAAAATAGCATTAAATGCCTTACTGTACTCATATCCATTGTACGTCCTAACAGTGTAGTCGGCATTATAGGTTTCTGTTGTCGCTAAGGTTGTAATATCAGTCCCGTCAGTGAAACTACCATCTTTGGAGGGGCCTATGTAAATACGATCAGTACCTTCCAATGCCATGGCATAGCCTGCTATTTTCTTGCCTTCGAAGGCAGTCCCGTAGTCACTATTGTCCGTAAAGTTCTCCTTCAATGCAAATATAACACCGATGGCTTTCTCATTATATTCGTTTCCAAATGTACCGTCTTTATAGATAAAGTCGCCTATTTTGGCGGCGAGAGGTCTGGTTGTGATATCCGAATTAGCCGATTCCCAATCTTCTACGTCAATGTCGAATACAATGTCAAATTCAGTATCTTCTATCGGAGATTCTTTCATCATATTACCGCTCACCTTGACGTGTTGGTTGCGAAGCAATGGAACGAGGTCGGCCGGTACTGTTACATTCTGCTGTCCTTGTTTGGTGGTAAAGTTCAGTTTGATTTCTCCCATGTCTTCACTTTCTTCATTAGCAAAGATATAGGCAGAGAAGAGAGTACCGTCGGGGGTAGCTTCCCAGTTGAATTTCGGAATGGAGAAGTCGACAGTCACCATCTCGCCGTCTACAGCCTTGCCGGTGCTGACGTTGAACTTTGATGTCGCATTATAGGAACCGGACAATGCCCAAAGCAGTTTAAATTCCCTCAGGTTCTTTTCCAAGACACTCACCTTGGCAAAAGGACGCACCATTTGGGGTTGCAACACCAACGCCTCACCTGATTTCTTTGAAACCTCACCGCTATAATAGAAAGCATCGGCAGCTTCGTTGTTAATCAAGCTACTCATCTCTTTTATGGCAACGTTTCTCAAATCGGAAGTGTCGTAATACTTATCTGCATAACGGATTGCCCCATCTTCGGAACGGCCGGCAGCGGCAACTGTTCCGTCAACGTAGTCCACCCACATCAGACAATCGTACGTACCGGCATCCACAGCCAAATCGAACGAAATAGCGGCAGTTTCGGCAGAAGGCTCTACGACTACTTCATTACGATAAGCCGGTTGTGAAACTTCGCCTTTTGTCCAAAGTTCGAGGATGCAACGCAGTTTGTGCCCGACAATGTCCTCTGAACCACCGGCAGTGATGCTTGCAGGGAGAACAGCGGATACATGCATCTGCCCGGCATCAATGCCGTTGTTATCATCGTCACTGCACGAGGTGAACAAACCCATGCAGCATATTATCAGTAGTAATCCTAATATATTCTTTTTCATATTCGTATAAGTTTTAATTAGGGGTTATTTTATGATGGTTAAGACGGGACGAATATCCGCTTGAACTTTAAAGCTGGGCTTAGTAGCCTTTATCGATCCTGCTCCGTCCACCCCGTAACCTATTTGCAGTACATAAGGCGCAGGATCATTAGAAAGCGAGAGTGAATACATATAATATCCTGCATTCTTATTATTTGTCGGAAAATGTTTCGTAATTCCTTTGTCTATTGCATTCATAAAAGCACTATTATAAGCATCGACCTTTGTTACAGCAGGTACTACAGGAGCTGATTCTCCCGCAAAACCAAATAATCCTCCGGTAAATTGTAATAATTGTGCCGAAGATGGTATATACCATCCGGAAGAGTTAGCTACTACTGTGGCTGTTGTTTCTTTCCATTTCTCAAAGACAGTAAGAGCCGGATGATACATTTTATCCTTATTTTGGGTATAAATCTCGGTAGCTAAAATCTTCTTAGTTACGGAAAAACCATTGTATAAGTTCCAATCAGCACCAGAAGCGAGAGCTTTAAAAGCTTCTTTAGAAGCTTTTTGTATTTCAGAATTTACATTAGAGCCATTTTGTTGATAAAAATAAGGACGAATTTTACCATTAAAATAATTCTTATTAGCAGTATCAAAGCTATTATCCACTTTTACATTCTGCAACGCCATCACATACCCCTTAATGCTCTTACCCTCACTATTCGGATAATTGCTGATGTCATCGCCCCCTTGTGCTCCTACCGCATATACAATACCGACACAATTCGCTTTATTCTCTTCCGTCAGTTCACTGCTCCACGTACCGTCTATGAAAAAATAGTCTCCTACTTGCGGGTCTTTGCTCGGTTCAGGATCCGGATCTGTACCGGGATCTAATGCCCCGTCACCCATCAGCTTACCACCGGCAGTCATTTGTTGATTACGTTTCAACTCAATGCTTTCTCCCGGTATTTCACGAGTCGATTTACCGGCAGCTGTCGTAAACGTAAGGATAGAGCTACCCAAGGAAAGTCCTGTGGAAGGAGTGAAAACATATCCGGTATATAATATTTGAGGAGCATCTTCCGCAGAAGCAAAGTTCTTGTCATACACTGCCGTAAGCATTTCCGCTCCCGGCTCTCCCGTAGCTACACTGAATGTTTTAGGCATTTCGAAGCTGACGGTCAATCCTGTGAGTGTAGCAAATTTTTCCGCATCGGTTTCTTGCACAATCAACTTAGCAAACGGACGCGTCAACTTCATGGATTCACCGCAGCAGCATTCTTTTTCACTTCCAGCTTGGCATAGAAGCCGTCGCAAAGGTCGGTATCGAACAAATTGGAGGCAAACTCGTCTTTGACGATGAGCTGATGCAAGTTGGAAGTATCGTAGTAGGTATCCTCAAAATGGGTATAAGTCACACCATCCACAGAGGTCACCTCGGAAACAGTCGCATCCGCAGCTATAAAGTCCGCCCACATCAGACAGGTGTAATCACCCGGCCGCAATGGAAAGTCGAATGTAGGGACAGTGCCCGCTGCCACCGCAATCTCCTCACGATATTTCAAGAAAGGACTATCGCTCTTTGTCCACACCTCAATGATGCAACGCAGTTTATGAGTAGTAGGAATAGTTATCTGTGCACGTGTTGCCGCAATATCCCCGGGAAGTTCGGCGGAAATGCTCACCCGGCTGTTGTCAGTCTCACCGTTCACCGGCTCTTCCTGGCTGCACGAAGCCAGAAGAACGGTGAACAATAAAGTTATTATAAAATATAGTTTCTTCATTTCTTAAAAATTTAATGTTATTTCAAAGCCCTTGTTGTCTGCAACGGTTTGTCCGTACTTTCCTGTACTTGCATCGTACCTTGTACATTGTCATACAAGACAGAAGAGTTTTCTTGTTGGCGTTTGTAGGGAGCGCCGCCAACAATCACTTCAGGAGTTCCATAGCTGAACATGGCTCCGGTTAACTTATTGGAGATGGTGATAGCGGCAGGTTTATCGGCAGCCATTTCCGCTTCAATTTTCCAGTCGCCCAAAGTGAAACGGTTATTCACCTGCCAGATTTCATCTACACTGCCATTCTCCGTCACCTGAATAACGGTGAGTATCTTATTATTGAGGCTCGGTC